>Ga0247842_10002207_pt1 | contig 29577 bp, 34 predicted proteins | sample LaCruzMarch2015__3_FD_192411 | JGI IMG/M metagenome (GOLD analysis project Ga0247842, IMG submission 192411) | Freshwater microbial communities from meromictic Lake La Cruz, Castile-La Mancha, Spain - LaCruzMarch2015_19m | ecosystem: Environmental > Aquatic > Freshwater > Lake | place: Spain...
ATGCTGGAGCGGGCAATAATCAACTTCATGCTGGATCTCCATATCTTCGACCATGGTTATACCGAAGTACTGGCGCCTTTCATGGTCAACCGGGATAGCATGACAGCGACGGGACAGCTTCCCAAGTTCGAAGCAGATCTCTTCCGGGTGGATCAGGTGGATTATTTCCTGATCCCGACGGCGGAGGTTCCCGTAACTAACATCCATCGGGATGAGATCCTTAGCGAAAAGGACCTGCCCATCTACTATGTGTCCTATTCTCCATGCTTCCGGGCCGAAGCGGGTTCCTACGGCAAGGATACCCGGGGTCTTATTCGCCAGCATCAGTTCAACAAGGTAGAAATGGTTAAATTCTCCCGGCCGGAAACGTCGTACGATGAATTGGAAAAGCTTACGGCTAACGCCGAAGAGGTTCTGCAGCTTCTTAATATTCCTTACCGGACCGTAAGTCTCTGCACGGCTGATTTGGGATTCTCTTCCGCCAAGACATACGATGTGGAAGCCTGGCTTCCGGGGCAGGACGCATATCGTGAGATCTCTTCATGCAGTAATTTTGAAGATTTTCAGTCCCGACGCGCCGCTATCCGTTTCCGCCGGGAAGATACGGGGAAACTGGATTTCGTCCATACCCTGAACGGATCGGGATTAGCCGCGGGTAGGACGGTGGTGGCGGTTCTGGAGAATTACCAGCAGGCCGATGGCAGCGTCTTAATTCCTGAAGCCTTGCGTCCTTACATGAAAGGGATTGACAGGATTCCCGCAATAGGGTAATTGCCGCCTACAAGTTCTGTGAAAGACTCCGGAGGGATGGCCGAGTGGTCTATGGCGGCGGTCTTGAAAACCGTTGGGCGAAAGTCTCGCGGGTTCGAATCCTGCTCCCTCCGCCAGAAATATTTCAATCGCGGAGAGATGGCTGAGTGGTCGAAAGCGATCGCCTGCTAAGCGATTGTACGCCGTAAAGGTGTACCGCGGGTTCAAATCCCGCTCTCTCCGCCATTTTTTTAGTACATTAGGTATGCGCCCGTAGTTCAGCTGGATAGAGCGCCAGACTACGAATCTGGATGGCGGAAGTTCGAATCTTCCCGGGCGTACCATTAAAATCAGGGGGTTAACCGATTAGCGGTTAGCCCCTTTTTGCTTTGTCGGGTGATTCTGTCCCCACTCTGTCCCCACTTTGCAAATTTTCACCATTCTTTTCTCCCCCGGATCATTCCCCGATGCCCCCACGATTGAAAGGTGCCGGTGTCTGTTTGCCTGGTCATGCTTTCTACCCAATTGGGCAAATATTCCCCTTTTACCGTGGGGGTGATCCTTACTTGCCTAAGACCTGTCGGGAACGGATTCAAGCTTTTCCGGAGTGAGCATATTCCGGGATTGTCCCGCAATTGTTTCTTGCCGCCGTTCATGGCCTGCACAGCATCCCCGGCATGATCGCCTATCCTGGTGTCATCGTTGATGGGTGAGGGTAGGTGCCTTATGGGGGGGATAGCGCCCCAAAGGCGGTAGGTGCGCTGTGGGGGTGCGTGGCTGGTGGAGGCGGGGGCCGGAATTCCAGGCGAACTCCGGCGAGCTCCGGTAAGAGGGGCGGCTAAAGTCCTGCTTCATTTTTCATTTTTCATTTTCTAAAAGTGAGGGCTAACCAGTTCAAGTCAGATCAACCCCCGTGCTCAGGGTATCAGTGAAAGAAATTTATTTTTTTATTTTTTGAGTGGGCTCATGCGTGTTGAAGGGGGGCCAGGACAAAAGCCCTAGCCCCGCGTTTGATTATGCCGTTTAAGTCGATGCTTGATCCTCTCCTATCCGTTCTTTTTCCAGAAAGGCTCTGAATTTATCTGTCAGGTGATCGTCAACTTTCTTGACAGGCGGCTTATAGAGTCCGCCTTTGATAACCTTGAACGGATTAACCTTTTTTGGCGCTTCCTTTTTTATTTTGGCCTTAATGATATCGAGCTTTCTAATTGCTTCCTGCTGGCCCTTTTGAATATCAATAAGTTTATCTAATGTTTCTATCATTTGCCTGAGCTCAGCATCTTGTTCTCGTGTCGTCCAAAACATTTCACACCTCCATAAACGAAAAAAGGCCATGGATTGCCCAAGCATCAAAAGAAGCGCTATGCCCCCATTTTTGCCCTATAAACGATTTTCTATTCCCGTCAGGCAACTTTCATCAAGCATGATTCCTTGTCCACGTCCAGAAGCGATAAAACCTTGTCGAGGTCATATCCGTGTGCCACGGCCCAACATTTGAGTTTTGCCATGTCTGTTGTATCCGAATAAAAAAGTTTATCGTGATGGAATAAATCCGCTAACCCCCTCAGTGCTCCGAGCTTTATAGATCCTGCTGTGAAAACCTCTTCTTTCTCTGACTCCGTGATCTCGAATTTCCGCGTCAATCCTAATATCATGCGGTAATGAGAGTCGAGCATTTGACGTAACTCTGAGATTATGTCGCGCTGCCAATAGCACATATTGATAATACTCCCCTCTTCCTTAGAGATTTCCTCGCTGTCAGCAATTTCGTCCATTACCCGGGAAATGGTTTCTAGTCGATCAAGCAAAAAGTCAACGCTACTACCATGCCAAATCTTTTCTAACCCCGCTGCCGAATCCATCATTTCTTGATCAATAACATCTCCCACCTTCTTTTTTTGCTCTTCCATTTTCATATCCTCCTTCATGTGGAAATAAAAACGCCCGAAGATTTCTCCCCGGCATAGGACCGGCCCACAGCGTCACCACTGCGGGAATCTTCAGGCGTATTCATCATTCTTTCTTTGCCCTATGATATGGAGAGATTTAATTCAATTATTCAATAAAGATTTATATCAAGTTTGTCAAACATTTTTTTCTTGATTTCTTGATCCGTACAAATTATTAATATCAATATGGAAAAGAAAATGTTCACATCACAAGTCAATAACGAGTTGCTCAAGGAATTTAAGAAGCTGGCAATCGACCTTGAAAGGCCTATTGGTGATATTCTTGAAGAGGCGATGGAAGATTTTTTAAAGAAGCATGATAAGAAGCCAAAGAAATAAATTTCCCTTACAACCTTGGCGGCAAGGAGCAGCAGTTATTTTGATTTAAAACCTTGATAAACCCATCTTATTCCCCAACCCAGTAAATATAACCCTAAGCATGGAAACAACCAAAAAAGAAAAGCATACAATACAAGGTGTATACGTTCTTTGTTTGCTTCATTTTTAACTATTGTCCAATATTCATTGGCGGCACTTTCCATTTCCACTTTTTTGAATTTATTCAAGAAAAAGATTGTGTGTCCATTCGGCATTTCAATTTTTATGGGGTCATCCAATAGCCCCAATGGATCATCTTTCTTGTCTGGTATCCACCCTGAGTTGTCAGGCACCCCTCCAGATTTCGGGATTGGGGCAGCGTTATCCCATTCTTCTTTAGATACTGTGGGGCGCTTTGCTACCTTTATTCCCGCCAATCGGTCAAGAAAGTTATCGTCACCCACAGGAGGGGCTTTGGGGTGAGCATAGTCGTTCCACGGACCATTTTCATGAAGCATGGCAAGCGATTGTTTTGACAATTTTTTATAGAATTCATCTTTATGCGCTATTCTCTCAGGTTTTGGAAATTCAATGAAGCAATAAACAATTATCAAGCACATATAAATCAAAGACATGAAAATCCACAATCTGTGCCACCCTTTTAATCTCATTGTCATGGATAAGAACTCCCTTTTCATGTTGGGAGCATATGAAGAAGAATATTGTGTGTCAAGAGGATTTTCGGGGTTTGCTGCGTATTCCGCTGATTCCGCCACTCGATTCCGGAGGAAGTCGCCACCCTGATCCGGTGCAAAGCGCCAGGGGATTCCGGCCATTCCGCCACTTCTGATCGGAGCGTAGCGACGCTGGATTTTTTAGCTCTTTGTCATAGATGTTTTTTCAGGTCAAACCAGCATATTTTTTTCTCAGCGAACCTCCTTTCATAGTCAGATTTATTTTGTGGGCATTGTGGATCAGCCGGTCGAGGATGGCGTCGGCAATGGAAGCAGGAATAACGGATCATATGTGGAGTTTGGAAAAAATTGTGGCACTTATTAACAAGTAAATATTTCCCTTGTATTTTTTCTCTAAATCAATAATACAAAACCAATATTAATCAAGTCTTCCGTTCTTATGTCATCTATGCCTGCGATGCGGGTTATTGTCGCATTATAATTGTAGAGCGTATATGAAACCGAGAGAGTTTTTTCCAAATATGCCGGACGAGTTATTTGATAAATGGCTTGCGCCTATTATTGAAGCGCAAGGATGGCCTTTTATCTCCATCTCTGACGACCTCCAAGCATCTGAATGGAAGAATAACTTGAGCATAAATCACACCTTGAAACAATGGTCAGAATGTGAGTGGGAATTAACCCACATCGAGCTTTATTCTGCCAATTTTAAACATTCCACATTACAAACAGTGTTTGACATAATAACCTTCGCCGTGAAAGGCATCCCAACAAGCACGGCACACATTGAGAGGACTAAGGAGAGGTTTCGGGCATGTACATCCTTCTATCGGGAACACAATACCGTTCCGTGGCCTATAGTCATTTATGAGTTTTCTCATTCTATCAGAGTTGTTGATGGGTTCCACAGACTCGCTGCTATCTTTCATGTTGGCTTTCCTCATGAACTTAAAATTCCAGTATGGTTAGCAAAGCTCTAATAAAAAATTAGGAGGGCAAACAAATGATCCCCATATTAACCGTTTTAGCAATCGGTGTAGCTTTGTATGCAGTGGAACAATACTTTGTTGCAAAACCGTGGAAAACCGAAGACGCTCATTATTGGCTATTAAACATAATCATCTGTCTATTGTTTTCCATTTTCCTGTTATTATTGGCTGCTGTAATTAAATATACATATCCATTATGAAAGGAGAATAAAAAATGGAACAAAAAACCGATTTTTTAAAATGTATCCATTATGACAATCCTAACTGTCCCGGTCAGTATCATGACCCTTATGGTCATGCCATAAAAACAACTATTTTTGATATAGATGGCAAAGATTTCACCCGCACCGAGCAAGTTGATTTTATGAAAGAACATGGGTGCGTGGAATGTAAGGAATATAAAAAACTTAATCCCTCTCAATCCAACCATGATGTTTAGCCGATTCTCTCAAGGCCGTGGAAAATATCCACAGAATGTCTTCATCGAAGTTGTTTGCGTTTAGGTCTTTCAAATTGAATCGCAGTGTTTTCCAAGCATATGGAATTGGAGAGGTCGGGAACCCGCCTGACCAGTTATTACCACCAGCCATTCCAACACAGATAATCGCCTCATCCTCTTTCAGATTAAGATCGTCACTTACGACAATCCTCATATCATCTGGGTTATTGCTTATCAGACCTGGTATCATTAAAATTTCCTCACCTTTCCGTTAATAAAATTCAAACTGACCCACTATCTGTTCGGCAGGTTAGTTGCTCAAACATTCAGAATATAATATGTTTTTATCCTATCCCACGATTCTTGATCCTGTATGCCCCTCTCAAGGTGTTGGCGGCAAGGCCTACGTTCTGGCTCCCGGATGTGCTCGCTTCTTGGGGACCAACATACCGGATATGCGGATCGACTTTTTGTATTTTGTAGTCCGTTGTCGGATTTGGCTCCACGTTTATGAAGTTGCTTCCGCCTCTTACAGGGGGCCGGTATATTTCAGGGCTTTCATTCATCCAATTTGGAAATAACAGGCGTCCGGGTGTGGTTCTCATCGTCCTGTCTCCCCATTGTCATCAAATAGGTAAGGCATCGTTCTTTTCTCCTTTCAACTCACATTGTAACGTTTGCTCTGAGACAGTTTTTCGAGGTTTTCAAATGTTTCTTCAAAGGAAGACCCGGCTTTAAAAATGCCCCTGATCTCGGCAACGGTAAGGCCGTATGCTTCGCTCAGTTTCATCATGTACTTCTCAATTTCCCTATCTATCTCTTCCTCCGTCGTAAATTTGCTGAAATCCTCCTTTTCCTCCGGAGGTTTAAGCATCTGTTCCAATTTTTCGATCCTTTTTCTCAAGTTCATAGTTAACCTCTTTCTTTAGTTGTTTTAAGTGGTTAGTGTGTTAACTCAGTTAGCAATATACCCTTTTTTCGAGGATGATCCGCTCGATGGACACAAGCCTGTCCTCAATCTCGGTAAGCTCTTGAATCTTTAGGGAATAATCAAGAATGTTGACCGCAGCCCTACGGCGGGTTTCTTCACTCTCACTTCCGAGTAAATCAACCAATTTCCTACTCGCTTCGGTAACTGAGGCCCGTAATTCCTGCAATCCCTCAGACATGGCGATATTCCGTAAATTATTTAATTCATGCCGGAAAGCGTCCTGTTCCAGCCATGCGTAGTATGTCTCATGGCTGATTTTAGCCTGACGACAACTTTCCTTTATGGACTTGCAGCTAATAAAAAGGGGAAGACACCTTCGTTGTCGTTCGGTCAATCCCTTACCGTCTTCTTGATTTTCTGACTGTTCCATTTGAATATCTCCTTTTAAATTCTGTCCATGAACTCTCTAGTCCCTATGGCCTTAATGATTATCTACTTTTGTGCTGCAATGAAAGCGGCGTCCTCTTTTTCCTTGGCAAGTTCAGCCCGGAATAGCTCCATATTGAGACAATTTTCGATAGCCTCTCGGAGCTTCTCTTGAAGTAGGGTAACGGGTGCTGCGTCCAATTCGGCGGTGAATTCCACTTCCGGTAATACCCGACGATTATCCTCAATCTTATATGGGACACCGGCTCGTTTTGCCATTTCGACAAGCTGCTCGGTGAATCCTCGTGGTACGGCAAGTCCGTTTCCAATCGCGTGGAAAAAAGATAGCGTCCGGTGTGTGTCGATCCGTTCCAGTAACCCATACGATTATTTGCTTCCCACTGAGGATTTGAGAAGCTCAACTTCTCCCTGAGTTCCCCGGAAAATGATTCCGGTGATTCTTTGATGAGTATTTTGTTACTGAGTATAAATTTCATTTCTAATTTCTTCCTTTGGGTATCAGCAGGGTAACAAGTAACACCCTTTAAGGGGTGTGTTACGTTTTGTTACGCCTGTACGGTAACACCGGGTAACAATGTTACGTTTTGTTATGTTTTGTTACCCCTACCGTTTTCCAGTAAAAACCATCAAAACAGGCGACGGCTTCCGTATCCATCAGGGCGGTCCTGGCTCGTTTAAAAGCCATCTTTTTGGCCGATGGTTCCCCTGTCGATATGCCCAGGGCATAAGCGGCCTGTCGCCAGTCATCCTCAAGGACAACCAGGTCGGGGGGTGCCTCATCCCGGAGGTGTTCCGTCACTGCATCATTGGGAGGCTTCCCGCTATTTCTAAGTGCAGTGTCAAGGGCATTGTGGGCGATTCTGGTCGCGCCCTTGAATTGTGGCCGATTAGACTTCGCCTTTACTGCCTCGGAATTATAGACGGGTACCAACGACGAAAGCTCATCCCCTTCACTGTTGAGGTGGCCGGTCCACTGGACTACAAGGTCAAAGGACATATCCGGAGGCGGTTCGTCGTCTTTCTGTCTCTCACAATGGATCTCGGCGGCCCGATCCGCAGGCCTCCTAACGGAGATCAAAACATCTGTAGCGCCGGTCAGGGCGATTGCTCCACGTGGACCTCTTCCCTCGTCTTTGCCTGTATGGTGAACCAGTGCAATTTGAGAGTGTCCGGTTTCTTCGGAGAGGCGCGCGCAGGCATTGACGACGGTTCCCATGTCGCTGGTGCTGTTCTCATCGCCTTTCATACTACGAGCCAGTGTATCAATTACGATGAAACCAACAGGTGGCCCCGGCAGTTCTTTTAATGCCTCGATGAGCGCTTCGAGTTCGCCAGGTTCGTCTATCAGACAGGGGCGCGGTAGGATTGTAAAAAGCTCCAGTTCGTCTAAGCTCACTTTATGATACACCATCCATGCCTTAACTCGCTTCAATGTCCCGCTTTGTCCCTCGGCGGGGACATAAACAACGCGGAGACGTTTGACAGGGTGTCCGTGCCAGTCCAAGCCCGTGGCAATGGCGAGCGCCACATCCAGGGTAATGAAAGATTTGTAGGAGCCAGGCGGTCCGAAAAACTCAGATAGCCAGGCGGATTCCGGTATCCATCCCTTGACAGTCCACCCCTGGGAGAGCATCCGTTGAAACTGTTCGTCCATTGCAGCCCCGCCTGTGATCATGGCCGCCGTGAATCGGTTCACCGTTTGCCCATCGGACCCTTTTGCATCTCCTCTTTGGTCATCTGATTTGCATCTATATTCTTCTCCTGCAATTTGGGCAGCAAACTCTCCAAAATAGTCCCTCATAGCACCGGCCTCCCTTCGCGCGAAATCCAGAGAAGCCGTTGATAAATCCCGTCCCGCTTGTGTCCCGGCAATCGGGAGAGTCGCGCCGGGTTTGCGCAGCTCCGATCAACTCCCAGCGGGGACAGTAGGCCTTGATATAACCGGGTCTTGATCTCCCGCTGCCAATCTTCCGACGTCTCAATTCTGGCAAGTTCTTGAACTGCAAGCCAAGCATGGATTGATTTTTTCGCCGAATCTATCAAAGCAACTATGGGTAATTTCGCCGCGCTCCAAAATCTTATTTGCTCTTCGCGGCTTAAGGCGTCGAATTCTACAAGGCAATATTTGAACGTCTTGACGTTTGCGTCTGATCGCATGGTAGTCCCTGACCTATCCTTTTTTGGAACACACAGGCCGGATAAAGGATTGACGATGATGTGTGGTGAGGTCTTTGCACCTTTTTTGTATCCATCAATCCATTCGCCAGAAGTTTTGACTGTTGTTCCAAATTTATCCCCAATAAAGAGATATTCCCCTGGATCAAAAAGTATGGATAGAAAATTAACGGTGTCTTCTTCAGGCTCCCAAGTGATCTTGACTGGGGAGGCATCATACAGGTCGGCGTCCTCGGTGATTGTCCCCTGGTCAATGATCCTTTGAAGGGCAGCTTTGCCGTCCTGGACAACGGGTGTCGGCGTTGCCTTTGGCGTGAATGATCCGCACTTATGATCAGACAATGCCTTACTGATGGCATCCGTAATCTCCTTATCGGGGATTTGCCTGTTTCCCGTGGGGATAGAGCGTCGGACATCCTGAAAGATAGCTTCGGTGTTTAGTCCGGCCATGATCCCATGATTGGCGACGGACAGCAGGTAAGCATGACATCCACAACCAGGTGGCGGTATATTTTTTAGAGATTCTTGATAACGGTCAAGTAAACTCATGGCGGCCCTACGCAACCCGGCTTTTGGCTCGTAGATATGCCATAAGTGAGGCTCGCGGATAACCGGCATTGCGGCCCATGTAGATTTTTTCTTTAGGCCCGATACCCAAGCTGTCATCATTCGCTACAGATCGTGGCGACATAGGCAAGACATCTTTCCACTGGTACCAGTTACGAAAAACGATAGGTGGTAATTTCTTTTCGATGTCAGCTAAAAATGTTTCGATATTCCTTTTTTCTTCCATGTTCCATCCTCCTGAAAAGTTTTTTGTCATCTGGTAATAAGGTCTGACTTTGAAGGGAAGATGTCTGACTCAACGGGGAAGATAGAAGGAAGATTGAGGGAAGATGAAAACAAAAAAGCCACGGCAATCAAGTATTGCAATGGCTTTAATAGAAAATTTGATTTCCGTGAAAATATTTTACATGACAATATCCCAGGCTAGGATGCCGGTGTAGCTTAGGCCAAATGCACGATCGGGGTTAATATGGTCTTTCAGATGTTTAGCCATTTCCTCCATGCCTACTTTGCTAATAGCGCTATAGGCTGTATTCAGACGTTTTCCTATGTTGACTTGTGCTTTCTTGTCGTTGGGATCGGCAAATGGTCTTTCTTTCAGATTAAGGAATGGAATTAAGGCATCTATTTTCTCCTGTATCTCTTCTTGCCGTTCCATGCTTGCATGGGGAAACTCTTCTTGCAATTTCTGATATTCATCCCAGCAGATTTTTCTTGTTTTAGCGTCACTAATCTTTTGCTTGCTGATTCCGACATTTAATCCTTCATCGATTGCCGCACTTTCAGACATGATGCTATCCGGTGTCTTTCCTGACCCAGCCTGATAAAGGTCTATACACGATATGGACTTCCCCGGTTTTTTGAGCAGATATACAATATAAAGCAGTCCGTCACAGTGCTGGATTCTTTTGGTCTGTCCGTCAAAACCAATATCCCAAATGGCGCCTTCTCTGGAGAAGAAATTAACAGGCTTTCTTGGTGTGTTCGGCTCCGGGATGGTGGTCTCCACTGTTTGCTCTATGTGTGAAGGCGGTGGCTCCTGGGTAGTCCCATCATCATTAAGTTTGACATCGATGGAATGTATGGCCTCAAAATCTTTGACATCATCAATTATGAACCATGCTATTCTGTCTGCCCAATATTCAAGAAGTTCTTCGTCATTGTACTCACAGGTTATAACTAAATCGTCAATGGTTGGAATCCTTTTTTGATTGCGGTCATAGGCTGGCAGCCCGTCGCAAACATATTCTGCAAGCCTTCTGCCGTCGATTCCCCATCGTTTTAGCACTTCCCACTTACGAAAACACAGGTCCTCGCTTTCTTCCTTCATTGACTTGCACCTCCACAAGTTCCTCATGGTGAATCAGGGGGCAGCGGGTGAGGTTCCCCGTTTTCGCCTGGCCTGGCTAAGCCCCCTGGTTATCTCATTTCGCGAAGTTTACCACCTGCTCGGACTGGTCTTGCTCGGTCTGCTTTGCGGTGTTAGCTGCAAATGCCTGTTCCAGTGCCGCCGCGCCCTCTCTCAGTCGGCTTTCGCTCATTTTGGCATATCTGGCCGTCATGGTGCCGGTAGAATGTCCCAGGCTACGCTGTACCAGATAGAGATCATGCGAAGCTTCGTAAAGGTGCGTGGCCATTGTATGACGCAAGGTGTGAAATGTGACTTTTTGCTTGCGGTCGGTAATGCCTTTGTTAAAGCCCAGTTCCTTTACGGTATCGGCGAAAGCTTTTGACGATCGCACCATTGTGCCGTCTTTGCCGGATCGTTTCGGAAAGATAGGTTCATCGGAGTTTCCTTTGTACCGGCTCTCCTGGTCTTTTTCCGCTCTCTCAGCTAATCTGGCTTGCCGGGCTTTGAGCATAGCTTTTGCCGGTGCCGTCAAGTAAGCGGTGCGGCTCCCGGTTTTCGCGTCCAAAATAGCCAGAGTGCCCGCATCCCAATTCACACATGCCCATGTTAATTTTGCAATCTCTCCGAACCTTACGCCACAATGAAGGCTTAGCAGGGCAACGTCGTGCAGGTTCTGACTCTTTACTGCCAGTGCCGCCAGCAGTGTTTCAGCCTCGGTCATGCTCAGGTATCGCAGCTTCATATTATCCAGCTTCGGCCACTTGACGGCGTTCGTAGGAGACTCGCCGGCGTAAATGTGGAGCTTTTTTGCTGTATGGAAAGCCTGTCTTGTCAATTGCAAAGCATATTGAATAGAGCGGTCAGACATCTTTTTGTCGGCCATATCTTTCTTGATCCGTTCAAGATGGAAGGCGCTAATCTTCCCGAAAGACAGCTTCCCAATAGTCCCGGCCAGATGGAGACGATAAAGGGCCTCTTCGTTAGCGTACGTGCTTGGCTTTTTATCAAGTTTGCACTGGGGGAGATATTGTTTTGTCATGTAATCTTCAAAGGTGATGGATTCTTTTTCAAGTCGTGCCTGCTCGGCATCGTCTGCTGCTTTACGGCTATTTTCAATCTTCCTTTTCTCTGCAAGGCGAATTGGCCCCTCGCCCTTGACGGCGGCTTCTCTCAGTTTGGAAAGCTCAGCAACCGCCTTATCCAGTGTTATACCTGTTTCCGACGCCCATCCTAAGCCTTCTTCGATTCGGATTCCGTTCTCCTGGTATCGGATTGCATAATAGACGTCAAATTTCTTGCCATGCTTACGAGTAGGGTGCTGTCGGTACCGGATGCCTTTTGTCCCTGTCTGATGCCATTTCAATTGTGTCATGATCGCCTCCCATACTCAGAATGTATTGTCTGTCCCCACCCTGTCCCCACTTTTTCCCTGAAACTGTATGTTTTTTCGTGAGGCCTTATGAAGGAATATAGAGATAACTTATTTGATTGTCAAGAGTATATTTATGGTTCGTGAAAGGTCGTGAAACGGGAAAAATACGACTACGAATCTGGATGTCGGAAGTTCGAATCTTCCCGGGCGTACCAGCAAATAAAGGGGTTAGCCGTGGTAAGGTTAACCCCTTTTCCTCTATGGGTAACACATGGGTAACTCTGCATCATGTTTATTTGACTTATCCGGCTAATGCGTTCTTGTGATTTCATGTTCCATTGTCCCTGGCATAAAGATACCACCTTTTAGCATAAAATAATTTGATTTGGCGGTGGATTTGGATTCACTTGACTTCGTCTATCGGCCGTCTTTCAAAATTAAAACTGGGACGGATTTTCATATAGGCGTTCTTTTAAGGGAAATAATATGGGAGTTAATTTACTGGAATCTTGCCGATATTTCAAGAAAAGATATGGTTGGCAGCAAATCGAGAAAGCTTTTGTCAAATCTCATCATTCATTTCCCCCATATAGAAAATGCCGATATGAAAAGGCTTTGATAATGCTGGTTATGGCGGCGAGATGCGGCAGAGGTTCTTTTCCAAAGGTTTGCTTTTCCTTTTCCCTTGCGTTAGTTCGCTATCCCAACAAAGGAAACAATCATGGCATTGCAAAACCATTATCAGGTAACAGAATCCAATTTGAATGATCTAAGAGAGTGGTTCAACCGTTATGTACATTCCTTTCATTCTATTGATCTCAACGTCCAACAAGCCCTGGCACTGAAGGAAAATCACTCTTTAAGAGTCTGCGATGAAATCCTGAATATCGGCAGAAAGCTTGGCCTCAGCAAAAACAATCTGAGACTTGCCGAGGTCATGGCCCTTTTTCATGATATTGGCCGTTTTGAACAATTCACCCGCTATCAGACCTTCGTGGACAAGAAGTCAGAAAACCATGGAGAATTGGGCGTCAAGGCGCTTCAACAGGAGAAGGCGCTGGCAGCCTTAGATGAAGATACACAGGAGCTGATCTTGAAGGCCATTTCCTACCATAACCGCTTGAACATCCCGGAATCTGAAAGCCACATTTGCATCTATTTCAGTAAATTGCTCAGGGATGCAGATAAGTTGGACATATTTAACCTGGTTTCGACCTATTACTACGTCAGCGATTCGGAGAGAAGCGCCGCCGTTGAGCTTGATCTGCCGGATACGCCTGAAGTATCTGAAGACGTTATGGCCAGTCTTAACGAAGGCAAAAAGATTAATATGAATCAATTGAGGTCATTGAATGACTTCAAGCTACTCCAGATGGCGTGGGTCTATGATATCAATTTTCAGCCAACGTTTCAGATGATCCATGAGCGGGATTATCTCAAGATGATCAGGGATACGCTGCCAGCGTCAGAGAGAATCGATCAGATTTTTTCCCGTCTATTGTCCTATCTTAAGAGAAACTCATAATTCAATGATCCCAAGCAGCTCTCACTGATTTAAAGGTCGTTTCTAATTTCCCGCTCCCCCATATAAGAAAAAAGGACAAATGATCGCCCCGCTAACGGATCAATTGACTTCGATCATGTGGCCATCAAATTCAACTTTTTGGCCCAGTCTTATTTTACAGCCCTTTCTGTATTCTACTTCTCCATCTACCATTACACGCCCATTTTCAATGGCATTTTTTGCAACACCACCTGTAACGCACAGGCCAGATGCTTTTAAAAGTTTACTGAGCTCAATGTAGTCTCCGGATAATGCAAATTTTTCCAAAAGGTTACCTTCCCATATCTTTATATGTTTTTAATAAAGCAAATCCATCCAAGCGCATCAATCTTCAAGCGGCTTGAAAAGATATTCAAGTCCATTGAGGTCGGTATCCCTTTTTCAGTGTATCTGTAAAGCCTTTAAGGATTTGATTGATGACATCTTTTGCTTGTTTTGCAGTCAGGTTTTCTTTAGCGGCAAAAGCCTCGATAAGATCTAGTTTGTTCATGATGCTTGTCTCCGTTAATTTTAAGAATGATATGACTTTGTTGATAAATATGTCAATAGAAATTGGAATTCAAGCTGTTCTTTGAGCGGATGTTGACTGCGATAAATAATAGGATGTTGTAGCAAGGGTTATTTTCACTTAGCCTTCACATGGATTGATTTTTCGCCGAAGCAGCGATCAACGGCTCCAAATACACTTATAAGCGAGAGACCAAACTTGCTGAGGGCCTATTGGATCCGATTTGAAAGGTGCGAACCGCCCAGGAAGTTATTAGTCTTCCTGTCTTTCCATGATTCTATCCTAAACTACCTAAACCTATTTATATCTTCATATACGAATTCATGGTAGGAGGAAGTTAACCCATCTCTACCGAAAAACAATGAAAGGAGCTGCTACCATGCTCAGCAAAGATCGAATCAAAATTATCATGACAGAATGGAATGATGCCTGGAACGCTCATGATCTTGAAAAGGTCATGGATCTTTTCCACGACGATATAATTTTCGAGAACTGGACAGGTGCAAGGGTGCAAGGGAAAGAAGTCCTGAAGAATGCTTGGGGACCTTGGTTCAAGAATCATGGCGGATTCCGTTTCATAACTGAAGATATTTTCGTTGATGAAAAAGAGCAGAAGGTGCTCTTCAAGTGGTCCTTGGAATGGCCATCCAGCGAAAAGGGATACAAGGGCAAATCAGAAATGCGACGCGGTGTGGATATCATTCATTTTCGAGAAGGGAAAATCAGCCACAAATTTACATATTGCAAAACGACCCTTGAGATCGAAGATAAACTGGTGAAGCTTACCGCTGAAGTGAGCTGACGAAAAGCTTCGTTTCCCCATATAATCAGGAACCGCTATGCCTTACAATACAGCCCTTGAAGATCTAATTGAAGACATTTTCTCAGAAGGGAATCTTGAAAAGAAAAAGATGTTCGGCGGCATCTGCTATCTGATCAACGGCAACATGTCTTTCGGCATCTTGAAGGATTATCTCATCGTGAGAATGGCGCCGGTGCTTGCCGCGGAAAAATTGAATAATGAGCATGTAAGGGCGTTCGATTTAACTGGGAAACCTATGAAGGGCTGGGTCATGGTAGAAAAAGGTTCATGGAATAAAAGAGACGAATTGGCCGGATGGCTTGATATTGGAAGATCATTTGCGCTGTCTCTGCCAAAGAAGTTGCCCAAAAGAAAATCAATTGAAGAGATCTACTATCGGAATCATCGGTAAAGCCGATGAAGGAACATGTTAGTGAAACCTGTATACGCGTCATTATTTGTTTCTGTCAATCATTCTCACTGAAAACATAAAAAAGAAAACCTCATCCATCAGTTGGACAGGGGCTTTCGAAGATCTTGCCGCTACCATCGTTCCTAATGTCTTTTTCATGATTTGTGTCCTCCTATGTCTATTTTTTTGTTTGTTTCCGTTTGACTTTGTATAACGCTTAAAGTGTGCCAACCTGTGACGATTATTTTGTGATGAGTGCAAATATCCGTTATTGTGAGCATTATTAAGATAGAACCGCTTATAATTAAGATAATGAAGGGACTGTTGACGGTGCTTTTTGAAAGATATTTTAAAAAGACGTTCAATGAAACGTTGCGAGGAGGACTTTGGCTATCCTTCGCCTTCTTCATGGTCAAGAAACGGGAGCGGTTTGTTCATCCGATAGACAAGGGCCTGACAAGAAGCAATAAGGCGGCTCTCCCCTTCAATGACCTTGATTTCATAGACGGCTGTTTTATTGGTTCGATTTATTTCTTTGGCTTCAGCCGTTAATGTAGAGCCTGTAGAAGGGGAAGCTAGATAGCTGATGTTCATATTCAGGGCAACGGCAATAGTGCCATGAGAATTGGATGCGGTTTCGAAAGCTTCATCAATCAGAGCAAACAATGCACCTCCATGGGCTTTCCCAAACATGTTTTCCATATCCGGGGTAAAGACCATCTCGACTTTTGAAAAGCCTTCATTCAGATCAATCAGCTTTAGATTGAATTTTTCTGCAAAGGGTTCTCTTGCTACTTGCTTGAAGATCGCGTCTTTAATCTTGCTGTTCATAAGATTTCACCGAACTGAATAAAATTGCAATATTTATCAAGGGGGTGTCCTCCCCTTATAATCAATTTATCTTACCACCAGACGGTTCTAATGCTCGCCCTCCAAGATCATTATACCTTTAGGCCACGGGAACGGGCCAGTTCTTTGATCTTCATCTCAATATCGGGGCTTGATTGCATCAGCCTTTGGAGATCATTGCGGGTTATTTTATAGACTGCCGTAAAATCCTCCGTGGCCCTGACATCAGCGGTGCGGTGTTCGGTAAAACCTGCGGCGGTGAATTCGCCGACCATAGATGGCGGAGTAAAGAGAATATCTGTGTCGGGAATCTCCAATGCACCATGGGATAATACATATCCGCAGTCTTCAGTTTCCCCCTTTCTTATTAAATAATCTCCCGCCTGCAAATAAATCTTATTCAGGGACAGGGCGAGATTTGTCTTTTCAGCTACGTCTAATTGTCCAAATAATAGTGTCCGACTCAGCAACTCCCGCGCTTCCGCCAGATGGGAAAAACGGTTTTTGACGTCCGGATTGTCATTTAAAAATTCATGAACTACATTGGCATTAAGTCCGACTACGATGCCATAGGTTAACGCCTTTACATGGGCTGTCCTCCTTTTATTCCCCGAAACAAAAACATTTTCCCCGAAGAAGTTGCCCGAATGCAGGACGGCTACTTCCTGATTGTTGGTAATTACCGAAAAAAGACCAAAGCCGATAATAAACAGGAATTCAGATTCTTCCATCCTTTCTTGCAGAATCAACTGTCCTGTAGCTATCGGGCGATAGATGGCTGCTTCCCGCAATATTTGCGCCCAACGTCCCGCATCAATATTTGGAAATGGTTTCAAAAAACTGTCTATGGCCCGGCTGATAATGGATGCGATGCTGAGATTTTCAAAAGGGAAAAGATGGTAAGGCTCCACAAAAGAGAAGTGGAGGGGCACATTGGTTGCCTCGTTTTGCCGATGGCCTAAAAAAGTAGCCCTGACGTCATGACCCATGAAGTCTTGCAGCGCTGGATGTAAGCCAGCCTCTCCGCCATCTGCGATCGTAACGTCGCCTTCGAAGACATTCATGATTTGGGCATATCTGTTCTCGGAAATCACCCCCCGGTCAAGCATAGTCTGGGCACAGGTCATCCCCACGGTATCGGAAGTTATCTGAATCTCTGCCGGTAGTCCGCTGTGGTGTTTTTTCCGGGCTTTGACGGCGATGCAGGGGATGGGATGGGAGGTGTATTGAAGGAAAAAGTCTATTCCCGAGATGGTCATCCATTTTTCTATCTCCACGGGATGAAACTCAAAATATTTTTTGACCACATCTGTCGATACATCGAGCTGCGAAGATAAAATATCCAGCATCATCTGAAAAATATCTTTGGCAGTATATATTCTGATTTTTCTTCCTCTGCGGATGAGCTTCAGTAGACCTCCCATATGATCTTCATGGCAGTGGGTGAGAATAAGAGCGTCTATTTCCGCGATACTGACGCCTGTCTTCATGGCCAGCAAATCCCAAAAGGGGCAGCAATCAACCAACACGGCAAGACCATTAAGGCGGAGAACCATGCAGGTGGTAGGGCCTTTTGATTGAAAAGGCGATCCGTATCCCAATACCTGGAGGGAAAAGGCAAGGGCGGCGGGAAATCCACCGTAATAAGGAGGGATCTCCCAGACCGGTTTTATCGTTTCATTTTCACTTGGTGAGATGTCCAGTTCCTGGCAGTCGCCGGACTCAAGATCCCGAATGATAAAGAACATGTTGTTTGTTCTTTCCACGGACCATTTGTTCGGTAAAGGACTGCCAAATTCATGACATGACAACATTTGGTCAAGATGGATCGGTTTCCCCTTTTTATTTTTCAGGGAGAAATACTTTTTTTCTTTTAAGTACTGATCACGCCATTTTACCTCAACACCGGCGTTTTTAAAATAATTCCTGTCCGGGCCTTGAAAGGTCAAATCTATCACCTTGAGGGTGCGATCCAATTCCGTTGCCGTTCCGACCAGGGCAATCTTTTCCTTCACGGTCATGTCAACGAAATCAAAGCCCCCGCCTTTAAATAGACTGCAAAGAAACATGAAGTCGAAAGGATTTAAAATTCGATCCTCGTAGGAATTCATACCTCCATGGACCAATAACTGGGGCCAGGGCAGGTTTTCCTCAATGATGTTTTGATGGTACCCGGCAAATCCGCCGAAGAGAACTACATCTCCCTTGATCCTGCACAAGGCAGTGCAGGGTTTCCGATCCAAAATCTCGAAATCCTGAATGAACTTTTTGGTCATAAATACACTCCTACCGGTTGGAACGATTTCATAATTATGTTCTTCTCTTTCCGGATAGTCACAACATTCGAGAGATTTGTATAACCGCAGAAAGATGGTTCGCAAGCAGCGAATCAAATGTTTTTCGCCGTTCCGTGATTTAATTTAACATCTCGGAATAAATAACTATTATATTCAAACCAACCAGAAGCGAAAAAGATTTTTGAGCTGCGGCGAAGCCGTTTTTCAAAGGTTTCTATTCATGCATGCTGGTTAAATATTTGCTCTGCATAATACCCTTATTTCCAGCCCTTGTAAATAGATCAAATCCGCTATTGGGAAGGATTTATTTGAAAATATTTATTGAAATTATTACGCCGTGCCGGATATAGAGCAGTGATGGTCATGCTGGAAGAAATTACGGACAATCTTTATATGCTCACTCTGCCCATGCCTTTTCGGCTGATGCATGTCCATGCCTTTATTGCCGTTGATAGCGACGGGATCACGCTGTTCGACACCGGACTCAACACCCCCGAGACATTTGTCCGCCTTGAAGAATCACTGAAAAAAATCGGCAAAAACATCAGTGACATCAAACGGATCTTCATCACCCACTACCACATTGACCATTGCGGCATGGCCGGCCGGCTTCAGAATATCTCCGGCGCCAGAATCCACATGTCCGAGCTGAGCCGGCCTTTTATCCTGATGAGGGACCGTGAGGAGTTTCTGTTTGTGGAACGGATCAGAGACTTTTGCCTGCTTCATGGGCTCCCGGAAAAGGCGATCGATTTTATCTCCGGATTGTTTCTGACCTTCAAAAAAGCGGGCAGCTCTTTCACCATCGATGAATTTTTCCTTCCCGAACATAAAGATATCGTAGGGGGAAAGGAAATGCAGGTGATACCGACGCCCGGACATACCCACGACCATGTGTCATTCTATTTCCCTCAGGAACGCATCCTTTTATCCGGCGATCATGTCTTGCCGGAGATTACGCCCAATCTCAGCCCCAATTTGTTTGCCCCGGAGTTTCGTCCCCTGCGCAGCTATCTCGATTCGTTGGTTCTGATGGAAACTCTATCTGTAGAAAAGGTTTATCCGGCCCACGGACAGCCATTTAGTAATCTCAAAGGGAGAGTCGAAGAGATATCTGATCATCACCGGATCAGGAAAAGACTTACTTATGAATCCGTGCAAAGGGGAACAAAGACGGCCTTTGTGGTTTCTCAGGATATTTTCGGGACAGATTTGGGCGAGTTTGATCAGTTTCTTGCCTTGAATGAAACCTATGTCCATCTCATCGAATTGATCCAGGAAGGGCTGCTCCATGAAGAAAGAGCGGCGGGGCTGATTTTCTATCGCGTCGCCGCTTGAGAGTAAAATGAACCAAAACTGAAAATAAGAGGGTAGACTCAAGTAACATGTTGTTATAATGAATAATTATTTGAAAAAAGACGCCAAAGCCCCTATCCGTCGGACTGTCGATTATCGCTTAATAATATCATGTAGTTAAAGTAGTTCGTGCTACGAACTGAATTTTTGTTGGTCCATTTTAATGAAATATTATTGTTGTACAGCACCGGTGCATGATGACATGCAGCACTGCGGATGATACATTTTCAATCCTGCAATCAATCCTCTCCAAACCGAAGAGGGCAAATCAATAAGGTTAACTATGAAGAAGTTTAATTTGTTCATCACCGCACTGTCGCTCCTCCTGGTAATATTGGCCGCACCTTTCGTCCATGCCCAGGGGGCGGCGTTCATTCCCACCGAAACAAATGATCCCTATTTCTATCCCCTGACCAGCGGCGGTAAGGACTACCCCGGCCAGTGGCACCTGTGGAATAAGGTGCCCGCTTCCGATTCCAACAAAGGCCAGGATGCCGGCCTGAAAAACGCCTGGAATCTGGAAGGCAAGAATATCTCCGGTTACACAGGTCGCGGTGTCGTCATCGGCATTGTTGACGATGGCGTGGAGGGAACTCATGAGGATCTGAAAGACAATTATCTTCCCGGTCTCAGCAAGAATTTCAGCCAGGATCCGACCCTGGCCGCCCAACCCCAGGGACCGGTCCAGGGAATCGACAATCACGGCACCGCCGTTGCGGGAGTCGCAGCCGCCCGTGGCAGCAACACGATCGGCGGGACAGGCGCCGCGCCCTTCGCCCAGATCGCAGGCCTCCGTCTCCGTCTTGGTAATGCGTTCGTTGGCGATCCGGCGATAACCTGGGATGATTATTATGATGCCTACCTCTGGAAGAGCGGCCTCAACAGCTCAACTTTAGCCATCGAATCCAAACCGGAGATCCATATCAAAAATCACAGCTATGGTCCCAATACACCCTTTGAAGAGGGAACAGACCATGATGATCTCCAGGGGATGATCCCCTCTACGACTGATCCCAACTGGGGTTTCTTTGTGAGAGGTAATCTTGTCCTGGGTGACCAGAAGGATACGGTGGCGCAGCGGGGCTACGATTTCAAGAATGGCGGCCTCACCCTGGGGACGGACTACCGCTTTTCGGAGCGGTTTGTCGGTGGCGTCCTCTTTGGGATGAACGCGGCCAAATCCTGGATCAACGATGGTCAAAGACATAGCCGATGGATCTTAGGCTCTTGAAATAGCGCGGCTCCTGGGGATTGTCCTCGAAATATTTGCGAAAGCGGACGATGAAGTTATCCACCGTTCTCGTCGGCATCGCCCCGGTATAGCCCCAGCCCATTTCTAGTAGTTCGCTTCGTTTCAGGGGCTTGGCCCGGTTGGATATAAAAAGCTTCAGCAACCGCATTTCCTGTTCCGTCAACTTGACTTCTCCCGAGCGGCATTGGGCGGTGAAGGTGTCAAAATTGATGATATTATCGCCAAAAGAATAGGTCGACCCCCATTGGGTCGAGCTTCTGGCGCCCGTTGCCGGTTCCTGGTTCCACTCCGCCCGTGTCATCAGCCGATCCACCCGGAGGAGAAATTCGTCAAGATGAAAGGGTTTGGACAGATAATCGTCGACGCCGTAAGCAAGACCCTTTACCCGGTATTCAGGCTCGCTCTTGGCCGAAAGAATAAGAATGGGCAGCTTCTCATCTTCGATGCGGATGTGACGGAGGACGGAAAGACCGTCTATGCCGGGGAGCATGATGTCGAGGACGATGAGCTGGGGCCGCCAGTTCCGCCATTCCCGCAAACCTGCCATCCCGTCTAAGGAAAGCTGGACTTCATAGCCTTTCAGGGACAAATTAAGTCTGAGCCCCTCGGCGATGTGCAAATCATCCTCGATAATAAGGATCCGCTTCTTTTCTGAATCTTTCACTTTAAGTATCCCTCGTATATTATCGAATCCATTGCGTTATAATTTCCCATCCTTCGAGGTTGTCGTGTTCGCTAAAAGTCGGATATTCCCTTTTTGTTATTCCGGACCACGGCTTTTGCCGGGGTGACGGCGGTGGTAACTTTTTGCGAGTTCTCTTAAATAGGGACAGAGCCCATATTCTTTTTGCTTGGTGCGAATAAATAGGGGCTCTGTCCCTATTTATTCCCGGAGGGTCGGGGCAGGCTAAGTATAAACGTCGAACCTTTCCCCGGGCCCTCACTCTCTGCCGTAATAACGGCCCGGTGGATCATGGCAATCTGTTCGACGAGGTAGAGGCCAAGGCCCGTTCCCTTCACCGTCATATCATCTGTCTGTCCCACCTGGTAGAACTTGCGGAAGATTTTCTTCGTTACCCCCTTTTCGATGCCGATACCGTTGTCTTCAAATCTTACGTCGAGACCCTTCTTGTGGGGTACAAACCGGATGTCGATCCGGGGCTGATCCGACTGGTTGTATTTGATCGCATTGGTGCACAGGTTCATCAGCAGCATGTCGAATAAGGGCAAGTTAAGCCAGTAAAAGTAGGCCTTTTTAAGGGGATTATGGACGGCTATTTCGCCGCCGCGAAAGAGGTCGGCGTTTCTTGCGCAGAATGCTTCAATACTTTCAACAATATCAACGCGGGTGAGGTCTTTCTGATAGCTTTTACTTTCGATGCGGGCCAGATCTAGGATACGGTTGATGTTTTCCAGGAGGCGGTTCACATCATGAATCATGAAATCGAGGTAGCGGAGTTGGTCTTCCCGGGGCAATTCGTACTTGGTGAAGGTGTCCAGGTAAAGGCGAAGGGATGCCACCGGTGTTTTCAGTTCATGGGTAAAATTATTGATGAAGCTTCTCTGCATCCGATAAAGCCGCCATGTCTTCTCGTAATAGACGAAGATGGTGAATACCCCGGTCAAGATCAACCCGACCAGGATGGAAAGGACAAGGATGACAACCCAGGTCTTGATCTCTAAAAACTGCGACGGATCCAGGTTGTATTTTTTAATTATCCTTTGTAAACCGGCACTTACCTCAATATACCAGTAGATGTAGAGGAAGAGGGAGGCGGCCAGGGCCGCAATCGACAGGATAAAGATCAGGACTGGATGGAAAAACCATTTTACCCGGTTCATAGGCGTTGGACATTGCTACACCAGACCAGAACGACTGTCAACGGCGGATCGGGTCCGGTGATCCGTGGGAATGTAAAACTAATGTAAAATCAGTAATTAGGACTTTCATTTCCCGGCAAATATTTCTAAGAGGTACCCCATCATAACGAAACTATCATAACCGAACCGAGAGGAGATTTTACATGGCAACTGCCAAGCCCCCCGTCCACCCCCTGAGAACCCGCGCCAATATCCTGCTTGCCGGCGTTTTTGGTCCTTTTGCCCAGGATGATCAGTATGGAAGCCGTAAAAACAATCCGATGGAACTCTACCATAATCAGGTTACCCGTCTCCAGGGTGGCTTCTCCCTGCGGATGTTCCACCGAACCTTCGGACTTCTGATGATTCAGGAGAATATCGAGGCCCCCTGCACGGTTTTGGATTTTCCGACGCGCAAGGATTTCATCAGGGAGATCCAGAACAACGATTACGATATCGTGGGGATCGGGGCCATTCTGACCAATGTCGGGAAGGTGAAAGAGATGTGCGACCTCGTCCGGCGTTACCGTCCGGAAGCGACGATCGTAGTGGGCGGTCACATTGCCGCCCGGGAAGATCTCCACCGGGCCATTGACGCCGATTACATCGTCCGGGGAGACGGCATCCGCTGGTTCCGCCAGTTTTTAGGGCAGGACGAAAAAGCCGCAATAAAACATCCCATGGTCATTTCCGGCTTTGGGGGCCGCATTATGGGCATTGAACTTCCCCATAGAAAAGGGAGCACCGCCGCTATTTTGATCCCCTCCGTGGGCTGTCCCGTCGGCTGTAACTTCTGCTCAACTTCTGCCTTTTTTGGAGGCAAAGGCAATTTCGTCAACTTTTTCGAAACGGGGGAGGAACTCTTTTCCGTTATGTGCCAACTGGAAGAAAAACTAACCGTGCGCTCCTTTTTTATCCTCGACGAAAATTTTCTCGTCCACCGCCGCCGCGCCCTGCGCCTCCTGGAGCTGATGGAAGAGCACGGGAAGTCTTGGTCCCTCGATGTCTTCAGTTCCGCCCGGGTAATCGAATCCTACTCCATCGAACAACTCGTCAGGCTCGGTATAAACTGGGTGTGGATGGGCCTGGAAGGAGAGGACAGCACCTACCGGAAACTAAACGGCGTCGATACCCGCAAGCTCGTGAAGACCCTTCAGGATCATGGTATCCGCGTTCTGGGTTCCTCCATCATCGGCCTCGAAGATCACCGGCCGGAGGACATGGACAGGATAATTTCTTACGCCATCGCCCACGATACCGATTTTCACCAGTTCATGCTCTACACCCCCAATCCCGGCACACCTCTTTACCAGGAACATTCGGAGGCGGGAAACATCCTCTCCGAGCAGGAGTTGCCTCTCGCCGACCGGCATGGACAATACCGCTTCAGCCATCGTCATAAGCATATTACCGAGGGCAGGGAAGAAGGAATCCTTCTTAAGGCTTTTCAGCAGGATTTCGAGGTGAACGGCCCCAGCCTGTATCGCCTCATCCGCACCATGCTGAAGGGGTGGCAGCGCTATCAGGACCATCCGGATCAGTGCGTACGTGATCGTTATGCCTGGGACACGGCGCCCTTACGAACCACCTACACCGGCGCTGTCTGGGCCATGAAAAAGTGGTACCGGAAAAATGACGTGATGAAGCAGAAAATAGACGAGCTGTTGCAGGACCTTTATCGGACCTACGGATGGAAGACGCGGTTGTTGAGCCCCTTCATCGGTTCCTATGCCTGGGCTTGCCTCATCCGTGAAGAGGGGCGCCTGAGAAAAGGATGGGCTTGTGAGCCTTTATCCTTTGTCAACAAGAATGCTGCGGCACTGGCCCTGAGAAAAACCCGGCGCCTGGGTCTTGGCGTCGCCATTCCTGAGAGGTCGACGGCATAGTCATCTGCGCAAATCTGCATCTCTTTCAACACATCAATGATTGACTGACTCGCAAAACGTCTCGAAACACCCTCCCCTCCAAGGGGAGGGCCGGGGTGGGGATGGGTTTTATCCTACAAACCTAATTTTCTGTCAATTTTTAGTTTGTTGACGGCGAGGACTTCTCCTGTTTCCACGCGGAGAAGTTTCAGGAAAATTTCGTAGTTGTCTTGGGAAAGATAAATCTTCCCCGTGATGATCATTCTTGCCCCCATTAGCTTGCCGGCGGCGGCGGCGCTTCTGTCGTCCACAATTCCCGTTCCCTGGAGCTTGAGTTCATCAAGGATCTTCTGCATATCCTTGCGTTCCACGATTTGGAAAGTCTTGTTTTTTCCAAGGGAAAAGCTCATCTGTTCGGTGAAATACTCGGCATTGGAGGTCGTCGCCGGTTTTTCCGGGGCAAAGGGAATGAGACTGGCCGCCGTTCCCTTCGCGATCTGGATGGATGAGTAGTCGATGAGCTGTGATACGGCCTGCTCAAAGATTTTCTGGAGGGTGTCTCCCGTTTTTTCGTCGTCCCGCGAAATTGCCTGGAAATATGCTTCTCCATCCGTCAGGGGCTGGTCGGACAGGTAACTCAACTCTTCCTTCGTGAAACGGATGATAATGCTTTCCAGCTTGTCGGTCTGAAAATTGGCCCCCGTATGGTGGCTGACGCTTCCCTCTTTCCCGCCTTCCGCTTCCCCCCGCTCCCCGTAGGTCAGGAAGATATATTTGGCATAAGTGTACTGGGAGATCTGCCGCAGGATATACTCCCCGGAGATATCCAGGCCCCCCGTGCCGATGGTGAACATCTTGATGCCGTCTTTGCGGGCGTCATGAACGGCGTTTACATAGGTGTATTTCTGCCCGTAGTCAAGGTGGGCAGTGGCGTCGGTGATGATATAACACAGCCGGATACCGTCCTGATTCCACTCGATCTTCTCGATGCTGTCCTGAAGGGCGGATTGAAGATCTTCCGGATTATCGCCCCCGCCGCTGGCCTTTACCCGGTCCAGACAGGCGCGAAATATATCGAGATCTGCCGTCAAGGGAATGACCTGGGTGACGAACTCGTCGCCCCGATCCTTGTAAAGGACCATCCCGAAGCGGATTTTCGGTTTTGAGGAGAGGGAGGCAAGGTTCAGGTATATGATCTCGATCGTGTTCTTCAGACGGCTGATTTCCTCCCCCATAGAGCCGGTAGTGTCCATGATGAAGAGGATATCGAGGGGCGTGCTCTCCGGGATATACCGCGTCCGGCCAAGGCGCACCGCCAGCTCCCGTGGCCCCTGCCGGTCGATGACGATCTCCTGATCCGCCTGCTGATAAGTGATCACGGCCCGGTAACTGGAAAGAGACTTGTCGTATTCGGACGGGAAAAAGAGAAAGGTTCCGTCGGCGTAGCTCTTTCCTTCACAAAGGCGCCGCTGGCCGTCATAAATAGCAATCCCGGCGTTGGCCACTGGCTTGTCATTTTTATCCCGGACCTTGAGGATGATCCGTTCATCGATGGGGATGGCATAATGGCGGACCTGGCCCCCATATTTCTGCAAGAAGGAGACGAAATAATTGAATTGTTTGTTGTCGTCGGCAAAACCGGCCTTCAGTCCCGAGGTGGAAGGCGCCGCCGCCGCAGGACTGGGGAGGCGCGGACCCGGGGGACCGGCAGCTTTCGCTGCTTTTTCTGGTCTTTTTTTCATCGGCCCCTCTAACTCCATCATGATATGGCTTTTATCCCCTGTCTTCAGGGAGTCGCTTTTGGAAATCGATTCCTCTCCGCCGCCAGTGACTTCTCCCGCTGATTTCCCTGGTTTGACAGGGGTGGACGAAGAAGTAGGCGCTGAGGCTATGTCGGGAGGAGCCCCATCTTTCCCTGTTTTCTTGGCAGTATCAATGCCCGCACAACCCATGACGATTATGAAGATCAAGGCAATGACGATAACGGAAAATTTGTTCAAATGCATGTGCGATTCCTTCCTGGTAAAAGCCTTTCAAAGTAGACCACGACGACTTTTCGATACGGAGTATAGGGGAGACATCATGATTCCGTCAAGTCTTATGTCAGTCTTATGGAGGGCTCCATAGAAAATCATTCAATCTGTTTGCCTTAAGGGTTATTTTTTGTTAAGGGTAGAAACTATGAACGAACGGGAAGAGAAAATAGAAGCTGTTCTCGATATTAAATGCTGCGCCCTGTACCTTCATGAGCAGATACTTGGCAGCCAGACGGGAGCCTATGGAGAAATTGAAAAACAATTTGAAATACTGGTGGATAAGTTTTACGAGGCTAACGGTGAAGCAATCAATGAACGGCAATATAAGACGGCCAGAAATAATTATGAATATTTCATGGTCCTGATCGATCAATTACTGAATGCGCATCAGGAGCAGGCATTAAAAGAAAAGCAAGAATCAGGAGAAGGAAAATGACCGACTATTGGGTGAAAATTACCGAAAAAGAAGACGAGGAGATCCGCCGCCACCATTATCTTGTGACGGCCAAAGATATCAAGGAGGCCAGAAAGGTAGCTCAGGAGTTCATCAGGCATTTCTGCGATGAAGACGACGAGCCTGAAGCCATTGATGATGGCTTCGCCTTCTGTAACCGGGCGATTACCGTGCATATCGCCGACATAAAGGAAACTACAAAGGAAGAATTCAAGGAATTCCTTCTGAAAACGCACACCATCGACTGGAAGTAAATCCTCATTTCAAACCCCATCCCCACCCCACCCCTCCCCTTGAAGGGGAGGGGTCTAGATGGATACCGCCCGGTTTTTACCGTGGTGACGCGCCGGTATGACAATACCGATGTGCTTTCGACTTTTTACGAGGCCGTCATATTTAAAAGCCGGCCATCTGATCTGATTACGGGCGGTTATCACCGGTTTGTCTTTTTACCCTTCCCGGATTTTTTCACATCAACAGAGTCTACGGTCCTTTCCGCCGCCTGAACGAGATCTACGCCGATTTCGCTTGCCCATTTATCGTAAACCGGTTTTGTCTTGACCTTGAAGGCCTGGAACTGTTCCGGCGTCAGCTGTGTCACCTCCATGCCGTTCTTTCTCAGGATGTCCAGAGCGGCGGTCCTTCCCGTGAGCCCTTCGCGAGCTGCCTTTTTCTGCCAGCTTGCCGCTTCCCGGGCGGCTTTAGTGATGATCTCACGGTCTTTCCTGTCTAAGGCGTCCCATGTTTCCTTGCTGGCCCCAAAGATCAGCGGGTCAATCACGTAGTGCCAGAAGGTGATGTATTTGTTTGCTTCCCAGAGACGGTAAGGGATCGTGATGGAGGCGACGGGATTTTCCTGACCGTCCACCGTTCCCGCATGCAGAGCGCCCAGGGCCTCTCCCCAGTTCATGGCCACTGGATCGGCCCCCAGGGACTTGAAGATGTCCATGAATATTGGCGTCCCGACGACGCGGATCTTGAGGTCCTGCAGGTCTTCCGGGGTGTGAATCGCCCGCTTGCTGTTGGTGATTTCCCGGAAGCCGTTTTCCCCCCAGGCCAGGGCGACAACGCCTTTGTCATTGAGGATTTTAAAGATCTTTCTGCCGACCTTGCCGGTTTCCAGGGCGTCAACGGCTCGATATTCATTGTGGAACAGGAAAGGGAGAGAAAACAGGTTCAACTCTTTGACCATTGGGGACCAGTTGATAGTCGAGCCGAGGGCAAAATCGGCGGCGCCCTGCCGCAGGAGCAGGAACTCGTTGGTCTGTTTCCCCGCAAAGAGCTCGCCGCGGAAGTAAGGTTTGATCACAATCCGTCCATCCGTCCGCTCTTTCACCAGATCGGCGAACATCTGGGCTCCCTGTCCCCAGGGGCTGGTCGGCTCGACCACGACGCTCATCCGGTATTCCGCCTTGTAAGCCGCCATCCCCGGCGCAGCCAGGGCAAAAAGAAACACACAAAATACCATTAATCCCAACATTTTCTTCTTCATACTCAATACTCCCGATTTTCGTTGCTTGCTTTCTTCATGATTGCCGGTCGTTTTCCGCTTCCCGCTCAAAGTCTCCGGCGGCGTCCTTTTTATCTTTCTGAAAATAGCCCCCGTAATGTATCTCAAACATTTCGATGATCTTTTCATATGGCACATCGGCAAAGTAGCCATGATCCGAAACATATTCCATGTGCCGCCGTCCTTCCATGTCATAGGGATGAAAAATGGCGTCATTTTCCCCATCGAATTCGAGGGGCTTGACATGGAAACGTTCACAGAGGGAGCGGTTGAAGGTCGGAGTGACCTTGAGCCAGCGGCCGTTGAGATAAAATTCTGTATAGCCGTGATAGATGAACAGGTCGGTCTTCATGACCTTTTTCAGACGCTCTGTTGTCAGGTGATTGCGGACGTCGGCGAAGCACAGGCGGCTGGGGATGCCTGCCGCCCTCCCCACCGCGGCCAGGACGATGGCTTTGGCGACGCAGTAGCCGTAGCCCTTGCCGATGATCACACTGGCCCGGAATGCTTCGTGGGTAAACTCGATCCGGTATGGATCATACTGAATTTCGTCGCGGACGGCGTTGTAAAGTTTAATAGCCTTTTCTTTTTGAATGGTTGCCCCCCCCGCCGCCCTGTTGGCGAAAGCGATGACCGCTGGTGAATTGCTGTCAATAAATCCGGTTGGCTGTAAAAATTCAGCAAGAGTGAGACTACCCTCTTTTTCCATGGTGATTTCCCCTCCTTCTCCTTAACCCCATCCCCACCCCGACCCTCCCCTTGAAGGGGAGGGAGAAAATTCCTATTTTGAGTCCGCCGCGCTTGTTGCATGTTGATGGGGCAATATTAA
>Ga0247842_10002210_pt1 | contig 29558 bp, 27 predicted proteins | sample LaCruzMarch2015__3_FD_192411 | JGI IMG/M metagenome (GOLD analysis project Ga0247842, IMG submission 192411) | Freshwater microbial communities from meromictic Lake La Cruz, Castile-La Mancha, Spain - LaCruzMarch2015_19m | ecosystem: Environmental > Aquatic > Freshwater > Lake | place: Spain...
CGCCAGCCAGTGCGCGGTGAGCACCGCGAAGAACTGCTGAAACTGCGAGTCCGCTGTGCCGGCCGTTTTCTTCTGGGTGCAATTCTCGCGGCAGTAATGCTCGTATGTGTATCGCTTGCATCCATCGTGCCAATGTTGCGCACCACCCTGCCTGCCCGGAATGCCGCAGTGATAGGCTCCGGTAAAGCTCAGGAATCCAGCTCTGCGGCGAAATATGAATTCGCCACAAATTGGAGCCTGCCACCCGAGGAAATACTCGAATTCTTTGTTGCCGGGGTTTTCGGATGGCAGACCGGCGATTCAAAGGTTCCCTACTGGGGGAAAACGGGCCGCACTCTCGGATGGGAAACTCATCACCGCGGCCTCATGAACCTCCGTCAGAACAGCCATTACCTGGGATTGCTGCAGTGGATATTTGCGCTTTTTGCGATTGCGTGGGCAATCCGTTACAGAAAATATGTCGCATCCTCCAACACCGCGGACGCACCAGGCAACACCGGAACAAGCGCGAATCTGACTCCGGACGAGACAGGCCGCAGGACTGACGTCATCTTCTGGGCCGGGGCCCTCTTCGTAAGCATTCTCATGGCACTTGGCCGTAACTTCCCGCTGTATCGCCTGTTCTATATGATGCCCTATGCCCAAGATATGAGGTGTCCGGTCAAATTTCTTCACCTCGCCGAAATTGCGCTATGTTTCCTGTTTGCATTCGGGTTGGAAAGGTTGTTCTCGAAGATGGCCGAGTCGCGTGCCGCGTTCCTTAACAGGACGCCACAGCTGAAACAAGCCGGACAGCAGCGAAAGAAACACCGGGATCACGGTGATGCTCAAGCCGCTTTATCCCCAAGGCTTGGACTTCTGACTCTGTTCGCCGCCTTGTGCTGCGGGACGGGGCTTATGATGCTGCTCGCAGCCGCTCTCATCCCTTCGAATGCAGCAGATCTTCTGCAAACGTGGCAGGCGGAAGGCCTGGGAGCATCTTCAGATGCACTGCTCAAGGCCCTGACTTGGGCAGTGACGCGCAGCGGTCTCCTGCTGCTGGCAGCCGCAATCCTCTTCCTCGCCGCACGGTACCTGTCTGGAATACTTGTCATGCACCGGATTATACCGATGACACTGCTGTTCTTGCTGGCAATTGATTTGGGCTACGTTGCAAGACATTACATCGCAGTCTGGGATGAGTATGAGCGGTTTACCCCTGGTGAATTGATAGCCCGAATAGAGAATGACCGGATGAGCTATCGCGTATCGCTCCCGGTCAAGGGTGGATTCTATGACATATGGCAAAACTATCTATTCCCAAGACGCCGGATCATTGTTACCGACGCAGAGGATCCCCGCATTATGTCGGCTTCGGATCAGTATTTCTACTCGCAACTGAGCCGCAACACCTTACGCCTATGGCAACTGACAAGCACAAAGCATGTCTTCGGCCCTGCCGGAGCCCTTGCCCCCCTTACCAACGCGCCTTCGGTTGAAGTTGTTTCCTCATTCAATGTGATGGCCAACGGCTCAATCCAATGGACCGCTTCCGGCCGGCAGACATGGCTTCGGATCACCAATATGCTGCCCTGGGCCGCAGTGTATTCTGACTTTGAGTGCATCGGTGAGGACGCGCCGGTCAGCCGCCTGGCTGACCCGACGTGGGATCCCTCGCGCTCCGCTATAGTATCCGCCACATCAGTATCGATTCAACCTGCCCCGGGCTCATGTGTTCCCGCCACGCTGACAAAGCGTGATCCCAACCTGGTCGAAGTAACCACTTCCGGCGGTCAAGGCGGAATTCTCATGTTAAATGATCGCTTCGACCCGGATTGGAAGGTTTTTGTGGATGGGAAACCCTCCCGGCTGCTGCGATGCAATTGCATCATGCGCGGAGTAGAGTTGACGCCCGGCAGTCATACAGTACGGTTCGTCTACCGGCCGCATGTTGTCACGTTTGTGCTGAATCTTGCGGCTTTCGCGGTCGTCTTGATATGGTGGGCAGGCAGGACGATAATGGGCACAAAGGACCCGGCGGAATAGTCTTTCTGGTTCGTCACGCTATGATCAACTTCATTCGAAATGTGCGGGCCAGGCTCGGTCCGTTGTGGTGGTATTCAATACTTATCTCCGCCTCGGCCCGATTCAATGAGCTTCTGAATCTGTACGTCGGGTTTTTCTACCTGCCGAAGGCGCTATCCGCAAATGAACTTGGAAGCGTGGAACCCATCACCCGCCTGGCAAGTCTCGGCGGCATCCCGCTGGCCATTGCAAGCATCGTCGCGGCAAAGTACCTCAGTGTCTATCACGCCCGCGGCGAGAAAGGCAAGATCAAGCGTTTGATGCGCGACATGTCCCTGATCGCCATGGTGTCCTCGGTAATTGCCGTCGCCACGCTGATTGTCGGCTTTGAGGCCATAAGGACGAGATTACATCTCCAAACACCATACTTGCTGCTGACCATGGGCAGCTTGGCGTTACTGGCATGCTGGCAACCTTTGGTCCGCGTTGTGCTTCAGGGAACGCAGCGTTTCTATGCCGGCATCGCCATGGGGACCGCGGATTCGGTCCTCCGCCTGTCTATGGCACTTCTTCTGATACCACTCCTGCACCTGAGCGGCTATCTTCTTACCCTGCTTATCTGCGGCATAGCGGCAATCGCCATAGGCATATGGAGCATCAGGGAGTTTTGGAGTTCGGGTGTGAAGAGCACGCCCTATTACTCGGACTGGCAGGGAATCCTCTCATTCGCCTGGCCTGCGGCTGTATTGATCATCTTTGGGGGCGCTTCTGGAACTATCGAGCCATTCGTGATCAAGCACTTCCTGTCGATCGAAGATGCCGCCGGCTACTATATGGTCTGCCGCCTGGGCTATATTCCATCCTACATAGTCGGATCCATTGGTTTTGTGCTTTTCCCGATCCTCTCCCATCGTCACGAACGCGGCGAAGATACCGGCGGGTATCTGCGGCAATCCCTCCTCGTGACAATTATTGGCGGAACGGCAGCTTGCATCCTGGTGGGGTCATGCTCCAGCTGGCTCATGGGACTGCTGCCTCAGTGGCGCCCGTACCAACCGTACGCACCGCAGGTCTGGTTCATCGGCGCAATGGTGGTGCTCGACCTCACCAACAGCATCTATTTCACACGCGAGATGGCCTGCCGCAGGTTCTCTTTTCTCTGGATATCTATCCCCATAGTGCTTGCCGAGTGCACTTTCCTGTACTGCTCCTTCGGGTGGAGCGCACTCCAGGACTATCTGCCACAGGACTTCTGGAAATGGGCGGACAGTGTCATGCCCCATACCCTGACGTTTGCGCTTACCGTCATGGTCGCCGCCAGGGCTGCCGTGACTATTGGTCTTGCACTACATTGGCATTTTACCGGCACAATTCGACCAAAGGAGATAAAGACATGACGTCGAAGAGATCACTTGTATGCGTTCTGAAGGTTCCTCTCATCCTGATCACTTTGTTGGCCTTGCCGGCCTGCCGTCAGAACAACCGGATTGACTCCAGCGCGATTGACTTCGAAAGCCGGCTTTCGATCCTGACAAACCTGCAGAACTTTGCCCGGACACCAAGGGGTCGGGCACACCTGGAATCAACCTATGATCGCAGCGGCGGAAACAATGACTGTGGCAATGTCAGTGATCCCGGCCCCGATGGCTTGAAGACCATCGCCAACCTTAAGGGACCCGGCTGCCTGACCCGAATCTGGCAAACCAATATTCCCGTCAAGAAATGGTTCTTCTTCTTCGATGGCGAGCGGGAACCGCGGCTCGTTATTCCCGGTGAGGAAATGTTCGGACCAGCGTCCTATTTCAAGTATCCCCTGACTGCCGACCTGAGCGGGGGTTCGTATTCCTACGTTCAATACCCCTTTGCAAATTCTCTCAGAATCGCCATTGAAATGGTGCTTACCACGGAAAGACCCTACTACCAGCTGAACTACGAAACGTATGACAGTGCCTCAACCAGGATCGCCTCTTTCCCTGAGCAGCTAACCGAGGAAGACAACGCCAGGGCGGCGAATGTACAGCGCGTCTGGACAAACTGCGCCGAAGAAGCCGGCCTGGCAATGAAGGCCTGCAAACAGAAGGTAAGCAGCACGATCATGCCCGGTCAGAGCGCCACATGGATAGATCTTTCACAGGCCGGTGTTTTGAAGACGTTCTGGATCAACTGGTCCGAACCGGAAGGTGTCTCCCTGGCCGCCAGGACAAGGCGATTACGCGAATTGGTCCTGCGAATCTACTGGGATGGTGCACGCGAACCGAGCGTCGATGTCCCGCTCGGCGACTTCTTCTGCAACGCGTTAAACCGGCGGAAATTCTCATCGCTGCCAATCTCCGTTCTGGATAGAGCGTTCGTATGCAGATTCCCGATGCCATTCCGGAAAGCGGTCAGGGCTGAGATAAGAAATGATGGCATGACCCCTGTACCCGTTGAAATCGGCTATGATCTGCAACCGCTCGATCCGGCCACCCGTGCGGATTTGAATTACTTCCACGCCTGCTGGAACAGCTCAACAGCTTCCGGAGTCCCTTATCGCGTGCTGCATGCCGAAGAGAAAGGCCATTATGTCGGCTGCTACATGGTTGCGATGGGAACAGACGGTTCATGGAACCTGCTGGAAGGCGACGAGTCGATGAGCCTTGATGGAGAAACGACCCCTTCGCTGCATGGAACCGGCCTGGAGGACTACTTCAACGGAGGATGGTACTACCGCGGGTTGTTCGACCTTCCACTTCATGGCCTCGTTGAAAAGGCGGCAATGCAGACTGCCCAGTATCGCTTTCATCTGGCCGATCCGATCAGTTTCCAGAAGGGCTTTCTTATGAACTGGGAATTCGGCGGTTCTCCGCCAAACATGGGGAAAGGTTATATGTCAAGTGTGGCATATTGGTACCAGCCGAAACCACATCCGGCAGGTTCACAACTTCCCGATGCATACCTGCGTTTCCCGGCAAATCCCCTGCTGCTGGCAACGGCAATGTCCGGTTTGTTTGAACTGGAATGCATCAAGCACTATGACGAGGCAGCCGAAAGATGTCTCTGCCTGGCCGACAGGATCGGCGAAAACGAGTTTACTCCACTGCTAAGGCTGCGGTCGCTGGCCTATCGCGAACTGATCGACGGCTTCAAATCAGTACGCCGCGGATACGAGCAGGTCGCCGCGGCAACACCACAATCGCCGGCCGCACGCCAGGCGCAGGCCCTGTTGTGGCTCCATGCAGCGCCATCAAACGCACTGCTCGCCACTCATGCATCAATGAAGGTAGCCCTGTTTCTCGACGGCAAACAGGTCGGCTCAAGCGAGAACCCGTTATCGCCCGCCGTATTCCAGGTGGCAGTCCCATCCGGCGAGCACGAGATAGCGGCCGAGGTGATTCCGCTTGTTCAGGGCCCATGGGTGTCATTTCATCTGAAAACCCAGACAACCAATGTTGTTTCGGACAACTCTTGGGAATGCGCCTCGGCAAGGCCGGCAAACTGGCCGCGCACGGATGACGCTGCCGTGACGTGGACCAACGTGGTCTACGGCATCGGATTCCTCCCCCAGATGGGATGGTGGCAGTTCGCCCCGAACGGATTCGTCAACATGCAGAGCGGGAACCGCCTTATCCAGCCGGCGAGGGATGGATGGGATAAACAGCCGATTAGACCCACGTATCTGCGAAAACGCTTTGTGATTTCCGAAGCACAGAGAAACGAATGAACGGCCCTGCACAGAAAAACACCAGTGACACTGTTTTGCCCGCGGATTCGTTCCGGGTTAGCTTCGTTATTCCCACATTCAATTCCGGCAGGACTCTGCGGGTTTGCCTGCAGTCAATACGGGACCAGTCCTATCCGTCGGGCCTGGTGGAGATCATTATCGCCGATGGCGGGTCAGCCGACAACACGCTTGAAATCGCAAGAGGCTTCAAGGTGGACAAGATCGTTCCAAACCCGCTGAAGACTGGAGAGGCCGGCAAGTCAGCCGGCATAAAAGCGGCCACGGGCGACATCATTGCACTGGTCGACAGCGACAACATTCTGGACTCGCCAGATTGGCTCCTCAACATGCTCGCTCCATTCAAAGATCGGGACATCACCGCCACAGAGCCGCTATGGTACACACGCAGAGACGAGGACCCCGCTCTCACACGCTACTTTGCCATGCTCGGCATGAACGACCCGCTCTGCCTGTTCCTCGGCAACTATGACCGCTATTGCATGGTAACAGGCCGGTGGACCGGCCTCGCCGTCGCCACCGAGGACCACGGCACATACCTGAAGCTGGCTCTCGATGAGCGACACCTGCCAACGATCGGCGCCAACGGATTTGTATTCCGGCGATCACTTCTCGACCACGTCTCCTGGGATCCCTATTTCTTTGACATCGACATAATGCATCAGGCAATTCTCGCCGGAAGGAACCGCATGGCGAAAGTCCATTGCGGGATTGTACACCTCTATTGCCTGACACTCGCTGATTTCGCCAGGAAACAGGACCGCCGAATCCGTGATTTTCTTTTCTTTTCCACCAACCGCGGCCGGACATATCCATGGGCGCGGCAGAGGAAATCAGGCATCTTCTGGTTCGCCCTGTGCTCAGTCCTGATTCTCCCGCTTTCTGTCCAGTGTGCCATCGGGTGTTTCAGGAAGAGAGATCCTGCATGGCTTTTCCATTTCCCGGTATGCTGGCTGACTTTGTGGATTTACGGCAAAGCAGTGCTCGGCAAGATACTGGGGGTCAAACCACAGGCCAGGTCCAGAGAAAAATGGCATCAGTAGGAAACCAGATCACCCGGCCTCCCGACCCAAAGCTCTTGTGCCGGCTATATACTGCCGTAAAATAACCCAGCTTGTAACTATTGATGCAGGACCATGCCAGAGCATGGCCCGATCCTTCTCGCAAACAGTCATGGTGAGACTGTCAAGCAACGGAAGAATTCCTGTCAATCCGTAAAGCTCAAACAGTCCGACGCGGAGTCTCCTGCTGACCGAAAGGTCCCGCAAATCCCGAGCAACGCCGCAGGCTAGTCTGCCAGGGATTCCGGCAAAACTCTTTCGAAACAGACTCATGTAGTCGCCCAGGCCTGCAACGGGCCGGTGGTAGACCCCCGCATCCTGAACACATGCAATTTTGGACCCCACTTTGATGATGCGGCAGACATCCCGGATGTTCCGGCATTCGTTCATCTGATATCCTGCAGGTCTCTTCCTGAAGCCGAACCCGTATTCCAGCGGCACGTATGGATGCCTTCGCCCGCTGAACCCGTAAATCACATAACCGTTTCTTGCTTCAACCACGTCGCTCGCATGCCGGTAATACCGGGGGTTGGATGCATCACCGTAGACAAACCATGTGAACGGATCGGCGTGAAGACGACAGGCATATCTCGTCAGGGCATTGTCGGTCGGCGCAACGGCAAACTGCGCGCACACCCCGAAAACATCATCCTGATCAACGAACGGCCGGGTCATCAATCTGGCCCAGTCCGTCCGAGGCAACCCGCTGTTCGCGGCAACGATAAAGATGATGTCGCCCCTCGCCCTCTCAATTCCGAGATCCAGGCATGTTTCCGCCGCCCCCTGGACGTCCCGGATAACCGTTACACCGGCACTGTGTGCCGCCTCAAGAATTTCCGGGTCGGATCCGCTGTATGTCACCAGCAGATCAACCAGGCTGTCCGGATAATCCTGGCGGGTTATCGATGCAAGACAACTGGCAAGATCGTCCGCTGCGCTATGGACAGGAACTACAAATGTCACCCTCGGTAGTTCGCGCATTTGCCCCCCGTTTCCGGAACGATGCAGCCAAGAAGAAAAGCATCCACAGATAGACACAGATGGACGCGGATAGGGAGACAATGCCGGCGTATCGCATTCCCACAACAGATGGTGAGTCCTTGATGAAGTGATCGGTTCCGTCCAAGCCTATTCTTATCAGCGTACATCTGCGTTCATCCGCGGTTTTATCTGAATTGTTCCGTCCAAGAACTTCCATTAGAAGGTTCTAATGGCCGATTACCAGCTCGTAGTACTTCTCCAGACCGGGAATGACATTTCTGTCCCAGTCATGCCGACGGGCTGTCTCAATGCCAGCGACTGAAAGACGATCCCTCAGTCCATCATCTGAAATCACTCTTCTGAGCGCGTTTGCCAGTTCTTCCACTGATTCCACCAGCAAGCCATCGTTTTCACTTGTGATAAGCCCTTCGGCCGCGGAATTTGGCGCTTTCAAGGCGATCACGGGCGTGCCAACCGCCATCGCTTCGAGTAGCACTATGCCGAATCCCTCCTGCTCCGAAGGCAGTACGAAGACTCTTGAGCTGGCGTATTCGCGATACAGCGCCTCTTCGGACAGGTCTTCCTCGAACTGAACCTTTTCGGAAACGCCCTTTTCCACAGCTATCCCGCTCAATCTTTCGCGCTCATAGCCACGGCCAACTATCTTCAGCGTGTATTGCGGATACTCCACGGAGATTCTGGCGAACGCATCTATCAGCATATCGACCCGCTTGTACTTCGTAAGCCGTCCGACATACAGCACCTGTTTCTTCTTCCCGGTGCCTGCCGCGTTGGCCAATGCCGCAAAGTCAACGCCACATGGTACCACCGCCATATCCTTCAAACCAAGGAACTCCCGCGCGCGCTGCTCGGTGAAACGTGAGATGGCCATGTTGAAGATCGTCATCCGCGAGATCAGAAACTCAGACAACCAGGCTATCGAGCCCACCGCCAGGCCGCGGTGGTCAACCCAACGGCGGAGCCCACGGACTTCGTACCATGTGATTACTAATTTTGTCTTTCTGAACAGATTTGCCAGTCTGGCGGCCAGACAGGAGAGATACGGGAAATTACTGCAGTCGACGACATCGGCATCGCATCGTTTGAGATAGGAGAAGACATGGCGGGCAAAATAGACGGGTTCCCAGAAAGATCTCTTTCCGCCGACCGAGAGCGCCGGCTTCCATCGACAAACCCCGGTGAAGCAAACCCCTTCCCGCCGGAACTCTGCTTCGCCTTCCCACATCTGCATACTGACAAGCCGGACATCGTGGCCGAGCTTCACGAGCCGCCTGGCTATTTCCCAGTTGCGCTTCTCGCCACCGCCCAATCCGTACGGATAAACCACATCGTAAACTATCGCTATCTTCATATTCCTGTCTGCCGCCAAAGAAGTCGCCAACCGGCACTTGCAAAACCATCTCTGATAATAATACCCGCGTCACACTGAAGCTCCAAGCCCTTTTGTCAGGATAGCAACCCTCTGGCACCAAGACCGGAAACGCTTGATAAAATCAGAGCGAAATACGATATTACAGCGCTGGAGGGATTCTTACGTGATAACGGCATTGCACAATCAATCGGTCACCTCACAAACAGCCAGGCCCGCTACATTGCAATCACGACGCTTGATGGACTCCGAGCGAAGGCGACTGGTAGACTCAATAGCGCAGGACCAAATGGTGCTCCGCGATCAATTCGCAAAAGCTATGTCGAAAACTACAAGACCGACACCAGCGATGCAGCCGTCGCCGACCGCGCGGAATACCCCGGAATATCCCTTGCCAGGGTCAACCCTGCTAATCATGCGATAATCGCCAGTTTCAAACGGCGTATCTCGACGGATTCAGAACCACTTCTTACCCCAGGTGAAGTTCAAGACGCGAATCGGGCCGTTGATGCCATCATTGCATCCAATGAGATGGCAGATCAGAACGTGGATACCACACTGGGTATTTATCCTGAAGACACAATGCCCAGCGTTGATAGCGAAAATCGCATTACATTCTTCGACTATCCCGAAACAAACCTGAAGTTCATTCACGAACTGGACAAAATCAATCCTTCCCTTGCCACACGACTGCTCGAAACCGGCTTTGAACCAGTTCAACCACAATCCAGACGATCACTGGCGCGGGCAAAGATCTATAATCTGAAGGAAATCGGAAGCGATCTGATTGATCTTGTGCGGTGGGAAGATGGCAACACCATCCAGGCGGCGCGCGGAACGGCAATAACGGGCGCTGGGTTATCTCGAAATACGTTTGACCTTGCGATGGCGGAGGAAGCGAAGGGTGTACCGTTCGCCGGGCAGAATGTGACGGCCGGCCGGGCCACTGATATGGATCCGGAAACGGCAAAGTGGCTGAAGCTGGCGGAAGATGCGGATGCGCAAGCGGCGAGAGATAACCAAGCACAAACGCTTATCGAACAATTCAAACAAGACCTTGCTAATCAGAAAATGAATGCCGAACAGCGAGGCATCTATGATGTGATGGTTGGTAATCAAAGCGAAACTGAAATCAAGATAAGCGACCTGAACGATCTTCAATATGCAATCTTGGAAAGCGGTAGTAGAGCGTTCGGAGCAAAACACGTACTAATCAAACACTATAGCGGTTTTGCCGGACCAGTTTCAGCTCGAGAGATAATCGACCTTGGAACATTCATTCGCAACGGGAAAATCGACGGAAGCCAGTCGAGCAGCAATAGACACGTCTATCAATCAAATGCGAACGACGGGAAGACTCTCACGGTAATCATCGAGAAGAATAAATTTGGCGATCGAACAATTGTCTCGTTCTATTCAAACAGAAAGGGCTGGTCCGGGACTCATAGTGGTACAACCGAGGCCAACCCTTCTGTCAAAAATACTCTCTCAAAACCGGCTGGAAATGTCAAACCTCAATTCTACCGTTCTTCAGACGGTACGATCCGAGCGATAACCTACGGGAAACGCAGTCACTTCTTCCTGGACCGGTATGACAGCGTTAGCGAATTGCGTAAGGATATCCTCGAGGAGGCTGGGCACCGACTGGTGAACGAGCTGGGCGCGCCGGAATGGGTGGGCCCGGCCGGGATCGGACGGCAGACGTACCGCGGACGCTGGGCCGATATTGTCAAGGAGATCGAAGCGAACTACGGCCATAAGCCTGGTAGTGAAGCGTTTAATCATGAGCTGGTGGCGAAGGCGTTCAGGGATGGGCAGCATAATGCGGGTTTCTGGCGCCGGTTCCTGGATGCGATCGTTGCAGCGTACCGGCGCATGATGCGGCGACTGGGCAAGACATTGGCAATGACTGACGCCGAGATCCGGGACTATATCCGACGCTTGCTGAAGGCGAAAATGGCCCGCCAGCCATCCAACTACGTCGGACGGAGCGGGCAGGCCCGAATGGACGTTGAGGAGATGCGCGGCGTTCAATTCGCGAAGGGCGCCACCCCGGCCGGATCGGCGCCGAGTGTGGCAAGGGCCATTTCCATACGATTCCCTGGGGAAGCCTCAAGTGGTGGTCGGAGTGTGCCTGAATTCTCAACGGAAAACACCGAGTTGCAGGGTTGGATCCAGGTCAACCTGGGCGGACTCGAGCATGTAAAGGCAATCCGAATGCCGGAAATGCTGAGAATGGTGCAACAGCTTGGCCTGGACTATCCGACATTGCGAAACCTGCCTTCCAGTTATGGGCTTTTCAAGGGAAATCCGTTGCTGGGTGCGCAGATTACGCTGGACCGGCGCATATTCCAGGATCCACGACTGGCGGCGGCGGTGTTCGCGCATGAAATCGGACACCTGGTCGACTATCTCCCGGAAGGATCATTGAAGCGCGGTAATCTGTTGGGACACATTGCGGCGCTGAATGGCTTCTTGAGTAACAAACTGGGATCGGCGCTGACTACCAATAAGCAACTGAGGGCTGAAGTATGGGCGTTGAGTAAATGGTGGAAACCGATCGAAGAGGAAATGGCAAGTGCAAATCACCTGCAGTATCGCAAGAGCGCGAAGGAACTTTATGCGGACGCATTGAGCATACTTCTGAATTCGCCGGCGGAGCTGAAGGCGCGGGCGCCGCTCTTCTGGAAGGAATTCTTCCGTCATATCGAGGCGCGGCCGGAAGTGAAAGCGCAATTGCTTGAGCTATGGGAACTGTTGAGCAGTAACCAGGATACAATGAAGGTGCGCCGGGCGAGTCGCCTGGAGAACTATACGACGGCTGAAGACATGCTGCTGAAGCTGGAGGAAGCGCGCAAGGCGGAACATGAGACGTTGCGCGGCTGGCTTAACGGCATGAAGACTGATCACTGGTATGAGTACCAGGCGGCGGTGGACGTGGGAAACCGTGTGAAGGCCACCGGACGGAAGCTGACGCCGGCGGAGGATCCGGAATACCTTTTCGACGAACACCCGCTTGCAGCCACAAATGCGTCTTCTACTCTAATGCGATCGTTCTGGGAAGAAATCATTAAGCCTTGCGAGGACGCGGGACTAGATCAGCGCAACATAAGCGAATACATTGAGCTGGACCGCATACTGAATGAGCGGTTTGAGGATCCGGAAACCGGAGAAATCACAGGGCGCGCGGTGATGGCTAATCCAGGGGCAACCACGCCGAATGATGCGCGTGATGAGCTGGAGTACATGCGGACCTGGATGGGTGATGAGAACTTTGCGAAAGTACGGGGCTGGGCGAACCGGATGCAGGATATATTCTGGGATCTGATGCTGGAAGCGCGGGATTCGGGACGGTTCAGCAGAGACATAGTGGCGAAACTGGAACCGAACAAGCATCACTATGGTCCGTTCGCCACAATCTCCAAGCTGGAACAGTCGGAAGGATATATTCCGGCGGGCATCATGCAGCAGCATGGAACGCTGGAAGCCGTTGCGCCGCCATTCACGATATTCATGCTTAAAGCCCTGAAGTTGAAGCGGGCAATCCAATATCAACGCTCAAAATCGGTGTTGATCGACAGGTTGCTTGATCTGAATGAAGCTACAATAGCGCCGACGCACTGGAAGAATGGCAAGTGGGAAGCGGAACGGGCGCCGAGGGGTAAGGAACTGTTCATGCGGTACGAGGACGGGAAACCGGTCTGGTACTACGTGGAACCGGAAATCGTCCAAATGTTTGAGGAACGGACGCCGGCGGACCAGGACCGTATTGTGAGCGTGATGAATTGGGCGTTCCGATCGGGCATTTATCAGATGTGGGTGTTTAAATCCACCCCGAGTAGTCGGGGCGGGGAGCGACATCCATTGACCCTATGACCCGAGCTAAGTTCGCCTGTTTTCCGCCAGAGGCGGATCTGCCTCCGGCAGACAATCCACCCCGATTGTTCGGGGCGGGGAGCGACCGTTCCTGAACAAAGCCTGTTTTCCGCCAGAGGCGGATCTGCCTCCGGCAGACAATCCACGCTCCCGCGCGGGGAGCGACGTCCCGGTCGATCTCGAGGGTCAACCTCTCGCCAGTTTCAATCCACGCTCCCGCGCGGGGAGCGACCGCCCAGCGCAGCCACCATCCACCCGCCGTTTTGTTTCAATCCACGCTCCCGCGCGGGGAGCGACGAAGCAGGCGACACGATGAGTTCGATCTCCGGGGTTTCAATCCACGCTCCCGCGCGGGGAGCGACAGACCGCGGATGAAATCCGCGCTATTCTTCTGCAGTTTCAATCCACGCTCCCGCGCGGGGAGCGACGCAAATCCTTTGCATATCATCTTGAATGTTTTAAGTTTCAATCCACGCTCCCGCGCGGGGAGCGACAATGCGGGAGGATGGAGTCGCGAGCGATCATCGTTTCAATCCACGCTCCCGCGCGGGGAGCGACTGTGCGCATGAAGTCCTTCACCGGGTTCAGCAAGTTTCAATCCACGCTCCCGCGCGGGGAGCGACAGCGCCGCAATGCCCCGGTCCTCGCTCGCCGCCTGTTTCAATCCACGCTCCCGCGCGGGGAGCGACCCGAAGACCGCACCCTAAAAGATCAATGGTATCGGTTTCAATCCACGCTCCCGCGCGGGGAGCGACCTTCGTCTTCCGCTTCCCCCATCGGGCACGAGCGTTTCAATCCACGCTCCCGCGCGGGGAGCGACACAACAGGAGCAGGATTCGTCGGCGCTGAAACATGTTTCAATCCACGCTCCCGCGCGGGGAGCGACAAATAGGAGATAAGATCATGAAGAGACTGATGCTGTTTCAATCCACGCTCCCGCGCGGGGAGCGACATGCAGGGGAAATCAAAACATGTTCAATCAACTGGTTTCAATCCACGCTCCCGCGCGGGGAGCGACGAAGCTTCAACGTCATCAACTGCGTAAGGTGGGTTTCAATCCACGCTCCCGCGCGGGGAGCGACTCGTCTTGGGGTTCCGGTATTCGTGGGAATGAAGTTTCAATCCACGCTCCCGCGCGGGGAGCGACAGAATGAAACGTATTACGATGCTGTTGGCTTGTCTGTTTCAATCCACGCTCCCGCGCGGGGAGCGACATCAATTGACCGATGTTAGACAACAGAGTTAAAGTTTCAATCCACGCTCCCGCGCGGGGAGCGACTACCACCCAAACGGCTTTGAAAGGACCGCACAACGTTTCAATCCACGCTCCCGCGCGGGGAGCGACCCATCCCCAGGGGACAAAACTATAAACAGTGGATGTTTCAATCCACGCTCCCGCGCGGGGAGCGACTCACAACAGTATCACATCGCTCAGGAACGACAGTTTCAATCCACGCTCCCGCGCGGGGAGCGACGGCATATTCGTGCCGACGGCGCAACCCGACGCAGTTTCAATCCACGCTCCCGCGCGGGGAGCGACTAGATCAGTCCAGAGAGCACCTGATGCTCGAACGTTTCAATCCACGCTCCCGCGCGGGGAGCGACCAGGTGGAGATGCAGAAGACGCAGAAGAATCAGTTTCAATCCACGCTCCCGCGCGGGGAGCGACCGTGGAACTCGATGAGATTGACAAGGATTTATTGTTTCAATCCACGCTCCCGCGCGGGGAGCGACTTAGACCATTATTGCTGCTAGAGTTGTAGAAGGTGTTTCAATCCACGCTCCCGCGCGGGGAGCGACTCTCCGTACCATCGGAATTTTTCCGGACCGTAAAAGTTTCAATCCACGCTCCCGCGCGGGGAGCGACGGGGAGCGAAGCTGTCTCCAAGGGCTGGGACGTGTTTCAATCCACGCTCCCGCGCGGGGAGCGACCGTCCTTATCATCATGAGGTGAAACAGTGATTGAGTTTCAATCCACGCTCCCGCGCGGGGAGCGACCGTCTTGACTATGGTATCCCATGCGACCCCATAGTTTCAATCCACGCTCCCGCGCGGGGAGCGACCGCGACGTCCTGGGCGCCGGCGGATCGGCTGGGTTTCAATCCACGCTCCCGCGCGGGGAGCGACGTTCTCCTGGGCAGTCTCAATAACGTCGCCAACGTTTCAATCCACGCTCCCGCGCGGGGAGCGACCGACCTCAATAAACTCTCCGGCGTCGCCGACGTCGTTTCAATCCACGCTCCCGCGCGGGGAGCGACAATGAAGGATTCAACGGGCAAGGTCGTTCAAATTGTTTCAATCCACGCTCCCGCGCGGGGAGCGACCCAGCAAAAACTCCTTTCCTCTATAGAGAAGGTGTTTCAATCCACGCTCCCGCGCGGGGAGCGACTCCCACGATCGACTCATAGATTGACATCACATCGTTTCAATCCACGCTCCCGCGCGGGGAGCGACAGGAGAGGCAAGAGGTAAGTGGGAAGATTGAGAAGTTTCAATCCACGCTCCCGCGCGGGGAGCGACTCTATGAATCGCCGGATCGTATCGTCGGAACAAGTTTCAATCCACGCTCCCGCGCGGGGAGCGACCCACGGAAATTATGGTCGGAACTGCGCCAGTGGTGTTTCAATCCACGCTCCCGCGCGGGGAGCGACCGCCAAAGCGGCCGCTGCGGCTGCCGATACAATGTTTCAATCCACGCTCCCGCGCGGGGAGCGACAGCTTGTGCTCTCGCGGCCATGCCGCCAAACAGGTTTCAATCCACGCTCCCGCGCGGGGAGCGACGTTTCCGCAGGTGCCATAAATCTGTCCGGATTGTTTCAATCCACGCTCCCGCGCGGGGAGCGACACCGACCGTAAGCATATTGGACAAACTCGATATGGTTTCAATCCACGCTCCCGCGCGGGGAGCGACCCGATTGAATGATATAATAATCCAACCGGATAGTTTCAATCCACGCTCCCGCGCGGGGAGCGACGCCGAGAACTGACCAGAGACGCCGCGGTTCATGTTTCAATCCACGCTCCCGCGCGGGGAGCGACATGCGGAACAGAAAAGTCGGCAAGCACAAGCAATGTTTCAATCCACGCTCCCGCGCGGGGAGCGACGTTCTCCGTCGTCAATAGTCGAGGTCGTCATGGTTTCAATCCACGCTCCCGCGCGGGGAGCGACCCAAAGTAGACGACGGATAGCCCACGGCCGAACCGTTTCAATCCACGCTCCCGCGCGGGGAGCGACCATTAGTTCTGGTTCGTGGGATAAGTTCAAGACCGTTTCAATCCACGCTCCCGCGCGGGGAGCGACTCCGTGCCATCGGCATTTTTACGGACCGTAAAAGTTTCAATCCACGCTCCCGCGCGGGGAGCGACTTCCTGCAAACAGGAAAACCAAAAATCGGACAGGGTTTCAATCCACGCTCCCGCGCGGGGAGCGACGTGTTTAATCTTCACCGCATGAATCATCCCGCAAGTTTCAATCCACGCTCCCGCGCGGGGAGCGACGTGATACGGTGCTGGGGTTTGCGGCGGAACTGGTTTCAATCCACGCTCCCGCGCGGGGAGCGACACCAGGCACAGGCGGCGAATACCCAGGCGACACTGTTTCAATCCACGCTCCCGCGCGGGGAGCGACCTCCGTGCCATCGGCATTTTTACGGACCGTGAAAGTTTCAATCCACGCTCCCGCGCGGGGAGCGACTCCGGACGATAATGAGATTCACTAGAAGACTGAAGTTTCAATCCACGCTCCCGCGCGGGGAGCGACTCAAGACGTGGGTGCGTTTTGTAAATCGCAAGGTTTCAATCCACGCTCCCGCGCGGGGAGCGACCGATAGGAATGCGGTCGTTTCGGAAATAGGCCTGTTTCAATCCACGCTCCCGCGCGGGGAGCGACCGTCACAATCTCGCAACACTTCTTTCCATGATGGTTTCAATCCACGCTCCCGCGCGGGGAGCGACGCACCGGCATATTCGTGCCCACCGCACAACCCGAGTTTCAATCCACGCTCCCGCGCGGGGAGCGACCGACAGTCGAGAGCTTCGGATGCGCTTGCGTGGTTTCAATCCACGCTCCCGCGCGGGGAGCGACGCGAAATGAAGGCGGCAATCCGATCGGCGTGTGTTTCAATCCACGCTCCCGCGCGGGGAGCGACTGTTTCCGCAGGTGCCATAAATCTGTCCGGATTGTTTCAATCCACGCTCCCGCGCGGGGAGCGACAAGCCTGGGAGGAGAATGGCGAGCGAATGATATGTTTCAATCCACGCTCCCGCGCGGGGAGCGACGCGAATGCGAAACTGAAAGAGCTGATCGAGAACGTTTCAATCCACGCTCCCGCGCGGGGAGCGACGAAGAAAACTCCCCCGGATCCAATTGACTATGAGTTTCAATCCACGCTCCCGCGCGGGGAGCGACGTGCAACCACCACCCCATTGCTGTTGACCATCACGTTTCAATCCACGCTCCCGCGCGGGGAGCGACTCCGTGTCTGCGATGAAGACATTATTCTTGTCGATGTTTCAATCCACGCTCCCGCGCGGGGAGCGACGGTAGCGGGGTTCGAGGGTGATGGTTTCGCCGCGTTTCAATCCACGCTCCCGCGCGGGGAGCGACACGACGATCATTCTACTGGATTACAACGCGCGCGTTTCAATCCACGCTCCCGCGCGGGGAGCGACGGTCTATTGTCTAATGTCTATTGTCATCCTGTCTGTTTCAATCCACGCTCCCGCGCGGGGAGCGACGGATAGTGGGGTGTTACCGGGTGTGGATGATTAGTTTCAATCCACGCTCCCGCGCGGGGAGCGACCGGTTTTTTTGTTGGGGATATGGAGGTTGATGGTTTCAATCCACGCTCCCGCGCGGGGAGCGACACGGTGCGGGAAAGTCTGGAGGGTTGTCAGATATGTTTCAATCCACGCTCCCGCGCGGGGAGCGACACTGCAGTAATGCCGGCAAAGAGCATCCTCATCGTTTCAATCCACGCTCCCGCGCGGGGAGCGACTTGGTTGCCCAGGCAAAGACTAAGGGCCTGGAATGTTTCAATCCACGCTCCCGCGCGGGGAGCGACGTTACAGCCATGGTGAACCGGTTTACCCTGGAAGTTTCAATCCACGCTCCCGCGCGGGGAGCGACAGTACATCCTTCAAAGCGCTGAAAACATTGCCTTTCTAACATCGTTTCCGCGATAGAACAATATTCGATTGCCAAAGAACATGGGACTGCGTAAGTCCGTTTCTCTAAGGCATTATCCGCCAAGAGTTTGCCTTTGTGCGCGAACCTCCCTGACAATTGCTGACAGCTTGAGGTTCGCGGAAGCTCTGCTCAAATAAGAAGCGGCCCCTCCAAGTTGACCGTTTCCTTCGCACCAACATGCTCCACCCGCCGCTCCCAGTTCGATCCAAGGTAATAGAACCGAAGGCTGTCCTCATCCGGATTGATGGTATCAATAAGCTTTTGCTTCAGGGCGGCCCACTGCACTGGATCGACGTTGCATTCGAACACAGAATTCTGAACTCGCTGGCCATAGTCCAGGCATGTCTTGGCCATCCGGCGCAGACGTGTTCTTCCTTCTCTATCCATCGTTTTTACGTCGTAACTGACGAGAACCATCATATGGCAACCTTCCCTTGTGCGATATACGATCTTCCTCGCGATACGATCTTCACTTTCGCGCAAATCACTTCCAGATGAATGGCGGATACCCGTCTATATCGCCCCGCAAATGCCTGGCGAGCAACATCGCCTGAACATGCAACAGAAGACCAATCTGTACGCTTTCCCCCAGAAAGGGATGTTGAATCTCTTCCTGCTTCCTCTTCTGATAAGCTACCAACAGGGCCTTACGGGTGTCGTCATCCATCGTCACAGCGCCGGATTCTGTCTTCGTAAAGCCTTTGCCTTGCACCTGCCGCAGGTTGACGAGCGACAACGCCAATCTGTCCGCGAGAAAAGCGCGAAACTCCTCCATCAAATCGAGAGCAAGCCCAGGTCTCCCCGGCCGGTCAGTGTGCAATAGACCCACCTGGGGGTCGAGTCCCACCGCCTCAAGCGCCGCGGATGCGTCATGCGCGAGGATGGTGTAGATAAAGGACAGCAAGGCATTCATATTATCCATCGGCGGCCGGCGGGACCTGCCACGAAAGAAGAAATCCTCTTTTTGCGCCGTAATCATGTGGTCAAACACCTCGAAATACGTATTGGCCGCCTCTCCCTCTTTGCCCCTCAGAATATCGACCGGCATATCTTCCTTGATGCCTTCGATCAAGTTGCCCAGCTTTGCCACGGCTGTTTCGACATGCCGGTTGCCCTCGGGACCGGCATGATCGCGCACGCTGCGTTGAAGCACAGTCCGGCAGTTTGCGATCTTTCCGAGGATGATCGCCCGCGAGATTGAGGCTCGCGCCTTTGAGTCGTCCGCGAGACGGTATTGTGCGCGTCTGAGCAGGACATTGCCGGAAATAGGCCCGTGCACACGCGCGAAGAAACGGCCCTGTTCGCTCAGGAAACTGATCAACACCCCGCGTTCCCCGCAAAGTTGCATGAGCGGCGGACTGCACGACACCTGCCCGAAGCAGACAATTCCGCCAAGAGTATGGATCGGCACACGGAGTTTTGTCTCCTTCTCGACCCGCACAAGCACTGACTCTCCCTCGTGGCAGAGATAGGCGCTTTGAGTGGTGACAAACAGCGTATTGAGTAGTTTCTTCATGGCGTCAACATGTGAGCCAAATATTGCTTCGCCGACTTTCCACGCCCGGCCGTTTCGGGCAAACACAGGGCAATCATCGAACATCTCTCGCATTTCTTCTCGTAAAGGGCTGGCGGCGTGGTTCTGGCGTTGAAAAGCGCATGGAGACGCTCGGCCGCCTGCCGTGTTTCGTGCCGGAGTGATTCGGAGAACTGGATATCCTGGCGACGGCGCGAGATGCCGTAGAAGATGGCCCCGTTCGTTACGCTGCAATTCATCATTTCTTCCAGGCAGATGGCGTGGGCACAGAGTTGAACCTCGAAACTCGATTCATGGCGTAGAATCCCGCGCTTATACTCGACGGGAAAGACCAGCCAGCGCCCGGCTCTGCCTGACAGTACGACACCCGCCGATTCGTCGGATAACCGCTGAAACTCAACCACATCGGCCTTTCCCACGAGCCCCAACGAGAACGACCGCAGAAGGAGTCCTCTCGATGTGACGGTGTCGCCTCGTGTTTCAGTTTCCCCGCTGTGGGCTTTGTCGTGCAGGATGTGTCCCTGCGTCGTTGCGAGGTTCTCCTCCCAGATCCGTTCCAACTGATGGAGGGCGGCGCGACGTTCACAGAAGACTATGTCGACCAAGGCAGACAGCGGCAAGAGTTCGTCTTCGGTGTACATGATAGAGACTCTCGGCCATGATTCAGGAGATCAAAATCCACTGACAATTCTCCAAGAAAACTCCAATGGCTCCGAATTCATTGTTATTGCTATTCGACTACTTTTCCGAGCGGTCAGTTTGTTTTCCGCTGATCACGAAGCGGTCAATCTCATCCTCCAGCGCTAGAAGAACAGCTTCGCAATCCAGCACGAGCGCGGCCATTTTTGACCATCGCAGGTCGAACGGATAGGCATGCCGAAAGACATGCCGGAAATCCAGGTAGAGCCGCAAACGCTGAGCCAACGTCCGCGAGAGAACTGCCGGGCGTCTTGCAGATATTGCCGTCATGCTGTCCAACAACAGCGCATGCCACATATTGCCTTCCGGCATAGAGTCGCCGAGCTCAACCGTAATGCGTTTGCAGATATTTTCGATGCCGGTATAGAAGGAGTGAAGCAAAGCGGCAAGTGCGGATACTTCGATGGGCGTTGGCGTTTCGGTACGAACCTTGTCAATGAGCGGTCGATGCGTCTCGATAGCACGCCTCAAGGCAGTGCGTTCGACATTGATCTGCTTCTCCAGCCTAGTCCACACGGACAAGTTCTCCTTCGTCCCGCAGGTACTGCGTAAACGGAGACGGCTCATCCAAATCGACAAGATCAAGATTTCGATCGAGACATCGTCCTGCCTCTCCCATCGCGGCAAAGAAGCGTTCCGGGGGCAAACCGGTCACGGCCATGTCGATATCAGAGCCGTCATGCTCATGGCCATGCGCCGAAGACCCAAAAAGATAGATTTCGCGAGCGCCCATCGCTTTAAGAGCTACAGCCGCGCGCTTTATGCTATTGTCCACATCCCTGCGTTCATTCATGTGCGTCATCCTACATGGTTCCGGATCCCCATGCAACCATCCGCTCGCAACTCCGGAATCTCCCACCCCAGCTTCCGGGCGGTAATGCGGGCGTTCTTCTCGCCACTCCGTGGCTCGAAGCCGGGCACGGAAGATTATGAACGATAATTATCGGCGTGTATGAGATGGTTGATACTGGACGCCACAGACGCGAACTTATCTCTGCTGATCCGTCCGACCTTTCTCAGAACACACGCCACATCTACTGTGAATAGACGATTTGGACGCACATAACTGGGGCTATTCAGCGATCCTTGCACAAAGTCGGCCTGGGCAAGGCCGACTGAATAGCCGTCATGTCGGGCTTGACTCGTGATCTGGCAGAGAATCAGGTCATCTCCAGGCAAGTTTGCCACTACGAGGGCGGGCCTCCGCTTGCCGACCGTCAAATCGGTATGCGGGAATGGCAGGACAACGACGGCACCGACTACAGGTTTTTCCATGCCTCGTCCTCCTCCGGTGTTGACCAGTCCTTGGCCAGCGCCGATTCGCTGAGCAGAAGGCCGTTAAACTCATCCACCTCAACCTTCTCCTTCAAGTATACGATATAGTGGAATACCTCCTGAAGGATAGGCTCCGGGGCCTTTTCAATCTCTTCGATGAGTATTTCCCTGGTCGTCATGGTCAGTCTCCTGTTTCTTGAGCCAATTCTACCATAAATCGCACATGTGTCAGCCTCTCATCTCCGGAATCTCCCACACTAGCTTTCTCGCGGTGATGCGAGCGGTCTTCTCGCCGTTCTTGGGCTCGAAGCCGGGGACGGGCTCATACCCGTCCAGGCCGCCGGGTGCAGAGCCATGGTAGTCGTAAAGTCCCTGAGGGAATTCACTGCCAGAGGACTTGAAGACCTTCTTGCCGTCCATGTCGTCTTTGATGCCTTCCACCTTCACCATGTCGAACAACTTGTGCGCCGGGGCATTGCCGAGCGAGGACGTGTGCTGGAAGTCAACCAAGCCGACAAGACGCAGATGCCGGCCCGCCGCGTGATCGTCCACAAACATGTGCACAAGTGCAAAGAGGAAGTTGTCCATGTCTTGGTACGAGAATCCCGTCTTGGCCGCGAATGCAGGAGAGATGTGGATCGAACACCGGTAGAGGCCGTACTTGACAAAGGGTTTTCGTCCCATGGTTCGGTTATCACTGTTTCCCGAATCATCGGTTTGTGGTTGTTGATCGACTGGTGACTCCGTGTCAGACGACTGTGTACTGTCACTTGCCGTGGCACAGCGAGTGATTGATGGTTCAAGAACAAGAATCTTATCGAGACTTCTCGAAAAGGTGAACTGCGCAGGGCCGCGAATTTGACCATTAAAACTACCCGCCAGAGGACCCTTTGTTGAGACAACCGCTCCAAAGGCACGGACATCAAAGTAATTCTCGCAGAGCATCTTGACCAAGAACCGTTCGGCCTCATTCTGGCCAAAATACTTATTGACTGTGTCTGTCACGTCGAATTGCTTCGCAACCTCTTGATACACTTCTTCTACAACCTTGGGTTTCACCTTCTGGCTCTTCGCAGTTGCCTTCAACGCTTCGAGTAATCCGCCTGCTTTCTCTTGCTTCAACACGTCAGACGCAACCCGCTGAACTTCTTGGCATGCATGTTGACTGAGTTTGGAAAGAACAAGCTTAGAGACGAACTTATCGTCTATTACCTTCTTGGCCGCCTTCAATACGAAGTCACCAAGTTGCTTGGGTTTCTCCGGGAATTTCTCGCAAACCATTTCCTCGCGTATCACATTGACCTGCTCATCCGTCAACGCGAACTGTTCTCGGACCTTTTTCAGCAATTCGCCGAAACTACTGACGCAAGTCCTCTGGTGACTGGCGTCCAGAGTGTTCTTCAGTACGGCATTCTCCGCGATGAATATCTGATATCCGGTTTGCTGTTGACCATCCACGAGGAGATCGCCATTCGGCTTGTGCTGACTGAAGAAGTTTCTGATCTTTCGCTTGAGGCAAACGTCAGTGACATAACCGCCCAACGAATCAGGCTCAGTACGTGGAGCATTGCCTGAGTCCGGATCGCCGTTGGGATTGGCCATCGCAACATCAAACAAGAGTGCGAGTTCATGCCGCTCGGCGACAGCCTCTGTGATCTTTCTATTGTCTGAAACATTCACATACCTGAGACTGGTTTCCTTTGCTTGCGAATTCATGACATACTCCTATTTGTTGTCTTTGGCGTTTCGTTGTGTAAGGACATACTTCCATCTTTGACATCGTTGCCGTTCAAAATAGAATCCTATGGCAAAACGTCCTTGGTCTTCCAATTCAAGCAATGTTGGAAAGTTCGATCCCGCTTGGCCGTTGAACTTGGCCACAATCTCAGCGAGACCCGTCAACTCTTTCTCTGGGTCACCATGCCATACCCCGAATTCCATTTTCTCCCGATCCCCCTGACTCATCTTGCCAAGGTGGTACCGAGCAAGGGTTAGCAAGCGGGGGAATTCAAGGGCCGGCGTCTTTGACGTCGCCGCATAGTACTTACCCGCTGGCGATGAAGCTGATTTGTACTCGTGCGCGTGATCGTGAATCGCACTGAGAATGGCCAGAAGGCGACCGCAGTAGTATGCTGCGTGCGCAGTAGTTAAGTGAGCGGTCTCGTTCATGTCTATTCCTCCTTGTATGAAGAACAACTTTGCACACGCCGTGCGTTGTTGAAGACGTTCATCAAATCTCTTTTCAGACTCCTTGACCATTTCCGCAATTTGCCGTTGTAACACCGCATACAAGATAACGGCAGGCAGAGGCCGTCCGAACAATGCGTGTTCCAGGAGAAGGGCCGCGTGATGCGGCATGGGATCCTGCGGTCTGCCTTCCGACAACGGCAATAGACACGACGCCAATCCGCGCAATGTCACCGACTTTGTTGTGTGTTCATGGAGTTCTATGCCCTTGAAAAACCGCTGCACGGACATCTCTACCGCATCGAGTTTGTCGGTCAGCCAACTACGCACAACTGCGCGGTTTACATTCTTTGAGAAAAGAATCGCATGAAAGTTGCCGCCGAGCGAGGGTTCACGGAAGCCCCAAACACCTGCGAAATAGTCGCGTATGGCCAGTGCGTCATCTACACTAAGCAAAGAAACAAAATCCGTTTTAGGCTTGGCGGTTGCGCCGAGAGTTGCTTCGGCTTCGGCCCAAAAAACAAACACGGATTCCATGCCAAGCCAAAAGTGATTATCCGGGTCTCTGAGGAATCTATTCAGAACTGTCGCTGTTCTCTCGGCTGACGCAAGGCGCATTATGGTCGTGCGACCGCCAAGACCATAGGACCGAAACGGCGCTTTGTCGAAAGATGCCAGCGGGACGTTTCCCATGATAGTGGGAAACGACTCCGCCAGTTTGCCTTTGCCCACACTGAAGAAATCTCGCCCAGTCTCCCAATCCTTAGCCCGTTCCTTCCTTTGCCTGCGGTACTCGCCTTTCCACCACTTGGCTAGGTCTGGTTCTTGCCACAGAAATCGTCCAAGAATTCGGAAGGCCAAATATCTTTCGCCAGTTATCTTTCCAGCGGTTGAGAATGTGCATGGATCCTTTTTCAGGATGTCTGCGATGTTCTCTTTCGATGGCGTTCGTTTGTGAAACTCCCTCAAAGCAAGCAACGCGGGGTTTTTTGGGTTCGCCTGGCGTGCCCGCTCAAATTCCGCCCACACTGGCGACTCGCAGAACTTGTCATTGACTGGGAACCAATGCTTCCCCTTTGCTGCAAAGAAGTTTGCCGGAGCTTCGTTCGTAGACCCCAGGCTATATTCCCTCGGGGCGGTAAATCGTTTAGGATCAGTATCCTTTGGACCTGAGAAAGTATCAGACACATTGACAAGGCGGCCCTCCGCGTCCATATCCAGCACGAAGTGGATCGCTCGCCAATCAAGATGAGTATCGGACATCAACCGCCGATAGCGGGAAATGCCCACCAGACTGGAGATCAAATCATTCATGGTTCAACCACAATCCATCCCTTCTCCGCTTTTGCATGAAGTTTTGGCAATTGGATCGGTTGCGCATCGCGTCGAATGATTCGCCGCTTACCTTCGGATTCTTCATAATCAGGTCGTGGGGCATCGCAAACACTCGGCCACTTGTCCCACAAAGCTCTGTAGTCAAAATCATGAAACACATAGCCGAAGTCGTCATTAATATCTGAACTCGGTTCTGCTTCCGACGCGAGTTCCCACGAGGATAGCGAAAACTCCCTGCATCCCAAAAAGGGTTGGTAGTAGCATCGCCCTTCAGAGGCATACCGATGAAACATGTCTTCATACTTCCGAAGCAGACTATGGGTTTGTTGGCCTTCCGTGCCGTCTGCCACATCAATTACAGCCACTATCAGATACTCAAGTTCACGAAACAGTTTACCATCCCATCTCCCCTTCAGAATGAGACTGTGCCGTTGGGTTCGCTCGGAAAAGATGTCGTATGGTTCCGCCGTGATCGGTTCTTTCTGAATTTCGTTGCGGAGGACGGAAAAGAACACACCCTTTTCGACCACGCCGATCTTCTTTACACGCCATCGAAATCCAGTCTTATCGTGCCGTTTCGCGGACTCCGGCTTCTCAACCGGCTTCATTAGAATTGCTTCAAGAATACCACGGGCCGCCGAAGGAGTGATGACAGGATAACTCACGCGTTCGACATGGAACTCCGGCCTTGTGAAGCATGCGAACGGACCTTTGACGCGCAGACAAATGGGTGCAGAAATCATACGAGTGTTGTCTCCGAATAATCAGGACTGAACTCCATGCCGTAGCCGTTCAGTCCGGCGACATAATACTGTTCCCCATTCAGAACAAAGAGATCGGCACTGTCGGCAAGAGCCGGCGTAATCATTCTTCCATGTAGCAGTGGTGAAATTCTTGATTTCTGCAAGTTGACGATATGATGCTGGAACGTCCGCCAGTCGTCTCGTAGGAAGAATCCTCGGCTTTTCGCTTTGTCATAGACCTCAGAAGACTCGGTCTCCCCTCGCTTTCCATTATCCCGGTAGTCCCGCACGAGTACCGGACTGCTATGGTCCTCAATCAAATGGAATAGTTCCGAGACGCGTTCGAAATGCAATTTGCCTCGTTCCGATTGTATCTCGCACTCATCCGGCACGCTCAACTGATACAGAAGCCGGAAATAGGTCGGAAAACTTGTTGGGTCTGTCGGGTTTGCAAGGTTTAGTCGCCGCAAAAGGTCAGTTTGATTTGTGGCCGTTCCGTAGATGCCGGAAAGAAGGCTCTCGCCCTTGGGCTTGAAGACATGTACTGTCCCTCGATCAATTTTACCGTTCCGATTGCATCGGCCGGCTGCCTGCACAATCGAATCGTAGGGACCATAAGCGCGCCAGACGTCAGGGAAATCAACATCCACTCCCGCCTCGATACACTGAGTACTGACCAATAGACATGGACTTTCGGCTTTGAGCCTTCGGCGCACTTCGTCAAGCACTTGTATCCGATGCTCTGGATACATCCACGTGGACAGATGGAAGATGGAATCTTTCTTGTTCGGCAACGCCTTCTGCACTTCAGCAAACAGTTCTCTCGCCGAGTTACGCGTGTTGACCACGGCCAGACCTTGAAGGTCCTTTGACTGCGCCATCTCGGCGGCCACTTCAGCCCACTCCATTTCTGGTGGTTCTCTATCTTTATCGATGCCGTGATATGTCACCCGTTCGAGGTCCTTGAAATGTTGCACCTCATTTGTGTTGATCTCCTCAACATCCTTCAATCCCGAGGGCAAATCCTCTCCATGCTTCAAAGCAGGTTGAGTGGCCGTGCAAAGCACGACGGAACAACCATAAGGGCGATCCTCCTTCTTCCTTGTCAATTCCCCCAGCACATCCAAAATCGGTTGCATCAACCTTGGCGGCAGGGTCTGGACTTCGTCGAAGATGATGACTGACTGGGCAATGTTGTGAAGCTTTCGGGCGTCACCCGGACTTCGCGAGAACATCGAATCGAAGAACTGTACGCTCGTGGTTACGACAATTGGCGCATCCCAGTTCTCGGCCGCATACCGGCGTCGCGTCATATCTTCGTTACAGCCATCAGTGTCTCGGTCCTTTCCGGTCTCTTTTCCCTTGATCTCCGGGTCTTCAGCTTGGGAATGATGTTCCAGCACCCAGCCAGCACCAAAGGCTTCCAGAAACTCCTTTGCTGTCTGCTGGATGATGCTCAAATAGGGAATCACCACTATGACTCGGCGGATGTTTTTGTGGTGTTTTGCATAGTTCAACGCGAAAAGCATGGAAGCAAGCGTCTTCCCTCCACCGGTCGGCACTGTGAGCGAACGAATACGCGCATCTTCCGCACCAGCTTTCTCACAGGCCGCCCCAACCTCCCCTCTCACAGCCAAGACTGACGCCGATGCTCCATCCTTCTTTGCCTTTTCCCGTTGATCGTTGATGTGGGACAGAAGTTTCTTCAACAAGACGTCAGGTTCGAAATTGTTCCATTCCTTCCGTGCTTTGACAGCCTCTTCCGACTTTGGGTCATGCTCCTCCGTATCCAACCGATCCGCATCCACCAAGGCACTGAACAGGAATCGCGTGTAGAGATCAACCGCTCGCCAACCTTCGCTTGTCTGGCGGGCATCAAACGGTAATTTGCGGAGCCAGTCCGGCAGATACTTCCATTTGCCTGTTTCTTCTTTTTCCGCAAAACTCAGAATCGGCCACGATAGAGACTTTCCTTCGGAATCATCAGCGACCTTCCCTTCGGCCGTCAGTGCTAATCGCAATTTGCCGCGGTGCTTGTCCACATTATGACGGTTGTGAAGCCCGGCATGGTGCCCATTGATCGCAAACGCAACTGGCCAGATTGGGGCACCGCGCTTTTCATCAGCAAGCATCAGGGCAGTTCCATGATGGGCGTGAGGTTGTTTGTCTCCATCTTTTCCCTGCACCCTCTTCTGGAATTCCTCTTCCGCCTTGCCGAGATCATGGAGTAAGCCAGAGAGACGAGCCTGTTCCTTTCCGCCAAAGTGTTCTGCAAACTCTGCCGCTTTCTTAGCCGTGCCCGAGAGATGCTTTGCAAGCGAATGTCCCGAATGTGCCAGAAGTGTCATCGTGAAGCGCAGCATCCTTTCATCTGGACGGAATATCCATCAGACATCTTTTCCAGTATGTGTTCGTCCTTCGTCATTTCCAAGCCCAATATTCCGGCGCAAGTCCTCCAGCGACTACCACTTGGAGGGTGGCTGGCCCTCAAGGCTATGCGCATAGAATTGTCTGATACCATCATTCATTGTCACTTACCGTATCATGCCGGGTGGGACAAATACTGTCCCATGTGGCTGGAATCGAAAACTATTTTTGCTATGATTCACCCGAGGTTCCCAGCCTTCCGCCAACTCCGGGCTGCAAGCGGCTTGTCGGCGCTCTTCCGGCCACCATAGGCGGCACGTTTCTCTCTGACATGGAATCCGATCTGTTTCCACGGCTCAACCGGCGGATTCATGAGTTGGCGGATGGCATCGAACAGAGTGCGTATGTGTTCATCATGGCCCTCAATCTTCCGCTCCAACTCAGACAGTCTTTGGTCGAGTTCTTTATGGGCGACAAGTGCTTCCTTCATCCGAACGAAGATACGCATAATCGCGATGTTGACCTGAATGGCGCGCTCGCTCCGAAGGACACTTGACAGCATAGCAACGCCCTGTTCGGTGAAAGCATAGGGCGAATACTTGACGTTGTGCCCCCGCTTCAAGATCACAGATTGTGATCTTGAACACGGAGCGCCGCCGGTGTTCAAGGTCACAATTTGTGACCTTAGAAGTGCAACCTCGTGCGGCTCAAGCTGAAACCTGAAGGATAGGCTCATGGGTTTTTTCAATCTCTTCGATGAGTATTTCCCTGGTCGTCATGGTTAGTCTCCTGAGTGTCATCGTGAAGCGCAGCATCCTTTCATCTGGACTGAATATCCATCAGACATCTTGTCCGGTATGTGTTCGTCCTTCGTCATTTCCAAGCCCAATATTCCGGCGCAGGTCCTCAAGCGACTACCACTTGGAGGGTGGCTGGCCCTCAAGGCTATGCGCATAGAATTGTCTGATACCATCATTCATTTTTGCTCACCGTATCATGCCGGGTGGGTCAGATGCTATCCCATCAGGCATACCGATTATTCCTTTACCCCATTGCGCCGCTGCTCCCATGCGGCGCGGTTGGCTTCGATCAGCTTCTCCAGTTCCTCCGGCTTGGGCAGTGACACAAGATAGCGCGAAACAAAGAGTCGATGACTGAGGCCGCCCGTTGCGTACTCGACCTTGGTTACATCCTTGTCAC
>Ga0247842_10002212_pt1 | contig 29539 bp, 25 predicted proteins | sample LaCruzMarch2015__3_FD_192411 | JGI IMG/M metagenome (GOLD analysis project Ga0247842, IMG submission 192411) | Freshwater microbial communities from meromictic Lake La Cruz, Castile-La Mancha, Spain - LaCruzMarch2015_19m | ecosystem: Environmental > Aquatic > Freshwater > Lake | place: Spain...
TTTCTGCTGGTGAAAGTGCTAATGAAAGCAAAGAGCTAACACCAGAGGTGAAACAAAAAGCTGAAGTATATACTGAATTAGCTTCCTTGCTTCCTGAATTTAAATATATACTTTTAGCAAGTCAGCATAAGAGATCACAGATGCAAATATGTTCTATACTCAGATTTTTTAAAGTGTCAAATTGTTGATCGGATAATTCTATTTCTACCGTCTTCATTTTATATTCATCACCTCTGAATATATCTTGCCATAAATTAAAATTCTAATCAATATTTATTTTGCTTAAAATACAAAATCATATTAAAGCTATAATCTCATTATCGTCTTCTTCGTCTGAAAATTCTTCTTCACATTTAATACCCCATACCTCGATATATATTAATGAGAGCATAATCCGAATGTCACTGCAAAAAAATTCAAACACGAAGACACAAAGAAATCAAGTTATGAGTTATGAGTACCAAGCATAAGAATCTTGTCCGCGATCTTTATCAGAGAAAAAACACAAAGACACTAAGACACACTAAGCATTTTTTCATTTTTTTGATTAGATGATAGTGTGATTTCAATAGTTTCTTTTGTTGTTCGATCATGCTATACCTCAATGTATTTCAAACAATATAGTTTGCGAAATGCTGAAGCAAGCTTCAGCATTCCATAAGATAATCTCATTGGCTTGGCTTTTTTAGTGACGCTTTGTCAACGATTGTGATGCTTTTCATAACATCGCCTTTTTGTATCTTGTCTACTATATCCATACCATCTATAACCTGACCGAATACTGTATATTGACCATCAAGGTGCGGTTGCGGTTCAAAACAGATATAGAATTGACTCCCAGCTGAATTTGGCTCAGAAGTCCTTGCCATTGCAACAGTGCCAGCGATGTGTTTACGTGAGTTGAACTCATCTTTAATGGTATATCCCGGACCGCCAGAGCCTTCACCAAGAGGGTCTCCGCCTTGCGCCATAAATCCGGGGATAACTCGATGGAACTTTAGCTCATTATAAAAGCCTTTTTTGGCTAACGTGATAAAGTTATCAACGGTATTAGGCGCATCTTTGGGATAGAACTCAAAGACGATCTTCCCGCCTTTTTGCATCTCAATAACAGCGGCAAGTGTATTCGGGTCTATTTTTGGTGGCGGTTGAGGTGTGACAGCCTTCGTTGCTCCCATAGTTGCTGGCGCAGTATTTGTTGACTTTCCAGAATTTCCCGCTTGTTCTTTTTGGCATGCAACAAACACAAACGATAAAGACAATGCTATAATCATAAATTTTAATATGCTCCCTTTACGCATATATTCTCCTTTCTTTTGGGTTTCTTAATTAAATCCCCTATTGAGAGGGGTTTGGGGGTGTGTTATTTAAAATTCTGCATTAGCCCAAAGCTTTTTACAGCCATCCATGACTTTTTGAGCAATCGTCAACGCATTTTCTTTCCAGAGATCATCACAGAAAAGCTCAACGCAGTGCCATCCTGTAAATCCACATTCCTCAACTTTATTCAGCCATTCAACAAGAGGAAGGATACCATCACCGGGGATTACTCTATCATTATTGACGTTCCTGATCTCAGGTGGGCAGTTGCGCATGTCGTTAAGGTGTCCAGCAACGATCTTTCCTTTCACCAATTCGAGATCAGAAAGTCTTGATGGTGTGCAGGCAAAATGTGCGGTATCAAACATGAGTCCTACGTTATTACGATTAGCCATATTAATCGCTTCGGCGGCTGTGATTACGGATCGGCACATTCCGCACCAGTTCATCTCTAAAGCCATAGTCACGCCTTTGGGTTTCGCTATGTCAGCGAGTTTGGCGACCTGTTCAGCGAAACGTGCAAGCTCTTTTCGATAAGCTTTGTCACGTTCAGCAAGACCTGATTCGCTCATGTTTGGAGCGCCGGGGATGCTTGATGGCATATCTCCGCCGAATACGACTATCGGACATCCAACTGCTTCCATCACGTCAAGCATCTGACGGAACTGATCCTCATTAGCCTTTACGTTCTCAGGTGAAGCGAATGCAAGTACGACGTGTCCTGTGCATGCGACTGGTTTCATCCCAGAAGCTTTGACGAATTGAATAAATCCGTTCATGCGATGTTGATTGATGTATTGTTGAGCTTTTCCCAGAGACATCTCAAACGCAGTCCATCCGACTTTGCGATAAGCCTTCAAATCCTCTTCAAAAGAGGCGTTATTGCTTGTGATCTCGTGCATTGCTATTTTCATATTTTCCCTTTCTTCTTATCCTTCCATAGTTATTTCGCTAGAAATTCCAGAGTGTGTCCCACTTATGAAACATCATGACAATATTATTCACCGCAGAGGCACAGAGATCACAGAGAATTCGCAGAGGTTTTATTGATTTCCCGACTCGGCGGAGCTGAGAATTGATTTTCTCATCGTTTCCTCTGCGTTCTTTGCGTCTCTGCGGTAATTTTTTATGTTTCATATATGGGACACACTCAAATTCCAGCTTTCAGTTTTACAGTTACCTTTGTCCCAACTCCTTGAGTGCTTTCGACAGATATTGTCCCTCCATGCTCCTCGATTATCTGCGCAACGATAGCCATTCCAAGACCTGTTCCCTTCTCTTTAGTAGTGAAGTACGGAGTAAATATCTTCTGCATGACTTCTTCCGACATGCCACAACCTGTATCGGCTATTTCCATTACGATATTTTCATCTATTTCGAGATAAGTGGTTACAGAAATCTGTCCACCTGTTGGCATAGCCTCAACAGCGTTGCCGATAAGGTTATGAAGCACTTGGCGCATCTGATCGCTATCTGCCATCAGTTGTGGTACATTTTCGGCTAAATCTACCTTCATTTCTATATTTTCAGGCAATCCAGTATATAGATTCACTGCATTTTGTGTGATCTCATTCATTGATGACGGAACTTTACGGGGTTTTGGCATACGAGCAAAATTTGAGAACTCAGTTATCATGTTCTTGAGATTCTCGACTTCATTGGTTATGCTTGTGTATGATTGCTCAAATATCTCGTTATATCTTTCACTGCCAAGATTTTTCTTTAGTCGGTACATGGATAACTGAATTGGACTTAACATATTCTTGATTTCATGAGCGATTTGACGTGCAACGTTCCTCCATGCCGCAAGTCGTTCTGTTATCATCAACCTTTCGCGGCTGGACTTCAACTGTGACGCCATTGTGTTGAAGGATTCTATCAATGTTGCGATCTCGTCCTTTCCCTTAGCCTCAACTTTGTAATCCAAATTCCCTTTAGAAATCTCTTTTGTTCCAGCTACGAGATCGAGTATAGGCTTTGTAACACTTCGGGCAAGGAAAGTCGCAAGTATTGTTCCCAAAACAGCTAGAATTATAATTAATATTATCACGAAAGTCCATAAAATTCTATTTATGTCACCCCTTAGAGCATAGACACCAAGTAGGTTTTGCAGATCAATTATGTTCCTGACCAGACCTTCTTCTAATTGCCTGTATATTACGACTGATGCAACTGTTTTTCCATTACTTGAGATCGGGGCAATGCCATAAACCATCTTACCGTCTTGATACGAAGAAGGCTTTGAGTCTTTTATTTTGCTCAATATAGGCTCTAATATGGCTTTGTTATCCGCAGACGTGGAGAATATAGCCTTGCCAGACGTAATAGGATTGCTGATTCTGAATATCGTAACCTCTAATTTATGCCCGGGTGGTATAATGTCCTTGACTAATTGCTGAAGTTTTTCAGTTGAATCAGTGAAATTAACTCTTTCTTTTGACAAAGCATCAGATATGTTCTGAGCGAAGAAAAGGCACTCCTCTTTTCCTTTTTCGATTATGTCTTCAGCTATGACACGGGTGTCTTGTAGAACTGCTTCTGCCTTTTGATCCACGTTCATGACGGTAGTTTCTATCATCAGAAAGTATCTGGTAAGTAGCGTTGCAGTCACCGCAGGCACGAGTAACACTAGCCAGAATATTAACGTGAGTTTTAGCTGAAATCTGGAAATTCGCATTATTATGATCCCTGTTTACTTAATAGCTCTTCCCACTTTTTGTCAAGTTAATAAATTTTTATCAACTCAAGCATCTCACGATCTAGTTTGTGACCTTGAAAATCCTCGTATTGAATATCATTGCGTCCACTGTCGAGAATACCAAAAGACCCACGAAAGTTCCACATAGACCATCCCCAGCCTGCTTCTTTCCATAGCTCAAGTTGATCTTTCATCCATGCCAAAACGACCTTGTGTGGAGTATGTTGAAAAGCTCCCCATTCGCCAATGTGAATGCCGACGCCTTTCTTTTCCAGCGATTTCCATGGTTCTATCCTGTCTTTGCGCAGCCATTCCTTGTCAATTATCTCATTACCCTTTTTGAGAGGCCAAGCAGGTTCAGTCCATTTATCGTTCCAGTTTACCCATGACGCTTTATAATGGCTTATCTCCATAGGATCATAGCCACGAGTGCTTTGTCCGATATTCAGATCAGCCAATCCATGCACAGGGTCACGTCCCCAACTCAAACCATCAGCTATTATAAGCCTGTCGGGGTCTTCTGTGCGTATGGCTTCCACAAGACGTTTAACTACCTTGACGTAAGTTTCTTCAGGTATTTGTGCAGGTTCATTAAGCAGATCAAAGCTAACCTGTTCATTTGGTATCCCCTTGTAACGTTTGGCAAAATGCGCCCAATGGAAGGCGCTGGCATCAAGCGCTTTCTCGTCTTTCCAAAGACTTAATGGTTCTTCTGGAGGATTGACACAGTATCCGGGAGCACGATGGAAGTTGATGTTGACGTGAATATTGTATTTTTTACCAAACTCAACAACCTGATCGATCTCCTTCAGCACGTCCTCTTTTAGATTCAGCCAATCATTGACGTTAGCCCAACAGCGATAAGATAACGGTAGACGAACAAAATCAAATCCCCATTCAGACATCCAAGCAAAGTCTGATTCCTTGAATGGAGAATTATGTTCACCAACGAATTTTTCCAGCAGATTGAACCCTCGCCATCTTGGTAGATGCGAAGGAGAAACTTTTTTCTTTGAGTCCATGACATTCTCCTTTATATTTGTGCTAGACAACACTTGTTTCACACCTGTGAGATCAAGAGAAGCAACGATAGTACTTGTTGTTATAGCTTTGATAAATTGTCTTCTGTTCATATTTTATTCTTATTACCTCATGAGCAATAATGAAGATAGTGGTAATGCTATAATCCTCGGATCAGAAACTTTTACTCCATCTAATAGAGTAATGAGTATACCAAACGAAGCATTGTATACTTTTTTTTCAATGAATGATATCAAGCCTTTAATGTCCTTATTTGGATCAATATAACGCCGATATTTGACTTCCACTGGTATACGACTCTCTCCAACAGTAATGACGAAATCCACTTCTGGTTCAGTTTCACGCTCTGGGAACCATGCTATGTCTAAATTAGGTATACCGGATAAGAAGTAACCAACGACACTTTCAGCTATATGTCCAGCGAGGTCAGTCAAATGTGATTGTGCAAGTAATTCTTCGGGTTCAATAGGGATAACTTCCTGAAGCCAGCTTGCACGCAGAGAATGATCGCTCAAACAAATCTTGGAAGAAGCTCCTTTACGTTTCTTGAGTCTTATCTCTAAAGGTGGAATAAGACGGATCAGCAATGAATTATTCAGAAAACGTAAGTAATCAAGCACTCTTTTGGGATCGACATTAATAGATAATGCAGAATGTAATTCATCCATAATTGTAGATTGTCTTGGTGACTGACCAGCATAACGGCATGAAATACGAAAAAGTTCCTCCAGAAGATTTTCATCTTTTTTTAATTTGCGTTTGCCTATTCTTAAATCATGTTGGATTACTCTACGAATTACAGTCTCGTTAAGTTGATCAGCTAATTCTTCCCATGGAACCTCTGCCCTTACTTGTGCTATTGGATACCCTCCTCGATCAGAAAATGCAGAGAAAGCATTATCTCGAATTTCTTTATGTCTAATTCCATGTTCACGCAATTCATTCCAGAATTCCGGAGACTTAATCACATTTATACCATTTAATGGCATCAGTGGTTCAATCTCTCCGAATCCACGAAGGAATGCGATCTCTCGTAACAAAAGAGCTCCCATTTCCAGTGTTGAGATTCGACCAGCAAGGCTATCACGTCCAAGTTCAAGTTTTAATGCTGAACTTCCTGTTAAAAGAACACGGATAGAATGATGATCAACTAGAGTTTTGATTTGAGGCGACCAATCGGGAAGATTTTGTACTTCATCAAGGAATAAATATACAATTTCCCCTTTTCTTGCCTGTTCATTGAAAGTTGTACCAAGAATATTTTCTTCAAACCAATAACAGATCGTCAATATCGGTATCGAAAAATCCTTGAGTGGCGGAAGTTGATCAAACTGGATACGAAATATGCGCTTCGGATCAATTTTTTCTTCATATAGTAAGTAATGGATAATCTGTTCCTGTAAGGTAGTTTTGCCGACTTGTCTTGGACCACGCAATACTGTCACGGGAGCAAGTCCAGATTTCAATCTTTTCAGAGTAGTATCAAACAACCATCTCCGAAAAGGTGGTAAAAGACTCATAGGTCTGTTCTGCCACCATGGATTCAATGTTCGCTCTAGTATATTTTGCAAATCTTCGGGTATCTGAATCCTAGAAAGTGTATTTTCAGGTTTTACTGTTTTCATAATAATTTCGGCAAAGATACTCCCACATTATGAAGGTTAAGAAAATAATCGGGTAATAAATAAATCGCATCAAATCCCCCTAACCCCCTTTGAAAAACTAATCTTTACCCACAAATATGTGGATATTGTGAGAATAAGTCCTTTCCCCCTTTCAAAAGGGGGATAAAGGGGGATTTAAAGGGCTTATCTATAAATTTTAAGCTATAAAACTATTATTAGTTCTAAAATCCCCCCTTCCCCCCTTTTCAAGTGGGGATTGCAAATCCTTTATCCACAAGGGTTTATAGACTTGTGGGTAAAGAAAAGCTTTGAAAAAGGGGGTTAGGGGGATTTAAAAGCTCTATTACGGGATTACCCGATTAATTATTTAATCTTCATTATGCGGGAGAGGAATGTCCTTCTATTTTAATGTTAAAAGTAAGAGGTAGTTTTTGTATAAGTAACCCTCGGGTACTTATCAGGAACTACCAAAACCTGTTAGGCAACCTGCGCCAATGTTATAGGACAGTTTGTGTGTAGACAGCACCACTCCTTACCCTCAGAGTTTTTAACTATCTACCGTAGAGTTCGAGATTAGGTTGAACGTCCCGAAGTACCTATATATTTGCCCCTAACGTAGTCTCAGTTGAGACTTAGGCTAATCAACAAAGGTTGCGTCTAAGTTTCAACGCAAGCCTCCGCATCCCCGTTTTCACGAGGACAGGTTTTATGCGGGGGTTATTGACATATTGGATTTACTTCTATTGATTCACCAAATTAAATAATTAATCTGGTGACCACTATTAATAGTATCAGTATATTCTTAATATTTCAGTACCGTACCCCATTTGCCTACCGCATAGAGAGTGCCACTTGGAGATACGCATATAGAAAAAAGATCAGTGTCAATTCCAGAAGGCATAGATGACCACGTAGCGCCACCGTCAGTAGTGTGTAAGATAATTCCTTTCTCGCCAACGATCATACCTTCAGTTTTGTTGAAAGCTATCGCTTTGAGATTGTTGTTAGTACCACTTTTACGCTCTTCCCACGTTTGCCCGCCGTCTGACGTAGCCAATATAATACCCATGTTACCGACAGCAAAACCAATCTTGTTGTCTAAGAAGAAAACACTCTCCAGATTGTTACCAACACCGCTCATCTGTCTATTCCATGTTTGTCCACCGTCTTCTGTATGAATTATCGCTCCGAAAAACCCAACTATCCATGCTTCCTTTGGGCTGACTGTATCTACTCCAATCATGTTGCTGAATACTTCCATAGGAGCCAATTGAGTATTCCACGACTTACCGCCATCCTTCGTATTGAGGATAGTAGCACCTTCGTAAGCGACTTCTCCGACGATCCAACCAACACTAGCATTGGCAAAGTCCACTCCATACAGACCAACGCCTACTTTAGAGGGAAATGATTTCCACGTCTTACCACCATCTATAGTTCCTAGTATAGTATTATTTGTACCCGTAATCCAACCAATTTTAGGAGAAGTAAATTTGACCCCTTTAAATTCAAATACAGACCCGCTATTGTTTAACTGCCAATCTGCGCCACTGTTAATTGTATGAATGAGCAAACCGTTAAGCCCAACACTCCAACCCTCTTTATCAGTTATGAAATCAATATCCATCAGATCATCGCTTCTTATTGCAGACGTCCATGTATAACCGCCATCAATGCTGTGTAGAATTGCACCACTCTTACCGACAGCCCATGCTTCTTTATCGCTAACCAATCTAACCTGTGTTAGTCTGGTTCCAGTTCCGCTTTTCTGAGCCTTCCACGTTTTTCCACCATCGTTGGTGCGAAGGATAACTCCGAGATCACCGACAGCCAGCCCATCATTAGGATTGATGAAATGGACGCCGTCAAGAGGTTCGGGCATACCATTTGCGTAAGGGAGAGTTTTAGTTTTCTGATCTTCACTCATACCGTCCCATGTTTTACCACCATCAGTGGTGCGGAGCATGGTTCCCAATCCGCCGACAATCCATCCTTCCTTATCATTTACAAAAAACATACCATCAAAAGTTGATGCTATCTCGCTATCCTGTGGTAACCACTTTTCTCCACCGTCGTTGGTATTGATTATGTTACCTTTACCACTGACTACCCAACCGACGTTTTCATTAGTAAATTTTACTTCAGTAAATGGGTCGTCCATGTTCGATTTCTGAGGATACCACATCTTGCCACCATCTTTTGTATGAAAAATCGTTCCACCATCACCTGCAACCCAACCAAGATTCTTATCAATAAAGCATACAGAAAATAGCCATTTCTGCGTTCCGATGGGTTGTGGTTTCCACGTCTGTCCACCATCAGCAGTATTAAGTATCAAACCATCAGCGCCGACAGCCCAGCCGTTTAATTCATCAACAAAACAGAGTTTATGTATCTCTTTCTTTGTATTAGATTTTTGAACATCCCATGTTTTTCCACCATTACCCGTATGAATGATTGCACCATCTTTACCTGTTGCCCATCCATTTTTTGTGCCGACAAAGAAAATGTCATTAAAGTCCACCGACATCCCTGCTTGACGAACAATCTTCCATGAACGTTCTTGAGAGTACGCACAAAGAGTTATTGCTATCATCAGGAAAGCAGAAATAAAAACCAGTCTTTTCATCATTTAATTATCCTCCATTATACAGACCGACATTGTAAAAATAAGTGCCAAAAATGGAATGGTTCATTTTCCAGACAGATTTAGGTAACAATTTATTATGAAACCGCAGATAAACGCAGATTCACGCTGATATAAGAAAATTGAATAAATCTGCGTTTATCTGCGGCTGAATTTCTTATTCTTAATTTCTAATTGTCTTCAAAAGTGTTACCTTATTTATGAACCATCCCCCAAAAACTGATATAAACCATTGATAGGAAAGTAGTTATAGCCAACCAGTCATCTTTGCTAACAATCTGGAGTATTCAATAAAGTTTTGCCATGATATATCAGGTGGAACGCCATGATCACAGCCGGGGATGAATCCGCCGTCTTTGAGCAACGGTGGAACGACTCTTTCGAGTTCCTGTTCTATGACCTTGCCTCCCTTAGCGATGGCTCGCTTGTCAATACTACCGTTATATGCCATTTTCTTGCCGAAAATTCGTCGAAATTCAACAGCGTCATTCTCAGCGGCAACCTCGTTGGGACCTGAGAAATTTATCCCACCTTCGATCCAGATAGGTATTAGCTCGCCGACATAGCCATCAGAATCCATGTAGATTAACGGACATCCACTGCTCTTGATCTCAGACGACCAGCGTTTGTATGCCGGTAATAGGAATCTTCTCGCCATTGCCGGAGAGATCATGCTGTGTGCTTTGTAAGCCATATCTTCTGACATAGAAACCTGATCAACAGCGACGTTATCCAATATTGGCGCCATCGTTTCTGATACAAAATCCGTCCAGAATTCAGCCATTTCCTGAACAAAATCAGGGTCATCAGCCATCATAATGCAGAGATTCTCCATACCAACCCATTCCCTTATCTGCCAGAATGGAGCGTTGAATCCAAAGCCTACAATATAGTCTCTATCTTTCATTGCCTTGCAATGCTCTACAAGGTCTTTGTGATGTCGTCCGGGTTCTCTTGGATTAAACCTTTTCTTCATCTGTTCCCATTCCTCACGGGTCTGAACAGGGAATCTATGCCATTTTCGAGTGACAAAATCCTTTGCGGAACGAATGTAAGTATAGTCAAATTTGTCCGAAATTTCAGTTATAGCTCCCATCCAGTCCTGAACCACGTAATGACCGTCTTTGTGTTCAATAACCTTTTCCTCGAATTTTGGCATCATCTGGAAAGATACATTTATGCCATACGTAGGACCTTTCAATGGCGGATCAGGTTTTATTCCGAGTATCTCGTAAAGGACAGACATATAGCTTTTATCTTTTGGAAGTCCCTGTTCGTGCCATACCGCAAGGGTTGATTCTCTAGGACCGCCGGGTGAAAATGGTATTTTATCAGGTTTACCAAATAAAGCACATTCTAAATATCTTTCTCTTGGCGTCATAATTATTCTCCGATTTATCTCTAACTAAGCTTGTTTTCAACACCTGTTGAAATCCTATTTACAGGAATGTGATTTCTAATACGAGTTTTTCACTTATTTTCTTAGATTTTTTTTCACCACGGAGAACACAGAGAACACGGAGAGGAATTTTTTTCTTATTTTCTCTCCGTGTTCTCTGTGTTCTCCGTGGTTATTTCCTTTATTAGGATTTTCATGGGTGTTGAAAACAGGCTAAGGATTGCGAATTTAATAATTTTATTTAATACTTGAAAGTTGGGTTTCGTTCCTCAACCCAACCAACCTACTTTTTCTAATTCCGTGAAAATCTGTGTTTCATCAGTGGCTAATAAAAAACTCACCTAGACCAACGCAGATGAACGGGTAGCATCTTGGGGAATGGCGCATGTGGTTCCGCTTGATACCAGTATCCTACTGATGATATATCGTCAGTAAGTGGTTCAAACCTTCCGTTTGGCCACCATCCAAGAGCCTGAATAGTGCTTTTCAACTGCCTCTTAAAACGTATCGGATCCATAATGTGCCAGCGATAGAGTCCATGCTTTGGCACTTCACCCGGTTCTTTTCGATGCAGTGGATAGCCAAGAAACGCTGTGGAGTAAGTTGAACCAAAGCACCACGCACCCCCGAAATAGTCCTCTGTACCTGTTCCGCATATCGTGGGGAACTTGTCGTCACCATCAAGGAAGAATTTTATCTCACCTTCACCCCACCAGCCGTTAGAGAACTGCACCCACGCAAGAAAAGTGCCTACGTAATGCCCCTGTCCCTTGATTCCATCAAGGATAACGTGTTCTGGACACTCACGGGTTGTCATTGATCGTCGCCACTGAGCATGGAAGTAACCAATATTCTCTGGAACGTCAGTCAGTGCATAAGTGATTTGGTAGAAGAATCCCCCTATAGTTTCCCAGCGTTGATTCTCAATAGTTATTTTGGCGTGTTTTCGGAAAGGCATAGGGAAATAGGAGTTAAACCCGCCTGAAGGATTAACAGCAACAGGAAATGATGTTATGTTATATCTCAATCCGTGTCCATTACAAAAGAAATCACCAAGTGGAACTTCGATTGACGGCGTATCTTCATCATCCCAATAAAAACGAATGATAGTGTCACGATAAGCTTTTGTGTCAACTGTGATCCATATATGCTGGATTACGCCAGGTCCTTCGATATCCGCTAGTGTAGTGGTAGAACCTGACGGAAGATCAATACATGGACGAACTTTCCATCCCTGCCCAAGCATATCGGATGCACCCGGTCCGGGTATTTCTTTTGCGCCTCCGCCTTTTTCGCCATTTGGATTCTCAGCGCAGATAGAACGGGTCTCCGCATCTGATAGTAGTGGTATATTGCCTAAATTCATGAATTGAAAGGGTGAACTCATTATAAATACCTCCTTAATGATCATTTTGAATTATATATTCGTTATATTAACAATCATCTATTTGAATGTCAACAATGAACTTTTACTATCTAATTGACCAAAAATATTAATATTATAACCTACATTGAGCAGTTAAACGCTATTCTGTTTATATTTGAAAAATTAGCTTGACTAAACTGACAATATATGTGATAATTTATATGCTAAAAGAGGGCTTTGGAGACTCAGAAAAAATAGAAAAGAAGCCTTAATTAAGAAAGGCTTATACCAGTAAAGTATCAATTACATGGATGAAGACGGAAAGATGAAGGCTGAAAATTGATTGAAAGACTAAAGATTCTAAGATTAAACCTTTGTTATTTGCTCCCAATCATCAATTATTAATTCTGTATCGTTTTTTTTCAACTTAACTTAAATTGGAGGGTATTTAGATGGCGATTAAGGTTGGTATCAATGGATTTGGAAGAATAGGTAGGAATATTTTCAGAGCGGCAATGAAAAATAGTGATCTTGATTTTGTTGCGGTCAACGATATAACTGACGCTAAAACACTTGCTCATTTGCTCAAATATGATTCTTCGCTAGGGGTTTTGGACGCTGACGTAAAAGCTGGAGCTAGTTCCGTATTTGTTAATGGCAAAGAGATTAAAGTTACAGCAGAGAGAGACCCGGCGAATATTCCTTGGAAAGACTTAGGCGCTGAAATAGTTGTTGAGTCAACCGGTTTCTTTACTGATGCAGAGAAGGCTGGTAAGCATATAACCGCAGGCGCAAAGAAAGTCATCATCAGCGCACCGGCAAAAGGCGAAGATATAACCATAGTTCTTGGCGTTAATCATGACAAATATGACAAGACAAAGCATAATATAATTTCTAATGCATCATGCACAACGAACTGCCTTGCCCCGGTAGCAAAGGTTCTTGTAGATACATTTGGTGTTAAGCGTGGCTTTATGACAACCGTTCATTCCTATACAAACGATCAGAAAACACTTGATGCGCCACACACTGATTTAAGAAGAGCTAGATCAGCCGCTGTTTCAATAATTCCAACAAGCACAGGCGCTGCCAAAGCCATTGGACTTGTTGTTCCTGAGCTAAAAGGTAAGCTGGACGGATTCGCTCTGCGTGTCCCAACTCCGAACATATCAGTCCTCGATCTCGTTGTTGAACTGGAAAAGGACGCTACCGTTGAGGACGTCAACAATGCCATGAAAGAGGCGGCTGACGGCAAAATGAAGGGTATTCTCCAGTATATTAATGAGCCGCTCGTGTCAATAGATTTCAGGATGAATCCACATTCGTCAATATTAGACTCGCTTTTGACAATGGCTCTACCCGGTGGATTCGTTAAGATCGTCTCTTGGTACGATAACGAATGGGCTTATTCAACAAGAGTTGGAGAACTTATAAAATTCATCGCATCCTAGTCGGTTGGATTGGTAGATTAAAGATTGAAGATTCTAAGATTTCGTTGTATTGAATCTTTTAATCTTCAATCATACGGAGAGTAAAATGAGCAAGCTCAGTATTGAGGATTTGCAGTTAAAAGGGAAACGTGTATTAGTTCGGGTTGATTTTAATGTGCCATTGGATGGAACAAAAATTACAGATGATACTCGTATTACATTTGCTATTCCAACGATAGAATACATTATCAAAAAAGGCGGTAAAGTTATTTTGATGTCGCATTTTGGACGACCTGATGGGAAGGTTGATCCAAAGTATTCTCTTGCTCCTGTTGCAGCAAGATTGAAGGAATTGCTTGGGCAAGATGTAATCCTTGCTCCCGACTGTATTGGCGAAGCGACAAAAGCTATCGTCAATAATATGAAGGAAGGCGATGTCGTCCTACTGGAGAACCTTAGATTCCACGCTGAAGAAGAGGATAATGACCCTGAGTTCGCAAAGCAACTTGCTGAACTGGGCGACGTTTTTGTCAATGACGCATTCGGGGCGGCACATCGTGCGCACGCATCCATAGCAGGCATACCAAAATATATATCTCAATCTGCCTCAGGATTACTGATGCGGAAAGAGATCGAATATATAAAAGACAAGATTGATAATCCAGAAAGACCATTCATAGCCATTATCGCTGGTGCAAAAGTTTCTGATAAGATCGGGATTATTGAGCATCTAATGAAAAGGGCTGATGCTGTGATAATTGCTGGGGCTATGGCGTATACTTTCCTTAAAGCAATGGGCAGGAAAGTAGGAAGCTCTCTTGTGGAAAACGATAAGCTTGATATGGCAAGGGATATACTCAAGAAATCTCTTGATGAAAGGATCCCTTTGTATTTGCCAATAGACCACGTAATCGCTGATAAATTTTCTAATGACGCTAATAGGCAAATTGTTATGCGAGGCAGGATACCAGATGACTGGGAAGGTATGGACATCGGGCCTGCAACTGTAGAGCTTTTCAAAGGCGTTCTTGAAGATGCAAAGACTATCGTATGGAATGGTCCCGTAGGCGTTTTTGAGTTTGATAATTTTGCAAAAGGCTCTATTGCTATTGCCAAGATACTTGCAGAATCTCATGCTACTACGATTGTTGGTGGCGGGGATTGTGTTGCGGCTGTACATAAATCAGGGGTTGCAGATAAAATAACCCATATTTCCACAGGTGGCGGAGCCGCCCTTGAACTTATGGAAGGAAAAGAAATGCCCGGAATAATGGCATTGACTGACAAATAATAGTGACGTGTGACACGTAACGCGTGACGGGTATTTAGTCAATCTAGTTTCCTCGTCACGCGTCACTCGTTACCTGTCACTTAATTCGGAGGATATGATGCGCAGACCTATAATCGCAGGAAACTGGAAGATGAATAAGACCATCGGCGAAGCTGTTGAACTGGCTAAAGCCTTAAAAGCTAAAGTCGGCGATGTAACCGACGTTGAAGTTATAGTCGCTCCAACGTTTACTGCTCTTTCCGCAGTTGCTGATGCTGTTAAGGGAAGCAATATTAAATTATCGGCACAGGATATGCACTGGGAGAAGAACGGGGCGTTCACTGGTGAGATTTCTCCATTGATGCTGAAGGACGTTGGATGCCAGTACGTCATTATCGGTCATTCTGAGAGAAGATTGTTTTTTGGCGAAACGAATGAGACCGTAAACAAAAAAGTAAAATCTGCTCATGAATATTCTATCATACCCATAATGTGTGTAGGCGAAAAACTTGAAGAACGAGAAGCAGGAATTATGAAAGAAATCGTGAAAGATCATGTAATCAATGGATTGACAGGTCTTACTGAGGAACAGATGCTTGCTACTGTAATCGCTTATGAACCGGTATGGGCTATTGGAACCGGAAAAACCGCTACTCCAGAACAAGCTCAAGAAGTGCATCAGTTTATCAGAGAACTTTTATCGGATATGTATTCTCCAAAAGTGGCTGATGCTGTTGTAATTCAATATGGTGGAAGCGTAAAACCCGACAACGTAGCTCAACTTATGTCTCAGCCCGATATAGACGGTGGCTTGATCGGTGGAGCAAGTCTTGACGCTGATACGTTCACAAAGATTGTAAAATTTAAAGGCTGAAAAATGTAGGTTGGGTCATGTAGTGAATTACCCACGACTAAAGTCGTGAGCTTCTTGCTTCAACGAGAGGCTGATTGGCGAAACCAATGAACTCCCCTCTCCACAAGCTTCAATTCGGGCTATCCCAGCCCTACATCGAAAGCGTATGCTTTCATTTCGTGACATTTTAGTTTCTTTAGGTCAGGTTTCCAACAGTAACGAATTTGTATATCGCTACAAAACGTCTACCAAAATACATCCTGACTATTTTTGGAATTGATTTTACACAGCACCCAATGACGTGCTGAAACCTTATACCAATTGTCAAAGAACGAATGTAATCCATGAATGGTTACGTGATAAGTGTAGCACAATTGTTTCAATTTGGTCAAGGAAAAAGTATATGCGATTTGGCAAATCGCATGAATCTTATATCCAACGACTGAAGCTCGTTGGTTTTACGATTCAAGGATCATAAATTCTAAGTTACTTAGTGTAAATGAAGATAATATAATTTATACTAAGCTTGATTTAGAGGCAGACCCAACTGGAAATGAAAGTTTCAAAGCAAGAAGAAGGAGAGAATTCTTAATGAATATTGTTGTAAATATACTGCTCATTATATTTGTTCCTGTGTGTGTTTTACTGATCCTTATGGTGCTTTTGCAGGCAGGCAAAGGTGGAGGACTATCAGGGGCTTTTGGTGGAATGGGTACGGCTCAACCTTTTCTCGGCGCAAGGGGAACTGTAGATTTTCTTAGTAAGTTTACGATCTATCTGGCTATAGGGTTTATGGCTCTGTCTCTTGTTTTGTCCGTTTCTTATGGACCCAGCCGATCTATTAAAGTAAAAGATACTGTACCTGCGGCGACTGAGACTCAAGGTGAAAATGCACCGGTTCGTTCAATAACCATACCCGCCGGTAAACCGACTCCTGTTCAAAAAACAACAGGTACTCCAACTGGTACTTCTGGAAATACACAGAAGCCCGCATCTACACCTTCGGGAAAATAGTTTTTAATTATAAAGGCAGAAGGATGAATAATGATCGTCTTCCTATCTATTTTCACCCTTCTGCCTTTATTCTCCTGTGGCATTATTGTGACTATAAAGAACAAAGATGCTATCAAACTTGAGTGGACAGTTCATCCTCTAAAGGCTAATAGGAAGGCGTCTATTGGATTGATCGTCTTCCTGATCGCTTTATGTACGTCTATTTATTTCAGCTTTGATAGTTTGACTTTCCTGATCTTGTCTGTGATTTTTCTCGTCGGCTCTTTATCTTCCTTCTTTCTTCCAACTACTTACTTACTTCAGGATGACTGTATAATAGTTAAAACGATTTTTCGCCGATCCGCCAGACAATGGGATTCATTTAAAAGGTATTCTCCTGATAAAAATGGCATTTTTCTTAGCCCATTTCTGTATCCAACAAGATTAGAGAACTTTCGAGGTCTATACGTCAGATTCAATAATAACAAAACCGAAGTCATTGATTTCATTAAGCAAAAGATAGGAGACCAAGCATAAATTTCTCGTCCATGAAAACCTAAACACAAAATCACAAAGACACGAAGAACACTAAAATAGTGATCAATATTACGAGTTTTTCAGTTAGTGACGTAGAACATGATTATGAACATTGAATAATTAATCGAGTCATAAATAAATCGCCTCAAATCCCCCTAACCTCTTTGCTAAAGCTTTTCTTTACCCACAAGTCTATAAACCCTTGTGGATAAAGGATTTGCAATCCCCACTTGAAAAGGGGGGAAGGGGGGATTTTAGAACGAATAATAGTTTTATAGCTTAAAATTTATAGATAAGCCCTTTAAATCCCCTTTTATCCCCCTTTTGAAAGGGGGAAAGGACTTATTCTCACAATATCCACATATTTGTGGGTAAAGATTAGTTGCTAAAGGGGGAGTTAGAGCCATTCCCCGTTTGTATTAACTTAGGATCCGTGATTAAATAACTTACTTTATTTAATGCTCATTAGCCTGCGTCAAAAAATCTATAAACAAATACGCAAGCTAAAGCTGTGCTACTCCGTTTTCAGTATCTGGCAAATGCGGAAGTTATTAAATTCGCAATCCTTAAGGACTTTATGTAACCGCTAACAACAATTGATAGGTATGTTAATACGACAACCAGAAGACAAACAACGTGCAATTGTCTTTAACACTTCATACAATCGCTCTTTGTAACTCACGTTCCGCCGTGCAACGGAAGAACGGACTGATGCAAATGCCATTGCTAGATTCATTGCATACTTACGGATCGTCTTGACTGACTTGAATAGACTACGATCTGGATATTGTCAACTTGTCAACAGTATCTAGTGTTGGATTATCATCACCACTAACTTGGCATACAACTCACAAAGAATACGATATGGCTTTTTACTTCGCCACTCATCTATCTTTCCTTCGCTTTTCCAAAGCTTGAAGACTAACTCTATCTGCCAACGGGTACGCATCAATACGAAACCTTCTTCTAACGTCAGGAGTTCAATTGTTTTTTTAGGATATACAATCTTCCACATTTGGATGCTTCGTGATTGTATAGTCAATGCAGATAAATCAGAAAAATGGATGTTATTTACCAGAGCGTAGCATAGACAATGATATTACCAAGATCAACACAAACAATCATTTAAGAGGATACCATTAACATGAAAAAAATAAAAGGGCTATCTTTCGATATGTATAGGACGTTGATTGATACGAAAGATTTTCATGAGCAAGCTGTACAAGAAATTCTAAAACAGAATGATGCGAATTCAATAGATTCTGGGACATTTCATTCCAGATGGGATGAGATATATGATGAAGTATATCTGGCACTGGGTAAAAGTGAATTTATGCGACTTTATGACGTAAGCATTGAAAGCCTTCTTTTGACAATGAAGGAATTTGGAATAGACGGCGATCCGAAAGCAGGGGTGGACTTGTGGCTAAGTAAATACGAGAAAGCAGACCTTTATCCCGAAGTTGAGGAAGTGCTGAAGATATTATCAGGGAAATATCCTGTAATTATAACTTCCAACGTTGATGACAACGATAAGGGATATGCAATGCTTAGAGAAAGGAATTTACCTGTCTGTGCAGTAGTAACTTCTGAATCGTCAAGATCGTATAAACCTGATGGAAAAATATTTGAAGATGCTCTTGCCATATTGCAATGCCTACCGGAGGAAGTCCTTCACATAGGTGACTCACTGACAGCTGACGTATTGGGAGGGAATAAATTTGGGATGCTTACAGCATGGCTCAATAGACCTCCATCCAAGAAACTGAAAGCAGATATACCCGTTCCCGACTACGAGATACAAAGCCTCAGTGACCTGCTTGGCATCTTATCTTGACATGATATAACTAATATACTATACTTTTTAAACAGAAGTGAGATTACTATGCTTTTGGTATAATAATTGCTGATAGATTTTGCGTTACTTTTACCATTGGAAACAAAACAGGAGATTAATATGTTAAGTGATCTTGAAATTGCACAAAGTGCTAAAATTAAGCCCATAATGGAAATTGCTAAAGAAGCGGGCATTCTCGAAGATGAACTCGATCCCTATGGAAAATTTATGGCGAAAATTGATCTGAATATTCTTGAAAGGCTAAAGGATAGACCACTCGGAAAATTCATATCTGTGACAGCTATCACACCAACTCCCCTTGGAGAAGGTAAAACCGTTACTGCCATTGGTTTGGGACAAGGATTGGCAAAGATCGGGAAGAACGTTATGAACACTAACCGTCAGCCATCAAAAGGTCCAACGTTTGGTATTAAGGGTGGCGCCGCAGGTGGAGGTTATTCACAGGTTCTGCCGATGGAAAATATTAACCTGCATTTTACAGGTGACGTCCATGCGGTAGAGACTGCACATAATCTTTGCGCTGCCGCAATAGATAACCATATTTCTCATGGCAATGCTCTTGGAATTGACCCTGTAAATGTTACTTGGAGATATTGTCAGGACTTGAACTCCCGTGCTTTAAGGGACATTGTAGTTGGACTGGGCGGCTCTGCCAATGGATACCCAAGACAAACGGGTTTTGATATAACAGTCGCAACAGAAACAATGGCGATACTTGGTCTGGCAACAAGCCTGAAGGACCTAAGACAGAGATTTGCCCGTGTCGTTATCGGTTTTACTTATGACGGTAAACCCGTAACTGCTGAAGATCTCAAGGTTGCCGGGGCTATGACTGTATTGATGAAGGAAGCCTTAAAACCAAATCTTGTTCAAACAACTGAGAATACTCCAGTTATCACCCATGCGGGACCGTTTGCGAATGTTGCATTTGGAAACAACTCCGTACTTGCTGACAGGATTGCTCTAAGGCTTGCGGATTACGTTGTCACTGAAAGCGGGTTTGGTGCTGACATCGGTTTTGAGAAATTGATTGACGTTAAATGTCGTCAGAGTGGTCTGAAAGTTGACTGTGGCGTTGTCGTTGCTACTGTAAGGGCATTGAAGATGCACGGCGGTGGATTTACTTTCAAGCCGGGACAGAAATATGCCAATGTAAAAGAAAACGCAGAAAAAGAGAATATGCCGGCACTTGAAAAAGGCTGTGAAAATCTTGCAAAGGCTATCAGTATTGTAAAGACTTTCAATATTCCCGTTGTCGTATCCATAAATAGATTTACTTCAGACACGGAAGCAGAGATCGAGATAGTCAGGCGAAAAGCATTTGAAGCCGGAGCTACAGACGTTGCATTGAGCGAGGCATGGGCTAAAGGTGGAGAAGGTGCGATGGAACTTGCCTCTGCTGTTGTCAAAGCTATCGAACAGCCACACGATATGCAACTCCTTTATCCCGATAATCTATCAATCAAAGAGAAAATCGAGGCTGTAGCCACTAAAATATATGGTGCAGATAAGGTTTCTTATGAGCCTTTGGCAGAAGAGAGAATTAAGCTTTATACAAGTCTTGGATTTGACAAGCTTCCAGTAAATATGGCAAAGACGCATCTGTCAATTTCTCATGATCCGACTTTGAAGAACGTTCCAAAAGGATTTACCCTCCCGATACGTGACGTTCGAGCCTCTATAGGAGCAGGATTCCTGTATCCTCTCTGCGGACAGATGCAGACAATGCCTGGTCTGCCATCAGTACCAGCGTTTGCGGCTGTTGATATTGACGAAGACGGCAAGACTGTTGGCTTGTTCTAATCAAAAAATCATTGTGCATTAACACTGGCAGGCAATCTGCCAGTGGCACAAATTACCGATCATAAATGTGCTATTTGAAATTCCATTGATAGAGATTTGCTTTTTAATACGATTTTTTACTTATAGAAATAAAAAGAAGTGTAAACACAGATACACTGAGGCACGGAAAGGAAAGGAATAAAGATTGAATATAAAGCAAAAATTGCAAGGTATTAATGGCTTGAAAGTCGAGAGTTGGTAGACTCAATATCATATAATTTGTCGCAATATACCAATGAAACATTGAAAGGAGTGATTATTTAAATATGGAAAAAGAATCGCTATATACTACTGATGAAGTGGCAGAAATGTTGAAAGTAACACCATTGACAATCAGGCGTTTAGCCGGTAATGGCAAACTAATGGCTTACAAAGTAGGTCGTGTATTAAGGTTCAGATCGTCTGATATTGAAATATATCTTAATAATGGCAAATATAAATCAAATGACAAAACAGAAACAGATAAAGCAGAGAAGTTTAGGCAACTTGCTGGACAATGGGCAGGATCGAGAGATGAGGTAGAATCCATTAAACGAGCTATTACAGAATCTAAAAGTGAAGCGGAGTTTTAGTGATGTACCTTCTGGATACAAACATTTTATTAGACTATTTAAACGGTATTGAATCCACTGTTAGTGCGGCTAATAGGTTGTTTAGCCAGATCTCAACATCAGTCATTGTCAAAGGAGAGCTATTTCATGGGGTTTATATGTCGGCTCGAATTGATGACAACGAGAGGCTGGTAACTGAATTATTAGATACGATAAGCCTAATTTCAATAGATGAGAATACCGCAGTTGTATACGCAAAGCTGAAAACAGCAATATATGATCGTTTTGGTCCAAAAGATAGAGCTAAAAGACGTAATTTCAAAATTGAATTTCTAGGCTTTAAGGATAACGATCTTTGGATTGCATCCACTGCTATTCAACATAGGCTGATTTTAGTATCATCGGATAGTGACATGATGAGATTAAATGGAGTCGCTGGATTGAGAGTTGAGAACTGGTCATGAATAGCCAAGATGCAATTCTTAGATTGGGTCAAGACAACGAGACTCAACTATTCCATGAATTGAAAAGGAGTGAGATTCGTGAGCGTTAAACGTAGTTCTGCGATGGGATTAAAGCTGGATGATAGATATAAAGCAATTTTAGATATTACAGTAGGAAGGTGAGATTTGACATGACTCCAACAATTGAGGAAATAAGACAAGAAAATTTAACGATTGATATATTACGTCTGTTTCCACTTCAAGGGGAATGGACGGAAGCTGATTATTTTCGTTTACCAGAAAGCAATAGGATAATCGAGTTATCCGAAGGGAGGCTTATCATTTCACCAGCACCAACGCCAAAACATCAAAAAATTTCTATTAGACTTACTCTTTTATTTGGTAATTATATTTTTTCTCATAATCTTGGTGAACTTGTGGCAGCGCCTACAGATACTAGACTATATGAAGGCGTTGTCAGACAACCAGATATAGCTTTTATGAGCAATGAACATCTGGATAGAATTACAGAGAAAATGTGGGGTATTCCTGACCTTGTGGTAGAGATACTATCCGAAGGTACGGCAGAAATAGATAAAGAGAATAAATACCTTGAATACCAAAGCGCTGGCGTTCTGGAATACTGGATAGTTGATCCTTTCAAACAGAATTTGGACATTTATACTTTAGAACATGGTAATTACAGTCTATTCGGCAAATGGGGTACAGGTGAGCTTGCTAAGTCAAAACTTTTAGAGGGATTTGAGGTCAGCATTGACGAAATAATGATATAAAAAAAAGAATTGTAAACACGGAGACACTGAATTTGATCCGTTTCAAACTGAGTTTGATCAATAGCACGGAGAGGAAAGTAATAAAGATTGAATATAAAGCAATTTTAGATATTGCAGTTGAAAGGTGAGATTTGACATGACTCAAACAATTGAGGAAATAAGACAAGAAAATTTTACGACTGATATATTACGTCTGTTTCCACGTCAAGGGGAATGGACGGAAGCTGATTATTTTCGTTTACCAGAAAGCAATAGGATAATCGAGTTATCCGAAGGGAGGCTTATCATTTCACCATCACCAACTAATCAACATCAGGAAATTTTATTTAAGCTTGCACTTCTAGTAGGAAATCATGTATTTTCAAATAATCTAGGCAAAGTCCTTATGTCTCCAATGGATGTGAGGTTAAGGAAGGGCATTATAAGACAACCAGATATAATCTTTATGAGTAATGAACATCTGGATAGAATCACAAACAAGCGTTGGGGTATTCCAGACCTTGCCATTGAGGTTACTTCACCCGGAACTAAAAAAGAAGATAGGAAAGACAAATATGCTGAATACGAAAAAGCAGGTATTAAAGAATATTGGATAGTTGATCCTTTCAAACAGAGTGTGGAAATTTATACTTTAGAACATGGGATTTATAGTCTATTCGGCAAATGGGGTACAGGTGATATCGCTAAGTCAAAACTTTTAGATGGATTTGAGGTCAGCATTGACGAAATAATGATATAAAAAAGAATTGTAAACACGGAGACACTGAGGCACGGAGAGGAAAGTAATAAAGATTGAATATAAATCAAACTGGCAATTTGCTCTACGTCAACTAACTGAAAAACTTGTATTATGAATAAAGGATTTTAACGAATATTTAGGAGAACTTGTAGATTGAGTATTCATCATTCTCCTAATGGAGTTTGATAACGACCATTAATGGTCAGGTTAGGCATTAGATAACATTAACTTTTGTGGAAAACAATAAAAAAAATGATAGAAAGAACAGATTTTTATAAATTACCTTCATTCTTGGATGCTATTTTTGACGATAAAATTGAGTTACTTCCTTCTGTCAAAGAGTTTTTCGAGTTAGAACTTGCTTATCTTGAGTACAAATCATTATGTAAAGATGAACTTTTAGATAGATTGTCATACTTTAAGTCTGTCAATGGAGAACTCACGAAACATTTTTTAATGTATAGTCAATCCATAGATGCGCTTACTGATGATCGTTCAGAAAATACGAAAGCCTATTTTGAAAATGGTTTGTTCTCTACTGGATATGCAACACATGGTCTTTTTCCTTATCGTGGTAAATTTCATCCTCAATTGATCAAAGTCTTAATAAACATCATTGGAGTGAAAAAGGATGAATTTATCTTGGACCCCATGTGTGGCAGTGGAACTACAAATATTGAATCTGCATTAATGGGTATAAATTCTTATGCAATTGATATAAGTCCTTTCTGTCAACTGATGACAAAAGTAAAATATCAAAGCTTATCAATTGATATTTCGCTACTAAAAAAAGTTTTTAGTAATCCTGAAGAGTTATTTGAATTTTTCACTGCTCATGATGATAAAGGACAATTAGAAATAATCAATGATAATGATAAACTAAAAGTTTACGAGTTAGCACTTTTGGCATTTTTGGATTCTCTTGGTTATTCAAAAAGAGTTGTTAGGTCTAGCCACAGACAGCTTTTTGTAAAAGTCTTGAAAAGGTATGAAGGAACAATCGCTAGTTTTTTGCCAATAGCGTCTAAATATATTGAGTTATTAGGAATCACTTATGTCTTAAAAAATACCACTGCAACAAGTATTTCACTAAATGATTGCTCTGTTGATGGTGTGATTACCTCACCACCCTATTCTTTTGCTATTGATTACGTAAAAAACGATGAATCCCAACTGAAATACTTAGGATATAATGTTGAAAATATCAAAAGTAAAATGATCGGGTTAATTGGCAAGAATAAGCAGGAACGACTTGATAACTACTTCAATGATATGGATACTGTTTGTTCAGAAGTGGCAAGAGTTTTGAAACCAGATAAATACTTTGTTATGATTATCGGATCAAATACAAATCAGACTGGTGGAATTAGATTAGAAGGCAAAATAATTGAATCCTGTAAAAAATATGGTCTAGGAATGGTTAAAAGTATGTTGAAATCAATAAAAGGCATGAGAAATACCATGAGAGATGAATACATACTGTTTTTTAGAAAAGAGTCGTAGAATATGAAAGACGTTCAAGTAAAGTTTGATACAGTAATAAATAAAAACACATTCTACTATTATAACAGTGATTTCGAAGAATCTTATGAAGGATATATTAATTCGATCAAAGAGGTTTTACTTGTTTTAAGGAATCAGATTCATAATGAAGGTCTAAAAAAAGAGCTATTTGAAGAGTTGATTCATAATAAAGAAAATGGTTTGAGAGCTTTACTTGCATTAACAGGTTTCTCAAATGAGAGTTTAAAGAGGTTAATCACTTTTATAAGAATAGCAGATGACCCAGAATTAGGTTCTCTTGTTTATAAAGAAAGATGGACAGACAGAGACGAATTAAACAAAGATGAAGGTATTAGTGAATGGTCAGATGATAGGATAGAAAAAGAGATAAAGGAAAGTGAGTATTTCAGAAAGGGATTAATTAACGTTTTCTTTGAAGGGGCTACTGTTCCTACTCTATCGAAAGCATTACCGCTTTTTGAGGTGAAAAAACTAAGCATTTCTAAGTTGCGATTTGATGTTGATGCCCTGATTGATACGTTAGTTCGTTATAAGGAAAAGGGGTCCTATTCAGGAAAATCTGAGAATAATCCTGAAACTGTTATCAAAAACATACTCAAGGAAATGAAACTCGAATTTGAAAAAGGTGATTTAAGTGAGCTAGTAAGTAACGCTCCCAATACAAAACGCACTATGGATTTTATCCTTCCTAATAAGAAAAATCCGATGGTGATTATAGAATGTTCGTATCTTGTTACAACATCATCAGGTCAAGGGGATAAATCAAAAACGGAGATTTCAATTGATTCTTTAATAAAAGAACATTACTCAAATGCTCATTTTTGGGGATTTGTAGATGGTATTGGTTGGTATGTAAGGAAAAAAGACTTGAAAAGAATGGTTGTAGCTTATGAAGATGTTTTCACGTTCCATCCTGAAGAATTACAGCGATTTAAAGCATTGTTGGTAAAGGTATTCGACAGATGATTGATAAATACGTTAATACTATAATTCATGGTGATTGCTTTGAGATTATGCAAGACATTCCAGACGATAGCATAGATATTACATTTGCGGATCCGCCTTTTAATCTCAAGAAAAAATATAACGGATACAAAGATAACAAAGAGATCAATGGATATTTGGAATGGTGCCAGCAATGGATCAATGAAATGGTGAGAATAACAAAGCCAACAGGCTCTATATTCGTTCATAACATACCCAAATGGTTGACGTATTATGCAGGTTTCTTGAACGAAGTTGCTTTTTTCAAGCACTGGATCGCCTGGGATGCCCCAACTTCACCAATGGGGAAAAGCCTTCAACCATCTCATTATGGGATTCTGTATTATGTGAAAGACCCAAAATTATGCAAATTCTACGAAATCCGTTATCAACATAAACGTTGTAGAAAATGCGGTTATCTTCTGAAAGATTATGGCGGGAAGAAAGCTGGATTGCATCCATTCGGACCCTTAGTTTCTGACGTATGGACAGATATTCACCGAATCAAGCATAACAAATATAGAGATGAACATCCCTGTCAGTTGCCCGTTCATCTATTGGAAAGAATTATTTTGATGAGTACAGATGAAAACGATGTTGTATTGGATCCTTTTGTCGGCACTGGAACAACCGTAATTGCAGGGAAAAGGCTTGGAAGAAGATTTATTGGGATAGACATTGACGAAAAATATGTAAATATAACTACAAACAAACTTTCTAAAGAACTGGATAATTCAAAACTTAGTGATATATGGGTCAGCTTTTACTTAAATGAAGTCGTTACTATAAGAAATAAGGACTGGGATAAACTTGCGCCGTATTTTTCTATACGTGAAGATGTAAAAGAGGTTGATTTCGTAAAGATAAAGCTAAATGAACAACAAATGTTAACAAATCTTGAAAAAGTTGACAAGATAGACAAAAATAATAAGACAGATAGAGATTTATTTGATTCAGAATTAGTAGGTCTATGGAAAGATCGGAACAACGAAAGATGCTGATCAGAAGGCATTGTAAAAAATAAAATGAAAATAAACACGGATACACAGATATCACAGAGATTTAAGAGGGATTTATAAAATTCTTATTCTCTCCGTGACTCCGTGCCTCCGTGCCTCTGTGGTTATCTCAAATTTGACAGTGCCGTCAGTATATAAGGGGGAGATTTTAATGATTGAATCATTGGGAATGGGATTTGTATTGCTATTGAATACTATGATGATCGGAAAGTTAGAAAACATCAATCTTTATGTTGCGAATAACGGTAATGACGTCTGGTCAGGAAAACTTGAATCGCCAAATTCCGAAAAGACAGATGGTCCATTTGCGACGTTGGATCGCGCCCGTGATGAGATTCGCAAACTGAAATTACAAAATGCACCGAACAGTCCTGTAACGGTGTATGTGAGAGATGGTATATATGAGCTTTCGCAGACATTGAAGCTTGAGTCACAGGATTCTGGAACTCCAGAGGCACCAATAATCTATCGCGCATACAAAAACGAAAAGCCGATTATAATCGGTGGAAAGAAAATTTCAGGATTTATACCTTATAAAGACAATATTCTCAAGGCAGATGTTGATTTACAAGGATTCAAAGACGTCTATTTTCGTCAGCTTCTTTGTAATGGCAAACGAATGAATCTTGCACGCTATCCCAACTATAATCCCGAAAATCCCTATGGTGGCGGATGGGCTTATGCTGATGGTGAACCTGTGCCGATGTATGCAGAAATTCCAAACGAAAATAATCATACTCTTCAGTATAAGACGCAAGATACCCGTAATTGGTCTCGTCCAGAAGAAGGCGAAGTTTTTGTGTTTCCTCGATATAATTGGTGGAATAATATCGTCAAAATCAAATCCATTGACTGTGAGAATCGAATTATAACGCTTACTGGTGATTGCTCATATCCAATACGCCCAACTGATCGTTATTACGTCTGCAATCTGTTTGAAGAACTCGACGCACCTAGCGAATGGTATCTGGACAAGGATACATGGACGCTTTACTTCTATCCTCCAAAAGACACTGATCCTAAGAATATGACAGTCTATGCACCAACGATGCGCACTATCCTTGAACTTGGCGAGGGAACGTCAAACGTTGTGTTTCGTGGGTTTACTTTCGAGTGTTGTGAAGGAACTGCAATCGTCCTCAATAAGACCAAAAATTGCCTGATAGCCGGTAATATTATACGCAACGTTGGCGATTATAATGGCTCTGGCGTATCGGTAAATGACGGATCAAATAACGGCGTGGTCGGCAATGACATATATGAGATCGGCTGTCATGGCATTTCCATTAGCGGTGGAGATAGAATCACTTTAACACCAGCAAATAATTATGCAGATAATAACTACATTCATCATATTGGTGTTTTTTATAAACAAGGCGTAGGGATCGCAATGGACGGATGCGGAAATATTGCCTCGCATAACCTTATGCACGACGGACCCCGTATGGGCATTATGTTCAGTGGAAATAACCTAGTGATTGAATATAACCATATTCGTCACTTAAATCTTGAAACTGCTGATACAGGCGCTGTATATACAGGTGGTCGTGACTGGATTTCTTCACGAGGAACTATAATCCGATATAACTATTTCCACGATATATTGGGATATGGTCAGGAAGACGGAAAATGGGTTTCGCCTCATTATGCTTGGGGCGTTTACCTTGATGATAACACAGGCGGGGTTGATGTGATCGGCAATGTTGTCACTCGATGTGTACGTGGATTGATACACCTACATAATGGACGTGATAACCTGATCGAAAATAATATCTTCGTTGATGGTAAGTTACAGCAAGTGGAATATAATGGCTGGAATGACAAACACTCATACTGGCAAAGCCATCTGCCTACTATGATTGAGGGCTACGAATCTGTGAAAGATCAGCCAGCGTGGAAAAACATGCGTAACATGAATGTTCATCCAAAAGACGCAGTATTGCCTGATGGGTTGATTATGACTGGTAACGTATTTCGCCGTAATATAGTCTATTACAGTGACCCTAACGCTAAACTGCTTCAACTTCGCACTGTGCCATTTAGTCACAACGAATTTGATTCAAACCTTTATTGGCATAAGGGATTACCATTGAGCATACCTCTCAAAAACGTGCCTGAAGTGGCAGAATGGGATGAGTGGCATAAGCTTGGCAAAGATTTGAATTCAATCGCAGAATGGGATGAGTGGCATAAGCTTGGCAAAGATTTGAATTCAATCGTGGCAGACCCGTTATTCGTAGACCCTGATAAAGAAGATTATCGCCTGTGTGACGATTCGCCGGCATTTAAGCTCGGATTCGAGCAGATTCCTATTGATAAGATTGGACCTTATAAAGATGAGCTTCGTGCCTCTTGGCCTATTATCGAAGCAGAAGGCGCAAGAGAGAAGCCATTAGTCAGTGAGTAATTTTTATTGACCGGTAATCGTTAAAAAATACATAAACGTTCTAAAAACAACCCCCTAGCCCCCTTTTTTAAGCTAATCTTTACCCACAAGCCTATAAACCATTGTGGATAGAGGGTTTGAATCTCCCACTTGAAAAGGGGGGAAGGGGGGATTTTAGAACGCATACACCATTTTATAGCTTGAAATGTGTTGATAAACC
>Ga0247842_10002215_pt1 | contig 29514 bp, 29 predicted proteins | sample LaCruzMarch2015__3_FD_192411 | JGI IMG/M metagenome (GOLD analysis project Ga0247842, IMG submission 192411) | Freshwater microbial communities from meromictic Lake La Cruz, Castile-La Mancha, Spain - LaCruzMarch2015_19m | ecosystem: Environmental > Aquatic > Freshwater > Lake | place: Spain...
TGGCTACAAAGTGTGATATTAATCCATGTACTGGAGCTGCTCAATGTGTCCCAGGAGGATCTGGCATTACATGCTCTTCAACTGCTGACTGCGCTCTGCCTCCGCCATGCACAGGCCCTGACTGTGATTGCACAGGCCCCGACTGCGAATGTATTGGAACTGATTGTGTTTGTGTCGGTCCTAACTGCGATTGTGTTGGACCTGACTGTCCTTGTGTTGGCGACGACTGCCCGTGCGTTGGTGATGACTGTACTTGCCAAGGACCAGACTGCGCTTGCGATGGTCCTGACTGTGAATGTATAAATCCTTTAGGGTGCCCATGTGTTGGACCTGACTGTCCTTGCGAAGGCGATAGTTGTGATTGCACAGGCCCCGACTGCGCGTGTATCGGAGACGATTGTATTTGCACGGGACCTAACTGCGGATGCACAGGCCCCGACTGCGACACCTGCAAAGGACCATATTGCCCTTGTATCGGACCTGACTGCCCTTGTGAGGGCCCATACTGCGACTGCATTGGACCTGACTGTGATTGCACAGGCCCCGACTGCGCTTGCGTAGGACCTGACTGCGAATGTGTTGGACCCGATTGCGGAGTTACAGTATACTGTGTATATGCTTCAAACGAAATTGACTTTACGGGTCAATGTTCAACCGAAGGAACTAGTGGAGTAGACTGCTGGGCTGATGCTAACGGAAACGATACTGCTAATTGCTCAACAACAACCTATAATACATATTGTGATGTTGATGGAAGATGCCAAGATGCTGATGCTAATAATTTAGCAGATAGGTCTGGCTGTTCATCAACTGATAGTTCGATGTGTCAGCACTGCAACTACGGAACATTACAGTGTGACGTCGGATTATATAGTGAAGATAGCTGCGGATATAAACTTGGCGCTGCAGGTTGCGGTGAAATACCGCCAGATCATGCGCCAACAGCAAGTCCTTCGGTTGGTCCTGAGTTATACTGTGATGTTGGAGAAGGAAATGGAATGGCTATTTTCCAATTAAATTATAGCGATGAGGATGGCGACGTTCAGGCAAAATATTGGTTACAAATAAGCACAAGCGCCGACTTTAAAGATGAAGATATAGTTTATGACACCGGAGTGACCGATGGACCCGCTACCATTGTACAGGTTATTGTACTACCGGTTTCATCGGGTCAAACCATAAAGCACATACATTATGGCGAAAGCTACTATTGGAGGGTTAAGGTTTGGCAAGAACCTCGACTGGGACAAATAGGTGAAGTTACATCTGGTTGGGCTGAATATTTAGATTCAGTAGCAGTGCCAGCAAACACTTATACCTATCCATTCGAGCACCCAGCGCCAGTGGTAAAATATACACCTCCAACCAATTCCACTCTCGCTAGACCAGCTTCCTTCACCGATGAATCAAAATGCTATGACAATAATGGAGATTCCTATCTTTGCAAAGACATAACGGAACCTAATTGCGTCGCATATGCAGGAAGCGCTAAGGTGGAAAGTTGTTACGAGTGGTGGTTTGAAATTCCTAATAGTGTGACCATACCAGAGGGCGTCGATGAATATATAGCCAACCATAATCAAAATGCCACAGACAAAGGAGATTCTTATTGGCAATATTCTAAAAATATGCGATATAAAACGGCTTTACAGGTTTGCGATGACATTGGTTGTTGTAACCTTGGAAAAGAAATTAGGGTTGGAACAAGCAACTTGCCTGGGTGGAAAGAGGTAACGCCATTCTAGAGTTTAAGTCTTAAAGCAGCGCCCCACAAGGTCGCTGCTTTTGCTATTGCAAGTTTTCAATATTTGTTATAATATATTACTTATAGCGTTTAGCTTCTATATGTATAATTCTGCTAAACTCTAAAAATAAAAAAATGGCAGTACCAAAACAAGGTCATACACGATCCAAAGTGGGCAAGTCCCGAATGCACAAGTATATAAAGCCTGTGCTTTTAAATGTTTGTCCAAAATGTAAAAAGCCTGTATTATCACATACAGTTTGTTTAAATTGCGGATTTTACAAGGGAAACGAAGTTGTAGATGTTTTAGCAAAACTCACCAAAAAAGAAAAGAAAAATAAGGAAAGAGAAATCAGCAAAGCTGGAGAAGAATCAAAACAAGAGAAGGGAATTGAAGGTTCTACAAAATAAGTAGTTAAGTTTAAAATTTACAATCCATGGCATCTAGGCATCTATCAAGAAGCATAGTTTTGCAGAGTTTATACGAATGGGATTTTTACAATAAAAAACCAGCGTTAAAAGATATTGTCGAAAGAAATATCAAAGATTTTGGTCCTGGATTAGAAGAGTTAGGCTTTATATGGCAGTTGATAGAAGGGGTTGAAAAACACATGCCAGAGTTAGACACAATCATTGAAAAGGCAGCTCCAGAATGGCCGATTGCCCAGATAGCAATGATAGATAGAAATGTTTTAAGAATAGGACTTTTAGAGCTTTTATATTCAGACAAAAAAGAAGTTCCGCCAAAGGTTGCAATAAACGAGGCAATTGAATTGGCCAAAACATTTGCCGGGCCAGTTTCAGGAAAATTTATTAATGGAGTTTTAGGCACAGTATACAAACAATTAGGAGGGGCAGAAGAGCCCGATTCAAAAGAAGAAAATAAATAGAAGATGAACGATTTTTCAATTTTAGAAAAGAAGTTAGGGTTAAAATTTAAAGATAAAGACCTTCTGCATCAAGCTTTTACGCATAGGTCTTATTTAAACGAAAATCCAGACTTCAAATTAGATCATAACGAAAGATTAGAATTTTTGGGAGACGCGGTTATAGAATTAATTGTAACTGAGCACCTTTTTAAAGATTATCCAGAAAAGGCAGAAGGTGATTTAACAAACTGGAGAGCGGCCTTAGTTAACGCCAAAATGTTAACAAGTGTTGCAGAAGACTTGGGGTTTAACGAGTTTCTTTTACTTTCAAGGGGTGAGGGCAAAGAATTAGGCAAAGCCCGAGCATACATTCTTGCCAACGCTTTCGAAGCATTATTGGGAGCGCTTTATCTAGATTCAGGATATAAGCCGTGCGATGATTTTATAAAAAAATACCTATTGGTTAATTTAGCAGAAATAATAAAAGACGGGTCATATAAAGACGCAAAGTCAAAGTTTCAAGAAGAGGCGCAAGAAAGAGTATCTATTACGCCAAACTATAAAGTTATAAAAGAGTCTGGCCCAGATCACGAGAAAAATTTCATAGTTGGGGTATATTTAGACAAAGAATTGGTAGCAGAAGGCAAGGGCACATCTAAAAGAGAAGCAGAAGAGGCCGCCGCAGAGTTAGCGCTAGACGTAAAAAAGTGGAATTAATAAATAAAATTTTAAAAAAGTAAAACAAAAAAATGTTAACAATAAGACTTACAAGAAAAGGAAAGAAGAACCAGCCATTTTTTAGAGTGGTTGTTATTGATAAAAGAAAAACTGCCAGCGGCGGAAGAGCCGTTGAAGATTTGGGTTATGTAGACCCTCTCACAAAAAAGAGAAATTTTAAGAAAGACAGAATTTTATATTGGATTTCTAAAGGAGCACAACCATCAGCTACAATCCACAACTACCTAGTTGCGGAAAAGATTATTGAAGCTAAAAAGGTTAAAATTACCAATATTGGCAAGAAAAAGCAGGCCGAATTAGACGCCGCAAAAGCCGCAGCCGCAACACCAGCCCCAGCAGCCACCGCCCCAGTTGAAGCCAAGAAGGAAGAGGCCCCAAAGGAGGTTCCACCAGCCACCCCAGCAGCATAATTTAACTAAAAATACATAAAAATTCTCTTTAAAAGGAGAATTTTTAGTTGTTGCAACGGAAGGGGAGTATCTATTGACAATGTATCTTGATATGTGGTATAATAAAGGTGTAGGATAAAGAAAGAAAAAGTAGCAAATTTACAGGGTATTCAGGCGATTTTTTCTTCGTTCTCGGTATCGTTGCTTAGCCTGCCTGCGCAGGCAGGGCTCCGATATTCGAAAAACGAAGTCTGGCAGAAAATTCTTTGAATTTTCTTTAAGACAAGAAGAGATCACCCGAGTTCCTTGTCAAAACATCACTTTTATCGGAGACCGAACATGAACAGGTTTACGTCTGGCTTGCTCACCGTCCTCGATTGGATCGGTGGGAGAACGTGTGTGTTGGTTGTATGGGCTGTGCCTGCTATGGGCAGGCTCATCAACCAGGTGTGTTTCTCATCCGGGAAACGCACCGCGATCACGCTGTTGATCGCTGGGCTGGTCGGATGGAAGTTGTTTCCAACGGCGTTCGGACCCATCATGGAGCCCTTGCTGACCATAGTCATCATGGTCTGGGCAATATGGTGGATGGCATCTTTCTTCGCCCCGAAGAAAAGGGGCAAGAAAAAGCCAGCGACGCCGTAAGGGTTTCCGCTCACCTTGGAGAGCGATAACAATAGGGGACTAAGCGCAAGCTGGTCCCCTTTCACTTTTTAGAATATGATTATTCGTATTTTAAAAAATGGGAATATTGACAAGTTGCGTTTAAAAAGTATAATAAAATTACAAGGTCGAGATAATAGAAAGATTAAATGATTCAAGAAGACCTACCGTTTGATAATTTTTCGTAACGAAACGCAGGAATTTTGAGCGAGAATTTGGAAGTGCGAGGAGGTTTATCAATAAAATGATAAGCCGACGAGCAATTACAAATTCGCAGCCAAAATTGTAAGTTGTAGTAGAAAATATTATCTAAAAGGTAGGGCAAGACATGGCAAAAGAATTGGATTTAGAATTTCTTGAGTACATTGTTAAGGCATTAGTTGATAATCCTAAAGACGTCAAGGCAGAAAGAAAAGTTGACGAGATGGGAGTATTGCTTTCTTTGAAGGTAAACCCAGAAGATATGGGCCAAATCATTGGAAGAGAAGGATCAACAGCCAAGGCAATCAGGAACTTGGTCCGAATTGTTGGACTAAAGAACCACGCCAGAGTGAACCTCAAAATTGAGGAACCAGAGGGCGGACGTGCTCCAAGAGCTGAGAGAAAAGAAGTTTCCTCAGACGACATAGACAATATTTCTCTGTAATTTACAGAATACAAAAACCGTGCTACTATAAATGCGCGGTTTTTGTTTAAATCATTCAAAAATTAATTTTAGTCGGCACCGGCGTCGTTTCGTCCAGCGACTCAACGCGCCTCATTCTCGGCAAAATTTTCGCAATGCGAAACCGTGCAATTTTGCCTCCGAAGGTGCCTTTAAAATTTATTTTTTCACTTTTACATATATGATTAAATTTGATGTAATTACAATTTTTCCGGAAATGTTTAAGTCCTATTTGGGTGAGAGTTTGATTGCACGGGCAATAGAAAAGAAATTTATTAAAGTAAATTTGCATAATTTAAGAAAATGGACAACCGACAACCATCAAACAGTGGACGGCAGGCCATTTGGCGGGGGATTGGGAATGGTTTTAAAAGTAGAACCGATTTATAAGGCGGTAAAACAGATTAACAAAAATAAAAAGTCTAAGGTTATTTTGTTTACTCCGCGCGGAGAAAAATTTACACAAAAGTTAGCCAATAAATTATCAAAGCTAGACCAAGTTGTCTTTATTTGTGGGCGATATGAAGGAGTTGACGAAAGAGTTGCAGAAAAAATTGCTGATATGCAAGTTTCAATTGGAGATTATGATTTAATGGGTGGCGAATTGCCAGCAATGGTTGCCATTGAAACCATTTCAAGGTTGGTTCCTGGAGTAATAGGAAAAGAACAATTGTTGCAGGAAAGAGTTTCAAAATCTGGTGGATTTTTAGAGTATGCGCAGTATACAAGACCAGAAATTTTTTCGCCTCAAAAGGGTAAAAAATGGAAGGTGCCGGAAGTTTTATTATCGGGAGACCACAAAAAAATCGACGAATGGAAGAGGGCTCACGGTAAAATCATTGAAGGATAGCGCATTTTGTGATATAGTTCTTAGTATATTTGTTTAATAATATATATGGGCGTGTGGCTGAGCAGCAAAGGCATTAGACTGTAAATCTAACGGGGTTTCCCCTTCGTAGGTGCAAGTCCTACCGCGCCCACATTTTTTGCTAGCAAAAAATGCCCCGAGCTTGTCGAAGGGCAGTAGGCCGATGTAGCTCAGGCAGTAGAGCACATTCTTGGTAAGAATGAGGTCCGCAGTGCAAATCTGCGCATCGGCTCAGTTAAAATTAATTTAATAATCATAAAAACTTATGGCAGTAAAAAAACCGTTTTTGAAAGTAGCGTGTAGCTCCTGCAAGACCGCAAACTACTTTACAAAGAAATCAAAAAAAACAGCCGAGAAAAAGCTCGAGCTAAAAAAGTTTTGTTCAACCTGTAAAAAGCACACCCTGCATAAAGAAAGCAAGAAAGGGTAATTTATTGTGCGACGAATGGAACTCCGGTTTAGCCGGAGTTTTGTTTTGTATTCAGACATTGACAAAATCAAAAAAATCTATAGAATAATAGGCATCATAGTTCATTGATTTGCATCTAACAACAGTGTTCTCTATACAGTAGTCACTTCTGTCAGGAACCATTTGGAAAGGAGGTAGGGCTAGCCTTTGGTGAGTCAGCGTGAGTTACTCTTTATTTGCTAGTGCCAACACAAATGTGCTGGGGCAGGTAGAGAGAAAATACAACTTCGAGCGGAGGTTTCAATATGGCAACTGCGTTTTTGTTTACACCAGGAGATGGACGGCCAACGGCTAACGCCTTCTGGTGGAAAGACCATGAAGCGATCATTCCCAAGATCGAAGAGCTCCTCGCGGTCAACGGATATCAGATTAGCTGGCTCCACGATCGCAGAATGGTCGTGAGTTCAGACACGCAAGCTGTGCAAGCCGGCCGCGTGCTCGTGCAGACCGTCAAACCCGGCGACGTACTCGTTCCGATCACGACCGGCTGGTGTTGGCCGCCGCACGCTGGGATCATCTTCACCATGGCGCAGGACGAAATCCGCGTCGGCAATCTGCGCGTGCTCAACGTGTGCAACATGAAGGAAAAGGCGCCAGGATACGTTGGCCAGCGTGCCAACGTCCTGATGCTGGAAACCCTTCAGGTGCCCTACCAGTGCCTGACGATTCTCTCGCAGGACGCCGTCGGTTGGGCGGAATTCGGCACGAACCTCGGCCTTGCGCTCAAGGGTGAGTACCACCCGAAGGTGCCCAAGACCGACGTCACGTTTACCGAAGAACACACGCGAATCGCCAACGAGGCCATCAGCATGATTCGTAAGTCCGGTTGCGTTGCCCGGCTGATCAACGTCAGCTCCATGGGCATGGTCCAGGGCTGGCCCAACGTACACCAGTTCGTGCGACTCGGGATTTTCCCGGTGTTCGTCGGGTCCAACGAGTTTCAGGCTGAAATGGCCAAGATCCGTCAGAAAGACGTGGACGCGGCTTACGCCTGGCTCAAGGAACATGGCCTCAACTTCGAGTACCGGCCGCACGGTCTCAGCCGGCGCGAGATCGATCTCGCGCTTCGTATGTATCTGGTCAAGCTGGCCTGGTATAAGCAAGGCGTGGCCTGCTTCGGCACCCAGGGCCAGATGGAGCAAATCTCCGTTGTGGCAACCGACCTCGCTGACTCGTTGATGACAAGCACCTTCAGCCCCGGTAAGCAGGAGCCCGTCATTGACGTGACCGAGGCCGACTGTGAAGGCCTGGCTAGTTCCGTACTGGCCGAAGCGATCATAAAGATCAAGTTCGGCGAGAAGCTTCCGGTCGGCTTCCACGACATCCGCCACTACTGCGGTCGGGAAGACACCCTCGTGCTGCTCAATTCCGGCGCCTTGGCGTTGGACTTCATGACCAGCGTACCGGGCGACTACAGCGACATCTGGGCCGTCTCCCAGGATCGCCGGGTCTACTTTCTGCAGGGTGGCGCGTGCATCTACGGCAACATGTGTGCCAGCAACAACAATACGCTGTTCCGGTTATATGCCCAAGGTGGCACCTACGCCATGAAGGCAGCGAGGACGAACATCTTGCTGCTCACTTGGGCACAACGCGAGGAGATTTACGGCAAGCTGGACCGCTGGCCGATGGGTCTTGCCCAGATGTCCAACGGCGCCACAATGGGGACCACCCTCAACTGGATCCCCAACCACGGCCATCACGTGGCCAAGGACATTCTGCCCGAGCTCGCCGCCGCCTGCAAGATCCTGGGCTACGAGTTCCACTGTTTCGCACAATAGCTTAGCGCCTCGCGCCAAGCTTAGTAGTTCCCTTGCAACCTCCGGGTTGCAAGGGCTTTTTTTATGTTTTTTGTTAATAACTGTTGTATGATTTTTTTGTGTAGTAGTGGTATAATATATGAATATAGCAGAAACAAAAAAAATAAGAACATGGCAAAAATAAATAAGAAAATTTTGATTGTAGAAGACGATAAAGATTTTAGCTCTATACTTAAAATAAAGTTTGAAAGCGAGGGGTTTTCTGTTGTAACCGCCTTAGATGGCGACGACGGCGTAGTTGCAGCAGAAAAAGAAAAACCAGATTTAATTATCTCGGATGTTTTAATGCCAAGAATGGACGGCATACAAATGGCAGAGAAGATAAAAGAATCTAACAAAGACGCAGTTGTGGTGTTTTTAACCAACATTAAAGATGTTGATTACGTAGAAAAGAATAAAAAATCTGCTGGATTTGAATATTTAATAAAGGCAGAGTTAAGAATTAGTGAAATTGTTGATAAAGTAAAACAAAAATTAGGCCTTACATAATTTACCAAAAGTTTATGAAGGTTGAGCCTCAAAAGTTAGAAAAATTTATTTTAGACGCCGGATTAATCTCAGAAGAAAAGATTAAAAAGGCCAAAGAAGAAAGCGAAAAATCCAAGAAGGGGATTGACGAGGTTTTAGTTGCTAATGGTCTAATATCAGAGAAAGAATTAATAAAAATTGAAGCATATCTTTTAGGAATTCCTTTTATAAACCTAGAAGAGGAGGTTATTCCTTTGGAAACCTTAAAAATTATACCCGAGTCAATTTCTAGGGCTCACAACATTGTTGCTTTTAACAAAAAAGAAAATAGTCTCGAGGTGGCAATGTTAGACCCAGAAGATCTAAGAACAGTTGAGTTTATTAAAAAAATTGCGCCGGCGTTTAAAATTTTAGTAAGGCTAACAACGCCAGGTGGCATCAAAAATGCGCTGTCTCAGTATCAAGAAACCCTAGAAACTGAATTTGGTGACATTATGAAAGGCGAGACTGGAGAAATTAAGCACATAAAAGAAGGTCCAGATGGGCACGCTGGTGGAAAAGAAGAGCTAGAAAAAGTGGCGGGAGAAGTGTCTATAATAAGATTGGTTGACGCTTTATTAAAACACGCAATTTTGCAAAGAACATCAGATGTTCATATAGAGCCTATAGAAAATGAGGTTATTGTGCGATATAGAATTGACGGCATATTGCACGACATCATGAATTTACCAGCAAGCACCGCTTCTGGTATTGTAGCTAGAATAAAAGTTTTATCTAATTTAAAACTCGACGAACATAGGTTGCCTCAAGATGGCAGATTTAAAATTGAAACAGAAGACTTTAAATATTCTATCAGAGTTTCTGTATTGCCAGTTTTAAATGGAGAAAAAATAGTGATGAGATTGTTGGCGGAAAACACAAACACTTATACAGTTGAGGGGTTGGGTTTTTCTGGAAAGTCTTTAGAAAAAGTGCGTAGCAGTTTGTTAAAGACAACTGGCATGGTTTTAATTACGGGCCCAACTGGTTCTGGAAAAACAACCACTCTTTACGCCATGATGGAAATTATAAATACTCCAAATGTAAACATATCTACAATAGAAGATCCAGTAGAATACAGAATGCCAAGAATTAACCAAACCCAAGTTAATGATAAGATTCAGTTAACTTTTGCGGCCGGCCTTAGGGCCTTAGTAAGACAAGACCCAAATATTATTATGGTTGGAGAAATAAGAGATAGAGAAACAGCAGACCTAGCGGTTAACGCTGCTTTAACTGGTCACCTTGTTTTATCTACCCTGCACACCACAGAGGCTGGTGGAGCCATTCCAAGATTAATAGACATGGGAACAGAGCCATTTTTATTATCTTCGACGTTAAACATAATTATTGGTCAAAGATTAGTAAGGAAGTTTTCTGGAGAGAAAGAAAAATATAAGCTAAAGGCTGCCGACATAGAAAATTTAGAAAAGTATTGCAACATGGAAAAAATTATTGGCATACTCAAAGAAGAGAAATTACTAAAACCCAAAGAGACAATAAAAGATTTAGAATTATACCGACCAAAACCTTCAAAAGATTGTCCGTCTGGATATAAAGGGAGAATAGGAATTTTTGAGGTTTTAGCGGTTAACGACTCAATAAAAAATTTGATAAACAAGAAAGCTTCAACCGCAGAAATTACTAGACAGGCGGTGCAAGATGGCATGCGAACAATGGCAGAAGACGGTTTTGTTAAAGCGGCTAAGGGGCTAACTTCTATAGAAGAAGTACTTCGCGTGATAATGGATTAGTTTTGTTTTTAAAATAAAATTATACAAAATTGTCTAAATTTTTTTATAAGGCAAAGTCGCTTGATGGCAAAGTAAAAACAGGATCATCTGATGCTGAAAGCGTGAGAGAATTAGCTCAAGACTTAAAAGGGGAGGGGCTAATTTTAGTTAGGGCAGATTCAAATATAGAAAAGGTAAAAAATGGTTTTAGCATTCCATTTTTATCTAGAAAAGTTTCTATAGCAGAAAAAATGTTAATGGCTAGAAACCTTTCGATAATGGTTTCTACTGGTCTTTCTTTGGCAAAGGGTTTTCCCATTTTAGCTGCGCAGTCAAAAAATAAAAAAATGAAAGAAGCCCTGCTAGATATTGGTCAAGAAATCAGCAAAGGCAGAAGCATATCCGATTCTTTCAAAAAATATCCAGACATATTTTCAGAACTTTTTAGAAGCATGATTCAGGTTGGAGAGGAGTCGGGAACCCTAGAGGACGCCCTCAACGTTTTGACCTTACAGCTAGAAAAAGAAAAAGAGATGAGCTCTAAAATACAAAAGGCTCTAATTTACCCTGCTATTTTGGTGACAACAATGCTTATTGTAGGTGTTTGTTTGGCGGTATTTGTTTTACCAAAGATTAACGGATTTTTCCAGGGACTCAATGCCCAATTGCCAATGACAACCAGAATAATATTGGGCTCAGGAGATTTCTTTATGAGTTATTGGTATTTTTTTGCACTGGCCGGTTTTATTTTAGCTTTTATTTTTTTATCACTGGTGAAAACAAAAACTGGAAGGATTTTTATTGACACCACGTTGTTAAAAATCCCATATATATCTTTGTTGGTTAAAAAAAGTAATGCAGCTTCGTTTATTAGATCTTTGAGCTCCTTGTTGTCTTCTGGGGTTCCGCTTATTAAATCTTTAGATATTACATCTGGCATAGTTAGCAACTATTATTTTAAGCAGGCGCTTTCTGGAGCGTCTAAAGAAATAGAAAAAGGAAAAAAATTATTTGTTAGCTTAGAGTCGTATAAAAACCTTTTTCCTTATGGGGCGCTAGACATGATAGAAATTGGTGAAGAAACCGGAAGAACATCTTTAATTTTGAAAAAATTAGCAGAGTTTTATGAGGAAGAGGTCTCAAATGCAGCAGAAAATTTATCAGTTGTAATAGAACCAGCTCTAATAATTGTTATTGGAGCTGCTGTTGGAATTTTTGCAGTTTCTATATTGGGCCCATTGTACTCGGTTTTGGGCAGTATTTAATCTAATAGTAATATAAGGATGACAAATAGTTCAAAAGTTTACCAAAAAGGTATATCGCTTATTGAAGTAATTGTTTCTGTTGCTATTTTTACAATTTTAAGCGTGAGCATATATGGGGTATTTACTTCGATAATAAATGGAATTGTATATTACCGAGAGAAGACAACCATTTCTTCACTGGCTGACCAATATTTAGAGATTGTTAGGAATATGCCTTATTCTCAAATCGGAACAAAAGAAGGAAATCCGAATGGGCCGTTAGCAGATTTGCCCAACGCAAATAATATTGTTGTTAATGCAGTTAATTACCAGGTTTATTATGCAATTAGCTATGTTGACGACCCCGCTGATGGAACTATTTTGGCTGGCACTGATTTTTCTCCAAATGACTATAAACAGGTTAAGCTTTATATTAAAAATGTTAAAACCGAAAAAACTAACAGCTTTTTAACTAATGCATCTCCAAAAGGACTAGAGGGTTTAGCCAGCGGTGGAGCGCTTTATTTAAGCGTTTTTAACGCCGTTGGTCAGCCTGTTCCCGGGGCAACCATACGCATTACAAACACTAGTGTTGTTCCAAATATTAATTTAACTAGAACGGTTGACGCCAATGGTAATTGGATTGAAGTTGGTTTGCCAAATAGTGCCAACAGCTATAGGGTTGTTGCCAGCAAGGGAAATTATTCTACAGACCAAACATATCCGATTTCATCACAAAATCCAAACCCAACAAAACCCGATGCTACAATTTCTAATGGGCAAGTAACTCAAATAGGCTTTTTTATAGACCAAAAAAGCGATTTAGTTTTTAAAACTTTAAATCAGTCGTGCGCCTCTATGTCTGGAGTTGGTTTGGTGGTGCGTGGATCAAAAATAATTGGCACGCCAAATGTATTAAAATTTGACAATAATTATGTTTCAGACTCTAGCGGTCAGATTTCTCTTAATGACATTGAGTGGGACACTTATGCTCCAGAACTAACAGGATCTTCTTACATGATTTATGGCTCTTCGCCAATTCAGCAGGCAAGCATTTTGCCTGGCACTAGTCAAAACTTTAGTTTGATACTTGGACCTAAAACTACAAACAGTTTATTGACTGTAGTCAAAGATTCTTCAACAAACAATCCTATTGAAGGAGCAAAGGTAGATTTGCAAACCTCAGATGCCCCAATAAATTATACTGTTACGGCTTTAGCCGAAGCGGGTGGGTCGATTAGTCCGTCGGGTGATGTTTTAGTAAATAGCGGAGCAAGTAAAACCTTTAGTATTGTTGCAGACATAGGCTATGTGGTTCAAAATGTGTATGTGGATGGCTCTTCGATTGGGGCGGTTTCAAGTTATACCTTTAGCAATACTTTGGCCAATCATGCTATTTCGGTTAGTTTTGCTCCAAGCATTTCGTGGCTTTCTGGTTGGCAATATAGGAAAAAAATTACAATTTCAAACACTAATGTTGGTTCAGATTTAACTAACTTCCCAGTTTTAGTAAAAATTTCATCTGATTCAAATATGTCGTCGGCCTTGGCCACAGGATACGATGTAAGGTTTGCTGACTCTACAGGAAATACTATTTTGCAATATGAAAGAGAAAGCTGGTCTGGCGGAGGTGGAAGCGCCGTTACAGCTAATTTTTGGGTAAAAGTTCCAACGGTAAATCATTCGTCGCCAACAACTATTTATGTTTATTACGGCAATTCTAGCGCCCCCGATGGTCAAAATGTCGCCGGTGTTTGGGATTCAAATTTTTTAGGAGTGTGGCACATGGCTGACAACGCAAGCAACAAAACTGTGGTTGACTCGACTGGGGGCGACAACGGCGTAGCTCAAGCCAATACCAACACCAAAACAACTACAGGAAAAATTGATAAGGCCCTTACTTTTAATGGGAGTAGCGATTATATAAATATGGGTAGCAATGTCGGGAGTTTTAGTTTAGCGAGCAATTTTACAGTTTCTGCATGGGTTAATTCTGCGCTGGATTCTTCTGACGATATTATTTACGGAAATACGTGGACAGACTACGGGTATATGCTGAGCATTACCTCTGCAAAAAAAGCAAGATTTATGTTGTCTCGTAGTAGCAGCAAATATAAAGGAATTGATTCTTCTGTTTTAAGTTCTGGCTGGCATTATATTACAGGAGTGTGGAACGGCACTAGCCCAAAAATATTTATTGATGGTTTAGAAAATTCTCAAACAGCAATAACAAGAGGCACAGTAGATTCTATTACAACAACCGAAATCACAAAAATAGGATTAGACACGACTGGTGATAGGCATTATTTCAAGGGTCCGATTGACGACATGCGCGTATCAAATTTGGTTCGCTCTGCTGATTGGATAAAATTTGAATATCATAATATTTCTGACTCGGGGAACAATTTAGCTTTTGCCAGCCAAGAAACAAAAATTAATACATATACTATTACAGCCGCAGCCGGAGCTGGGGGAGCGGTTACTCCATCTGGCGCTACTTTAGTAAACAGCGGGGCAAGTCAAACATTTATAATAACCCCAAATTTTGGATATTATATTTTAGGCATCGCAGTAGATGGAAACGCTGTTGGGGCAGCCAACACATATGTTTTTAGTAATGTGACGGCAAACCACACCATTTCGGCCACCTTTAGCCCGATTATTATAAGTGGTGGGTATATCACCACTGGGTTCACTTCGGGCAGCATATGGAGTCAGCAATATTGGACGGGTGGTTCTGGCCAGTCAGACTTTGTTGATTCAACAAAATATTTCGAGGACGATGGAAATGTAAGTAGTGGTGGAACTCCTTCTGGGTTAAGGTTAGCGAGCATTGGAAATTCATATGTTTCTTATGGGTCTTTAACGTCTTCTACTTTTGATACTGGAACAGATTTAACTTCTTACACAACTTTAACCTGGCAGCCAACATCTCAAGACCCGGCAACCAGTGTTAAATTTCAAATTGCAGTTAACAACGATAATTTAACATGGAATTATTTAGGCCCAGATGGCACAAGCAATACTTATTATATGGTGCCTGGGACAACAATTAATAATTTAAATAATAAGCGGTATGTTCGTTATAAAGTTTTTCTTTCAACCACTGACACATCTAAGACACCCGTATTAACTAGTGTTAACATTAATTATGTTTCTGGTTGTTTCGCTCCGGGCCAAGTAATGTTTGCTGGGTTGCAATATGGGAGAAGCTATCAAGCAACAATTAGTTTAGATGGTTATCAAACTCAAACCATAAGCAATATTGAAGTTAATGGTTACGATGTTTTGCAGGTTTTGTTAGCCCACTAAAGATGCAAATGAATAAAAACAGATATTTTAATAAAAAAGGGTTTACGCTGATAGAAGTATTGGTGACGATGTCTATTTTTGTGGTCCTTATTTTTGGAGTTTCGGCAATACTTAATGACATTTTTGTTAACTCTAGCCAAGAACTTTTATCGATGAATAACATAGACCAGGCACGATCGGTGTTGTCTGCATTTACAAACGAAATTAGAAACGCATCGGTTGGCAGTGACGGCGCCTATCCAATAAATTTAGCAGGAGATTCTGAAATAATATTTTTCTCAAATTTTAAAACAATTAACTCGGCCGTTGCCAGAATTCGTTATTATATTTTAGATGATGTTTTATATAAAGGAATCGTTCTGCCAACAGGGAGTCCGTTAAGGTATAATTTATCGTCTGAGCTCGTGAGGCCTGTTGTAACTGGATTATCTCATCAAAGCACTCCCATATTTTATTATTACGATGGAGATTATTCTGGGGGGTCAGATCCACTGTTTCAGCCAGTAAACATAAATCGCATTCGATATATAAAAATTAGTTTAAAGGTTTTAAATCAAATTACGCAAAACGACACTAGCGCGTTCTTAATCGAAGCTGGCACAACTATTAGGTCAGTAAAAGATAATTTGGGAAACTGATGCTTAAAAAAACAAAAAGGTTCGCTACTCCTATATTTAATAATCGTTATAGCTGTTTTTACAATAATTATTTTTCCCGTAGTTACGGTTTTTACGGGTAAAATTCAGCTTCTTCGATTATCAATTGAAAAAGAAGAGGCGCTTCAGATCGCTGACGCAGGAATAAATTATTACCAATGGCATTTGGCCCATTTTCCAGGTGATTACCAAGACGGAACCGGTGCGCCCGGGCCATATGTGCATGATTATATAGATCGCGATACTCAGCAAAACATAGGAAAATATAGTTTGACAATAACGCCCCCGTTAACAGGCTCGACAATAGTTACGGTTAAATCAACTGGTTGGACCAATAATAATCCAGGCGTAACAAGAACTATTACCTCAAGATTTGGAATTCAATCTTTGGCAAAATATTCAATATTAAACAATGGTCCAGTTTGGATTTATTTTTCTCCACAGGTATTTAGCGGTCAGGTTCACTCAAATAACGGAGTGCGCTTTGACGTAACTGGGAACGCCCCAATCTATTCAGCTAAAGAAACATACACTTGTCCAAGTTGGCAACAATGTACGTCGCCAACTATGCCGGGCGTCTGGGGTTCTGGAAATGCAAATTTTTGGCAGTATCCGGTGCCCGCCGTCGATTTTTCAGCATTTACTTCTAATTTAGCTAGCATAAAAAGTTTGGCACAAAGCGGAGGAATTTATTTGCCTCCTTCAAACGCTCAGGGGTATTCATTGGTGTTTAACAGCGATGGAACAGTAAGTATTTATAAAGTTTCAAGCTTATTGTCTAATCCTACTGGGTGGACATATGACGTTGATATGAGCTGGATCGCAAAAAACCAATACACCGATTATGACGTAAGGCAATTTCAGTATACAGCCTCTATTCCTTCTAATGGAGCTATTTATGTAGAGGATAATATTTGGGTTGAGGGCACAGTTAAAGGAAGAGTGACGGTTGCTGCCGCACAATTGCCATATAACTCTTCAACTGCTCCAACAATATATATACCAAACAACATCGTTTACAGCGCAAAAGACGGGTCGTCGGTTTTAGGATTAATTGGGCAAAAAGACGTTATTCCAACATATCATGCCCCAAATGATTTAGAGGTGAATGCTGCTGTGATTTCACAAAATAGTAGTTTTCAATTTTTCTATTATCCTGGAAATATAAAAAACAGTATCAACATATATGGAGCAATAATAGAGTTCGGTTGGTGGTTTGATAACTTTGTGTGGACTAGTGGCATAAACAATAATGTTATAGCTGGTTATGCTAATTCAAATTATAGTTACGACGCTAATTTATTATATGGGCCACCACCAAGTTTTCCACTGTCTAGCTCGGGGTATCAATTATTAAGTTGGACAAGCAACTAATGAAACTATACAAAATTTATATTTTTATAATATTTATTTTTATCAGTGCCTGCGTTTTTAGCACTGCTAGCGCCATAAAAATAGATTATTTAAACAAAACTTCGTCGCTCCAGCCACCACCGCTAGATGCAACTTCTAATGTATCTGGAAATAAAATTCCGAGTTATAATCAAGACCAATCGGGGCAAAACCTGCCAAGCTCTAATCTTTCTCCGGCTGGAGACCAAACAAATTTCAAGGCAAGTGATCTTAAAAAGACCAACGCTAACTACAGTTTTTTATGGTGGATTATTATTTTTGTAGCGGTGTTTTTTATTGTGATTGTTGTATTGTATAAGATAAAAAGAGAGCGCACTAAGGATAAAAAGGAACAGGCGTTTTAAATCTAAATATTTAAATGGTATAATTAGTTAATGTTTAAATTTTTATCACTAGAAGAAGAGGCATTTGGTTTAGACATAAACGATTTGTCTTTAAAAATTGTAAAACTTGATAAAAAGGGCAAGGGTTTTGTGTTGTCATCTTTTAGGGAAGAAAAAATACCGGCCAACGTGATAGAAGATGGAGTGATAAAAGACGAGGCAACTTTAGCAAAAATTATACAATCTGCTTGTAGCACAGTTAAGGGTAAAAAGATAAAAACAAAATACGTAATTGCTTCTTTGCCCGAAGAAAAATCTTTTTTGCAGGTTATTCAAATGCCTGAAATGAGCGAGGAAGAATTAAAGTTGGCCGTTCCATTGGAGGCAGAAAATTATATTCCGCTTCCAATTAGTGAAGTATATTTGGATTATCAGGTCATCTCACAAATTAAAAATAATTTTAGTCACCCCGAGGTTTTAATAGTCGGAATGCCAAAAAAGATAGTTGATTCATATGTTTCTTGTTTTAAAAAGGCAGGGCTTATGCCGTTGATTCTTGAGGTAGAATCTGAGGCAGTAGTAAGGGCGCTTGTAAAAAAAGAAACAAATTCTGCGTTGCTTGTGTTGGTTGACTTTGGAGAAGATAACACAGATTTTGTAGTCTATTCCGGAAATTCTATACGTTTTACTTGTTCTATTCCGGTATCTTCTAGGTTGTTAACTGAGGCCATATCTGATTCTATGAAAATAAGTATAAGTGAGGCAGAAAAGTTGAAAATAGAACATGGCCTAACCGGAAAAAAGGGAAGTGCCAAGGCTGAAAAGGTAGCACAAATTATCACCCCAATTTTAGAAGATTTAACTAGCCAAATTAAAAAGTATTTAAATTTTTACAGAGATCACTCCTCGTATGAATATCTTTTGCCAGATAAAAAAACAGAGAAAATTTTACTTTGTGGCGGCGGGGCAGAGCTAAGGGGCCTGGTTGAGTTTTTGTCAGAAAATTTAGAGATCCCCGTAGAGCTTGGTGATCCTATGGTAAATTTATTATCTAAAAAATCAAAAGGAGTTATAAACCGCAACCTAATATCTTTTACGACCGCCATAGGTTTGGCTCTTAGGCCAATAAATAAAAAGTTATGATAAATCTTCTTCCAGCCGAAGAAAAACAAAAACTCCACGAAGGAAAGAAAAAAAGAATGGCAATAATCTTGGGCATAGTGGTTTTGGTTGGCTTGGTCTGCATGACCTTAATTTTGCTTTCAATAGAGTTTTACATTTTAGCAGAAACTGACTCTCAAAAAAATAATTTGAAACAAGCAGAGCAAGAATACAAAACTACAGATTTTACTAATATAAATTCAGTTATTAAAAGCTATAACATCACATTGGCTCAGCTCGATTCTTTTTACAAAAAAGAAGTTTACTTTAATCAGGTTTTAAAAACTGTAACCGGCATATCTAGCCCGAAAGGTGTGCGCCTAGTAAATTTTTCTTTAAACAGAGATGAAAAAACTGGAGTAGTGCGGGTTAGCGTTTCTGGGGTTGGCGATACCAGAGACAACTTACTTATTTTTAAAAAGAGCGTCGAGGATGGATCTAGCGGAAATCTTAAGATAAAAAATCCATATTTTTCACCAGAAAGTTGGATAAGTCCTAAAAATGTAAATTTTTCTTTAACACTAGAGGTTATGCGAAATGATTAAACGTTAAAATGGATAACAAAAAAAGTATTTACACAATTTTATTAATATTTGCTTTAGCTTGTTTGGCATTGGTTTTGTGTTTGGACTGGCCGTTGTTAAAAGAAATTAAAAAAAATTCTAAAGAGTTGGTTTCTGCTAAAAACAGCGTTGCCACACTTGTGGCCCAAAATAACGAAACGAAAAACTTTAAAAAGAACTACGAAAGCTATAAAGACAATTTTGATAAAATAGACAAAATGTTTGTTGACCCAGATAATCCAGTTAATTTTATAGAGTTTATAGAAGGAGTAGCTCAAAGCTCTCAGATAACCTCACAAATCACCTTGCCCCCGCGTTCTTCTGGCGCCCAAACCTTTCTTATGCTTCAATTTATATCTAAGGGGACATTTGGTGGCATGTTAAATTTTGCTGAAGGAATAGAAAATGGTCCATATTTAGTTGAAATACAAAATTTAACCATACAGGGCGCCGAGGACAAAGGAACTTCGAAAGAGGGTTTTGCAAGAAGCGTTGGAGCTACGTTTGCAATAAAAGTTTTCACAAAAAAATGAAGTCCATCTCTGACATATCAAAAATATTTAAGACAAGAGTAGAAAAAATTGTTGTGGCCTTAGGCCTGCATGCGTTTTTGGCTATTTTGCTTCTTGTATTCATGGCTTGCATGTTAGGAGGAGTTGTATTTTATAATTACGTTTATTTAGCAGAGAGAGGGGCACCAAGTGCAGCGGACACTATAATTAAATTCAACTATAAGGCCTATCAAAGCGTGATAGATAGCATGGGGCAGGGCCGAGAGGGTGCTCAGTAATAGTTTTATATTTTATTGTGCGACACAAAATCTGGGTTTTTGGCCCAGATTTTTGTTTGTTATTTTGGCACAGCTAAGCCTGTCAATTTGGTCGATTTTGTGCTAAAATTAAGTCAATTAAAAACTATATAAAAAGTCATTTTTTAGGTCTATTTTAAGGGTTAATAAATAATATGGAACCAAAACTAGAGGCAATAAAGGAAATAAAACCAGAGCTGAAAAAAGAAGACCTGGCAATAGAATTTAGCAAAGACTTTTATCGAGTCGATTATCTTGCTGACCTTAAAATAAACAGCAGGAAAAGGAAGGAAGACATTAGTGCAATTATTCCCACATACAATCGGTGTCCATTTAACAAAGATTCGGAAGATTACAAATATAATCCTTTGTCAGTTTGCATAAACGCGTTATTGCTTCAAAGGTCATCTATTAAAGAAATAATTGTTGTTGACGATGCCTCAACAGATAACACAAAAAAAGTAGTGGAAGAACTGGCGGCTGAGGCGTATTCTACAAAAGGAATAAAAATAAATTATTTTTGTAATGAAGAAAGGAGGGGAAGTTCTATCTCTAGAAATATAGGCGCCAAGCAGGCTACGGGAAAATATTTATTTTTTCTTGACGACGACTGCGTGCCAACGCCACACTTGAGCTTTATATCAATGATAGTAATTAAAAAACTAGAGAAGGCTGACAAAAATTTTGCGGCATTGGTTTTGCCAGTCTATGGAAGGGCGTCTTACCCAAAGGTGGCCCCGCCAATATCAGAACTTACACAAAGCTTTCTTAAACAGGGCAATAAGGGTGCACGCTTCAATTCAATTCCTTTGGAATATTTGACGGCTAAAGACAGATTTATAAACAAAAATCTTAAGATATTTAAGCCAATACAGGTGTATCAGCTCAATGGGCATTTTATTATAGATAGAAGCAAGTACCTTGATGTCGGTGGTTTTCCTGATTTTGCTACTTGGCCAAATAAATCAGGAGAAGAGCCCGAGTTTGCTTGTCGATTGATCGAAAACACTTACACGGTTTATTATCTACCAGAGAATAAGGCGTCTTCCTTTCATGGATATTACGGCGCTAGAGTGGGGGGTTTCGACGGTTACGATTGGCTTTCGGGCATAACAGATGGAAAATTAAGCTTGATTAAATTTTCTGAAGTATGCGAAAACGGCATTATGTCCGGGAACAGAGTGAACGTCGAGGATTATTGCTATTGCAAGGTCATTGCAGCTTTTTGCATAATTTACAAAAGAAATACAAAAGAAGCTATAAACTGGGCGCGGGCTAGTTACGAAGAGTTCGTTGTTAAAAACAAGAAAACATGGTATCCGGCATATGCCGTGGGTCAGTCATTTTTACGAGAAAAAAGGGAAGAAATTTGGCATAAAGCCATTAACGATGGTTTAATTCTTTTGTTTAATGCCGAGCAGAAGAAATTATTTAAATTAGAGGGTTTTATTAAGTCATTAAGGGTTAAAGGTAAGCTAGAAGAAGAGGCGCAAAAGCATATTATTGAAACAACGCTCAAAAAGATATTAAAGAAGCTTACTAAATAATGAAAATACTGTCTTTTATAAAACAGTCATCTTTTGGCAATTCCCATCCGCAAGAGGATTTTTTTGCGGTGTCAAAAAATTATCCCATATTTGTTGTTGCCGATGGCGTATCTTTGAATTTTGATGATGATAAAAATTATCCAAACCATTCGGGTGCTGGAGAAGCCGCAAAAATATTTTGTGAAACCGTAATTTTAGAAGCGGAGAGAAGATATAAAAATTTTGATGAAAGTAATTTAAAAGATATTTTTGAACTCGGAAATAAAGCCGTTCTTGAATATAATATTTCTCAGGGCAGGACTAAAAATACGATTAACTATTGGGACGTAGACTTGTTTTCGGCTACAACGTCTTTTTTGTTAATTAAAGACAGCAAGGCATATTGGTGGACCCTATGTGATTCTGGGATTGCGCTATTTAACAAAAATGGGAAACAACTGTTTATTTCTCTGAACGTGTGGATTATGTTAGAAAAATTTATACCAAAAAATTTAAAAAAGATAACAGGGAAAGAAAGATTTAAAATGTTGCATAAAGACTATAGGAACGCCGTCGACGAAAACGGCAGGCCTGTAGGCTACGGCGTTGTTACGGGCGAGGAAGCGGCAAAATACTATCTAAATTGTGGAGAGGCGGATTTAAACGTAGGCGATTTAATTTTTGTTTATACTGACGGGTTCGAAAACTATTTTAATCTTAAAGAATTTAAGGATCTTTTTAATTTGTGGCCAGATGATATTAGCAGTCAGTTAGAGAACATAATAGCAGATAGATCTAAAACCGAACTAGCTAAATACGGTTCCGAGAAAACACTTATAGCAATTTCTATTTAGGTCAAAGTTAGCCCGGGGCTCCCCGGGTTTTTAGTTTATCCTGAGCTAGTCGAAGGATTGAAAAAATATGTTTTTCATGTTATTTTGTATTTAATAGGGGCGTGGTGAAGTGGTATCATATCGGTCTCCAAAACCGTTGGTCTGGGTTCGATTCCCAGCGCCCCTGCAGTATAATTATACTCAACTACAAAAATATATGGCACAAAAAAATATAATATTTTTAGTATTATTAGTGATAATATTAGCCGGTGTGGGTCTAATTTATATAATAGCTAGGCCAGCGTTGCCAGTGGTAGCCGTTTCTTTAAATGATAAGGCCGCAACAGAAGAGGGTGTTAGTGCGGTTGTTGAAGCTAATAATAGATTTGCCTTTGATTTTTATGCAAAACATAAGGGTGATTCGAATTTTTTCTTTTCTCCCTATAGCGTTTCTAGTGCCATGTCTATGGTGTACGAAGCAGCAAAAGATAGCACGGCATCTCAGATAGCTAGTGTTTTCCATTTTCCAGATATAAAAACCTTAGAGCCTTCCTCGGCGAGAATATATAACGAAATAAACAAAACAGACAAAAGCTACAGCTTGAATACTGCCAACGCTTTGTGGGCGCAAAAAGATTATAAGTTTTTGCCAAATTATTTTAAAACAATTGGTGAATATTACGGTGGGCAGTTAACCAACCTCGATTTTATAAGCAACGTAGAAAACTCTAGAATAACAATTAATAATTGGGTGGAAGATCGGACAAACGATAAAATTAAAAATTTGATTCCGCAAGGAATGATTAGTGAGGATACTCGCTTGGTTCTTACAAACGCCATATATTTTAAGGGTAAGTGGCAAGAGCAATTTAAGAAAAAAGATACTAAACAAGAAAATTTTAGCATTACGCCAAAAAGTACGATAAAGACTGACATGATGCAGTTAACAGGTGAGGACGCAAGGTTCCAGTACGCGGAAAACGGTGATGTTAAAGTTTTGAGTTTGCCATATCAGGGAAACGATTTATCCATGGTTTTGATTTTGCCCGAAGACGGAAAAACGATTCAGGACGCAGAAAATTATTTGAGCGTCGATAAATTTTCTGAATTGAAGGCAAGTATGCAAAAATGGCAAGTTGATGTTTATGTTCCTAAATTTAAGCTTGAAACAAAGTATTTTATGTCGCAAGATTTAGCTAGTATGGGTATGCCAATAGCTTTTTCTGACAACGCAAATTTTTCTGGAATGACAGGTAGCAACGATTTAAAAATAGATCAGGTTATTCACCAAGCATTTGTGCGGGTAGACGAAGAGGGCACCGAAGCTGCTGCTGCAACGGCTATTACGATGAAGGTAACATCCGCAATGCCACAACAGGCTAAAATATTTAGAGCCGATCATCCATTTCTATTTATAATCCAACAAAATTCAACGGGTAATATATTGTTTTTAGGAAGAATAGACAGCCCGGGCAAGTAGTAATATGGGTATAATAAAAAAAATAGAAAAAAATTTAACTTTTTCGAAAACTTCGGTAAACGATTTAATTTTGTTTTGCATACATTCGGTAATTGCAAGCTCTGAGCAGTGCAGTTTTGAAAGGTTGGTTAAGGAGTGCTTTACATTGTTCCCCGACACCCTTAGGTTTCCAAGATATCCAATTTGGCCAGATTCCAGAAAGCTAGACAGACCCTTAAGGGCGCTTAGAAATGAAAAGTTAATAGTCGGTGACCCAAAAACTTATTTTATTCTAACTGCAACCGGGGAAGAAAAAGCAGCGTTTGTTTCTAAGGCGTTAAGACAGGGGAAACTTTTATAAATATATGTTTGACTTTAAATTAGACGGACTAAAAAATAAAGATTTTTCTAAAGTATCTATACATTTTTTAAGAAAGATTACCTCGATAATAGGGACAATTTTTTTGTTGGTATTTTTTTATGTCTGTTTTGAAATTTACATTCCGTTGAACCCGGGTTCCCATGAAAATATTGTTTATACTGTGCAAAAAGGATGGGGTGATGATGAAATAGCTAAAAACTTGCAGGAGTTAAAAATAATTAGAAGCGCTTATTTTTTCAAATTTTATGCAATTTTGTCCCTAAAGCATTCGAGTTTGCAGGCTGGAGAATATAATTTGTCTCCAAAAATGTCTGCCTACAAAATTGCTAGTAAAATGGCACACGGCGACGTTATTAGAGACAGGGTAGTAGTTTTAGAGGGGTGGGACATAAAAGACATTGGTAAATATTTACAGTCTAAGGGCATTTGCGACCAGAATGAGTTTATTTCTCTCACGCAAAAAGATTATAGCAGCGAGTTCAACTTTTTAAGCGATAAACCAAAAAATTTAGGATTAGAGGGCTATTTATTTCCAGATACATACGAAATTGCCAAGGGAGAAAATTGTAGCGATATTCTGATAGCAATGTTGGATAATTTTAGCCAGAAGCTAACTCCTGTCCTTAGAGCTGAAATTAAAAAACAAAAAAAATCTATTTTTGATATAGTTACAATGGCCTCAATGATAGAGAAAGAGGTCAGGGGCATTGATGACAAAAAGGTTGTTTCAGGAATTTTGTGGAAAAGAATATCAATAGGCATGCCCTTGCAACTAGATGCAACAATCAATTATATTACCGACAAAAGTGTCCCAAGCGTTTCAATAAAAGATACAAAAATAGATTCTCCATATAATACATATAAATATTACGGGTTGCCCAAGGGGCCAATTTCAAGCCCCGGCATAGATTCAATAATGGCAGCAATTTACCCTAAAAAAACAAATTACCTTTATTATTTGTCTGACGGTAAAACATATTTTAGTGAAACCTTAGAGCAGCATAACGCCGCAAAAATAAAGTATTTGGGATCATAAAAATGTTTGACAGTAAATTGTTAAATTGTTATAAATAAAAAATATTCAATTTTAGCACTTTCAAAATATAATTACGATTTTTGCAAATGAGTTATTGGGTTCCAGCGCTTAGGATATTATTTATATAATATTTTAAGCGCTGGAACCGCCATTATTGGTTTCCTGTAATTTCTCGGCCGAGCCGAGCAGGAAAAGTGCCAATAAGTGAGCCTTCCAGTAGGAGGCAGTTATGCGTGTGCTTTGGACGCTGGGTGTGCTGGTGGTCGTGGCGTTGCTCGTCTTCGCGGTTGTGCCTGCGGCGCAGGTAAGTGGAGATCAGAACACGGCGAGCGCGGTCCTCGACACCGGCCAGAACGCGATGTGCAGTGTGATTATCACGAGCGAAGCGACGACGACGGCGACGGCGCCTCCGGCCAACACGACCATTCGGGCCTATGGGCAGAAGTCCACGATTTCCACCGACACGATGAATGCGATGGTGGACCCCGACAAGACAACGGCTGCGGCTCTCGCGGTACAACGACACGGCGGCACGACCGACGGCATTGCCACCAACACGTTCTCTACGAGCGCCATGTTCGTTATCGCCATCACCACCGACGAGCGCGGCGGAGGCTACAAACAACTCATCTATCTGGCGTAAAGTCGTACACAGCGGCCTCTAGCGAGGCGTTTTCACCCCGTGGGATGACTTTCTGTCCCACGGGTTTTTTATTACTCTTGACATACGGGGCAAGATGGATTAAGATAAAAGCACAATATAAAAAGCCATAGACAATAGGTATGCAGCCGCCTTCGCGTAAAGCTACGGCGAGCCAAAGTAAATCCTATCGAGGCAAACTACTCAGCTTAGCTGGGGAATTGCTGTCTATGAGGACAGTTTTTTAATTAAAATTTAGACCGGTCGATTAGCAATTTTTCCGTAACGATAAGTAAAGATTTTGCGGCGAGAATTTGAAAGTGCGAGGAGGCATACTAAAGAAGTAATGTATGCCGGCGAGCAATTACAAATTCGCAGCCAAAAGATTTAATTCGCAGTAGGAAAAGATTGCTAAACGAGCGGTCCTGATATGGCGCTAACTAAAGTACAAAAAACAAAACAAATAGAAAGCATCAAAGAGAAGGTTGCACAGCAAAAATCGGTAGTTTTTGTTGATTTTGCAAAAGTCCCTTCAAAAGATTTATTTAGTTTAAGAAAAACACTTAAAGAGGCAGGATGTGGCTTAAAGATTGCCAAGAAAACATTGGTTAGAATTGCTTTTGGTCAATCTAACATTTCTTTCTGGAACAAAATAAAAGCAGTCGTTCCCGGACAGTTGGCTTTGGTTTTTGGAATTAAAGATGAAATTGAGCCAGCAAGAATTACAAATAAATTTGCCAAAGATCACGAGAATTTTAAGATTTTAGGAGGAATTTTCGAAAAAAGATTCATTGATAAAGAAAGAGTGTTGGTGTTGGGTAATTTGCCAACAAAGAACGAATTATTAAGCAGATTGGTCGGCTCATTGTCCAGCTCAGTGACAAGTTTTGTAAGAGTATTAGACAAGATAAGAGAAAGCAAAGAAGTTACAAAAGTATAATAAATTATATAAATTAATAAAAATTTAAAAAACAAAATTATGGCAGAAGAAACAAAAGTAGAAGTTCCAGCTAAGTTTGAAAAATTAGTTGGTGAAATAGAAAAAATGCCAGTTGTAGAATTGGCAGAATTAGTAAAAGTTTTAGAGGCTAAGTTTGGAGTTTCAGCAGCCGCTCCAGTAGCAGTTGCAGCCGCAGCCGGCCCAGTTGAAGAGAAAACATCTTTCAGCGTTGAGTTGAAAGAAGTTGGAGCTCAAAAAATTGAGGTTATTAAGGTTGTTAGAGACGTAACTGCAAAAGGATTAAAAGAATCAAAAGACTTGGTTGATGCAGCCGCAGCCGGAACAGCCCAAATGGTAAAAGAAGGAGTCAAGAAAGAAGAGGCCGCAGAAATCGAAAAGAAATTTGCAGCCGCCGGAGCCAAAGTCGTAATCAAATAGCATTTAATTTAGAAAACAGCCCCCATAAGGGGCTGTTTTATTGTGCGACACTAGCTTTGACAAAAGTGAGCAATTGATGTAATGTTTTCATTAGTGGAACACATTGGTTGTTCCTATCGCTGTTCTTTGAGGAGGATGTGCTATGGCCAAAACAACAAAACTGGCTGGCACGTTCAAGGCCGCACGTGTCGAGGTTCAGGCGTCGCCGGACAAGATTGGGGCGGCGTTTGATCGCTGTCGAGAGTTAGGGTTGCTCCCCGAGGAGCGCCACACATTCGACCGGAGCCAAAGCACGGTGTGCTTTAAGGTTGTCGTTCCGCTGTCTTTTGACCCGTTGCCTCCGCATATTCCCAATGAATTCGTTAAAGCAATGGAAGAGTGCGGAGCAAAGATTGACCAAGACGGCACGCGCAACGTGGAGTTGACTTGCCCCAAGACAGGGGCTTCTGACTGGAAGCTGGTCGCGCAATTCGATGTGCCAGCCATTGGCGCATTCGCCTTTTCAGATCAGCTGAAGGTGATTTGCAACATTGGGTTTGATCTCGGTAATTTCTTCGAGGTTCACCAGAAGGATAATCACAGCGGGCTTCCTGCGCTTACTTTGTGCGCATATACTTTGGAGGATTTCCAGCACAAAAGCGACATAAGCGCGGCTTATGAGTTTGGGCAAGGCCTTTGCGAAATCTGGCCGCCGTATGTGTTTAATCTGGTTGCCGTACAGAAACACGGAGGACCCGGGGTGCTCAATGTCAAAGGCCGACAGAACTGCTTTTTTGTGCCGGATTATCCGTGTATCCGGAAGATGGCGTTTCTGTGGTCTGCAGACAAGCAAAACTGGAGGCTCGATTACGAAGATCTTAAAGCCACTGATACTGCGATATATGCGGGCGATCTCGTGTTTGTGCCCAACAAGATCTCCGGCACCTAAACCGGTTTCGGTCTATGTCCCTCCAAAATCCAGTAAGGGTTTTGGAGGGCTTTTTTTATATATAGAAAGTGGTAAAATCATTTAATGAGATAAGGGGCACGTAGCTCAGCTGGTTAGAGCGCACCGTTCACATCGGTGAGGTCTGTGGTTCGAGTCCACACGCGCCCACACTTCGGTAAACTCAGTGTAAACAAAGATATGGAATCTAAATACAGACAACTTGTTTGGACAGAGCACTCTAAAATAAAAATGAGGCAGTATGGCCTTTCAAAACAAAAGCTGTTAGGCATACTTTATAAGCCCGAACGTAAAGAGCGGGGGATTGTGCCTGGCACTACGGCAGTAATGAAAACTAACAAAGTTTTTTTTAGGGCAAAGCAAGTGACAGTTAAACAAGCATGGGAGAAGCCACGTAAAGCCCCAGGGGAGATTTGGCTAATGTACAAAGATGTCAAAAAAGAAATGGTTCCGACAAGGAAAATAATAAGCGCATGGCGTTATCCTGGCATTTCAAGGCCTGGCGAGGCAATACCAATCCCAGAGGATATTAAAAACGACATAATTAGTGGTATAATATAATAATGGAAAAATTAGGGTCACAAAATATTTTTATAGCTTGGCTAGTTTGGCATTTTTACGAAATGCCGATGTTTTTGTTAGGAGTTTGGAAAAACTATATTTTGTTTGCCTTAAACTATTTTTCTCTGACACTTTTGTTAAAATCTTTTCTTTCTCCATGGCGCAGATATAGGTGGAACTACCCAAGGGGGCTCTATCCATTTGAAATCTTTAGTACATTTATTTCCAACGTTTTTTCTAGGCTGATGGGCGCCATCATGAGAACTGTTTTAATTATAGTTGGAATTTTATTCCAAATTTTTGTTGTTTTTGCAGGGTTAGCCATTTTCTTGCTGTGGGTGTTAGTTCCGTTTATTGTAATTTTTGGGCTTGCTTTTGTTTTTGTATATTAATATATCTATATGCCATTTAATTTTAACTTAAGAGATACGGGGGTATATCAGGCAATAAAAAGGGAACGATTTTTGTTGTTTAAATTCTCGGGTGTTTTTGAAAACATATTTTTAGCCTTATTTATTGTTTCAATTTTACTTGTGGGGCTTTCTCTTTTGAATGTTGCTTCCACCAATGGTTCAGCAAAAATGTTGGTTTTGTTTTTTTCATTAAGCCTTGGATTTTGGAATATTAATTTGTTTACAAGGCTTAAAATAAAAAGACCCGCAGTAACGGGGAACATTCTAGATGAAACTGTAAGCATACAAGATTATAATTTATCTGAGTTTTTAAATTTTGATACAGCAAAGATTGTTTTAGAGGCTACAAATTTTTGCAAAAAGAAGAAAATTCTGGTTAATTCCGCTGCTCTTTTG
>Ga0247842_10002219_pt1 | contig 29489 bp, 28 predicted proteins | sample LaCruzMarch2015__3_FD_192411 | JGI IMG/M metagenome (GOLD analysis project Ga0247842, IMG submission 192411) | Freshwater microbial communities from meromictic Lake La Cruz, Castile-La Mancha, Spain - LaCruzMarch2015_19m | ecosystem: Environmental > Aquatic > Freshwater > Lake | place: Spain...
GTTACCTAAATCTAATGTGCCTCCCGTAAATACCGGAAGATTTACAAATGTCTTCTTCCATATCAACCCGCCCGTTGCTGCCAAACTGTCTAAATTTGTACTTATTTCATTATTGGTCGGCTTTGTTATTTCAGGATTAATTGTCGGACTATTTGAAGCTAAATGCTGACTTCCGTATATCAACATCATTTTTTTTACTACTGTGTATTTCTCCCCAATAGTGATTCTTGATATATATACGCCATTCGGTAAGCCGTTTAATTCTAAATCTAAATAATTCGTCCCTGCATTGAAAACTTGTTCTGACATGTCTTTCACTTTCTGACCGATTGTGTTAAACACCTCTGCTTTTACTACTTCACTATTTGGGAGTGTAATGGCAATTCTTGTTTTAGGATTGAATGGATTAGGATAGAATTCCGAAACGGAATAATCTGACGGGAGATTATTATCTCCCACATCTGTAGTAACATTATTAAAAGTGAAACTGCCATTTGTTGATGAAATAGCCGTATATACTTTGTCTGGTATATAAAGCTCGAGTTGAACCTGAGTGAGTGGATTACTGTTTTCATCAATTAGCTTGCCTTTTACAATTTGAGCTTTCAACACTGCATTAAAAGACAAAAGCAACACTAAAAATAATAACACCTTTTTCATAACATATTTGATAGTTTATAAATAATTGGTTTATTAATCAACTTATTCCCATAATCAAAATTAGTGAAAATATTGTGATTACAAAAGAAAAAGAATGTTGTTAATGGGAAAGCAAACTGCCCAAGTGACCAGGATTAGTTCATTTGGTTTACCGGGAAAGGGGCGAAAACGGATCAGAAGCGTCTCGGAAGCGGATCAGAAGCGACCACTTTTTTAGACAAAACTCCGATCTCCCCCGGATTTTTCCTCCTGTTTTGACTAACGCTTAACTCCGGGGACTAATTTGCTGATCTTTTATCTTCTCTTTTTTAATTTTTTTTGCTCTTGGCTTTTAGGCAGGAAATTTTCACCGGTTACAACGCTTTTCCCCGTTTTTTCTTCCAGTTGTAAACGGGCGTCTTTGGCTATTTTGCCCCCCTTTTTCCCCGCCTTGGCATTTTCATCCACCCCTTTTGCCTCTTCCGTTTCGGCTATCTGTCTTGTTGAAAGTTCGGCAAGTGCGGTAAAAATGAGTTCTGCTTCACTCATGTGGTCCCTGAGGTTTTGGGTTTTCAGTCCCTTTATTTCTTTATGCTGCTTAACGGAGATGCCTGTCCATTCCTGATGAATAACATTTGTAAGAAAAGCAAATTCATCCCCTTTTTCCACACCGCTTTCCTTCCAGTAATCAGTTAGTTTATTGCGGGTTTCCTGTCCCGTCATTCGCTGCTGAATCCATTTTTCGCTTCTTCCCAGTCGTCTCCAGTTTTCCCTTCCCCTGTCAACACTAAGAGAGGGATCTGCAGTTTCCCGCATCCGTTCATAACCTGTTTTCGCAAGCCACTGCTTAAACGGCTCAGCTTTGGGAGACGGTATGGATTGAATTATCCTCAGTAATGTTTCAGTATCAGCCATATCCGTCTCTCTCATTTTACCGTCGGGAGCTTCCATTTTCAACCGTACGATTTTTTCGTACGCTTCACTCCCTTCGGCACGTAACTTTTTTTTAAGATCGCTCCAATAGCGTTTAGGGATTGAACTATTGGTAAGTATTTCAATAACATCTATTACTGAAAAATACCACACTTCCTTTTCCTCATCCCAATGAGTTCTTACTTTTCTGTCTTCGAATAACTTGATATTGCTCATATTTTCCACAGTAATTGTTAATGTTTAATTTAAACCACTGTGAAAAATAACTAATTGATAAAATATACACAAGGTGGCTAAAGCCGATTTTAATTCAATTCATTTATCAGATTTCTATTCCCGGGTTGCCTCTAACTTGCCCTCCCCTCCTCCTGGTTTAGCCCTCAATTTGACTAGAATTCCGTTTCAAATTCAGCCCTAAATTTTGTAAGTTTGCTGTATCAATCTTAAAAACAAATGAAAGTATATAAGTTAAACGACAAATCGACAGAGGATATAAGCTTCGGAATCTACCGTATGGAGGAGATTTACGACCGCAACAACGGTGAAACCGACAGCCCACATACTCATGACTTTTATACGATTTTGCTCGTCCTCAGTGCTAACGGGAAACACATAATCGACTTCAATGAATATGAGCTTTCGGGGAAACAGATTTATTTTCTGAGCCCCGGTCAGGTTCACAAGATGGTGGAAAACGAAAAATCTTTTGGCTACTGTATTGTCTTTTCGCGGGATTTCCTGATTGAAAATTCTATTCCCCTTCTTTTCTTTGATGAACTGAGACTCTTTAATAATTTTGACAGCACTCCTCCCTTGCAGTTGGATAATGCCGATATGGACAAACTCAGCTTTTTCTGCAGCGAGATGCTTTCTCTCAGCAAATCCGACATAAAATTTAAGCATCAGGCAATAGCAGCCAATCTCAGCCTCCTCCTTATCCGCGCCAACAACAATTGCAATCTCCCCAGGGACCACACACAAAATTTAGAGGCAAGGCACTCGATTCTGAAAAAGTTTACAACCCTGGTGGACAGTAAATATACAGAGTGGCATTTAACCTCCAATTATGCCCACAATCTTAACATCTCCCCCGACTATCTTAACCGGGTAGTCAAGTCACTCCTCGGCTCAACCGCCATTAGATATATTCAGTCCCGCATTATCATTGAAGCCAAACGCCTCCTCTGGTTTTCCGATTACTCCACCAAGGAAATCGGCTACAAACTCGGTTTTAACGAACCAACCAACTTTAGCAGTTTCTTCAAAAAGATAACAGGCATTTCCCCTTCTGCTTTCAGAGACAAACTATAAGGTCGGATTTTCATCCGTTCTTTCCGCTTTTTAGTATTCCCTGATCTTTGCCGTATACGTAAATTTGTGTCAAAGATTTACAAATTTTAATGAAGCAAAGTAAAAGGAATAAATAAAATGAAAACGGTATTGCATAAAGCAGAATCAAGGGGTCACGCAGATCATGGATGGCTTGAAAGCTATCACACATTCAGCTTTGCAAATTATTATAACCCCGGTCGCATTTCCTTTGGCGCTTTAAGAGTCCTTAATGACGACAGAATTGAAGCAAGCAAGGGATTCGGAACTCACCCGCACGACAATATGGAAATTATTACCATTCCGTTAGCCGGAGAGTTGAGGCATCAAGACAATATGGGAAATGAAACCGTAATCAAGGAAGGGGAGGTTCAGGTTATGAGCGCCGGAACCGGAATTTTCCACAGCGAATACAATAACCGTTCCGATATGGATGTCAGTCTTTTACAGATCTGGGTTCTCCCTGACAGGAAGAATGTAACGCCTCGCTACGACCAGATAACAATAAGCGACATAGCCATAGAAAACGAATTCTATCAGGTCCTTTCACCAAGTAAGGATGATCAGGGAGTTTGGATCTATCAGGATGCATGGTTCCACTTCGGAAAATTCGAAGCGGGAAAGTCTGATACGTATAACTTCAAAAAAGAAGGAAACGGATTGTACATCTTTGTTCTGGAAGGCGAAGCAGAAGTTGAAGGCCGGTTTCTTGAAAGAAGAGACGGATATGGAGTCTGGGATACAAATATAGTTACCGTTAATGCAACTAAAGATGCCAGGTTGCTGTTAATAGAAGTACCAATGAATTAAAAAAAAGAAAAATTAGATTATATAAGGAGCACTATGTTAGACCACCTAAAATGGCGATATGCCACTAAAAAATTTGACACCACAAAAAAAGTAAGTCCTTCAGACCTGGAAACCCTGAAAGAGGCTGTCAACTTAACCGCCTCCTCTTACGGCCTTCAGGCTTATAAAGTGTTGAACATCGTTAATCCGGAAGTAAGGGAAAAACTGAAACCGGCATCATGGAATCAGCCCCAGATAACAGATGCATCAAACCTCTTCGTATTCTGCGCATTTACTGACTATACAGATAAAGACGTTGATGAGTATGTTGCTCTTGCAGCAAAGACCAGAGGCCTTGATCCGGAAAGTCTGAAAGGATTTGGCGATTTCCTTAAAGGCAATATGAACAGCATGCCTGCAGATGTTAAAAAAGCATGGCTCGCAAGACAACCCTACCTTGCCCTCGGCAATTTAATGACAACAGCAGCCTCAATGAAAATTGACGTTTGCCCGATGGAAGGGTTTGACGTGGTACAGTATAACGAAATCCTTGGTCTTAATGAAAAAGGTCTTTCTGCAGTTTGTATCGGAGCAGTTGGTTACCGTTCCGCTGAAGATGAACAACAGCACTGGGCAAAGGTTAGAAAAGATGTTAATGACCTGTTTGAAACAGTCTAAAAATTGATATAAAACAGAAGTCTTAAAATTGAAAAGCGCCCCGCCGATATAAGGAACTTAATCGTGGGGCGACTTTTCCCTTTCAGGCGGAAAAGAGCCGCCGGCCCTTTCGTTTATTGACCACATAAGCCGGGCCAAACGGCGTTCGTCCCGCTCCCGCGGTCAAAAACCACCCGCTATCCACACAAATTTCTTTTTCATTTCTTAAATATTTTATATATTAGTCACACCAGTAAAATCTTTTTTCAAGGTTAATAAAATATTTTATTTATGTTTATTTATTTAAGGAATGTGTTATGAAACAATTGTTGACTTTTCTTGTTTTCTTTTCTCTCGGTTCTCTTATATTCCCGCAGACAAATTACAATTTAGTCTGGAAACTTGATCAAATGCCGTTTCAGCCCCTCGGAGATGTGTCTGAAGTAGCGACTACAAAGGCCGGCTTTGATACGGACAATGACGGTAAAGGTGAATTTATTTCATCCTATACCGACAAAGACAGCAACTATGTTTTTATGTATGAAGCCACTGGCGATAACACCTATGAATTAGTCTGGTTCTTTAAAATGCCTGTTGCCGGGGCCACATACATCGGAATAGCAGTGGGCGATCTTGATAAAAACAATAAACCTGAAATCGTGGTAACATACCCAAGTTATTCCGACGTAATACCGGTTCCCCCCAGACTCTGGATTTTTGAATGGAACGGAGTTCAGGGCGAAAATAAATACGGCATTAACACAAGCGGTGTTTCAGAACCAAACATCTCCTATGATTTTGCACTTACATCGGCAATAGATTTCAGACCTTACAGTCTCACGATTGAAGATGTCGATAACGACACTCAGAATGAAATTATTGTTGGAGTAAGACAAGGCGGACGCGGAGGGGAAGTTTTAGTGCTTTCCGTTTCCGGAGAGGTTAGCGGCTTCGGCTCCATAGATATAGAATATAATCTCCGGGGCCTGACGGGCGGTTCGCTCTATAGTGTGACCACGGGTGATTTAGATAATGACGGCATGCATGAAATCTATGCCTTTGTATGGAACAAGTTCACACTTTATATTATCGAGAATATCGCTACGAATCAGTATCAACTGGTTGACAGCATCAAAGCCATCGCAACAACCGACTACGGTTCAGTTGATGGCGTAAGGGTTGCGGATGTGGATAACAATGGTGTTCCCGAAATGTACATAGCCGCAACAGAAGCTGACAACTCGGTTTTTGTTATTTCAAATATTACCGATGTCTCGCAAGTTGACTCGGCAGATGTTAAGCTTCTGATGAACATTCCGAAAACATCCGGTGGGAAATTGCGTACTCTCTGGATTGATGATATGGATCACGATGGCAAGCTCAGCCTTATGATTGCCGGTGAAATGAACGGTCAGGTTTTTGACGTTGAGTATAAAGGCAGCGGCGATCCTACTCTCGCCACAAGCTGGGATGTTAATATAGTATGGGACATCTGGACTTATTCCGGTTTCACCCCGACTGCAGCACCCACCATTTCTCCCCGCCACTTCTATGGCACGCCCTGCGGTGATATGGACGGTGACGGAAAGAAAGAATATATCTTTGTTAATTACAGTACCGATTTCCCGATATGGGCAAATGACGGTTATCTCTGGTTGATCGAAAATCAGACAACCCCTTCGGATGTTAAAGACGCAGAATTAAATCCCGAAGAATTTTATCTCGGTCAAAACTACCCGAATCCGTTTAACCCGTCAACCGTGATTTCATATCAGGTTCCGGTAAGCGGCTTTGTAACCCTGAAAGTATTTGATCTTCTGGGTAAAGAAGTTGCAACCCTTGTAAACGGTGAACAGGAATCAGGTTTGCAGAATGTTACCTTTGACGCAAAGGATCTTACAAGCGGACTTTATATCTATCAGTTAACCTCGGGCGGAAAAACACTAAGCAATAAAATGCTTCTTCTGAAATAAAAACAAAAAAATCTGTGGTCGGTTTCCCGGCCACAGATTTCCTTTTCTCTTATCTCTTTGCTAGTTCTTCTTCAAAGATACATCACCGCCGGAAGTGGAGCATCTGATTTCTTCTCCGCCGCCGTTAATCTTTGCCTCAAGTTTGGTTTTCGATGTGCTCGTAACAGAAGTTGTTTCAACACCACAGGAAATTTCACCCCCTGAAGTTCTCAGGTTAATATCTGCTTTAGTTCCCGAAGGAATAAAGAGGTCAATGTCGCCGCCAGATGTTGAAAGATCTATCCCCTTATTCTCTCCGGAATAAAACACTTTTACGTCACCTCCGGAAGTGGAAGCATTGATTCTGGAATCTTTTCCTTTAAGCATGATATCTCCGCCCGAAGTCGCAGCGTTAATATCGCCCGTAAAGTTAACTGCGTTTATGTCGCCTCCCGAAGTCGTAATATCGGCACTTCCTCTGAAACTGTCAACCTCAATATCCCCGCCGGAAGTTTTTAACTCGGCATTGCCAACAATATCTCTTAAATCAACATCCCCGCCGCTGGTTTTAACCGCAACATTGAAATCCTGTGGTACGTGTATTTCGTATTTCACCTTCATGTTTCCCAGTGAAAACCATCCGCTGTCGTTGACTTTCTCTCCCCTCACAACCACATTTCCGTTCTCAAGTTCCATCTTGAATTTCATGTTCTCTTTGGCCTTGTCGTTGCATCTGATAACGATCTGCACCTCGTTCTTATCCCATCCTTTAACAAGAACATCTCCGGGGGAAGTCCCCAGATCGAGTTTGGCTCCCGGGCTTACCTTGAATGTCTTTTCGTGAAGTATTGGAAGTTCGTCTCCCATTACGGGAGGAGTAAAAAGAAAAGTGAATCCAAGGACTAACAGAAATAAAACAAGCATGTCTTTTTTTGTTATTGCGTCTCTCATTTTGTATCTCCTAAAAATATAAACAGTTAACTTCTTTTTAATCACACATGCAAATTTAACCGAATGGATTGTTTATCCCGGAGTCATTGGGATAAGCGGTTATTTTTAATGTCGGATAGTATAGGCGGGGTGAGAAAGGAGTTACTTTTTGATATAAATCTTCTTAACCGTCATTCCTTTGCTTACGTTTTTCCTGTTCTCTTTAACCACACAAAGTGAAAATTTCTCTCCCCGTATTTCTACCACCTCCAGCACAGCCACTTTTCTGTCGGTTACTCCGAGGAATTCGTTTGTGGCCGGATCAAATAATGAATCGGCTCCGGCATAAATTCCGAACTCTTCTCCGATTTTCAGATTGTGTGCGGAACCAAGATTGATAAAAGTTTCTCCGGTTGCAGCATCGTATAAAAGCAGGGTTCCCTTTATTATTTCTGTGGAAATATTGATATCATCTAAAGTTGTGTCTGCAGCAATCCTGCCTTTTGGGGTCATCTCAGTAATGGAGCTTGTTAAATCTAATTTGTTTGATTTTAGAATTTCCACAAAGTTTGCCGATAAGCTTAACATCGCTTCACCCGGCAATGTCTTGGCAAACTCTTCGCCTCCAAACTTAATGAGGTTCAGTCCGTAATACTGGTCTCTATCGGCAGTCGGTTTTCCGAAAATTGTAAGACCCAGTGCATTTCGCGAAGCCTCCGCAGTCACCTCATCGGATATGGCAGAACCGTAAGAGAACAGGGGAAACACCTTAATGTCTAATGTAATACTGACGGCATAACGCTCATATCCCCCCAGCCCCGACTCTCCCGCATTAAATTTCTGAATGCTGAACTCGCTGATTTTCCCAAACACTATATACCGGAAAGAAGTGTCAATTGGAATTTTGCTTATGTACTCAATGTCCGAATATATACTCTGGTCGCGTTCCTGCTCAGGCAGGTAGGAGAGGAAAGAGGAAGCCGAAATGACATTCATTCTTTGTACATCCCGCATATATGCAGCAAGATAGTTCGGGACATCTTCCGAAATATTCCACTTACCCTTATAAGTTGATTCGTCAACCAACGGAGTAAAGACTATCTGCGCATTGCTGTTGCAGAAAAGGGAAATTCCGATAACGACCGCTGAAAGCGCTCTCTTAATTGCCGTATAAATAATATTTCCCGGAGACATCTTTAAAGTTCTTTATATCTTTTTCGAGATATTCCTTGATATCGGCAAACCTGAACGACTTTGTAAACAACTCTCTGATTTTCGATGTGCCGCACACTTTGTCAAACATGCTGATCCTTGATTTGTCACATAACTCAAAGGGATTCTTTTCGGGATACAGCATGTTGTGGACTTCTAAAAACCGGAATTGCAGTTCCAGCAGATTTACTTTTTCAAAATCCGTTATGTGTAACTGAACTCCGCTTAATCTTTTGCCGGAGTTCTTGCCGTAGAAAGGTTTGAATACTATCGGCCGGAAAGTAATTCCATCAAGGTCAAGTTCGTTCATTTTCTCTGCCATTAAAGGAGCGTCAATCCACTCGGCAGCATATACCTGAAAAGGAATTGTATAGCCAACTCCTTCGGAAATAACTCCAAGCTCGCCTAAAACGCCCGTTGCCACGTAATATCCGGAAGTCTCTTTGTATGGGATGTGAGGGGAGGTGGGTATCCACTCAAGCCCCGTCTCTTCAAAGCTAATTTCTCTTTTCCATCCCGACATCGGGACAACTTTCAGATCACACTTTATCCCTTGCGAAAGCATTCCTTCGTTGTTAAGGAGTAGTGCAAGTTCCCCTACTGTAAGTCCGTGAACGTAAGGAATTTTGAATTGGGAGACGAAGGAGATAAAACCGTCTTCGACAAGATTTCCCTCCACCTTATTCCCTCCAAGGGGATTGGGTCTGTCGAGGACAACAAACCCGATATTATTTTCTGCCGCGGCTTCCATCGCAACTCCCATTGTGCTGATGTAAGTGTATGAGCGGCAGCCTATATCCTGAATATCAAAAACCAAAACGTCGATACCCTTAAGCATTTCCTTGTTTGGTTTCCGGGTCTTTCCGTAAAGAGAATAAACAGGGAGATTTGTTTTTTCGTCAGTATAATTTTCGACATAGTCGCCGGCAGCGTAATCACCGCGCACCCCATGCTCGGGGCCGTATAAAGCAACAAGTTCAAACTCGTCTGATGCTGCCAGGATATCAATTGTTGAAATCAGTTGGTTGTTTACTCCCGTGGGGTTTGTAATCAGGCCGACACGTTTTCCTTTTAACTCCCTGAAGTTGTTTTCTTTAAGGACATCAATTCCAAGTTTGACTTTGGGCGTCTGGGCAAGAATAATACCGGCGAGAAGTAATGTAAAAAATATTGATTTTCTCATTGCGGCATAAGTCTGCTCTTGACCCCGTCTAAAATTTCTTTTGCCATTGCCTTAGCTTCGGTGTATACAACTTCAGACCTTTTAAGCATTTCCATTCCGAATGCTTTATTCGATAATGAAGAGCAGTTAATCATCACGTTAAGATATGCCCCCTCTGCTGCTGCTGACAGTAAAGCAACTGCAACGCCTGCATCAGACAGAGAATTCCGGTTTCCCATTTCTCCTATCTTTCCGATGATTGGGATAACAAGGCGGGCAAGTTCTATAACCTGTGCTGGGACATCTGCGGCAGAAATTGTAGCATTCTCAATTGCCTGACTGCGAAGGATCTTTTCTGCCTCATTATCTTTTGGAAGTTTGAAAGCATCCATTACTTTATCGAACGCCTCATTATCCTTCTGCCCTAAGACCAAAAAATTATTTTTATAGTCTAACAATTCTTCCTTAAGTTCTGCAATTTCTTCTTCGACGGAGGCATATTTCTTCTTTCCGATAGTAAGGTTGCAAACCATTTCTCCCAGGCTGCTTGCAAGGACTCCGCACAAGGCGGCAACATTCCCCCCGCCGGGAGTCGGAGAATTAGATGAAAGGTCGTCTATATATGATTCAAGGGTTTTTTTAATATCCATCAGTTCCTCAGTAATATTTAGTGTTAAAGTAATGTTGTTGCGTTGTCGCTTATTTAGCGGGGGGCGCTCCGTAATTAACCCACTCTTCTTTAGAGGGGCCATAGACTCCTGGAAATTTTAATCCCGCCTGTCTCATTAGTACAGTCATTTGTCCGCGGTGATGTGTCTGGTGCTTAATCAGAACCCAAAGAGAATAGCCTTTAGTCCATTCCTCGCCGTACATATTAACTGTATTAAGCAAATCATCATCATTCCACTTTTCAGAGACTTCCTTCAGCACAGACTCTGCAGATGTCCTGAACTCTTCATAAATCTTTTTTGCTTCGGCGGGTCTGTCTGAATCTTCAGCAGGTCCGGGGACGGTCAGTCCAGTTTTGCCGGCCATTTCCGGAAGTGAGACAACGATATGCCATGCGATAAAACCGAGGTCTCTTCCGTCGGCATAAGTTTTCTGAGATAAAGATTCATCAGTTAGTTTCTCAAACATCTTGAGAGTTGACCCGGTTTCGTATGACCAGTCTTTTTTGAAATCTTCAATTGTCCGATACATTATTATCCTTCATGCTTATAAAATAAATGTACCCGCTCAGCAGGACTGTTGCGATAATTTGGAAGTAAACAGGGGTTGCAATCAGTTCGCCGCTTAAGGCACCAAGGCTTAACAGGCTCAGTTTCAGGAAATAATAAAGAAGTTTGCTTGCGCTTATGGCAACAAGCATTCTGAAAAAGGTGTTGTTGACTTTTGCGGTCAGAGCATAAAAGAGCCAGATATTAGCGCTCAGTTCCAGCATGATTAAGAGTGATTTAAGAAGAACCGGGTGAGAAGAAATCACAAAAGAAAAAACCGGCAGGGTTGCAGCTATCACAAAAGCGTTTTTCCTGTTAGTATGGACCATCGCGAGAATAAGCATGACCCTCATGGGTTCCACCAGGTAGATGGGGAAACTAAAGAGATGTGAGATTGCGGGGGTGAAATAAATAACGGTTAACGCTAAAAGATCGAAAATGTAACTTTTTACATTTTCCTTGTTAAATAAGGAGATAGATATTGCTTGCATATAGTTTCTTTTTGATTGTAACAGAAAAATCAAACCCCCTCAGCCGTGTAGCTAAGGGGGTAAAAAAATAAGTTCTTTTCTAAAAACTATTGCAAGTTAATCAAATCTTAGAAAAACAGCAACTAATCTTTTTCGATAATTTTGACGATAGTGCTTGCAATAACTTTATCATCGGAATCTAAAAGGTAAACACGGAAGAATCCCGTCTCATCAAAACTCAAGTCCGATTCATCATTTTTGCTGAAATAAACATATTTGTGGGATGGTTCGATAGTATAATCGAATTTCTTGTAGAATACCCATTCGTCTTTCTTGAAATTATACTTATCAAACTGAACGTGCACATCATCCAGTCCGAGTTTAGTATCGCATTTTACAACAACGGTTAAATAACCGGTAGTAAAAACATCGCTAACGCTCTCTTCTCCGTCGTCTCCATAATCAACACAGAGGTACAGAACCGGTTCGTTCTGTGCGTTAACAGAAATATGTGAAAAGAAGAATAAAAATAAAACTCCAAAAACGAACACTGACAGGTTTCTCATTTTGTCCTCACTTTAGTAAAAAAATAATGAAAATTAAAACACACGTAATTAATTAGAACTCTTTTAACCTTTATGCGGCAGAAATAGTTCCATAATTATGTATCAAATATAAAATATTTATTTTAATATTCAAAACAGAAGAAAAAAAATATGGTGTCGATTTGTCTTTGTTGCTGAATTTGTGATATGTATCAACAGGAGGTGTTTTTGGGGAGGGGCATTTTGAGAAGATTAAAATTGCAGAAAGAAATCAGTGAGAAAAAAACGATGTAAAGGCGGGGGAGCTTAAATAGCCGGGATTCAGATAAAGAGACCATTAAGGGCTAACAATTTTGTAGTAATCAGGTCGGATTAACACTGTTAAAATATTGCGCATGCGTTTAAGAGCGGGGGGATTTTGCGGGTTATTTAATGGGGCAACATTAACATTGTTCAGGCTCTTTATATCGAACTTAGGAGCTACCTTAAACGAATAAAAAGCGGAAAAATTAACAACGTTAATTGTTTTGACAACCATTAACTTGTCGGGGAAAGTATTTGTTTTTTTGTTTATCCGGCTCACAAATGAGACTGTCCCTTTTTTAGTACACTTCTGACTCTATTTAGATACACCGAGCTTCCAATACCCCTTTGTTTTCTGCTGCAAATTAACAATTTTTTTGGCTCGAATTTTGCTTATATTTGAGTAGTATTTGTTTACGAGGTTAAAAATGAAAACAAAATTATATCTATTGACGTTGATAATTTTTCCGGCTATTCTTCTTTCAGGATGCTATACGCAACTGGCAGTAAGAGAAAAGGACCAGCCCACGGAAGATTACACATATTCCGATCAGGATAATAACCGTTACGGCGACGAGTATTATCCGGAGAGCGGTACAGTGGATGATACCACGTATCAGGATCAGTACTATGACGACGGTGCGGAGGTTAATAATTACTATCTTGACGGAGGTTATTCCTCGTACCGGAGGTATTTCTGGCACACTTATCCCTCTGATTATTTATACTCGTCATGGCATTATTATGATCCTTTCTGCGATCCGTGGTGGAACTATGGCTGGTGTTTCTCACCATTCGTCTCTTATTACTGGTATCCACCTTACTACTATTACCCGGGATGGTATTATTCCGACTGGTCTTATGACTATTACGGAAATAACAACTATGGAAACAACAACCATTTTAAGACAAGAAGTAACGAACTTACCCGTTTGCGCAACAATACGGGCGGAGGGAGAAACTCTTTAACCACTCGTGATGTCACAAACCGTGATTTGCTGAGAAATTCTATTACCCGCGAACGGGATAAGACTTCAAGAGATTTGTTTAATACAACCCGGAACCAGACGAGAGAAACTCTCAACAGGGACCGCGAAACACTTAGAAGCAGAAATACGACAAATTCCCGCGAAACGGTTAACCCGCGTACAAATACCACCAAGAGGAATGAAACGGGAATCAGGAACCGGAACACAAACCGCAACAACCGGAATACTGAACCCCGCGTTAATACTAGTCCGCGAAGGGAAAATCAGCCTAACGTAAAACGCGAGAACAATACTCAAAAGAGGGAGACCCCACGTATTGAACGCAGGAACGAACAACCTAAGGAGAGGAATTACAATCCGCCTCAGAACCGCAACCAGAATCAACCGCGTTATACCCCGCCCAGCAATAACGGCGGAAGCAGAAACACGTCTCCTCCTCAAAGAAACTCCGGTGGCGGCGGGAACAATAATTCGGGAAGACGAACAAGGTAATGTATATGAAAACAATTAAAATTTTAACAGCTCTTTTCCTTACAATGCTTTTCTTTAACGGTTGTTATACCGTAGTCTGGAATTCTTCCATGGAATATCCGACGGAAGACAACTATACCTACGAAGACACTTATTACGATCCTGAATATTATGGGGATATGGGTTTCTATTATGACCGCCCCTGGTGGTTAAGTGTTGCCCCTCCTACTATAACAGGTGGGGGAGGTTTGCTGAAAAACAACAATAATAATAATGGCGGCGAAGGAAACTCTTCCCTCAGAAATGAAAGCGGTGGAAGAAATACGGGCAACACTCACGGAACAGGAAGGTTTACTTCTCCTACCGTAAGTGACGGAGGGTCAAATAATTCAACGACAACCACTCCAAACAGTACCGTTAGGGAGAATAATTCCTCGGGCAGTTCTAATAATAACAGCGGCTCAAATAACAGCGGAAGTTCAAACAGCCGCGAAACAAGAAATAATGACAGTAACAGAAGTTCCGGAGGAAGGAGATAATTATGTTCCCGCAAAAAGTATTCTCTAAAACAGTTCTTTTTATTTTTGTTGTCTCGACTTTAGTCTTTTCTCAGGGAATAACAGATGCGCTGAGGGTTTCTGAACCCGGTTTGGGGATCGGTGCCCGCGCACTCGGTATGGGAAATGCTTATAACAGTACGAGTGATGATGCCTCTGCAATGTTCTATAATCCTGCAGGTCTTGGGCTAATAAAGAAACTTGAGTTTATGGGGGGCATTGAATATTATAAGTTTAACAATGACGCAACGTTATTTGGAGCAACAACAAATTACTCAAGCAGCAGCACAAAATTAAATCAGCTTGCTTTTGCTTTTCCGTTTCCCACTATCAGAGGAAGCCTTGTATTTGGCCTGGCTTATAACGGCGTTAAAAATCTGACTAACTCTATGAGTTTTGACGGATATAATTCCGGCAACAATTCCATGATTCAGGAACTGGAATCATCTGAAATCCCATATTGGCTTTATCTTGCCGACACAAACAGCGTAGTTAGCCGGATAAACGGAAAATTAAATCAATCGGGAACGGTAATTCAGACGGGCTCAATCAATAACTGGGTTATATCCGGCGCCATGGAAGTTTACCCGAATCTGTTTCTCGGTGCAAATCTCGGGGTTATATCCGGTGAGTATAAATACACACGGGATTATTTCGAGGACGACTATTTAGGAAATTACACAAACGTTGAAGTCTCTCCCGGAGAACCGGATACAAAGGGCTTTCAAACCTTTAACATGAATTCCATAATTAAATGGGACATAAGCGGCTGGGACTTAAAAGTCGGCATGCTCTATCAATTAAAAAAGATGGGAAGGTTCGGTATCACCATACAGTTTCCAAAGACGTATAGCATTGCCGAAGAATTCCTTGTTGACGCATACAGCGTTTTCAACTCCCCGCTCGGAACAGTTTCGCTCCCCGGTGATGTAGCGGACGGGTTAAGCGATAAAGTTGAGTATGATATTTATACCCCGTATGTGATTACCGGAAGTGGTGCATTAAACTATATGGGGTTTATAGCCTCAGCAGAAGCAACACTTATTGATTACACTCAGATGGAATATGCAAACGCAAAAGGAATTTCAGAAAAATCTCTCAGCAGTATGAACAAGGATATTACGGATAACCTGACCGCGGTTGTGAATCTTAATTTCGGTCTTGAATATACAATTGCTCCGCTCGGCATCAGAGTTCGCGGCGGGTTCATTCTCCAGCCCTCAGCTTATAAAGAAGATCCTTCCGACTATGATAAAAAATATATAACAGGTGGTCTTGGTATTTTGATTGACCAGGCAGCCTCTGTTGATATAGCCTATGCTCACGGGCTCTGGAAAGATATGGGCGATAACTACGGCTCAAACATTTCACGTACTTTCCAGTCAATCTCCACGGATAAGCTTCTTCTCTCGTTCGCATACAGATTTTAATCTTTTACCCCCTCTGGTTTCAGAGGGGGTTCACTTTTTGTAATAACTCATTAGAAATGTCAGTATATAACAGCAAATTGTTGGAAAGAATGCTTGGTATTAAGCCCATTTTTCATTAAGTTTCAATTTAATTATTGAATTAACTTTGTTTTTATGAAACCGCAACAACTTATCATAGAACCGGAAATTCTTGAATATGTTAAATCATATTTAATGAATCTGCTGGATAAGAAATTATGTCATCTTGTGTTGTTTGGTTCTCATGCCAGAGGAGACTATTCGGCCGATTCTGATATTGATATCCTGTTGGTAACAGCGACTAAACTCACTTATGAAGAAAAAGACAAAATTACTGAACTTGAATTAGAAATGCTTGAGAAGCATAATCTTTATTTCTCAATCACTATCGAAGAACAGAACTTTGTCGATAAATACTCGTGGCTTCCCTTTTATAAGAATATATCAAAAGATGGCATTTCTCTTTATGGATGAGAACATTAGAGATTTAGTTAATTACCGTATAGAAAAATCTATTGATGAGTTAGATGTGTCTTCAATCTGTATAACTTCGAAGAAATACTCGAAATCTCTGAATTGTTCTTATTATGCAATCTTTCATTCGGCAAGAGCATTATTAGCACTTGAGAAAAAAGACTTTAAGAAACATTCTGCAGTAATATCTTATTTTATACAAAACTATGTGCAAAAAGGTATTTTCGGAACTCAGATGGGGAAGATCATTAAGTCCTCTGAAAACGACAGAAACAAAAGCGATTATTATGATTTCTTTATCGTTTCCGAGGAAGAAGCACAAGTTCAACTCGATAAAGCCAAATACTTTGTTGCTGAAGTAGAAAAGTATATTGCTGCTTATATCCGGTAATTTTCAATTCACTTTTCCCGTCCGGCATTTTTGTGTCAGTTTATTAATTTACCTTTAATTGTTTTTTAGGAGTTCTCCATGGCGGTGTCATGCTGGTTGGTCAAATCAGAACCTTCGGCCTTTCCGGTTTCCAAAGATGAATTTGATATTGTTTCCAAATCAGGAAAATAAGGAGAAATAGCCGCAGGATAAAAAAAGGACTTATTGTCCCAAAAACTTTTCCCGTATTAATTTTGTAACCTGTTCGGCAGATATCGATTTTTCCTCTCCAAACAGTTTTGTCTCCAGAAGATTCAGCAGCCCCAAGGTGTAGGCGAATTTAGGAATAGCTTTTAACAGCGCAGGAAGATCGGATTTATCCTTCCTTTCTTTCAGGAAAGTTTCAAAATATTTTACAAGCGCCGCTTCTTCTTCTTCTATAAGTTTTTTTATAATCCCGACTTCGGTAACCACGGGGAACTCTCTGAATGCGTTCTCAAACAGTGCAAAGAGCAATGTGTACTTTCCGGGGAAGGTGGTTTTTTCCTTAAGGTATGCTGTGATTTTTTCCTCATGGGAGAGGATTTCATCAGAAAAGATCAGTTTCAGGGATTCGATAAACTCCGAAATCTGATTTTCTAAAACCCCGTAATATAAAGCTTCCTTGGACTCAAAATAGTAGTATAAAGTGGCTTTCCCTATTCTCAGGTCCCGCGCAATCTCGTCAAGAGTGGATTTAGTAACGCCATGCCGTGAAAACCGTTTTTCGGCAGCTTTAATTATGTTTAGTTTTTTTTGTTGCATTATAATAAGCGGCCGGCTATTCTTTTGGAATAACCGGCTTAAAATAATATTTTAGCTCATTAATGCCGAAATGGCGGCAGTATTAACAATGTCGTCAACGCTGCAGCCCCTGCTTAAGTCAAAGAATGGTTTTAACAATCCCTGACTAACAGGTCCGACAGCCTGTGCTTTTCCAAGCCTTTCAGCTATTTTGTAACCGATGTTTCCGGCCTGAAGATCGGGGAAAACGAGAACATTTGCCCTTCCGGCAACCTTGCTACCCGGAGCTTTTTTTGAACCAATTGATTCAATAATCGCAGCGTCAAACTGCATCTCTCCGTCGATATTTAGATCGGGTCTCTTCTCCTGAGCTATCTTTGTTGCGTTTCTTACCTTGTCAACCAGTTCGTGCTCAGCACTTCCTTTCGTAGAAAAAGAAAGCATAGCAACATAAGCCTCTTCGCCGGTAAGTTTCTTATGATTGTCCGCGGTTGAGATAGCTATATCGGCCAGCTGAGCTGCATCGGGATTCGGATTAACAGCGCAGTCTGCAAAACTATATACTTTGTCAGGAAATACCATCATAAAGAAACTTGACACAATAGATATTCCCGGAGCTAAACCGACACATTGGATGGAAGCCCGCAGAACATCCGCGGTGGTCGCAAAAGAACCGGAGACACTTCCATCAGCCATCCCTTCTTTTACCATCATCGCAGCAAAGAAAATATCTCTTTTAATAGTTTCTCTTGCCTGCTCTATCGGAATCTCTTTTCCCTTTTTCTTCCTTGCATTGTAGAAAATATTCGCAAAGTCGCTCAGCTTATCTGTGGTTTCCGGATTGATTATTCTAATGCCCTGTAAGCTGACATTAAGTTTTTCTGCCGAAGCTCTGATTTTTTCTTCGTTGCCAACGGTAATAATACTTGCTATTCCGTCTTTAGTTAAAATTTCTGCAGCCTTAAGGATGCGGTCATCATGTGATTCCGGTAACACAATAGTCCTTTTCCTTTTAGCGGCGTTTTGCTGAATCTGTTTCAGCAACTCTATTTCTGCCATTTTTTCACCATAAATTAATTTGAAGTAACGTATTAATTTAATCAAAAAAATCGGTGTGACCAATTTAATTTGTGAGAAAACAGGGGGTTTTCAGACTTTTTTACCCCTCCGATGATTATTTTATATTTTTAGCACAATTTTTGATAGAAAAATTTGCTTTGCTTCGAAAAAATTCATAATTTAGTTTTGTTTTTTAATTATTCAAAAAGGTTGAATGTCGGATAACGGTTTTTTTAGTGTTAATGGCGTTTTGGTAAATTCAGAGATAGCCACAACTAAGTTCACATGTGATTTGAGCAAATGTAAAGGAGGTTGCTGTACTCTCGAGAGTGAGTTCGGAGCCCCCCTGAGAATGGAAGAAATCAGTTTTATAACTGATTCGCTTCCTGAAGTTCTCCCTTTTCTCCCCCCTCTTCACAGGGATATTATAGAAAAAGAGGGCTTTTATGAATTGAAAAATGAAGAACTTCTCACCAGAAGTGTGGATAACCGTTCATGCGTCTTCGTATATTTTGAAGACGACATTGCCTTTTGCGCCATCGAAAAAGCTTACTTTCAGAAGAAAGTATTCTTTCGGAAACCAATCTCCTGTCATCTTTTCCCAATCCGGATTACCGAACTTGGGGGGGATATTCTCCGCTATGAACGTTTTTCGGGATGTAAGTACGCACTTGAAAAAGGAAACGAAACAAACTCGACGATTCTGGAATTTTGCAAAGACAGCCTTGTTAGAAAATACGGGGAAAACTGGTATGCCCAATTACTGAAAGAGGCGGGGAAATAAAGATGCTTTCCATATCACAGCGTCTTTCACAACAACAAAAACTTTCTCCGCAGCAGATCCAGTATCAGAAACTGCTCCAATTGAACACCCTCGCTCTTGAGCAACGGTTAAAAACCGAGTTGGAACTTAACCCGATACTCGAAGAGGAACTGGAACTCCGGCAGGATGAAGCAGAACAGGACGAATACGATCGCGATGATCCGGTCAGTTCTGATGAAGATTCTTACTCCGAAGACTGTGAGTTCAGCGTTGAGGATTACATGAATGATGAGGATTATTTTAAGGAGGCTTACTACCTGAATAATAATCCTAACGATGAAAAAAACCTTCAGCCAATTGCTCCCGCAGAGGAGACACTTACCGATCATCTTCTGAATCAGCTTTACATGCTGGATATTGAGGAAAACTTAACTATACTCGGAGAGGAAATAATTGGCAGCCTTGATCAGGACGGGTACTTTAACCGGCCGCTTGAATCAATTCTAAAAGACCTTTCGGTATTTCAGAGCATAGATGTTTCTCCGGATGAAGCGGAGAATTTACTGAAAAAAATCCAGATATTCGAGCCGATTGGAGTTGCAGCGCGTGATCTGCAGGAATGCCTTTTAATTCAGCTCCAAAACGCATCTTACGATCCTTACTATACCTTCCTTGCGGAAGATATGCTTAAAAATCATTATAACGACTTTGTTCATAAACGCTACGATATAATGATGGCAAAGATGGAGATGTCCGAATATACTTTTAAGACAGTCCTGGACATAATTCAGAAACTTAATCCGAAACCGGGCGAGGGGACTCTCGTTTCGAACAGCCTGAATCAGATCACACCCGATTTTATAATTGAAAAAGAAGGCAACAATTATGTGGTTACGCTTAATGACCGCTCAATGCCTTCCATTACAATTAATAAATCGTATCTTGAAATGCTGGATCAGAATAAAGGGAAGAAAAAACTCAATCCGAGAGAGAAACAGACCTATAAATTCCTCCGCGAGAAATATGATTCCGCAAAATGGTTTATAAGCTGCATTCAGCAGCGCCGCGAAACCCTGCTTAAAGTGATGAAAACCATCCTTGAAAAACAACATATCTTCTTTGATCACGGGACAAAGTATCTCAGACCAATGATATATAAAGACATTGCCGATGAAATACAAATGGATATCTCGACAATCAGCAGGGTGGTCAATGGAAAATTTGTTCAGAGTCCGCAGGGCATTCATGAATTGAAATATTTCTTCAGCGAGGGACTTGCTACAGATTCAGGAGAGGAAGTTTCCAATAAGCAGATTAAAGAACGCATAAAAGAGATCCTTGATAATGAAAGCAAAAGAGTTCCGCTTAGCGATGACAAAATTGCCGAAATTCTCAAAAGGGAAGGGGTTCATATTGCAAGACGCACGGTCGCAAAATACAGGGAGAGTTTAAGGCTTCCGGTTGCCAGGTTAAGGAAAGAACTTTAACCGTGGCCCTTGTTTTAGATATTTTTCTTATTTTCTTTTGTTTCGGGTTGTTTGCTCTTTCACACACACTCCTCGCATCAAACACATCAAAAAGTTTTGTAGCCGGCAAATATCCGGCATTCATCCCTTTTTACCGGCTGGGATTTAATATAGTTGCCTTATTCCTCTTTTTCCTCTATTTTGTCGTTGCTCCCAAACCGGATGTAATCATTTACGATTTAATGCCCCCGTATGATTTGATTACGTTAATACCGCAATTTATTTCACTTGCCGGACTGATTTTCACGGTAAGGCAATTTGATCTCAAGGAATTTACCGGATACGGACAGATTAATAGATGGAGAAATCATTCGTATGACAATACGGAGCTTGACGGACATAAAACGCTTTATATAAATGGTCCTTACCGCTATTGCCGGCATCCCCTCTATCTTTTCACTATTATTTTTTTGGCGTCAAGACCATATATGACGCTCTTTTATCTTATTACTCTCATAGCATCGACAGCATATTTCTATATCGGCTCTTTCTATGAAGAAAAGAAACTTCTTGAAACCTTCGGCTCTCAATATTCAGACTACCGGAAAAAAGTCGGACGTATTCTTCCATTTAAATTAAGAACTTAATTATCATACTATTATGAGAAAAATTATATTTAATTTAGTTATAACCGTTATTTTCTGCAGCAGCCTGATAATGCCCCAGCAGGAGGAGAAAGTAGTTGCAAGGATCGGTAATCAGAAAATAACCCTTGAAGAATTCACCAAAAGATACCAGCTTACCCCGCAGTATGACAGAAGCGGAAAATATTCCGAGGAAGCGGCCATTCAAAAGTTAATCTATTCGATTATTGCCGAGAAACTCTGGGCAATGGAAGCGGAAGAACTGGGAATAGATTCAGCCGCTATGATGCAAAACACATTCAAGGCACTCGAGAAGATGTATATCAGAGACGGGCTTTTCAGAACCGAAATTGGGGAGAAAGTCTCATTCAGCGATACAGATCTTGCTCAGGGACTGCAGCGCTCAAAAGTCAGTCTGCAGATAAACTTTTTATTCTCATTTGATTCTACCGAGATTAATTCATTATACCGGACTCTCAAAAGCGGTGCAAATTTTGATTCTCTCCTGAAGCCCCGTTCTGAAGCCGGATTTCAACCCGAACCCCTCGATATCGAGTTCGGTAAATTAACCGAGGAAATCGAGAACATAATTTATTCCCTTAAGGAAGGAGAGTTTTCCTCTCCGGTAAAAGAGACTGAAGGGTGGCTGATTTATTATATCAAATCACGCAAAGAAAAATATCTCTCTTCAGATGAAATTCAAAAACTATTGAGCAAAGTCAAAACAACTATTAAAGCGCGAAGAACAGATGCTGAGTACCAGAAATTCTACCGTTCCTTTTTTCCCGGAAAACGTGTTGAGACAGACGGAATCCTTTTCTGGTCGCTGGTCGAAAAATTATCTTCATTAATGCAATCCAAAAAAGACAGTGGACTTGTTACAAAGAATAACGAAGTAAAATTACGCCCAAGTGATCTTGCCACTCTTGAAAATCAATTTGGCGCTGACTCGCTTGCAATGCCCTTTATCCTTCTGCCGGATAAACCCCTTACTCTGAAAGAGTTTCTTGCTTACTTCTTCTTTGAAGGATTCTTCAGCGATCAGGTAACAAATGAAATAATTGCTTCGAAACTCAACTCAAGAATCAAAGGGATGATCGAGCAGGAACTTATAGCACGCGAAGGGATTAAAAGGGGAATACAGAATTTACCGGATGTTAAAGAAGACATTCAGATGTGGCGGGAGAATTACCTTTATAAGATAATGCTTCAGACCCTTACTGATTCAGTCTCCGTTTCCGGTCCCGAGATAGCAGACTACTACCAAAAAGCTTCCGGAGATACTCTTAATACTCTTTATGTTAATATTCTGGAAATCCTTACAGACAGCCTGGAGATAGTCGAAAAAGCCCTGAATACAATTACAGACGAGAATTCATTCAGGAAATTTGCCTCTCAACATACAAAGAGAGTGTGGACCAGAGAAAACGGTGGTGAGTTCGGCTTGACTTCAGTAGCTTCCCTGGGTGAGCTTGGGAAGATTGCTAAAGGAATGAATGTCGGCGATGTTTATGGCCCGATCAAACTGGATGAAGGGTATTCCATTATTAAGCTTATTGATAAAAAAGATAAGTCGATTTCGCAAACGCCCTTTGAAGAAGCAAAAAACAATCTCAAAGAGACCCTCTCGGCAGATAAGTATGATGATCTTTTAATAAAAAAGACCGTAGCGCTTGCTCAGAAATATGGCGTTACCGTTGACGAGAATCTGCTCTTTAATTCAGGGATAAAAAATTTGCAAATGGTTGTTTTCAGGTACATGGGTTTTGGAGGAAGGGTTACTGCAGTCCCTCTTACTCCCCGCTTTATTGAGTGGGTGGAACCCTGGCTTCAAAAGCAGAAAGAGTTACCGTAGTCTAAGTTTATTTGCGGTTACGGCATTTGCCGCTACTTTATCATCATCATTTTCTTCGACATCTAAAAATCACCGGCGGTTATTCGGTATATATACACTCTGCTTGCAAGTTTGCCTCCGTTGAATTTAACCTCGTAATATCCTGCTTCATGTTCTTCATTCACAAGCTTTGTTATTTCCTTTCCAAGAATATCAGATATAATCAAACTTACTCTGCACTTTACAGGCAACACATGCTTCACCTTAGTCGCTAGTTAGTATTAACATAAAGTATTTGTGATTTTTCCTTTAATTAGTTTTGCTAATATTGATTTGTATTTCATAACCATCTATTACAAGCACAGCAAAACTGATTACCGGTCCGGGTAATAATATTATTGGTAATACAAGCAGAGAGGTTTCTGGATTATCATTGTTTTCACCCTTAAACGTATCCCAAAGCATTAACAAAGCGATGCTTGCAAATATACCAGCGGTAAGACTCTTCAGTATTCCGCTTGAAAAACTATTAAATGAAACCGAGATAATATTTTTTAGTGGAATCACCTTTTCACTACCCGTATTCTGATCTACAAATGTTGATGTGGAGTCGGAAATTTGAAAATTCATTCCCGAATAGACAAGGCTGTCAGTAGTAACTATTCTTACATCTTGTTCAAAACACAATTCATTTACTTTATTATTAAATTTGTCCGTAGTATAATAATCACCTCTGTTCACTTGATATAAGCAGCCTACAAATTGACTAAAAATAAGAATGAATACAATTAGCCTAAATGCTTTACGCATAAGGTGTCCTTTTTTTTTCTCCTTAATCTCCGGATCGGTTGAGTTGCAGCTTATACTTATTATTGCTACAAATAAACTAATTAGTATTATTTTCATTTTATCTGCATTTTGTTTCTTTTTGCAATATCAATTTACAAAATTAATTAATACAAGTCTATCAGCCTCAGGCTGATTTTTAAAAATAAATGTGGCGTTTTTAGCGGTTTTTCACCATCCCTCCTCCGTCGGAGATCCGTCAATTGACAGAGGTCGGATTTTCTCTGTTCCACCTTTCCATTATTCCACTTTTCCTCCCTATTCCATAAAAAATGATCACACTATGATCGCGTTTTTTCCTCCCAATGTATTATATTGTGTATGTAAATATATTTTTACTTGTTGATTTATCAAAATAATCCTGTTTCTGAAAAATCGACTTAAAATAACACAAATTTGGAATCCCGGCTCACTTCCGCCACTCTCCTCACTGAACCAAAACCCATTGTAAACCCATCCTAAACCCATTGAAAACCAATCCTGATAAGCCTCACAAATGTATCCCGAATGTATTCTCACCCTTCTCTGGGAACACCATAAAATTCACCAATTTCGGAATTTACTTATATGGTTAGAATTAAAAACCTCATTTTTATTCGATTTTCGAGGTTTGACAAAATATACACAAATTGCCCCTAAAGTCCTCCTTTGGCTCTTAAGATAAATTGTGCAGAAGGGGAGCAGAAGCGGACCAGAAACCTGGCAGAAGCGACGGTTTTTCCGCACAAAACTTTCTGTTATCGCGAATCTTTGTTATGATTTCATCTGATTTAACGGGGATAGCCGGTGAGACGCATCGAATCAATTAGGCGGTAAATTGATCCTCCGCAAAGGAATGGTACACTATTTAACCAGGCTCATCTTAATAGTCTTCACAAAATCACCGGCGATTATCCGGCAGATATATATTCCGCTTGAAAAGTGTCCTGCATCAAAACTAACCTTATGAGTGCCTGCGGTCTTCTCCTCATTAACAAGCCTTGTTACCTCCCTCCCAAGTATATCATATATCCCTAAAGTAACTTTACTGCTTACCGGTAAGTGATAACTGATTACTGTCTCCGGATTAAACGGATTGGGATAATTCTGCTCAAGTCTGAATAACCGAGGCTCCGAAAAGTGAAGCTTTACTTCCGTCAGAGTTGAATCGCTTGAAAGAATTCTTATTCCGTCTGCAATCACAACCTTACCGGTCTCGGCAAAATTTGTTATTACCAGTTTGTCATTCCCATTTCCGCTGAATTCAAATGATCCGATCTTGTTCCACTTGGTTCCGTTAACGCTCTGATTTAAGCGGACGGTATCCACACCGTTTTCCCTGTAAACATAGTAAGGAGTATTATTGGCTCTGTTGCTGGCGGAAGTCCACCAGGCAAATAAATCATATGTGCCCCCCTTGGGAAGATTTAATCTATATTCAGCCGAGGTGCTCCCATTGCCGCTGTTAACATAGAGCGAAGGGGAAGTTCCCCAGTATCCGCTTACTGTTGACTGAAGCCAGCTTCCGTTAAGCGTGCAGCCGCCTTCTTCTGTATCGATTTTCTTATTGTAAAACACGGGGGGTAAAAGGGGAATCGAATCGGGCTTGACAATTGCCAGCATAGTGGGAATAGGGCGCTGATATGTGCCTCCCTCAGGGCGGTTGAGAAGCGTGTTCCCTGCACCAATTTGTGAAGAACCCCCTCCGTCAAGATTCATTGCTCTCTTGCAGCCTAAATCAATCATCACCTGAGCAAGCTCTGTAAGGCTCAGTCCTTCACTCGCCCCGGTCTGCCTTCCGTCAGCAACAAGCATGATAATATGATTACTATCAGTAAATCCGACTGCCGTTCTCGGATCCCTGTTTGTCAGGCCAACACCGGATTCCCAGAAAACTTCTGGGTCATAAGTGATATTTGCCACCGAATTCTTTACTAAAGTTGGTCCTCCGCCTATACCGGCAATGATTTCATAGTAAGGTTTTCCGTTTGCGGGAATGGGGTTTGGCGCAGGAGTTCCAGGTACATTCGGAGTCGGTGCTGTATAGCAATAAATATCTATAGGGCGGTTGCCGAAATGATAAATCCAGTCTATGGTTGGTTTACGGGTGTCATTAAAACCAAAGAAACTGCGGGTTACAGTATAAGTCTTTCCATTACGTGGGATGTTCTGAATATTCTTGGCATGTAAAACACCGGGAGTCACAAGCGCTGAATAAGATGTGCCGCTTGCCATATCGAAATACCCCCCATTTATTCCGCCGATTGCTCCGAACCTTTGCATAAAGGGAATAAGACCTTCGGTACCGGAAGGATTAAAGTAAGGTTTGATCCCAACATTCTCTGAATTAAAGTCCACATCATAATACCAGATTTTCAACTTTGGATTTTCCCTGATCCCGGCAAATAGTTTTACTCCGGATGGGAGTGCGTACTGCTGACTTACTTCCGTCCAGCTGATTGGCTGAGCAAATAAATTCACACTCAGTAAAACAAAAAGAATATATCCTTTCATATTATTTCCCAAGTCCGGCAAGTGTCTGCTTCATTTTTGCTATTTTCGATTCCCAGTCACTCTGCTTCTGCCTTTCCTTTTCAACTATCTCAGCAGGAGCATTATTCACAAAACTCTCATTCGATAACTTCTTTGTTACCCCCATTAACGAACTCTCAATCTTCTCAATTTCCTTTTGGATTCTGCTCCGTTCTAAATCGTAGTCAATTAATCCCTCAAGAGATATGAAAATCTCGCAGTCCTTAATCACCGCCGAAGCTGAAGCCGGGTATTTCTCCAGGTCGCTGCCGCATTCAACGCTGTTAGCCTTAACAAGTTTTTTTACGTAATCAATTCTCTGCTCAATTGCCTTATGAGTCTTAAGTCTGATGTCAAGTTGTTTCGACGGCGGTATATTCATCTCGCCCCTTATGTTCCTGATGGCAGTGATCACATCCATAATAAACTGCATTTCGTCTTCCGCATCTTCATTTATGAGATTTTGATTAACTTCAGGGAACAGGCTTGTGGAAACTGATTCATCTCTTTTCCTGTCACCTGCAAGATGCCAGAGCTCCTCGGTAATAAAAGGCATAAAAGGATGAATGAGTTTCAGAAGTCGCTCAAATAGGTTGATTGCTCTTGTCAGAACGGCACTCTTCACTTCTTCCTCGCCGGAATATAACCTGTTCTTTATCAGTTCAATATACCAGTCGCAGAAGTCATTCCACACAAGGGAATAAACAATCTTGATGCCGTTGTTAATTTCGAATTTTTCCATTGCATAAAGGAACTGCTTTAGCGATGAGTTGAAGCGGGATTCAATCCATTTATCCACAAAATCAATATGGAGTTCCTTTGCCGCCTCATCTGTTTTTATCGTCTGTGCATTCATTAAGAGGAATCGTCCGGCATTCCAGATCTTGTTCGCAAAGTTTCTTCCGATTTCGCACCTGTCTTCGCTGAACAAAACATCCTGCCCAAGTGGTGCAAGATATATAACCGTGAACCGCAGTGCATCTGCGCCGTAATCTTCAATCACCCTCAAGGGATCCGGTGAGTTGCCAAGTGACTTGCTCATCTTGCGCCCCTGTATATCGCGGATTATACTCGTGAAATAGACATCATCAAAAGGTATGCTCTTTTCAAAATGAAGTCCCGCCATGATCATCCTTGCAACCCAGAAGAAAATAATATCCGGCGCGGTGATCAGAACACTTGTCGGATAATAATATTTTCTCTCCTCTTCCGTTCTGAAAACTCCGTGTGCCCAAAGCCAGCTTGATGCCCATGTATCAAGTACATCCTCTTCCTGGCTAATATTCTTTGAACCGCAGCAAGGACATTTTTCAGGAGTTTCAACAGATACTAACGGCTTTTTACAATCTTCATTTGTTTTATCATTACAGTACCAGACCGGGATTCTGTGTCCCCACCACAACTGCCTGCTGATGCACCAGTCGCGGATATTTCCCATCCAGTGTTCGTATGTCTTTGACCAGTGAGCCGGATGGAATTTTACCTTCCCCTCCAGGACAACATCTAAAGCCGGCTTGGCAAGATCGCCCATTTTCATAAACCACTGTTCGGATAAGTAAGGCTCTATCGGCACACCGCCCCGTTCAGAATAACCGACGTTGTTCTGATACTCGTCAATCTTTTCCATCAGGCCGGCTGCTTCCAGGTCAGCAACAACTCTCTTGCGCGCTTCATACCTTTCAAGGTTTCTGTATTGCACGGGGACATTCTCGTTTGTCACTGCATCGGGCTTGAAAATGTTTATCATCTCAAGATTATGGCGCAGCCCCATTTCATAATCGTTAAAATCGTGCGCAGGGGTTACCTTTACCACTCCGGTGCCAAACTCCTTGTCCACATAATGATCGGCAATTATGGGAATCTCCCGGTTCGTCAGGGGCAGGATAACTTTCTTTCCTATAAAATCTTTATATCTCTCATCATGCGGATTCACGGCAACTGCGGTATCCCCAAGCATTGTCTCCGGCCTTGTTGTGGCAACAACAAGATACTTATCCGAATCTTTAACCGGGTATCTCATATACCACAATTTCCCGTTGGAGGCTTTATAAATCACTTCTTCATCCGAGATGGCGGACTTGCTTGCGGGATCCCAGTTAACCAGCCTGTAACCCTTGTAAATCTTTCCTTCATTAAATAAATCGACGAACGCCTTAATCACCTCATGGTAATAATCATCGTCAAGAGTAAACCTCTCGCGGTCCCAGTCGCAGCTTACCCCCAGCTTTTTTAACTGCTGGATAATTATTCCGCCGTATTTATCCTTCCATTCCCGGCAGTGTTTAAGGAATTCTTCGCGGCCGATTTTATGTTTGTCAATTCCGTTTTCCTTAAGGTGTTTCATCACCTTGGTTTCCGTAGCTATGGATGCGTGGTCAGTCCCCGGCACCCAGCAGGCATTATATCCCTGCATCCGTTTCATTCTTATCAGAATATCCTGCAGAGCATTATTGAGGATGTGCCCCATTGTCAGGCTGCCGGTTATATTCGGCGGGGGAATTACAATAGTAAACGGGTTTTTTGTCTTATCAACTTCCGAGTGGAAAATCCTGTTTTCCATCCATACGGAATACCATTTATCTTCAATCAAACCGGGGTTATATGCTTTTGGAATCTCTGACATTTTTTTCTTCTCTAAATAATTTAATACAATTATCAAAAATACGGAAATATCGCCAATTAAGTAAATCGCCTCCCTCCCGGGTCCTGTCTTGTAATTGCAATTTTATGAATAAAAAAAAGGGCGGATTCATCACCCGCCCACCCTTTTTGTTAAACAAACAACCTTGTCAATCCCTTAATCCTATAAATCGTGTTCAGACTTATTTCAGAAGTGACATCTTTATCGTCTTCACAAAATTACCTGCTATCATCCGGCAGATGTAAACACCGCTCGCAAGTCTGCTCCCGTTGAACTTAACTTCGTAATTCCCAACTTCCTGTTCCTGATTTACAAGTTTTGTCACTTCCTTACCCAGAATGTCATATATCGTTAAAGTCACTTTACTGTTTACCGGCAGTTGATATTTTATCGTTGTAACAGGATTAAACGGGTTTGGATAATTCTGGAACAAATTATATTGTTCCGGTATCAGCTCTTTTTTTGTTTTCGACTTAAATACAGAAAACTTCTTCG
>Ga0247842_10002220_pt1 | contig 29479 bp, 34 predicted proteins | sample LaCruzMarch2015__3_FD_192411 | JGI IMG/M metagenome (GOLD analysis project Ga0247842, IMG submission 192411) | Freshwater microbial communities from meromictic Lake La Cruz, Castile-La Mancha, Spain - LaCruzMarch2015_19m | ecosystem: Environmental > Aquatic > Freshwater > Lake | place: Spain...
TTAGAAACTTCATGGCGGATGGAACTTTTTAAGAAAAAGATTATTGAAGTCCAAAAAGAACCATTCTTGATTACTGATTTAAAAATAAATGGTTCAGAAATTATGAAGACTTTAAAAATTACTCCCGGACCCTTAATTGGTGAACTTTTAAAACAGCTTTTTGAAGCAGTTGTTGATAAAAAAATTAAAAACGAAAAAGCAGCACTTCTGGAATATCTGGGAGAGATCTCCAAAGACATTAAATAAATTCAATTAAAAAATTAAAAAGTAATAACGAAGATTTATTTTATTTCTTTGAAGTTTTAACAACCGCCTTGGCAGTCTGACGGCGAGATTTCTGATCAAGAAAGAAAGCTCCTAGCCCAACTGCAGTAAAAACACAACCAGCAATGCCGTTGATTCCCCAAATTAAACTTAAGGCAAAATAAATTAAAAGACCAAGAGCTAAAACCCAACCCCAGGCCTTCTTTTCACCTAAAATTCTTCGACCTAAAGCAAAAGCCGTAAAAATCTTAGCAAAATAAATTAAAACGCCAAAAAGAGGAAGAACAATAAAGATAAAGGGAATGCCGATTAAGCTAATAGCTAAAAAGATAATGACAAAAAGAAAAATAATCGGCATTAATAAACCCCAGCCCAAACAAGCCCAAAATCTGGTACGGATAATAACCGCCATATTCTCCATCCTTTTTGAGAAAAAGTAAAGGAAAATTAAACCAAAAACCAAGGCCATTAAAATGGAAACAAAAGCAAAATAAAGACCTAAGCCATAAAGACCGAAGAAAAGCGGCATCATTCTGGCTGGTTTCCAATTAGCCTTATTGTTATTTTCAGGCAATGGCTGATAAGTGGTCTTACCCATAATTACGGCGCCCTGAACCATCTGAACTTCAGTTTTAGCCTGATAATCTAAGTCACCTAAAATTTTGGCTTTAGCGTCTAAAGTCAAGCTGGCCATCGAACCCTGAACATTGCCACTAACCGTAGAATTAATATTAGCTTGATTGGCATAAATCCGAACATCTTTTCCAACTGAACCGTTTACCTTAATATTACTGCCAAAACCAAGCAAACTACCTTTTATCTGGGCTTTTTCATTAACAATGATGTTACCGCCACCAACCGTTAAATTACGGCCAATCAAACCATTGATTGTAACTGTTCCCCCCATTACTCTGATATTTCCAACAACCTCACCGTTAACCACGATATTGCCGGAGCCAGCAATCAAATCACCATTAATTTTGCCGTCAACATTAACATTGCCACCAGCAGCAAAAACATCACCGTTAACTAAACCATTAATATTAACGTCAGAACCAGCCCCGAAAAAATCATGTTCAATAACTTCACCTTTTTTAATTTCAACAATCTTTTTATCTGAAGAACTGGTGGCCTGATTATCAGCCGCCAATGTTTGAGGAACAAAAAAGAAAGAGAGGCCTAATATAAAAGAAAATAGTATAAGTATTTTTTTCATCATTTATATCTTACAAAAAAATTTTAAAAAAATCAAATTTCTTTTAACGCTTTTTCCTTTGAGCTAGATTTTCCCAAAGAACCAAAAGTGGGACAGCCGTAAAAGTCGAAGAATAAGTTCCGGAAACCGTCCCAATCAATAAAGCCGCCACAAACCATTTAACTGTCACTCCACCTAATAGTAGTAAAGCGATTAACATAAAGATAATCGTCAAAGAGTTATTTAAAGATCGCGACAATGTTTCCGTAATCGCTTTGTTAGCTAAAGATTCAAAAGATACTTTAGGAAATAATTTTTGCGATTCTCTTATCCGATCATAAACCACCACGGTATCATGAACAGAAAAAGAAAGGGTGGTTAAAAGAGCGGTCACGAAAAGAGTATCAACTTCTATACCCAAGAAATGACCCAACAAAGAAAAAGAACCAAGCATGACAAAACTATCATGAAACATGGCTAAAATAGCACACATACCAAACTTAGCATTTTTAAAACGCCAACCAACAAAACCTAAAATAAAACCAGCTCCCAAAATAATAGCAATAATGGTTTTGGTTAAAAGCTCTTTACCTAATGTTGGACCAACCACTTCAAAACGAATTTCTTCAGGCGCTTGATTAAACTTGGTAGATAAAATACTTTTAACTTCCGCTGCTTTTTCTTTTTCTAAACTCGGCATTCGTAAAAGATAAGTATTATTACCTGAATCCTGAACAGAATAAACCTGAAAATCTTTTTCTGTTAATGATGTTTGTAAATCTTCAACTTTTATTGCTGAGGAAAATTTGTATTCCAGTAAACTACCACCAATAAAATCAATGCCCGGTCTTAAGCCAAACATTAATAAAGAAACTACCCCTGGAACAATCACTAAAGCGGAAATTAAAAAATATAACCATTTAAATTTCATCCAATTAATCATTTTTTTATTTTTTCCTTTCGATAAAAAGTTCTGATTAAAGTTCTAGTTACTACAATCCCAGTAAACAAGCTCAAAACAACTCCCAAAAACAAAGTTAAAGCAAAGCCTCTAACCATTCCTGAAGAATTAAGAAATTGCCAATTAAAAGGATTAAAAAGAATAAAACAAGTAATAATGGTACAAGTGTTAGCATCACGGATAGAATCCCAAGCCCGACCAAAACCTAATTCCATCGCCGCAATTCTGCTTTTACCAGCTCGCATTTCCTCTTTCATTCTTTCAAAAATAAGAATATTGGCGTCAACTGCCATGCCAATGGAAAGAATAAAACCAGCAATACCTGGCAGGGTTAAAGTCACTGGCATTAATTTATATAAAGCTAAAGTTAAAAGTCCATAAATAACCAAAGCAATATCCGCTAAAATACCTAAAAAGCCGTAATAAACCGCCATAAAAATAATTACCATCCCAAGACCAATTAAACCAGCTTGAAGGCTTTTCTGCACTGACTCTGCCCCCAGAGTTGCCCCAACATTTCGCTGTTCGATCATTTTAATCGGTACTGGTAGGGCACCAGCATTTAACTGAATAACTAACTTTTTAGCTTCATCTAAAGTAAAATCACCACTGATAACTGCCTCTCCACCATTAATCTGCTCATCAACCCTTGGCGCAGTCACTGGTATTTCATCCAAAAAGATGGCGACTGGTTTACCAACATTTCGACCGGTAATTTCAGCAAATTTTTTGGCGCCTTCTGAAGAGAAATTTAAACCCACCGTTGGCTGACCACTATTGGGATCAAATTTAACTTCTGCTTTAGCTAAATCCTTACCGTTTAAACCGGTTGTTTTAAAATCAGTGAAGTTACTAGCTTGAGTAGCTTCTTTTGGTAATTCCCGAAAATCAAGCTGGGCGGTTTGACCAATTAAATCAATGGCTTCATTTATATCTTTAGCTCCAGGCATTTCGACAATTAACCGATAGCTTTCCCTAATCTTTGAAGTCTGGATTAAAGGCTCACTAATACCATAAAGATTAACCCTTTTTTCGATATTGTTTCTAGCGGCTTCGATAGCTTCGTTTCTTCTATCTTCTGGAACATCTTTCATATCCGCTTCAAAAACCAAATGAGCTCCACCAGCTAAATCAATACCTTTTTTAATTTCTAAATCTCGAGTAAAGCGACTTTTACCTAACTGCCAATCAATCCCTGGCCGTTGAATTTCTGTGTCCATTTTTAACCACGACAAACTTTTCTGGTTAAAAGACCAGTCAAATTTCAATCGAATCTTAGCTGGCAGATCAATATAAATTGATCCAACAGTTAAAACCACCACCAACCATATTAAAAAACGACGTGATTTCATTTTTGATTTATTCTACCTTTTTTATGAGACTTCCAGAAAGAGATAATTGTTTGTTACCAGAAAAAGTGTAGACAGCGCGACCAGTTTCCGGCTCAATCTTGACTTCAACTTCCTGCCCGGCTTTTATACCAAGTAACTGGGCAAATTCAAAAGGAATGGTCACAGCTAAACTATGACCAGTTTTAATGATTTTTTGCTTTGTCATTTAAAAGACCTAAACAAACAAATTTTCTTCTTCACCAATCAACATAATCTTGGAATCAGATAAAATTCCCAATAAAAATGGGTCTCTTCTTTTTTTCCGGAAATCAAATTCTTCTTTAGTCATAATACTGTAATTAATTTCTCTACCGATTTTCCCTTCTTCTTCCCGAACGATTGTGGCCAAACTGGCTGGAATAACTTCTCCAACTACTAATAAATCAACCCCTTCAGCTTTAGGTGGTAAACCTTTAGCTAAACGCCCAGAAATTAAAGCGTAACGGACATTCCCTAATTTGCTTCTTTTTTTAATAATTTCTCCACCCAAACCAACTGTTTTACAAACCATAGATAAAATTTCCTGATAAAGGGGATATTCTTTATTAAACCAGTAATAAATCCTATTCCCCCGGTTTTCCTTTTTAACCATCCCCAGCTTTTCCATTCTTTTTAACTCCTGACGAACAGCGTTAATCTCTTCATCAATTAAACGGACTAACTGACGGATATAAAACATTTCCTTGGGCTGGGCGAAGAAAGTTTGCAGAAGCTTAGCCCGAACTTTGGAAACCATTAAGTCTTGAAGCATATTTTTAATATTTAACTTCGCTCCCCACTGGAATGATTTCAATCCAAATTGGGCCGCGATTTAAAGAAATCTCTTTACCAGATTTATCCGTAAACTTAGTTCTTGATTGTCTTTTCTCTTTTTTCCAATTAGCTTCTGTGGCCTTACCGTCTTGAAAAATAATGGCTTTACCAGTTCCGGTTGTCCCATAAAGCATATGTTTTATTTCATCAATTGGTCCAGTTTCTTTCACATACTGGACAATGACAGTTTTGGCTTGCAGCTGAGAATCACTATCTAAATCCTTATGTGTTTGTCCAGCATTGGAGCGTGAATATTGATTAGCTTCTTTGTTGTAATCCCAGGCAACGGCGTAATCATCGTTGTTTTCCCAAAAGGAAAATTCAATTTTGCCAACATCGCCTCGGCTATCACTTTTTTCATCATCTTTAAAAGTCCATTGAATAAAGTTGGCATCCCATTTATTGCCTTCTTCATCAACATTACTTAAGCCTCTTTTAGCTGCTACTTCCCAAAGTTTTTCAGTGGTTGAATACATGGTATGTTCAGTAGCTACTGGATGACCAACTCTTTCATAATCACGCCAAAAAACTGGGAAACCTAAAGAGAACTGATTCATGTCATTACCCGCAGCCAACCAACCATAATCACCAATCTGGCCTAAGGCATTAGCTGGTCCTGGCTTATTAGCCCCACCAACATGAGCGTATAAAGGATAGTCACCATACTCTGAAGCAAAATCCATAAAATAAGTTCTTGCAGAACGAACTGGACCAATAGTCACTTCTTCAGCTGAAGCACCACAGTAAAAAACTGCCATGAAGCGAGTAATACCACCTTCGGCCACAGCTTCATAAACAACATCAGCGCTTCCCAAACCTGATTGAGGCCTGGAATCTAAATGATTTTCGATCATTACGTTTAATGGTCTTCTTTTCTCCCAAATCTGTTTTTCCGTTTTAGTGAATAAACCACCGTTTAAAGGACATTTTTCTGTTTTAGGAAGACTTAAATCAATTTTTGAACCAGTTTTGCCTATAGGAGTAACTGGAGAAATTAATCCGCCACCGCTACCATTAAGATATCGGAAAGCACCGTAAGAAATTCCAGCAGAAGCTAAATAAAGAACAAAAGCACCGATAATTAAAAATAATTTTTTCTTCTTCATATCTTTTTTTATCTACCTTTATTAATTATACATTAAAAAAGAAGAATGATAATAACTATAGTTTACTTGATTTTCTTGGCGTTTTTAATAGCCTGTTTTTCTTCAGCTGACAATTCATAACCTTCAGCTTTACCTTTTTTAACCGCCTTAGAATAAACTCTGGTTATCTCCCGACTGTGTAAGCTCGTTAAAACTAAACCGCTATCCTCACCATCTAAAACTGCCAGAGAAAAACTTTGGTTACCACCAGTTTCAGAAAAAGGATTAAAACGAACTAAACCGATTTTTTGAATACTGTAAAGACTCTCGTGCTCAAGCTTTTGAATTTCTTTAGCCAGGTCTTCAATCTTTAGAGATTCTTTATTACAGTTTTCCAAAAGTTCATCCAGAACCGTTTTTAAATTCTTTTTATTAACGCCTTTGGTTAATTTTTGGTAATGATTGTAGAGATTATAAAAAATAACTGACAAAAATACCAACCAAAAAAAAATAACCCCAATTATTATTAAGTCTAATTGACCTGAAATGGCCATATCTTGATTTTAAAATCCCCACATGCTATTGTCAATCATAGAAAATGAGTAAAAAAAGAAAGACCCGCCAAGAAAAAATTATCCTTCAACTCAAAAGAAAGCTGGATCAAGGACAGCCGGTTTCATCTCCAATAAACACTGTCTTTAAAACAAGTCAAGAGGAAGTTTTACCCAAGCCTGAACCTGAAATTAAAAAAGAAAAAATCATAAAAATTGTCGATACTTCGGCTAATTTTGGTGATTTGAAGCTAATTAAAAAAGACATCATTAAAACTTTACTTATCACGATTTTAATCATTGGCCTCGAAGCTGTGCTATACTTGAAGCTAAGATAGTTTACCTGTCTTATAAAGGAAAGGGGGTGAAAACTAATGCCAGATTTTTATTGTGTTAAATGTCGTGCTAAAAGAGATGGAAAGGACGTTCAGAACGTTACTTTAAAAAACGGCAAGCCAGCTCGAAAAGCGACTTGTGAAGTTTGTAGCACAAAAATGTTCCGTATTGGTTAAGACTGAAAGGATTTTAAATCCGGCAAAAACCCAATCCTTCTTCTGAAGAAGGGTTTTTGCTTTCTTCTTAAACTCCATTAAAATTAAATCCCATTAAAAAATCTCTAAAAAATGTTTTGGAAAATTATAAAAAAATTAAAAGAGGCTTAGAATAATTTTTACTCTTCTTTTTCGAATTTAAAAAGAGGATTAGGTAAAGATCTCCAAGAAGATTTCCAGTTTAAATCGCCTTGAAGAAAATCAACAGCTTTCATATCCCCTAAAGAAATAGCGTCTTTGATTAATTGAAGATTAGCAAAACTTCCCAAACCGGAATAGTCACCAACATCACAACCGCCAGCTAAACAATAGTAAGTTTGATTATAAAGAACCACTAAATCAACCGCGACAATTTTATTCTTGATTAAAGTGGAAATCATTCTTACTTGATAGTCACCAGCCAATTTAACAATTTCTCTAAAAACAACCTGTTTTTCTTTAGGTAAGAAGGTTGATTTACCATCATCAAGAACCATACCATCAAAACGAGAAATATTTAATTTAAATAAATTCTCTAAATGAGAAAAATCATTATAAACAGTCTGAGGATTAAGAGCTTCAATTCTTTTAAAATCTCTTTTCAGATTATAACGTTTTTTCTTTTTTAAGGTCGCCCAATAATCATCCATAGTTTTAAAATTTTCAATTGGCAAGACATATTTTTCTTCATCCACAGCAAAGATTTTTGGCTGATCAGTAATACCAGCTTGAGGAGAAATACACTGTAGTTTGGCTTTACCAGGAATTAATTTTAATAACAAAGGCACAGTTGATTCCATGGTGGTAAAAAATTTATTTTCTTCAGGCCAATTGCCACCGAACCAACTATATTGTTTGTCTTCACTATCAAACCAAAGTGGTAAAACCGATATTGGTTTACCCTGGAAAGAAAGAGTTATGAAATAAGGGTCAAAATGATAACCTCTCCAAAAAGCTAAGCGGAAATCCCACAAATCAAATAAACTTTTTTTCGGTGAAAAAAGATTCCACAATTCATGACACTTTTCTAAATCAGTTTCCACTTTAAACATTAAATCTTTACTGGCGCCATTAAAGATTTTTTTAACAACAGAAACAATTTCCTTTTGTGGCAGTTCCACTAAGGGGACGTTGTTTAAAAACGTAGCTGTGGGGTTACCCCCGGGAGGCTTTTCCATTTTAATTAACTTTTATCTCTCTTTTTTCCTCTAATTTTTTTAAAAAATTTCTCTAAAAAATTATTTTTTTAAATCTAAATTAAATTTATATTAATTAGAAACTTTGTCAAGTATTAATTGCAAGCTAAAACAGCTTTCGGAAAAAATTTAAAAAATAATCAGGATTAAACCGAGGAAAAAACAGTAAAAACTGAAAAACCAAAGACGAGAATTCAATAAAATTTTCTTTAAAATCTTCAAAGAAAAATAGCCAACTATTCCAGCTATAATCATTCCTAAAACTGACTGACCAGCTAAATGAAATTCACCGTTACTTAAATCAGGAATTTGTAAAATTAAAGCTCCTAAGATGGCTGGAATGGCTAGAAAAAAAGAAAATTCAAAAGCTAATTCCCTTCTAAACCCTCTTGCTAAAGAACCAACCATGGTTGAACCAGAACGAGAAACTCCAGGTAGAATAGCTATGGCTTGAAATAAACCAACGATTAAACCATCCAGCCAATTTACCTTTTTAAAAGACATTTTCTTTTCTTTTAAAAAAATTGTTAGTAAAAGAAAAAAACTGGTAATTAAAAAAGAAACTCCGATCAATTTCATCGAAGAAAAAATAGTTTCTATGTATTGATTAAGGAATAAACCAACAATAATTGCTGGGATTGTCCCAATAACTAATAACCAAAAAAGATGCCAATTATCTTTATCTTTCTTTAAAAGACCTTTAATAACACTAGCTAATTCTTTTCTAAAAAAAATTAAGATGGAAAATAAAGTTCCTAAATGAACAAAAATATCAAAAATAATGACTTCTTTTAAATGAAAAAGGTTTTGGAAGATCGCCAAATGGCCAGACGAAGAAATTGGTAAAAATTCCGTTATCCCCTGGATAATAGCTAAAAATAATGTTTGCCAAAAAGACATTTACTTATTGTAAGAAAAAGTTGAAAAATTAGCAATTTTTTGCTATTATAGGATGGCCTAGAAAGCCGGACAGTTGCTCTGAATTGTATAAATCCAGAGAGGAAAGTCCAGACAGCTAAAAGACAGGGTGGCCGTTGCAAAACGGCATTCCGACCCCCTAGTGAGTCGGAACTAGATAGGGCCACAGAGACGAGTCTTTTTTCTCGTAACTGAGAAAAAGGGGTGAAACGAGGTAACCCTCCCCGCTGCAACCTCCGACTGACACGTTATTAGGAGTCTTGTCCGAGTGTCGATGATCGAGGGCATAGATAGATAACTGTTTAAACAAAATCTGGCTTATGAGCTTTCTAGGCGTTTTTAATACCTAAATTTTTTTGAATTTTTCTGAAGAAGAAACTTCCGTTAAAACAACTTCCAATAAAAGAACAATTGGTACCGCTAAAATCGCTCCTGGGACACCACCTAGTTTGAAACCAATAATTAAAGCAATAATGGTGACTAATGGTTTCAAACCACATTCTTTAGCCATAACCTGAGGAACAATTAAATTATTTTCCAGTTGCTGGACAAGAAAATACAAAGCCCCTACCGCCAAAGCCATTAAAGGTGAAACTAATAAGGCTACTAAAACTGCTGGAATAGCGGCAATAAAAGGTCCAATGCTGGGAATAATTTCCAAAAATCCCGCTAAGATAGCTAAAGGCAAAGCATAGTCAATTCCCAAAAGACTTAAGCCAATATAAGATAAAACACCAATAATCAACATTAATAATAATTCCGCTCTTACCCAACCGCCTAATCTTTTTTCGATTTTGTCAAAAATTCTTACTCCAGTATTAGCAGCATTCTCACCAAAAAAACGCAAAAGATATTTATCTAAGTTTCTTCTTTCTAAAACTAGATAAAAACTAATCACCATCAAAACAACAATGCTGATAATATTTTGGAAAAAACTGGTCGCGGTTTTAATAATACCACCGGAAATAGCTCCTAAGGTTGATGTTAATTGGTTAATTTGGTTGTAAATCATATTTTGATCAACTCCTAACCAACGCAATGATTCAAGATAGGAAGGAAAATTAGAAACTAAATTTTGAGTTTGATCAATTAAAGGTGGAATAATACCGGCAATGGTGAAACCAATAACAACAAAGATAAGCATATAAATTAAAACAATACTTAAGGCCCGAGGAAACCTCCATCTTTGTAAACGATCAACTAAAGGATCTAAAGCCGCCATTAGAATAACTGCTAAAAATAAAGTGATAAGAACACTACGGAGATAATACAAAAGCCATAAAGAAAACAAAAAAACAACCGTGAAGATAATCGTTCTGTGGGAAATTTCAATTTTTCTTGGCATCTTTATTTTGATTGTACCAAATAACAACTTGCTTTTCTACTTTATTTTCCCAATCTTTTTGACTAATGTCAAACCATCTGTTTTTTGAATTTTGGGGGAAAGTTTTTTTAAACCAGGTTTTTTGCCGTCGGGCATAAGCGTGCTCATCATATTTCCAACGCTGAATGATTTCTTCCTTATCAATTTTTTCTTTATCAGAAGTATTTTTATTCTGAAAATAATCTTGCCATTCACTATAGCCAATAGTCTTATCTAAAACGGAATTGTTAAAATCATAACCTTTTTCCAATAAAGAATTAATTTCTTTTTCTGCTCCGTTTTTAATTCTTTGTTCAACCCGACTATCAATTCTTTTATATAAAAAAGAATATGATGCATCTAAAACAACCGCTAAAGTTGAAGATAAAGAAGATTCCCCTTTTATTTTTTTTATTGCCTTATTAACTAAATTATTTTTTATATCTTTTTTCAACCAATAAGCAACTTCTATGGCCCTGATTAATCTTCTGGGATTATTTTGATCAGAATTATTCATGGATAACCATTTTTTTAAATCAGCTTTCTTTAATAAATCAGTTAATTTGGTCAGAGAAAAAGTCTCTAATTTTTTTCTTAATTCCCAATCTGGCGAAATATTTAAAGTTCCTATTCCTTTTAAAAAAGCTTGCAAATAAAAACCAGTACCACCAACTAAAATCGGGGTCTTATCTCTTTGCCAAATATCATCAGCTACTTTTTGTGCACAGTCTAACCAATCAGAAACATTAAAGGAAAACTTTGGATCAGTAAGATCATAAAGCCAAATTTTTATCCCATCAACTTGATAAAAACCAATCTGTAAATCTTTATTATCAACTTCTACTTCTGATTTTTGCCATGAAGATTTTGAATCCTTTGGCAAATCTTTACCGGTAATAATATCCAAATAGCGATAAACCTGACGAGAATCAACAGAAATAATCTCTCCGTTTATTTTTTTGGCTATTTTTAAAGCTAAACTGGTTTTACCAGTAGCTGTTGGCCCACAAACAATTAATAATTTTTTCATTCACTAATTATATCAGTAAGCATAAAATCATTGACAGCTTGAATTAATAAATGCTAAAAATAAATAATCTTAAATTTTTAAAGGAAGGGGGTAAATAAGAATGTCTGAACTTAATAAAGATTATAAGTGTAATATTTGCGGCAACGTAGTAAAAGTTATCCAAGCCGGAGCTGGAACTTTATCTTGCTGTGGTCAATCAATGGAATTAGTAGTTGAAACAATGCAAGCGGCTGCTCCTGAACCAATAGTTACACCTGAAATAAAAATTGAAGAAATGCCACCAGTTCCAGAAACCGTAACTGAAGAAGCGACTAAGCCGGAACCGGTTTTATAAAAGTTTTTTCTTTAATCCTTTATTTATCCTCAGCGATTTAATTAATTAAATCGTCTAGTATTTTCCAACGGCGTCTTTTTTCCTTTAATGGAACATCGTCTTCAAATTCGTAGGCTTTTGTCTGAGGTCTGGGAGAATACATAGCCACATAAGCTTTCACAAAACCTACTTCCTGACAAAGTTTTAAAGTATTTTCAAATTGTTTTTCTGTTTCTCCAGGAAAACCAACAATAATATCTGTCCCAATTTTGATTTCAGGAATTTCTTTTTTAATATTTTTAACTAAAGCTAAATAATTTTTAGCAGTATAATGACGATTCATTTTTTTCAAAATATTATCATCCCCTGATTGCACCGGTAAATGTAAATAGCGATCAATTTTAGGTAATTTTAAGGCTTCAATAATCTCTTGACTTAAATCCCAAGGATTAGAAGTAAAAAAAGAAATCTTTTTAATTCCTTCAATCTGGTGAATAGTTTTTAACAATTCGGCAAAATTAATCTTCGCTGATTTTAAATCTTTGCCGTAAGAATTAACATTCTGTCCCAAAAGCATCACTTCCTGACAACCGTTCTTGGCTAATTTTTCTATTTCGCAAACAATCTCTTCAAAAGGCCGGCTCTTTTCCCGACCGCGAGCATAAGGAACAACACAATAAGAACAGAATTGGTTGCAGCCTTCCATAATGGAAACTAAAGCCGGTAACTTTTCTTTTCTGATTATTTTTTTAGTTTTAAATTTTTCTATTTTTCTAAATTCATCAACTACCGGCATTTTTTCTTTTAACCAACGCAAAGGATAACGCAACATACAGCCGGTAAGAATAATTTTGGGATGGGTAGTTAAAAGACCTTTTGAGTTTTTCTTTAGTTTCTTTAAATTGTTAATCAAACCGTAAACCCTGTCCTCAGCTGTTTGCCTAACCGAACAGGCCACAATAACAATTTCATCAGCTTCCTTAAAAGAATGAGCCATCACCCAACCATTGGATTCATACCAATCAGCAATCATTTGGGCATCAGCCACATTCATCTGACATCCGTAAATTTTAATAAAATATTTCTTCATGGATTTAGATTATAGCCTAAAAGGAGGTTTAAAGCGAAATAAAAAGCCTATAACATTGACTTAGGCACAATTTTGCTCTATAATTAGCCAAAGCTAGATTATGTTTTCAAAGCTTATATTTTTAGCTTTTTTTAATTTTAGCACCTTAATAATTTAGTAAAAAGTTCTTGAGAAAGGAACAGGAAATGATTATTAAATCAATTCTCGATACGGATCTTTATAAAATCACCATGGGCCAAGCTATTTTTATGCATTATCCTAAAATAGATGTTACCTATCATTTTGTTAATCGCGGAAAAACTATTTTTCCAACTGGATTCAAAGAAAAACTTCTTAAGGAGATTAAAGACCTTAGTAAACTAAAATTGACTTCAGGTGAGAAACTTTTTTTGGAAAGTATTCCCTATCTGAAAAGAACATATATTGACTGGTTTGCTAATTTTCAATTTAATCCTAAACAGGTTTTTTTAGAGCAACAAAACGGTGAGCTTATCTGTGAAATTAAAGGACCTTGGTACCAAACTGTTTACTGGGAAGTTCCATTAATGGCGATTATTTCTGAACTCTATTTTAAAAAGACTAATCAAAAAGCAAACGGAAGGTATATAACTAGAATAACCGAATGGAAAGGGAAAATGTTTAAAGATCGCCAGATAAAAGTTGCTGATTTCGGCACTAGAAGGCGTTTTTCCTTTGAAGTACAAAAAAAAGTTTTGAATCTTTTAATCAGAACAGCCGGAAAAGCAAAAGATGGTGGATTTTTAAATGGAACCAGTAATGTTTATTTAGCCATGAAGCTAGGTTTAACACCTATTGGCACTTTTGCTCATGAATGGATTCAGGCACATAGTGCAATTTGGGGTTATGAAAGAGCCACGACTGAAGCTTTAAGGGTTTGGGATGAAGAGTTTGAGGCAGTCTTAGGTATTGCGCTTTCTGACACCTACACAACTGATGAATTCCTAACTCATTTTAGCAATCATTACGCAAAACTTTTTGATGGGGTTAGACAAGATTCTGGTAATCCAGTTATGATTATGGAAAAGATTATTAAGCATTATCAAGACCTAGGGATTAATCCAAAGTCTAAAACTTTCGTCGCTAGCGATAATCTTAATGTTGTCAAGGTTATAGCAATCCAAGATGCCTGTCGGGGACGTATCCAATGTTCGTTCGGTATCGGTACTAATTTAACTAATGACGTTGACAAGAAGATTAAACCGTTAAATATGGTCATTAAACTTTGGGATGTAACCCTCCCTGATGGCAGAATTAAGAAAGTTGTAAAACTCTCTGATGATTCAGGAAAAATAACTGGTGATTCCAAAGAAGCAGAAATTGCTCGTTATGTCCTTTTTGGCAAAAATTAATAAAAGAACTTTACTAAGTTACAAAGGGTGAGCCAGATCTCAATCAGTTTTTACTGACAAAAGATCTGGCTTTTTTTATGTCAAAATAATATGCTAAAATAATTTATGCTTCGACGCAACAATCAGGGCCAAAATTTTTATGTCAGCAGTATGGAAAAAAGTGCCAAAGATAAGGCGCGTCTTTTCCCCTTTGTAAGGGGAAAACTAATTGTTGATATGGGAGCTGGAGCTGGACCTCTATCAGAACTATTAAGTATTCACTTTCCAGAAAGTAAAATTATTGCCGTTGATTGTGAACAAGACATGATTGTACGTCTTAAAAAAAGATTTAAAGAAAACCCAAGAATAAAAGTTGTTAAATCCAATGTCCAAACTTTTTCTTGTCCTGAAAAAGTTGACACGGTAATTTTTACCTCTGTCCTTCATGAAGTCTTTTCATTTAAAGATTATTCTCATCAGGAAGTAATCGAAACACTAAAAAATGTTCATAAAATTTTAACCCCTGGTGGTCGGTTAATAATCAGAGACGGCATTCAACCAGAACAAGAAACTTTATATCTGAGGGCAAAAAATAGTTGGGCCTATGAAAAATTTAATAGGTTTGTCAAAAATTTTAGAGTCAGGCCGATTGTTTTTTGTAAGGGTGTTTTTAACAATGACAGTTTTATTCAACAAAAACCAAAAAATTATGAGGAATTTGAAAAAAAGAAATTTTTTATTGAAATGCATTCCCAAGATGCTAGCGAACTTTTAAGCAAATATTTCTACTCCGAAGATAACTGGGAAATTGAACTTAAAGAACAGTTTGGAATTTGGTCTTTAAGAGAATATCAGCATGTTCTTATTGATATTGGCTATCATATTGTTTATGCCGAAACTTACGTTTTACCATATCTGATTAAAGAACATTACTCTAAGGATTTCGATGTTTATAGATTGGAAAACGGATACCCCACTAAAATTCAATATCCGCCCAGTACCATGATTTTAGTGGCCGAGAAATCTTAATTCTTTAAATTTTAGCCAAAAAAAACAGGAGAGATTTATTAATACAAAAAACGTATTAAAAATCTCTCCTGCAATTATTTAAGGACAGTTCAAAGATTAATATCTTCAATTTATAAAGTGCTTTTCCTTTTTGAGGATATTAAATATTGAAAAAATCCTTTGAGGTTTTATTAGGATCAATTTGTGTCTGTGAGGCCCTAATAACTGATTTAGAAACTAATCTAAAAGTTTCACGGATAGCATGACGTATGCTATATTCTCCTTTATTAAGGTCAATCACTTTCACTGTTGGAAATCCCATCTCTTTAGCAACCTCATTATAGTCTACTGGCCCTGTTTTAAAACCAACAAAAGCTAATATCCAATTCTCTCTTTTGCGAATCTCATCAGTAATTTTCTTTACATCTGAAAGCGCACCATGTCGAGAACTGTTGTCATCTCCGTCAGAAAAAACAACCAGAATAACTTTTGTTGAAACACCCGCATTTAACAACATTTCTTCATAACCCAAAGCCCCGGTTAAAGCATCCAAAGTGGCATCATATAAAGCTGTCATATTTCCAGCTCTATAAGAAATGTCGCTTGGAATAATTTCTTCAACAGGCCTATTAGCAAACTCCAGGTTAACTACCTCATCAAAATAATACAGGGTAAGAGTTAAGGCCTGTGCCTGTTTACTTTCTTCCATTGCTTTGACGCTTTCTTTCAAAGAAGCTTCAACCTGATCTTCGACCCCGCTCATTGAACCACTTTTATCAACAACAAAAATAACAATGGTTGCTTCAGTCGCCCCTAAATTTTCAGGACTTATTCCTTGGCAAGCCATTAAAGCGGTTGCACTTTCGTTAAGATTATTAACGATTGCAAGCTCTGCTTGTTTTCCAACTTTCCCTGAAATTAAGGTTTTTACTTCTCCAATTGATATTTTTTCTTCTTTTGACTTTGTCATCTTAAACCTCCTTTAAAGAGTTTATTAAATCAATCCGAACCATTTTGTTGTTACTTTTAAATTAAGAGATGAATAAATCAGTACTCTTGATGAGTTTTATACCATGATTTTTTTCCATCTTCTTTAATTCAGTTTGAGCAATAGATTCAAAATCAACTTGCGGATGAAAAACAGAAGAAGTGCAGTCCATCAGAAAAAATATCTTCCCTAAAACCTCAGGCTGACTTTGGGCAAAATAACCAACTAAGGTATTCATTGCTTCAAGAACACAATGTGATTTGGCTTCTCCAGCAACCCAAATTTCATCATGAGAAGCAAGAATATCTAAGATAGGTTTATTAATGGTTCCACCAGGAACATTCGGAACTTCAACCTCAGGACATAAAGGACTATAAAACTCAGTTCGAGGAATATGCCCTTTGTGAACAAAAGTAGGTTGATTATATCTAGCCCCAGAATGAAACATCACTGCCTCTAAAAGAGGTGGCACTATACAAATACCTAAAGAACCATCCATACAGTGATACGGCCAAATCATCAATTGCTTTTTACCAGCTTTTGCCAGTTGGCTAACATATTTGTAAGACCAAGCTGGATCAATAACTGCCCGCCATACTCCTTTATCAATATCTTCTTTACTGATAATGGTAAATGGAGCTGGTTGATTACCATCTTTATCCACCCACCAAGTAGGAAAGAAAATCATTAAAGGATGATGAGTATCAATTGTCATGATCGTTGAGGTTATTCTATGTCCTTCTCGATAAACCAGGTTGATAAGACGTTTCATATCGTCTATAGCTCCTGGAACAGAAAGAGACCCATCGGCATGAACAAAATCGATTTGAGGGTCAACACTTAAAAGAGCAATTCTTTTCTTGTCTCTAATTGATGAACCCCATCCTGACTTTTTGCCCATTTCTATTGCTTTAGAGACATCAGCTGCATACACTTGACCTACCTGTTGATCCGAGTAGAAATCTGGTAAATTAAACATTTTTACTTCCCCCTTCTTTTTTTTATTCTTTTTGACAAAAACCAAACTATTACTTTAATAAAACCTTTCCTTTCTCTAATCCATTATTAAATGTAAAACTTTTTCACCAGAAACAACCACAATTCCGTTTTCATAAGGCCATAATTGAGAATCGGCGTTAACATAATTGGCTGTAGCAGGAAACTTCTTTTGACTTTCGTTATCAATACTTTCTGCTATCAAACCATCATCACTTGGAATTAAAATAACTCCTCGGGCATAAGCGCAAACATGAATATTCCCAAAATGTGGCTTATTAATTACTTCAAACTTTTTGGTAATCTTTACTCGATTTAACTGATTATCAATTAAATCTACTCGACAATAGTCCTTGCCGTTTTTAACGGTTCTTCTTAAAAGAAGAATTGAAGAGCTAGAAAATCTGATTGTTCTATCAATCATTGATTCTCCTTGATCCAAAGGTGAAATATCGATGTCAGCTTGAGACCCATTTTTGATTAGAAACCATTTGTAGTCTTTAATGACTCTGTCAAAACCAAAAATCAATTCCCTTTCCGCATCAACATCAACATCAAACCACGTTTGTTTGTTCATTACCGTATTAACCAGTTCATCGACAATCATATGGCCAAGCTGTAAAGAACAACGTAGTAAAGAACCACCGATGGTTCTGTAAAAATACTTAGCATTACCTCGAAAAACAGCACCTCGATCACCAAACCTATTTGTCACAGTTTGGCCTAATTTTTGAATGCTGGTACCAGAAATGTCCAAAACATCAATCAATGGTTCATCATCATAAGCGTTTTGACAATATAAAAGATATTTGTCAAAAACATCGAATCTCGATTCAACCGTTAATCTGTCTTTACTGACCAATACTTTTCTGGTATTCCCTAGTCGGTTTCTTATATATAAAACCGGCCGTCCTTCTTCATTGGCAATAGCATAAATATCTTTCCCGATAATCTTAAAAAAGATAATTGGACCTTGAGTAGATAAAAACTCGAACATTCTGACCCCTTTAACCTGAATTCTTAACTGTTGAATCTGCTGATTTTTAGCAGTGCAACCTGGGCAATTTTTAAGATATTTAGGATAATAAAAGTCACAAGTTGAGCATTTAATAAGATCTGTCTTAAACTCTTCTAAAAGATCACGATTTAACGAAACAGACTGATGCTCAGCAAAAGTCTTCAGAAAAATATCTTTCAGCTCCTTAGGAACTAGATCAGGACTATAGGCAATTTTAGGATAAATTACCGATTTATCTAATACAGTAATTTTCCCCTGGGCTCTTTTAGTCAGTGTCCTAATACTTGGATGAACCCCTCCATAAGGATGAACCAGTAAAAGACTGCTGAAAAACAAAACCAAAAAAGCATACCAATCATCTTCTTGCCTGAAAACAGGTTTTAAAGAAAGATTAACACCATATAGTCTTGGGTTAAGACATCTTTCCGTTGCGACTTCGCAAGGATAAGAACCAAATTGAAAAGAATCAGCATCGATTAAAGCGATTTCCGTTTTTTTAAACAGGATGTTTAAAGGATTAAGATCACCAACAATCACTCCTCTCTGATGCAACTCAGTCAGAACCTTATGGAGTTTAATAAAAATTTCCATAATATCCTTAGTACTGATACTATTAGCTTCGCGATATTTACGAACACTTAAAAAATCCAAAGCCTGTTGGCCGGAGCTTAAGAGTCTCATTGTAAAACCAACTACTTTATTAGAACCGTCCCAAACCAACTTTAAAGGACTGACTATTTCACTTAAATCAGATAGATTAAGCTGAATCAATTCCTTTAGTTTTTGGGCTTTTCTTTGGTTAGGCTGATGGTAAATTTTTGTAGCTATAGGCAAACTTTGAGCCAACATAACTTTAAAAATTGTCCCTTCTCCGCCAACCCCAATAACATCCTGAGTCTTCAAGGCTATTTTTGTGGTTTTATCAATCCAAACACTATTCATCATCTCCACCCCCTTCATTATTTCTTTCAAAAACGACAATAGCTGCATCATCGACAAAAATTCCTTCTTCTTGATAATTATTACGTGGACCATTGATTTTATTCATCCAAAGTTGAAGTCCTAAAGGAACATCATATGATTCCTGCCAAAGCCTTTTTAAAAGATCATCGCTAAAGCCATCTGTGGCAATAGCTAATCTTTTAATGTTTTTTGTCTTAAGTCTTCTAAATCTCTCTATAGTAAAATTATTTGGTAACCTAGAGGCTTCAGCTATAAGAGAAGCACGAGGGACCAAATGATAACCTATATAGGGACTTCTATTGTCATGCTCAATGCGAATAATTCTCTCGTTAAGAACGACATAACCATCCCCTGCATGAAAAACAATAAAATTTTGACTATCAACAACAAAGGCTAAAACAGTGGCTAAAAGATAACTTTGGACAAAATTAATAGACTCCGTAACATTTCCTATAGAAGGAATTGATTTTCTTATGCCTTCTAAAAAACCAATGATATAAGAATATAGATAATAAGGAATATGGACTAAAGGCGTCTTTTTTGATAAAAGACATTTTATCTGTTGAACTACAAATAAAGGCAAAAGTAAGGCTCCTACTTCACTTTTATTTCCTTGGCTACAGCCATCAGATACAGCCCCAATCCAATATTTTTTTCCCTCAATATCAACCTGCTCAAAATGATAACCATCCTGACAATTTTTTTTCCTGATGGTATGATCATGACCAGTAATAATTCCTCCCCTTAATCTCGCTTCAACCATTTCTTCTCCCTTTCCAAAAAGTTAATAATTCACCCCAACTCAAATTTCTTCGCTAATTTTTAAGGTGCCTTGACAATCAAATTTGACTTTGAAGGTCAAAAAAATACCACCTAAAAAGCAGTATTTTTTTAATCTCAAAGTATCTATTTAACTTCATTATTATAAGATATTTTTTCATTTAAGTCAATAATTGAAAGTGTTATTAATACACTAATATTTTGATAAAAAAATTTATAAAAAAACTAATTTTCTCCTATTAAAACAAAACAATTCAGCTGGTCGATGAACTTCACCTTTTCTTTTATTTCCTGTTTTCTTAATTAAATCTAAAGACGTCATTTTTTTCCGAAAATTTCTCTTATCAAGCTTTTTATCTAAAATTATTTCGTAAACATTTTGCAGTTCGGTTAAAGTAAATTCCTCTGGTAAAAGACTATAAACAATATTGGTATATTCAATCTTTGATTTCAGTCTTTCAAAGGCATAATTAACTATTTTCTGATGATCAAAAGCCATTGGCGGCAAATTTTTAACCGACCACCAAGAAATCTCTGAATAATAAGATGTCGTTTTTATCTTAAAATTATAAGGATTGTTAACTAAAGCAAAATAGGCAACTGAAACGACTCTGCCTCTAACATCTCTTTTTAAATCACTAAAAGAATACAGCTGTTCCAAATGAACATTATCAATATTCGTTTTCTGAAAAAGGACTCTTTTAGCAGTTTCATCTAGAGTTTCTTTTGTTTGAGCCAAACCTCCTGGAAAAGCCCATTTATTTTTATAAGGACCGCTATTAATTTTGATTAAAAGAATCTTTAGTTCATCTTTATCAATCGTGAATAAAACTGCATCTACTGCTAAAGCTGGACCGTAAATAACTTTTAATTCTGTTGACCTTTGATTTACTAATTTCATATTAGTGTAAATAATACACCAATCTATAAAGTTTTGTCAAGTAATAAAATTTGAAGCTAAAATGAAGAAAAAAGATCTAATAATCAATTTTTTTTATTCAATCCTCTTTTTACCGTAAAAACCCACAAAAGCAAAGCCCCAAAAAAAGGATGGGAATTTAACCAAAGATTTTGATTAGGAAAAATTCCTGGATAACGGAAATGAAAAGAAACTAAAAGATAAATCAAAATTAAAATTATCTTAGAAAAAATATCTTTTGAACAAGACCAAAGAATTATCATTAACGGAATTAAAATAACATAATGATGGAACCAGGCAAAACTAGGAAAGAAAATTAAAACCGCAAAAATCAAAGCAAAAAAAGATAAAGCTTTATCTTTAACCCTTAAAAAGAATCCCAAAGAAAAAAGCGTAAAAATTATTCTTAACAATAAACGCCATATCGAGGGGAAATTAAAACGAAGTAAAAAACTGTTTAACGATTGGTCAAAATAACTAACTACTCCACCTTGAAAAAATAAATTACCACCGTTATTTAAATAGCTAAAAATTAAAGCTGGTTTAAAGATTAAAACAGTTAAAATTAAACCGCATAATAAAGTCACTAAAAAACTAATAACACTTTTCCATTTTTTTTCTTTAATAAAAAAGACTATTAAAAATCCAGGAAAGATTTTAATCAAGGTAGCGATGCCTAAAAAAATTCCAGATAAAATTTCTTTTTTATTTTGAAAAAAATAATAAGTAGCGGTTATTAAAAAAAGAATGAACAAATTAATCTGACCTAAAGTTAAAGTAAATTTAACTGGAAAGAATTGGATAAAAAGAATACTAAAAATCAAGAAAGCAGCTAACCTATCTGCTTTCTTAAATAACATTTTAACCATTAAATAAATCGTTCCCAGCAAACAGCCTAAAGAAATTAAAAGCAAAATTAAAGCAGATAAAAATTTAGGAAAAATTAATAAAAAAGTTAGAAAAAGCAAACTGGTTGGCGGATAATTAAAAGGAATTTTATTAAGATAAGTTCCACCAAAGTAATAAATATTATCACCTACTGAAACTGCCTTAATAGCATCCCAATAAACTTTAAAATCAGTAAAATTATCTCCCTGCCAAAGGAAATAAAGCTTGTAAAGTTGCTGGCCTAAAGCCAGCAAGAAGACCAAAGACAAAAACCATAAAATAATCTTTTTCTTCATGGCTTATTTTAACATTCAAAGAAATTAATTTTTAGCGAACGGCTTTTTTTAGAGGTTTACCAGGGGAAAAACGAGGAGCTCGATGGCCTTTAACAATTCTTTTTTCTTGAGTTCCGGGAATAACTACTGGTTTGTCTTTAACTTTAACGATCTTAAAAGTACCAAAACCCGAAAGAACGATTTTTTCTCCTTTAGCTAAAGACTTGATGATTTCATTAAGAAAAACATCAATTACTTCTTCAGTTGCTTTTTTAGTTGAATGGGCTTTACTAGCCACTAAATTAATCAATTCGTTTTTAGTCATGTGTAATAAATATTACAATAAATTTGCCTTTTTGTCAAAGCTAATTAAAACTTTATTATTTAGATTTCGTTACTTCACTCACTCTTGTTTCCCGAATACAAGTTACTTTGATTTGCCCAGCATAAGAAGCTTTTTCTTCTAAAGCTTTAGTAATCTTACTGGCCAAAACAACTAACTCATCATCAGAAACTTTGTCCGGTTTAACTAAAACCCTAACATCCCGACCAGCTTGATAAGCAAAAGCTTCCTGAGCTTCTGGGAATTCTCTGGCAATTTGCTCAATTTGAGTCATCCTCTCAACATACTCTCCATGAGGTTCATAACGGGCACCAGGACGAGAGCCAGAGGCCGCATCGGCTATCCATACTACCCTTGATTCCGGTGAAGAAAAAGGCTTGTCTTCATGGTGCTCAGCAATACAAGCCACTACCTCTTCAGGAATCCGATATTTACGGGCTAGATCAATTCCTAATTGGATATGAGTACCTTCTTCTTCGGTGACAATTTTACCGATGTCATGAAGTAAACAACCCAAACGAACAGTATTGACATTGGCTCCAACTTCATAAGCCAGCTGAATGCCAATTTTTGTTTCTTCCAAAGTATGAAGAATCATATTCTGACCGTAAGAGAAACGGAATTTAAAACGACCTAAAAGCTGAATTAATTCTCGATCCAAACGGTAAACTTGAACCGCATGGCAAAGCTTTTCGCCTTCTTCAAACATGATTTTTTCCACTTCCTGTTTGGTTTTTTCAATGATTTCTTCAATCCGGGAGGGTTGAATCCTGCGGTCTTTGATTAATTTTTCAATAGAGCGACGAGCAATTTCTCGTCTGACTGAATCAAAAGAAGAAAGACGAATATCATTGGTCTCGTCAATTTCAATTTCCACTCCGGTAGCTCGTTCAAAAGTCCGAATGTTTCTACCTTCCCGACCAATAATCCGGCCTTTCATATCTTCATCCGGTAGATGAAGAGTAGAAACTGTATATTCCGATACCCAATCAGTCACTCCATGCTGAATAGCATCAATTAAAATCTCTTTGGATTTTTCATCCACTTGAGCCTTAACTTCTTCTTCACCTTCTTTAATTTTTTTAGCTAAATCTTCAGCAATTCTTTTCTCTGTAGCGGCCAAAATTAAATCTTTGGCATCCTGTTTAGTTAAAGCGGAAATCTTTTCTAGCTTTTCCACTTCTTTTTTTCTAATCTCATCAATTTCAATTTTAGCTTTAGCTAATTCTTCTTCTTTAGCCTTGATTAGTTTTTCTCTTTCCTCAAAAGCGCCGTCTTTGCGCTCCAACTCAGCAATTTTAGAAGCCAATTCCTTAGCTAATAATTTTTCGTCTTCACTAATGGTGCTTTTAGTTTTTTTACTGCCTTTTTTACCCTTTTCTTTTTCAATTCTTTCCTCTTCTTCTTTAGTAATAATTTTTGTTAATAAACTGTCAAAAATACCCATAATAAACTCCTTTTTTAAATAAGCGCTTTTGAAAAATACCAGCCAAAAAGAAAGAGATTAGATCTCTTTTAAAGGTTTGTGAAGAAGAATCATAATTATCTTTTTCATAAAAGTCTTTTGGCTATCAATCATTTTTCAAAAGCATGATTAATATAACCCTATTTTATCCTTTTTTGAACTTTTCATCAAGTATGAGCTTGATTGTTTCCCAGTTAAATCCACGTCTTTCTAAAAACCCTACTAGTTTTTCCCGACAGATTTCTTGAGGTAAACGAGCCCAAACTCTTAATTTTTTTTCTGCCAAAGAGGCTGCTGCTTCTTTTTCATTAACCTTTTCCGCAACAGCTTTTTGAATAAGATTATTATCAATCCCTTTTTGTTTTAACTCCATCACTAGAGCCCTTTTACCTTTAGGCCGAAAAGTCGCTCTTTGATCCAACCACCAATCAACAAAAGCTGCATCATCCAATAAACCTAGATTGGTTAAATCCTCAAGGATTTTAGCAATAATTTTTTCATCAGCGGTTTTCTTATGAAGATAAAACAAAATTTCTTTTTGACTACGAGGACGAAAACCAATAAAACGAAGAGTTTTCTGGAAGATTTGTTCTAAACTGTGAGTTATTCTTTTCTGATCTTTTTCCAAATGTCCGCCTCAAGCTGTTTGGTGAATTTAGGATTTTCGTCAAGATAAATTTTAGCGGCTTGAGCTCCTTGACCAATAATTTCTTTACCATATTTAAAGAAAGCTCCGGATTTATCTACCAAGCCAAATTCCACCGCCACTGACAAAAGATCCGCACTTTTAGAAATCCCAATATTATTCATAATATCAAATTCCGCGGTTCTAAAAGGAGCCGCCATTTTATTTTTTACCACTCTTACCCGATGGCGAGAACCAACCACCACATCACCATCTTTAATCGCTTCAATTTTCCGCATATCCAATCTTAAAGAGGCATAAAATTTTAAAGCCAAACCGCCAGGAGTGGTTTCTGGATTACCAAACATTACGCCAATTTTATGACGCAATTGATTGGTAAAAACCACAATGGTTTTAGATTTAGAAATAGCAGCCGTTAATTTTCTTAAAGCCTGTGACATTAAACGAGCTTGAACACCAATCATGGCATCACCCATTTCCCCTTCAATTTCCGCTCTTGGTACTAAAGCTGCCACTGAATCAACAACAACAATATCAATAGCCCCAGATCTAACTAAAGTTTCCACAATTTCTAAAGCTTGTTCACCAGTATCTGGTTGAGAGATTAAAAGCTCATTCAAGTTAACGCCAATCATTTCTGCCCAAGTTGGATCCATAGCATGTTCAGCATCAACAAAAGCCGCCACCCCACCGGTTTTTTGAGCTTGAGCTACCACACTTAAAGCTAATGAAGTTTTAGCTGAAGCTTCTGGTCCAAAAATTTCTATAATTCTACCTCGAGGAAAACCACCAATTCCTAAAGCAATATCCAGAGCAATGGAACCGGTTGGAACCACATCTACTTGACGAATAATCGCTTTGTCTCCCATTCTCATAATCGCCCCTTTACCATATTGTTTTTCAATCTGGTCCATGGCCATTTTTACAGCCTGAGTTTTTTGGTCTATCTGTGTCATATTTCATTTAATTTTCACAGAAATTGTGTTAAAATTCAAGTGGTCTTTTAAAGAAAAATAATATCGGGGTGTAGCTCAGCTAGATAGAGTGCGCGCATGGGGTGCGTGAGGTCGCTGGGGCAGATCCAGTCACCCCGACTAATATCAAAAAAAACAAAGAAATATAGTCAATATGATCTCTAAAGAAAAAGAATCATCATTTAAAATAGGAGTATTTCCTCCTAAAGAACCACCTAAGGTAAGGCCTACCCAAGAACAAATGCAAAAAGCTATCACTGATGCCATGAAAGATTTTCGTGAAATCGACTTACCAGCGTTAAAAAAGAAATATAATACAGATGGTTCTGCCTTATCAAAGATAATAGTAAATAAATAGAAGTTTTATAAAAATTAATTTTAGACCTTAATAAACAAAGGGGATTAAACGTTTTGTTTTCTTCTGATATTGATGATAATCTTCAAAATTTTTATTTAAAATTTTCTCTTCTTCTTCTAATTTAAGCATGGTGCTGATTAATAAGACCAAGAAAAAACCAATCCGCCAAACTGTTAAATAATTTAACAAAAGACTACCTGCTAACAAAAGCATACCAGTGTAAATTGGATGACGGACAAAATGATAAGGTCCTTTAGTTACTAATTTATTTTTTTTACTTAAGTTAGGCAAAATATTATAACTTCCCTCACGAACCATAATGACAAAAGACCAAACCCAAATACCTAAACCCAAAAGAGCTAAAAAACTAAAAAAAAGATTACTGGGGATTAAAGGCCCGGTAAAAAGAGCCAAAGCCATTACCACTGCTTGAGTGATTGTTAAAATTAAAGATTTCTTTTCCTTCTTCATAAGAAAATCTTATCATATTTCTCTCTTCTAGAGGAAGCATAAAAAAATATAATAAAAAAATAATTGGAAAAGAGAATATTATCTTTAAAAGAAAGTAAAAGTTTCCAGAAGATTAACGTTTCGGTGACTGTTTCTTTTTTCTAGCTCGACCCATTTGACCAACTTTTCTTCTTTCTCTTTGTCGACCGTCACGAGTCAGAAGTTTTTCTTTTTTCAAGAAAGGATGAAAAGTTTCTTTGTTGTCTTTGTCTAAAGCTCTGGACAATCCATGATAAACAGCTCCCAATTGACTGTTTTGTCCAGAACCTTCAACTTTGATGATGGCGTAGTATTTATCTAAGGTTGAAGTAACTTCAAAAGGTTTTAAATAAGTAGTTTTAGCAATTTCACCAGGAAAATATTCACTGATTTTTTTACCATTGACTGTGGTCTCACCTTTACCATGCATTAATTTGATCCGGGCAACAGCAGTTTTTCTTCGGCCAACCGCAAAAATATAAGTTTTTTTAACTTTTTCTTTTACTTCTTTTACTTTTTTAATTTTGTTTATCTTTTTTGGTTTTTCCATTTTACTTGTTTTCTTTTTCTTTTTTTACCACAGCTTCTTTTTTATTTTCAACTTTTTTGTCATCAGCTTTTTTAGAATCTTTAGTATTAACCACAAATTTATCTTCAAAATTATGTTTAGATCCTGTAAAAATCTTTAATCTGGCTAAACGAACATCGCGCTGTTTATTTTTTGGCAACATACCAGAAACTGCATGACGAATAATCTGAGTAGAATCTTTATCCATCTGAGTTTGAAAAGGGACTTCTTTAAAACCACCAGGATATCCAGAGTGACGATAAAAAATTGTTTGTTCTTTTTTTCTCCCAGTTAACTGAACTTTATCTGAATTAATAACTACGACATAATCACCACAGTCTAAATAGTTAACTAAATAAACCTTTTCTTTACCCATCAGTAAAGAAGCGATACGAACCGCCATTCTACCTAAAATTTCATCTTTGGCATCAATTAAGTGCCATTCTCTTTTAACTTCTTCACCTTTAGTTGCTTGAGTTTTAAAATCTTTCATTGTTTTGTTTTTTTATTTTTGTTTTTTTAACAATTACTTTTTTTTATCTTTTTTCTCTTTTGTTTTTTTGACATCTACTTTTTCTTTTTTGGCATTAACAGCAATTTTGCCAACTACCTTTTCTGACACTTTTTTACCAACAACTGCTTTTTCTTCAACCACTTTGGCTACTGGTTTTTCTACCAATTCCAATTTAACCATCATGGCATCATCTCCCCGTCTTTTACCAATTGGAGTTATTTTACTGAATCCTCCGCTTCTTTTAGCAAAAAGAGGAGCAACTTCGTCAACAATTTTGTTGACAGCTTTTTTGTCTTGCAAAAAAGCCCAAATCAGTCTGCGGGAATTAAGCGTGCCTTTTTTGGCTTTGGTGATTAATTTATCCACCAATCTGGTAATCGCCTTGGCTTTAGTTTCAGTGGTTTTAATCTCCCCATTCATCACCAAAGAATTAATTAGGCCTTTAAACAAAGCCTTTCTTTGGGAAGAGTTCCTGGAAAGTTTTCTACCACTGATCCTATGCTTCATTTGCCTTTAGACTCCCATTTAACATCCTTTTTGGCTAAAGCCGCTTGGACGGTTTTAATGGATTTTTCGCCAAGATTTTTAATTTTGGCTAAATTATCCGGACTGACCGTTAAAAGATCAGAAACCGTTCCGTAACCGGTTTTTCGCAGAGCATTGACGATTCTGGTCGGCAAATCAAGCTCTTCCAAAGTCAACCGAGTTGATTCCTCGTAGACTTCAGGTTTTGCCTCTTTTTCAGAGACAACCTTTTTCGGCTGAACAATTTGATTGAAAAAGCCAATCAAAAGTTTGGCGCTTGCCTTCAAAGCTTCTTTCGGCTTAATGGTGCCGTCAGTGGTCACTTCGAGAATTAACTTATCAAGGTCAGTCCTCTGACCAACCCGAGTTGATTCCACGGTGTAATTAACTCTTAAAACTGGGCTGAAAATAGCGTCAATGGCTATTACCCCCAATTTTTCATTCTTTTTGTTATCAGCTGGAACATAACCGAAACCTTTTTCGATTACCATTTCCAGTTTCAGTTTGCTTTTTTTATCAGCCAAATCAGCTAAGACATGGTCTTTATTAGCAACCTGAATATTGGCTGGGAGTTTCATATCACCAGCTTTAACTGGACCGGGTCCGGTTTTTTCCAATTCAACTTTAACGGGTTTTTCGCCTTCGTATTGAAAACGTACTCCCTTTAAGTTAAGAATGAGGTCAATAATATCTTGACTCATCCCTTCTAGAGTGGAAAATTTATGTTTCACTCCATTAATTCTTATCTGGGTGATGGCCGCTCCAGGTAAACTGGACAAAAGAACTCTTCGTAAAGAGTTACCTAATGTTTGGCCAAAGCCTTCTTCTAAAGGCTCGATAATAAATTTACCGAAAGTGGCAGTTTCTTGTTCGCTTTTAATATTGAAAATTGGTTCGATCATTTTTTTTCCTTTCTTCTATTCACTATCGTGAATAGTATTCTACAATTAATTGATCGTCAATGTCAGCTTCAATTTCATCTCGATTAGGCATTCTTACGATTTGCCCAACAGCCGCTTTTCTTTTAAGCCAATCCGGCATTTTGACTTTTTTATCTGCTAAAGCTTTTTTTACACTTGCCATTTCTAAAATTTTCGGCCCTAAAGTAATTGTTTGTTCTGGTTTTAAGTGATAAGAAGGTAAATTTACCTTTTTACCATCAACTAAAATATGTTTATGACTCACAACCTGACGAGCTAAACTTCGAGACGGAACAAAACCCAACCGATAAACCACATTATCTAGTCTTGATTCTAACATTTGTAGCAACAATTCACTGGTAGAGTGTTTACTTTTAAAAGCTTTTTGAAAATAATTTTTAAGCTGCGTTTCGGAAATACCATAAATCTTTTTAACTTTTTGTTTTTCTCTTAATTGTCGACCATAATCGCTCATTCTTTTAAAAGAAAATTTAGAACCTTTTTGCCCAGGTAAAACTGGACCTTTCTTATCAATTGGGCAATGAGTCTCACAACGCTCTCCTTTTAAGAAGAGTTTTACTTTCTCACGACGACACTGCTTGCATTTTGATCCTAAATTTCTTGCCATTTTAAACTCTCCTTCTTTTTCTGGGACGAGGTCCGTTATGAGGAATCGGCGTCACATCAGCAATTAAACTCATTTTTAAACCAACAGCTCTTAAAGCTCTTAAAGAAGAATCCCGACCTGGACCTGGACCCTTGATATAAACTTCAACTTCAGTTATGCCTTTAG
>Ga0247842_10002224_pt1 | contig 29456 bp, 33 predicted proteins | sample LaCruzMarch2015__3_FD_192411 | JGI IMG/M metagenome (GOLD analysis project Ga0247842, IMG submission 192411) | Freshwater microbial communities from meromictic Lake La Cruz, Castile-La Mancha, Spain - LaCruzMarch2015_19m | ecosystem: Environmental > Aquatic > Freshwater > Lake | place: Spain...
TCGTGTCGGCAATCGGCTTCGCCGTCGGCGGGAGCATCGGCTACGGCGCGCTCCTCTACATGGCCCGCGTCGGCCTCGACCTGACGCCGCTCATGGCCGGGTTCGGCGCCGAGCTTGGGATCCCGACGGTTATCTACGCCTCGGCTTCGGGCCTGTACTGGCTGGCGGCGCTGTCGGTCGTCGTGTTCACCGCGCTGGTCGCCGCGTGGTATCCGGCTCGACGAGCCAACCGACTGGAGCCGGTGACCGCGATCCGCGAGGGATGACCCTGGAGGAATCATGAGGATACGAACAGCTCGTCGACGCACTGCGGTTCTTGCTCTGCTCGCCGCCGTCTTTTCGTTCGCCGTGGCGGGGCTCGCGGCCCAGTCGCCGGAAGCAACACCCACGGCAACCGAGATCCTCGACCGAGCGCGCGGCGCGTGGCAGGGTGACAGCTTCCACGCCGTCGTCCGCCTCGAGGTGACCCTCGCCGGGCAGACGAAGGTCCACGTCCTCGAAGTGTGGACGCTCGGCAGCGACTACGCGCTCTTGCGGGTTCTCGAACCGAAGGACGATGCGGGGTCGGGCTACCTCCAGATTGGCGACAAGCTCTGGTACTACTCGCCGCTCGTCGGCAGCTCGATCGAGCTTCCGTCGATGGCGATCGGAGACACCCTGTTCGGCTCCGGGCCGTCGATCGAGGATCTGGCACTCGGGACGCTGTCCAAGGACTACGACGTGACCGCCGAGGCGATCGAGGGCGGGCACTTGCTGACGCTCATCCCGCACCCGGACGCGCCCGTCGTTTACGGGAAGCTCGAGCTCACCGTGACGTCCAACTACGCCATAGAGCGCATCGTGACCTACGACCAGCGTGGCGGAGTGCTTCGAACCGCGACCTTCTCCGAGGTCGTCGAGGTCGAGGGTCAGAAGCTCCCGACGCGGATCGTGGTCGAGGATGCTTCGGGGAATCGGACGATCCAGCGGATTGCGAACGCAGAGTACAACCTGAACCTCGACCCGTCGTTCTTCACGCTCGAACGGTTGGAGGGGGCGGAATGAAGGCCGCGATTCGGCACCTCGTGCGCAATCGGCGCCGCAGCTTGTTGACGCTCCTCGCGGTGCTCTGCCCGGTCTTCGCGCTCGTGGTGATGTTCGGGTTCGCGTCGGCCAACCTCTCCGACATGTTCGACACGGTGACGCGCGTCGACACGGGCCACCTCCAGATCCGGCACGTGGACACGCGCGCCGCCGGGTCGGCGACGGCGCTGATGCAGGATCCGTCGCACGCGCTCGAGGCGCTCGCGGGAATCGACGGGATCGAGTGGTACACGGCGCGCCTCGACCTCCCGGCGCTGGCGAGCGCCGGGGATCGATCGCGGACGGTCCTCGTCCAGGGCGTCGTCCCCGAGGAGATCGATCCGATCAGCTCGACGCGAAGTCTGATCGTCGCGGGAACCTACCTAACGAGTGACAGCCTGGGTGTCGTCATCGGGGAAGAGCTCGCCGATCTCCTCAAGGTCGGCGTCGGCGACGACCTCGTCCTCCTCGGCGCGCACCCGGAGACCGGCGTCGGCGTCCTGCGCGTGCCGGTGGTCGGAATCGTCGACGCCCCCATCGCGGAGATGGGGCGCTCGGTCGTGCAGGCGCCGCTCGCGCTGACGCGCCAGCTGGCCCGCAGCGCTACGGCGGCGACGGCCGTGGTGGTCCGCGTCGCCGGCGTGACGGGGCCGTGGGACAGCGACCGAATCGACGCCGTCGCCGCGAACCTCCGCGCCGTCCTCCCGGCGGACTATGGGGTCCTCGACTGGCGGGACCTCGTCCCTCAAGTCGACGTCTTCCTGCGGATTCTCAACCCGGCCCTCCTCATCGTCGCCGCGATCTTCTTCGGCCTCGGGGCGCTCGTCGTGCTGAACACCGTCTACTTGTCGGTGATGGAGCGGACGCGCGAACTTGGCCTCGTCCTCTCGCTCGGCGCGTCGCGCGGCCGGGTGATGCGGAGCATTCTCTCCGAGGCCGGGATCCTCGCCGGGGTGGGGGCCGTCGGCGGGGCGCTCGGCGGCGTGGGTCTCGTCTGGATCGTCGAGGCTCTCGGCGGGATTCCACTCCCGGCGGAGTACAGCGCATTCGCCAAGGCGGTGGGGATCAACTCGGTCCTTCACCTGCGGGTCGACGCTCCGCAGGTGCTTCTCGCCGCGGCGGCGATGGCGGCGGTCGCCGTGCTGGCCGCGTGGGTCCCGGCCCTTCGGGCCTCGAATCTCGAACCCGTGGAGGCGATGCGGTATGTCGAATAGCCCACTCATCCGAACGATCGATCTGCGCAAGGTCTACGAGACCGAAGCGGTCACGACGCCGGCTCTGCGCGGCGTCGACCTCGACCTGCACGAGAAGGAGTTCACGGCAATCGCCGGCCCGTCGGGCTCGGGGAAGTCGACGCTCCTTCACCTGCTCGGCGGGCTCGATCGCCCGACGTCTGGCGAGATCCTGCTCGAGGGGCGGCCGCTGTCGGGACTGTCCAAGGATCAACTCGCCCGCCTCCGTATGACGAGCATCGGCTTCGTCTTCCAGGCGTACAACCTGATCCCGGTGCTGACGGTTCTCGAGAACACGGCGTTCGTGCTCGAACTGCAGGGCATCGCGCGCGCGGAGCGGATCGAGCGCGCGAGGCGGATCCTCGGGGAACTGGGGATCGAGAAGTACGCGGACCAGTTCCCCAACCGGATCTCGGGCGGCGAGCAGCAGCGGGTCGCGGTCGCGCGCGCGGTGGTCTCGGAGCCGTCGATCGTTCTCGCCGACGAGCCGACGGCCAACCTCGACTCGGCGGCAAGCCTGGAACTGATCGATCTAATGCGACGGCTCAACGAGGGCAAGGGCGCGACATTCCTGTTCGCGACGCACGACGCGCGGCTCCTCGACCGAGTGAGCCGCGTCGTGACCCTGGTAGACGGCCGGATTGCGACGGACGAGGTCCGCAATCCGGCTTGACCACGGCGGGGGGCCGAATCTCGCAGGATGAGACACGCGATACAGCTTGACATCCTCGGCGGCCGAATCTCGCAGGATGAGACGCGCGAGTTGGCTCGGTAGCCAACTCGTTCGTGCCGGCCTGAGTCGGCACGCTTCGGCTTGAGGTCTTTGCCGGCCAAGTCGCCACAGACGAGGTCCGCAGCCCGTTGTAGCGTCGCACCTTGCGTGCGACGTGGCGAGGACGTCGGAGACAAGCTCCGACGCTACCACCGGCGCCTCGCCCGCTGTCGGGAAGGTGCGACGGCACGCATCGCTGTCATCGGGGCAAGACCCGACACACAACGTCGCACACAGGGTGCGACGCTACACTGGACGACGGGCTGAGGACCCCGGGACCACGAAACTACGGACCGCGGACTGCGGATCGTGGACTCTACTGCGCCGTCACTCTCTTGAGCGCGGCGACGTGTTCATAGGGCAGGCGGATCTGGCCGAGCGTCGTTTTCGTGGAGTCGAGTCCGTGATCGTCTGAGCCGCCGGTGACGAGCAGACCCCGCTGCCCGGCCTTCATCGCGAGCCCTTCGGGAGCGATCGCAAGCACGGTCGTCGGGGAGGTCCGATACGGGTACACGGTCTCCATCCCGTCGACGCCGGCCGCCACGAGGCCGTCGAGGAAGCTGTCCCAGTCGGCAACGTGCATCAAGCAGGGATGGGCGACCGATACGGCTCCGCCCGCTCCATGCAGGATCTCGACAGCTTCGCGGAGTCCGATCTTCTCGAGCGAGACGTAGCACGGCAGCCCGCGACCGATGAAGCGCTCGAATGCCTCGTCGGATCGCTTCACCGCGCCGCACTCTACAAGAACCCGCGCGAGGTGCGGGCGGCCAAGGTTCCCGGCCGCGTGACGCCGCACGTCGGCCATCCCGATGTCGAATCCCGCGTCGCGGCACTTCTCGAGCATGCGTTCCATGCGCAGGAGCCGCGCCTTCTCCATCCATCCCAACAGCTCCGCCAGGCGCGGCGATGCTGGATCGACGAAGTACCCGAGCAGTTCTCCGGCCACGCCGTCGAAGTCGGCCTTGAGCTCGACGCCGGTGATGACTTCGACCCCCAGAAGCGTCGTCACCCTCCCGGTCAGCTCGGGCGAAATCGCGTCGTGATCGGTGATCGCAATCGCCGACAACCCGCACGCCCGCGCTCGCGCCACCATCTCCGCGAGGGTCTGCGTGCCGTCGGAGGCCACTGTGTGCAGATGCAGGTCGGCGTAGGTGGCGCTCACCGTTCCGCTCGCTCTTGCCGTTGCAGGCGCGCCGCGCGCGCGACGTTCTCGAGCAGCATGATCGTCGTGAGGGGACCGACGCCTCCCGGGACGGGGCTGATGGCTCCGGCCACCGGAGCGACGGCGGCGAAGTCGACGTCTCCCACAAGCTTCCCATCCACGACGGTCGTGCCCACGTCGATGACGACGGCCCCGGGCTTCACCATCGATCCGCTGAGGAATTGCGGGCTCCCCACGGCGACGCACAGGATGTCAGCCATCTTCGTCATCGCCGCGAGGTCACGAGTGCGAGAGTGGCAGACGGTCACGGTCGCATCTCGCGCAAGCAGCAGCTGACTGAGGGGACGCCCCACGACAAGGCTGCGGCCGACGACGACTGCGTGCCGTCCCGAGATCTCCACGTCGTACCCATCGAGAAGAGCCATCACGGCAGCCGCCGTCGCGGGAACGAAGCCCGCCGCGCCGCGGAAGAGGCTCCCCAAAGCGAGCGTGCCAGCACCATCTACGTCCTTCGTCGTGAGAATGGCGTCCTGGACGGCACGCAGGTCGATGCCCGGCGAGATGGGCATCTCGACCAGGATGCCGTCCACCGCGCCATCGCGTCCCAGCGCATCGAGCTTGTCTACGAGCGCTTTCGTTGCAGGATGCTCGAAGCGGACGACCTCGACGTCCATCCCCAACGCTTTGCCCGCCCGCTGCTTCGCCCGGGCGTACGTCACGGCCGCCTCGTCCTCTGTGGCAAGCACGACGACGAGATGAGGCGCTCGGCCCGTTTTGGCCAAGGTGGCGACGTCGTCCCGCAACGCCGCCTTCCTTCGTTCCGCCAGCGGCTTCCCTTCAAGACGCCGTGCGCTCACGTTCGTCCCTCCAGATTCGATCGAGGATTCCGTTGATGAACGATTGGGCCTGTTCTGTCCCGTACTTCTTCGCCAGCTCGACGGCCTCGTCCATGGCCACTTCGGCCGGCACATCGTCACAGAAGAGGAGTTCGTAGACGCCGACGCGGAGGATGTTTCGATCCAGAAGCGCCAGTCGCTCGAACCGCCAGCCCACCGTGCGCTCGCCGATCAGGCGATCGATTTCGTCCCGACGATCGTTCACGCCGCGGAAGGCGCCGGCAATGTAGTTCCGCTGGTCTCCCGGATCCTCCTCTTCGAGCACATCCTCCAGCGAGACGGGGAGGAACTCGCTTTGGTAGAGGGCGAACAGCACGAGCTCGCGTGCCCGGGTGCGATGCATTAGCGGAGGGCGCGCGGACGCGCCTCGGTCTGGGCGGAGGGATGACGGGGTGCCGTACCCGGAATCGTGCGTCCGATGGCATACTGACCCCGTCCGGCTCTCCAGACCACGATCCTACCCCTCATCCTCATCTTCCCATTCCTCGCTCTGGTCACCCACTGGGCTCTCGGGCTTGACGATCTTCTGCACGTCGACGTTGACGGCACTGACCCGAAGTCCGGTCATTCGCTCAATCTCAGACTTGATCCGCGCCTGAACCTGTTTCGCGATCTTGAGGATCGGATACCCGTAGACGACCGTGATGCGAGCGGTCACGGCGACAACATCCCCGTCGACGTTCGTGTCCACGTACCGCTTCATCCCTTCCCCGCGGCGGAATGCTGTGTCACCGGGGCGCAGACTGGCGATCCCATCGATTTCGGAGATCGCAATGCCGGCGATCGCCGTGACCACTTCGCGCGAGATCCCGACACTTCCTTTGTCTAGATCGGCCACTGCGCCCTCCTAGTTCGTTCCGGAGTCGTGCGTTTGGGGCGGCACGACCTTCTTGACGTAGACATCGACGGAGGACACGGCGACGCCGGCCAGCCTTTCGACGTCCACTTCCACGTTCTCCTGCACGCCCCGCGCGACGGCGTGGACAGCGTACCCGTACTCCACGGCGATCCGCAGCTCGATGCGCGCCTGATCGTTGGCCAGCTCGATCTTCACGGCCGGCGCGATGTCCTCGCCGCCGAAGATCCCCTTGAGGCCGCCCGGGCCACCAGACGATCGCGCGATCCCCGTGACCCGTTCGGCGGCGATTCTCGCGATGGCGACGATGACTTCCTCGGCCATCGTGATTCGGCCGTTCTCGTCGACGATCTCGATCCGCTTCTCCGCCATGTCGTCCTCCTACACGCGCTCGACGTACGTGCCGGTGCGGGTATCCACCTTGAGCGTGTCCCCCTCTTTTACGAACAGCGGGACGCGAACCACCACTCCTCTCTCCAGGGTGGCGGCCTTGTCGACGTTGGACACCGTATCCCCTCGTACGCCGGGCTCCGTCTTCATGACCTTCAGTTCCACGAAGTTCGGAAGGTCGACCTTGACCAAGTCGGAGTTGTAGTAGTAGCCGATGACGTTCGTACCCTCGATCATGTAGTCCCCCTGAGGTCCCAACACCGGCTTCGGAATGGGGAATTGGTCAAACCTCTCCACGTCCATGAAGATATAGTTATCCCCGTCGTGGAACAGATACTGCAGCTCGCGTGACTCGAGAAAGGCGGTCGACGTGTCCTCGAACCCGCGGAAGGTATCGCTCGTAACCTTGCCTGACTTGAGATGCTTCAGCTTCGCCGACCCGACCGCACTTCCTCGCCCACGCTTGTTGTGCTCGTAGTCGACGATTTCGTAGAGCTCGCCCCCGTAGAGGATCGTCATCCCTTTGCGCAGTTCGCTAATCGAAAGTCCCATGTCGTCGCTCCCTTCTCCTCCGGACGCTTCCTCTCCCGGACGTCGAATGCCCATGATACCCACAACGCGTGCGCCCCCCCATGAATCTCGTCTCACGTCCGCCGGCGATGAGGCGTCGCCATGGCGTCGGTCACCGTATGGACTATGTTCGGCACGTAGGCCCCTGCGAGAATCGCCCACGCACTTGCGTGAGGCTCCCCGAACGAGACGGGGCGGCCAAACAGCGCGCCGATGCCGACAGCGGCCGCCGCCGCGAGCAACGTCAAGTACGCTATCCGCGTTAGAGGCCCCCAGACGATGTGATGAGACACCCCGCGGTGCCGGAAGATCTTTGCATAGGGCCACCACAGGATCGAGAGCCGCCCCCATCGCCGCGTCGGCCGGCTGCGCACGAGGTCGAGATCGGGAGTCAGAAAGATCATCGAGAATGCGAAGCCACCCAAGAAGGACAGGAGGGACTCGGTCGGCAGGCTTCCCTTGCGGACCAGGACGGCGCCAGCGACCGCGAAGGCCGAGAGGATTCCCGCTTCGATGGCCAGGTGAGTCCTTCCCGAGGGCATGCTCCCACTATGCAACAAGACGCGATTTCACACAACTGCACCGTTGCCTTGACGGACTCCCGACCGGCCGCTACAATCGGTTAGCAAACTCAGGACGCCAGTGCTAAGAGCCCGCGAAGGAGGGAAAAGATGACAACGAAGCCGTTGGGCAAGAGAGTCAAGCCGCTCGGCAAGAGGATCCTCGCCAAGAAGCTCGAACAGGAGCAGCGCAAGACCGCAGGGGGGATCGTCCTGCCCGACTCCGTGAAGAACGAGAAGACGGTCCGCGCGCAGGTTGTGGCCATCGGCACCGACGAGAAGTTCGAAGTCAAGGTTGGCGACACCATCCTCGTACAGAGCTTCTCGGGCACCGAGATCGAAGAAGGCGAAGACAAGTACATCCTCGTCGAGGAGTCGAAGGTCCTCGCCATCGTCAAGGACTAGTCGAAAAGGGGGAATTCAGATGGCGAAAGAGGTCATCTTCGGTGAGGAAGCACGACGGCGGATGAAGGTCGGCATCGACAAGTTGGCGGATGCCGTTCGCATCACCCTCGGCCCGCGCGGACGCAACGTCATCATCGACAAGAAGTTCGGTAGTCCGGACATCACGAACGACGGCGTCACGATCGCGCAGGAGCAGGAGTACAAGGACGTTTTCGAGAACATGGGCGCGCAGCTCGTCAAGGAAGTCGCCTCGAAGACGAACGACATCGCCGGCGACGGGACGACGACCGCCACGATTCTCGCGCATGCCATGATCGAGGAGGGGTTCAGGAACCTCGCTGCAGGCGCGAACCCGATGGAGCTCAAGCGCGGCTTGGAGAAGGGTTCGGCCGCCATCGTCGCAGAGCTGAAGAAGATGAGCCGCAAGCTGAAGACCAAGGAGGAGACCGCGCAAGTCGCGACAATCTCCGCCAATGACGAGGCGATCGGCAAGATCATCGCCGATGCGATGGAAGCCGTCGGTGAGGATGGCGTCATCACGGTCGAAGACTCCGACACGATCGAGACGACCTACGACGTCGTCGAGGGGATGCAGTTTGACCGCGAGTACATCTCCCCGTACTTCGTCACGGACCCGAAGAAGATGGAAGTCCTCCTCGAGCGACCGTTCATCTTCGTAACGGACCAGGAACTCAAGAGCGCGAACGATCTCGTTCCCGTGCTCGAGCGTGTCGTCCAGGCTGGCAAGCCCCTTCTCATTATCGCCAAGGACGTGACGGGCGAAGCGTTGACGACGCTCGTCCTGAACAAGCTGAAGGGCACCCTCACCAGCTGCGCGGTCAAGGCCCCCGGGTTCGGCGACCGCCGCAAGGCGATGCTCGATGACGTCGCGGTCCTAACCGGCGCGACCGTCGTCGCCGAGGATGCCGGCATGCAGATCAAGGATACGACGCTGGACATGCTCGGCTCGGCGGAGCGGATCAAGGTCGATTCGGCCAACACGACGATCATCGGTGGCAAGGGAAAGCCGGATGCCATCCACGGTCGCATTGAGCAGATTGAGGCCCAGATCGAGACGACCGACTCGGACTACGATCGCGAGAAGCTCGAAGAGCGCAAGGCCAAGCTGGCCGGCGGCGTCGCCGTCATCAAGGTGGGTGCGCCGACCGAGACCGAGCTCTCCGAGAAGAAGCACCGCATGGAGGACGCCCTCGAGGCCACCAAGGCCGCGGTCGATGAGGGGATTCTCCCTGGCGGCGGCGTGGCGCTGCTCAACGCCTCGAAGGTCCTCGACAAGCTGCCCCTGGAGGGCGACGAGAAGGTCGGCGTGCGGATTCTCGCTCGAGCCCTCGAGGCTCCGCTCCGCCAGCTCGCTCTCAACGCTGGATTCGAGGGCGCCATCGTCGTAGGAAAGGTGCGTGAGCAGAAGGCCGGCGTCGGATTCGACGTGGTCAAGGAGGAGTACCGCAACATGTTCGAGGCCGGCATCATCGACCCGACCAAGGTGACTCGCTCCGCTCTGCAGAACGCCGTCTCCATCGCCGGCATGCTGTTGACGACCGATGCGCTGGTTGGCGAGATCAAGGAAAAGGATGAGCCGGCGGCACCGCGAATGCCGGACATGCCCTACTAGAGTCACAAGCGATTGCTTTTGCCCCTCCCGCCCGACTACGCTCGGGCGGGAGGGGTTTTCTCTTTCCATGGACAGACGAATCGGCCTTGCGTTAGGAGGTGGAGGCGCTCGGGGGCTCGCGCACCTCGGTGTCTTGATCGGGCTTGACGAAGCCAAGCTACCGATCCACGCCATCGCCGGAACGAGCATGGGGGCTGTGCTCGGAGCGGCTCGCGCGATCGGCGCCAACCTCCAGCTCCTGGCCAAGCTGCTCACAACGCTCGACCTGAACGCCCTCCTTCAGGTGTCGGACAACACCCTACGGGAGGTCCAGAAGATCGTCGGCCGAAGCATGGTCGAGTATGTTCGTGGCGCCGCGTGGCGCGCCGAAGGCGCCTCGCCCCCGGATCTCGCCCGACTGAACGAGCTTTTCTCCCTGCTCACGGCCCGCAAGACGTTCGCGGAAACGCTCGTGCCCTTCGCGGTGGTCGCAACCGACGTCGAGACAGGGCAGCGAGCGGTTCTCGATCAAGGTCCCATCTGTCGTGCCCTGACGGCCAGCACGGCAGTGCCGGGGGTCTTCTCGCCCGTTGCTCATGAAGGTCGCTTCCTCATCGACGGCGGCATCGTGGACAAGGTCCCCGTGGACGTCGTCATTGAGATGGGTGCGACAGCCGTGATTGCCGTCGATACCGGCGCTCCGATCGCCCGGCGCGTCGAGACGCAACTCGAGGCCATCCTCCAGGCACAGCGGTCCACGTCGAAGCATCTGACGCAGATGCAGCTCGACGCCGCCCGACGACTCCTCCACGATCGCCTGGTGATCCTTCGCCCTGACGTCGGATGGATCCGAATGTTCGCCTTCGAGTACGCCGAGGAGGCCATCCAGGCGGGCCGAGCTTCCGTCTCGGCCCACCTCGACGAATTGGCCGAACTCCTCGACGGCCTGGCCGACGACTAGCGAAGAGTAAACGGGGTGCTCGTCGCGACCCCAACTCGATCCTCCCGGTCCCTTGCCGACACCCTCACCTCGTACGCCACTCCTTTGGCGAACGACGAGCAGTCCCACTGGAAGCTCCCCTGGTTGGCCAGATTCTCCACGAGGACCGTCCACTCCTCCGCTCCCTCAACTCGAACCGCGATCGCGATCTGCAGCCCAGCGGGCAGCCCATCCGGGTCGATGGCCAGCCACTGGACCACGAGGGGGCAGCCGGCCTCACCGGCGATCGGCGGCAGGAGTTGCACACGCGGAGCCGTCAGGTAGTCGACCGTGGCCGAGTTGGCGGCACGGGGAGTTCCTTGGATGGGAGCGCCAGCCGCGTCGACTCCGCAGTGGACAAGCCCGTCGTTCGTCCTCCAGACATCGCCCATTTCGATGGGGTCGACGCGCTCCATCGTTGCGTAGGGCAGAGCGCCTTCACTCGCACACCCGGCCGGCCAGCCAACATCCGTACACAGAACCTGGTCGACCACGTTGCCCATGGCATCGAGAAGCTTCACGTTGGCCCCGGTGTTCGAGATCGTCCCCTTGTAGATGATGTCTGCCACAACATCGGACACCGTGGTATCGTCCGTTCGCTCGAGGAGAAGGAATCCCCCTGCATCGAGCGTCGATCGCCGCACTTCGAGGGTGCTTTCCTCGGCCACCGAGAGCGGAATCAGCGCGTTGCCGATCATCACAACCCACCCGGCGAGATCGACGGGGGACGCTCCGCAGTTGCGGAGCTCGATCCACTCGTCCTGTGCGCCCGCCGCGGTGCCGCCCCAAGCGATTTCGTTGAGAACCACGTTGGGAGATGCGCCAAGCGCGACGAGGGGGCCCAGCAGCCCCAGCGTCAGCGCGACAATGACCGCCGTGCGTCCACCCTTCTTCATTGTTGTCTCCTTTTCTCCGATCGGACGCCATCTTTTGATGTCCGATCCTTTCGCATAGGATCATACCACCTTTTTGCCTCTCGCGTCACGCTGCAGTGGCCGATCTCCGGACGCTGTTTCTGCACTCCCGCCAGCCCTGTTGTGGCACCATTTCCCTCCCGCGCGCCCGGGTCCGTATACTGCACCCATGGCTACAAGAGACGGGAGCGTGGGACGCTCGTCCTATTGGGGATTCTTCGTCCTCGCCCTGCTCTTCGCGTTCACAGCATCTTGTACCGCGTCGGGGACTCCCCTCGTCTATCGAATGACTCTCGATGTGGACTACGCCGCGGGGACGTTCCGCGGTGATCTCCTCCTTACGTACGAGAACCACTCGACCGTTCCTCTTGAGGAGATCTTCTTCAGACTCTGCGCCAATGCGCGATCTCTTTACGGGTCGGCCTCTCTCGATGTGGACGCAGCGCGCGCCGACGGAGAGAGCGTCCTTGTCTCTCTCTTTGCCGACAACACCGTCCTCTGGGTCCCGCTCGGCCACCCTCTCGCGCCTGGGGCCTCCGCCGAGATCGCTCTCTCGTTCCTCGGACGTGCCGCCACCGCACTCCCCGAGGGCGAGTTCTCCTCGCAAAGCGAGTACGGCCTACTCCTCAAGTCCTCGCAAGCCCTCACGCTCACGGCGTTCTACCCCTCCGTCGCGCCGTACACGGAGGAGGGCTGGGCCATCGATCCCGTCAGCGCTCTCGGCGACGCGCTGTTCGCAGAGTCCGCGACGTACGACGTCACTCTACGCGTCGAGTCCGGGGTCACGGTCATCCCCATCGCCGACGAGGTCGTGGCCGAACCCGACGGGCGGACCCGGCACTCGTTCCACCGCGGCGCGCTGCGCGACTTTCCGCTCGTCCTCGTCGACGACGGCCGCCAGCCGCTTGTAACCACAGCGGACGGCATCACCCTGCGCTCCTGGTTTTCTCCGCCGCATGCCCAAGCGGCCGACATCGCCCTCCAGCGTGGGCGTACCGCCATTGAGGTCTTCTCCTCGCGTTTCGGCTCTCTTCCTTACAAGGCAGTCGACATGGTCGAAGTGCCGCTGCAGCGAGTCGCAGGCGTCGAGTGTTCCGGGCTATTCCTCGTCTCCGCAGCCTACGCCGCGAGACCACGCGACGTGTTCTTCGACATCATTGTGTCCCACGAGATGGCCCACCAGTGGTTCTACGCTGTGGTCGGCAACGACCCGACGGAAGAGCCGTGGCTCGACGAGGCTCTCGCAACGTACGCGTCAAACATCTTTCTCGCCGTCACCTCCCCCACAGCCGCCCAGTCCGAGCGCTCGACGTGGGCCGCACTCTACGATCGAACGCGCCGTGACTACCCGAACCTGCGCGTGACGAGTCCCTTGTACGATTTCCCCGATTCGGCCACGTACTCCGCCTTCGTCTATAGCGGCGGCGCGCTCGAGTTGGACGCCATCCGGCGCGAGGTCGGCGACGAGCCGTTCTTCCAGGGCCTCGCCGGGTATTACGCCGACCATGCGCTCGGCATCGCATCGGGTGCCGATCTCTTCGCAAGCCTCAGCCGCGCCTGCGCTTGCCCACTCTCGAGCGCGCTCTTCGGCTCAGGGTCCGCAACGGGACCTTGAGGAACCTCAAGGCGGGGGAGCGTGTACGTTGGTTGTCATTCCCAATGCACTCGAAGGAGGCAGACATGAGACGGATGCACCTGATGGTGAAAGGGGCCGTTCTGGCTCTCGTCGTGGCTCTTGCCGTCGCCGCAGCCGGAGGAGCCGTGACGCTCGACCCGCAGACGTACTACTGTTTCTCCGTCGGCCATCTTGCCGTCGGCGTCCAGACGCTGAGCGTCGCCGCTGCAGAGGCGGGGTTCGACGTCCTCGCTTACTCCGACAACACGGTGTCCGTACTCCACAGCGCGCAGATGGCGTCCGGGAACGTGCAACAGGTTCTTCTCTCCTCCGACCACCTTCTCGTCGTCGATGGCGACCGCTTCTATCTGCGCGTGAACGGCGCAACGCTCTCGTACGCGATCCGCCCCGCCAGCCTTGGCTTGGAACTCGTCGTCAGTTCCAAAGGGCCGATCGATCTCTTCGAGGCGCTGACCTCGGTACTCGTTGAGCTCCAAGACGTCGGCGTTGCCGGAATGGACGTCGACCTCGACGGGTATCGCGCGTTCGCTCGCAGCGCACTGAAAGGACCTGCGGCGCCGCAGGACCTTACGGCGAAGCTCGACTACGTGCTCTACGGATTGGGGGTCGCTGAGGATTGGTTTGCCTACGCGTCCCAGAAGGGCCTCGCGCTCCTTGGTCTCCGCATCGAAGTCGTCGTGGAGAAGACTCCGGGCGGGACCCTTCCTGCCACGTTCCTGGCGGACATCGTTTCAGAGACCACCACGGTGGCAAGCCTCGTCGTGCCCGTCGACCAGTTGCCGTCGCTCGCCCGTTCGGCCGGCGTCGGATATGTGCGGCTGCCGTATGCTCCCGTCGTACCGTAGGACTCGGGAGGCATGCGACGCCTTCACCGGTTCGAGGTCGACGCGCACGACAGCGCCGTGAGTCCGTAACCGCGAAGAAGAAGGGACTGTCTGCGGGGCCGCCGAGCGGCCCCGAGCGCTTTCATTCCATCCAGCAGAAGGAGTCGCGCCGCGGTGCGCCGCATGCGGCGCCGAAGCGCGGCGCTTCATGGTCGGGACGCCCGGATTTGAACCGGGGACCTCTTGCACCCCAAGCAAGCACGCTACCAGGCTGCGCTACGTCCCGTGATCGCCTTCGATGGTATCCGCCGCGTCCGCGTGGGGCAATCGTCGCGCCTGCGTCACTCGAAGGCCGACGTCTCGCGCGCGGGTCGATGTCCGAACAGCGAGATCCCGGCGGCGTAGTCCTCGATCAGCGTGTCCGTGGCCTCGCGATCGAGGCCGCTGTGTCGCAGGCGACGACCGAACCGCCACACGGCGACTCGCCTCACGATGGGGATCGAGCAGACGATCCAGAGGATCGATCCGAGCACCCGCGCGACCAGCAGCGCACTGATCAAGACGGCCACGGCGTTGCGCAGCGAGCGCCCGACTCTGGCTGCGACGCCGAGGATTCGTCTCAACTCGCTTCCCCCTTCTCCGGTCGCCGGTCGCCGAACGTGATCCCCTTGCCGCGAACAAGATCGCGCAGGTTGATCATGTAGCCTCGCGTCATCTCCATCGCATCCTCTCGCGGGATGCCCGCCTCGACGAGCTTGCGGTAGAAGGTGCTCACCGCATCGGCCATGCTCTCCGCCGCATCCTTTGAGTACAACACGCCTCGGAGTTCTCTCAGGAGATTCGGAACCATCTCTGAGACGGTACTGAGAATCTCCCGAAGGTCTTCGACCTTCCCCTTCCCTTCATCGGAAATGTCTATGTTCACGACGATCCTCCTCCTTTCCGTCGATTGATCAGATGAACCTCACGCCCGAACAGCCGCAGGTCCGCGCGCACAGGACTCCCACGCCGCGTCAGCCAAGCCCCAAGACGAAGCCCCACGATGAACGAGCCGACATCGAGTTGGGCCAAGCGGCGGCCCAGAGCCTGACGCGAAACCCGCTCCCACAGCTCCTCGGAAACCAAAGGCAAGGCGGAAAAGGCGGCGTGCACCGAGGCGCGGACGCGAAGCGCCGCCGCCACGTCGCGGAGACAGGCTGCGCACTCGCCAATGTGGGTCGCCACATCCGCACCCTCTTCTGTGGCGAGGTTTCCCTCGACGTACCAGGGAATGAGCTCGCGGACTTCCTCGCATCTTCTCATGTCAGTGCCTCCGCCAGCGCTCGCCGCGCGTAGTACATCCTTGACTTCACGGTCCCTTCGGGAATTCCCAGCATGCCGGAGATCTCGCTGTACGACAGCCCCTCGTAGAACGTCAGGAAGACAACCTCCCGCTGTTCCTCGGGCAGGGTCTTGATGGCTCCAAGCGCCCGCTCCCGGTCATGGATTGCCGGAGCCGGGTCAGGCTCCGCCAGCGTGGGTTCCGGCACGCGCGCCCCGCGCTGCTCCTTGCGTAGCAAGTCCAGGGCCCGGAACCGCGCGATCCCGAACACCCACGTCGAAACCTTCGACCGTCCCTCGAACTTCCCCGCCTGCCTCCAGACGACGACCATCGTTTCCTGGGCGACTTCTTCCGCGAGGTGTCGGTTGTGCAAGAGGCTGAACGCGTATCGAAACACCCGCTCCGCCAACCTCTCATAGAGTAGACGGAACGCCGACTCGTCTCCGTTCGCCGTCCGCGCGACGAGCGCGCGATCGGTTCGGTCGTCCGCCTCGCCAGTTTCCCGTTGGTTCTGCGTCAACATCCCATCCTCTTGAGATCCACGAACCGCGGCCCTCGCAGGCCCTCGAGGGTGAGTCGTTGCGAAGGCGGCAAAGGGTTCACCGGAGGTGCATGGCCGGAGCTACAGTCATCGGCGGACCGGCCGCGCGACTAGAGTGTCCAGTACCGGAATGGTGTTGACACTTCAGACCTCCTGACGAACCTCGTGATGGATTGCGCCCCAGAAGATCTCCGCGGGGACGCGCCCTTTCGTTCGATACCCTTGGTGCGGACGCTCGAAGTTGTAGAAACGAAGGAAGCTGTCGAGTGACGCCTGGAGCTGGAACCGCTTGCGGAAGTACCGTCGCCGGAAGGCGATCCGCCAGTGCTCGTGGAGAATCGTTCCCTGCAGGCGTTCGACAAACCCGTTCGTCCAGGCATGCCGGGGCTTTGTCCTCGTGTGCCGTACGTTCAGCTCGTCGCACACCCTGTCGAACTCCCCTTTGAACTCGCTCCCGCCATCGGTCAGCACGCGCTGCAGCCTCCACCCAGCCTCGGCCAATGTTGTCGCGACCACCTGCTTCAGGAACGCAGCGGCCTCGCTGGCGTTGCACGCCGCCACGCCCTTAGCCAGCGCGTACGAACTCGCCGCATCGCACGCCGTGATCTGCCACAACTTCCCGACTCCCTTCAGCTTGCCGATGTAGAACGTGTCGATGCAGACAAGCTCTCCCGGCTCTTCAGCCTGAACGTGCCGCGTCCTCGCTCGCGACAGACTGCGGCGGGTTCGCTCGGTCAGTAAGCCGGCGCTCGCTGCGCTGTGCCCCTCGAGAGCAAGCAGCCGCTCTGCACGGGTGCCGAGTCCAACTCGCCGCAGCGCTCGCCACACGGTCGTCGACGACACCACAAAGCCTTCCTGGGCAAACTGCAACACCATCCGCTGCGGCCCCCATGCCGGATTCGCCAACGCCGTCGCCACGATCTTCCGCTCGTCGGTAGGGGCCAACTGCGGTGGGCGTCCCCGTCGCGTGCCGGTCTGTCGCGGATGGAGCCCGTCGGAACCGTAGAGGACGAATCGCTTCTTCCAGCGGTAGAAGAGTGTGCGCGAGATGCCGGCCTCTCGGCACGCGGCACTGACGTTGCCCAACTCGGCGGCGCGACGGAGGACGTGAAGGCGCGAAGCGTGTACCTTGTCGTTGAGGGTCATCGGGCTACCTCCCAGGTCACTTGAGCGTTTCCTGAGAATGATGCCTTGGTGACCCTCGTCCTTCTCTGTGCCCTCAGCGGGACCCAACTGCAAACACTACTGCGAAACTGAACAGACTAGAGGAACTCCACGGAGCCTGACGCAAGGTCGTAGTACGCGCTCACTATGCTGAGCCGCCGTCGTTCGACCGCCTCGTGCAGAAGCGCGGACATCCGTGCGATGTCGGACGACGTGCGACGCGCGTGCTCGCGCGCCGCGTTCTCGACTGCGTCCCCCTGAGCGGACACCGTGGCCCACACGGAGGGACGAATCGCGTTCATCACCCAGTCTACGCTCCCCGGGCCCGGGCGTCCCGCGACGGCGGACGTCACTGCGCCGCAGTCGCTGTGCCCGAGAATGAGTACGAGCGGGATCTGGAGGTGCTCCAGGGCGTACTCCAGACTTCCTACGGCTCCGCGGTCGAGGACGTGTCCCGCCGTCCGCACGACGAAGAGGTCGCCAAGCCCCTGATCGAAGAGGAACTCAGGCACGACCCGCGAGTCCGAGCACGTCAGAACTGCGGCCTTCGGAGACTGCTTGGCAGCGACGGCGCGACGGCGCTCCGCGTCGCGCCTGGGTCCCTCGGCGCGATTGGCGCAGAATCTGAGATTCCCGGCCTTCAGGTCGGCAAACGCTTCACTGGCTGCGTCGTGTCGCATGCGACTCCCTCGACGCCACCTCGCTCCTCACAACCACGGAGCCACCAACTCCTCGGTCACGCCCGACGGGCCTCCCGAGTAGCGGACGAGGCCCTCACGGTCGATGAGGAACGTGCGGGGGATGCTGGCCACGCCGTACAACTCCTTCACGACCCTCGCTTCGTTGAGCGACCCGTAAAGCACGCTGTTCGCCGAAAGACCGTACGCGGCTGCGTACTCCCTCGCCGCCTCTTCCGTCCGATCCAGACTGATCGCAAGAAGAACGACATCGCGATCCGCAAGGCGGACCGCCAACTCATCGAGCCCGGGCAACGTCTTTGTGCACGATTGGCACCAACTCGCCCAGAAGTCGAGGATGATCAGCTTGCCACGCAGCGCCGACAACGTCACCGTCTCCCCGTTCAGACTCTCAAGCGAAAACTCGGGAGCCACAACGGGCAAGGACTCGGACGGGGCCATGAGAAACAAGACGGCCATCGCAACAAGGCCGACGATCACCCAAGGCGCCGCTTCCTTCATCTCCCCCTCCTGAAGTGCCGATCCCGTGAGAAGAAGTGTATCCGCCAAGCTCCTACTCACCAACGACACTCGCGAGGAAATGCGTGCGTGGCGCGCTACGAGGAGTGCTCCAGGGTTTCGGCGTGAACCGCGCCGACACGGCTTGTCCCGAGTCGTCGCGGCATCTGCTCAAGAACGTAGGCCTGCACAGCGAGATTGAGCTCCTCAACGAGGGAGCGATCGTTCGCCTCGGCAATCAACGCAAGGCTCGCCAGCATGCGCGCTTCGATGATCTCATCTCGGCTCGGGCGCACGGTCGTCCTCCTTGGGTTTCGTGGACAAGAGATAGCCGCCACGCCCCCCCGAGGTCAAGTGCCATTCCCGAGTTAGCACCCTGCGGGGCGAGGCCTGAAATCTCGTTCGCAGATGCTCTCTGCGCGCTTCGTGTTGCACATCACGTCCGCGATGCAGCATTCCTACGCTGGTCCGCAACAGCGGTGGAACTTCGTCACCCTCCCGCACTGCCATGCTCTGATGGAGTCACATGGCTGGATACGAGAGGGGACATCGGCGTCACTTGCTCGCTCGCCGCGCGGCCTACTCTCGAGGCGACGTCCCGTGTACAGCGTACTTATGCCAACCCCTATCATAGTCCTTGCCCGCGCGGCGTCCGAAGCGGCCCGCGCCAGAGTCGCGTTCGAGGCTCGCCAGACGATCCGCGCCGGGAAGATCGAAGCGGTGGCGCGGATTCGTTCCCTCGCACCGGACCGCCTCGTTGTGGACTACGATGCGTACACAAACCCCCTCGCTGAGTTGGACGATCTCTGGGGCGGCAACGCCGAGTTCGTGGGCTCCGATCTTGTGGGCTCCTCGCTCCTCTATGACGGGCGAAGCACGTGGTTCGTGAATCCGAAGACCGACACCGCCATCCACGCTTCGGGCCGCCTTCTCTACGAACCGCTCCCCGGCTACGACGCCCTCGGAGAGACGAGATTCCTTGACGACCTGGCGCGTGACTTCCTGTTGCGCGATGGGGGACAAGGCATGCAGGGCGCTCGGCCGACGCGCATCCTCGGGCTCAAGCCGAAGCGACAGCGCATCGCATCCCTCTTTCGCGTTGCCACCTACCCATTCGAACGCGCCGAGGTTGCCCTCGACGCGGAGACGCTCTTCCCACTCCGCATCGCGTTCATTCCCCCACCGGGCCTCTCGCTGTCCGCGTTCCTTGGCTCTGATTCCTGGATTACCATCGAGTACACCGACGTGCGCGAGCTTGACCTGGACGAGTCCGCGTTCACCCCGACTCTTTCCGTCGGCACTCGAATCTTCGAGGAGACCCTCGTCGACGAGAGCGAACTCGAAGGCTCCGCGCCGTTCTCCATTCCGGTCGATGCTTTGCGTCAGCGTGGATACGCCCTCGCGGATCACAGCGTGCGCTTGGTCCTCGACGCGACGCGCGAGCGCGGCTACGCGACCCTCTTCTGCCTCCGAGCAGACGACAATAAGGAGGTCACTGGCGCGGTCGTGGTGAGAGTCGGCAACTATGTCTCGCGGTGGATGGCGCGCCGACGCACGACGGTCGGCGAGCATGGCGAATCCGTCGGTCTCGGCGGCCAGCCGGCGCGCTATCTCGATCGCCGTCTGCTGTGGAAGGAAGGCCCGCCCGACATCGAGATGCCGGTCCTCGCGGATCTCGTGTGGGAACGCAATGGAGTCTTCTGGGTTCTCACGAGCGAGAGGTTGGCCAAGGAGGACCTGCTGGAGCTTGCCCGGACCCTGACCTAGGCGCGGTGGGCGGTGCCATCCTGCGGCGCGGCACGCCGCATCGTGATGAGCATCCGTTCGACATCGTCAACGAGGCGGGCGATTCGTCGCGCCTGGTAATCGACCGTCGCGGCCAGCTCGCGGTGGCGAACGATCAGCGTCGCATGACATGCGACAAGCCGCCCGATCCGCACTTCCTCTGCAGTGAACGAGCGGGGTGTCGGATACGTGAAGAGAAGCGCCCCGAGCATCTTGTCCCCGGCCACCATCGGCATCGCAAGCCCGCTCGCATCGGTCCGTGGGCCGCTGCCCCACCGGAACGCGCGGACTGCCCCGCCCTCACGGAAGGCGCATATCGGCGCGCCGCCCAGGGCGAATGCCCAGTCGGGAGACGTCCCTTCGAGGATCGGGCGGAGAGCATTCTCCTCCCACGTCCCAATGGCCGCGTGGATTCGGCTCTCTCCCGCCAGGCTGTCCCACTCCATGAGCGCACACCCCGTCGCGTTCGACAGACGCGCCGCACAGGCACAAAGCTTCTCGATCTGGACTTCCTCAGTTGCCGCCTGGACGAGGCACGCCGCCAGATCCTCCAGGATAGACGCTGGAACCGCGAGACACTCGCCGCACCCGCTCGAGAACGGGACCCGCTCCGTCGATCGTGACCCATTGAGTCTCCTAGCGAGCCCCGCAAGCCACCGCCGCCATCCCATCGCTGTACCAGCTCCTGCGCGCGGCCGGCACCGCGTCGCTAGATCGGAGTATAGCTTCGCATTGATGAGCACGCAATAGAACCAGCATCCACAGGGCCATGCCGCGCCTCGTTGGCTCCGCTTGACACGGTACGACCCTGAGGACACCCTTTCCTCCAAGATGAGCGCTGTGTCCGATGCCCGCCAGGAACTGGAGCGACTGCGACGCGAAGTCGCGCATCATAACGTCAGGTACCACGTCCTCGACCGCCCCGAGATCTCGGACGCCGAGTATGACTCCCTGTTCTGCCGCCTTCTGCAGTTGGAGCAGGAACACCCGGAGTGGATCTCGCCAGACTCCCCCACGCAGCGCGTCGGTGCCGCGCCGGCCCGGGACTTCGCTCAGGTCGTGCACCGCGTCCCCATGCTCAGTCTCTCCAACGCGTACAGCGAGGAGGAGTTGCGGGAGTTCGACGAGCGCATGCGAACCTTGCTCGATGAGGAGACGATCGTGTACGTCGCGGAGCCGAAGCTCGATGGACTCTCGGTGGAACTCGTCTACGAACACGGTCTCCTCGTTCGCGGATCCACGCGTGGCGACGGGACGACCGGCGAGGAGGTCACCGCGAACCTGCGTACGATCCGGAGCGTTCCGTTGCGGCTCGGCGATGCGGGCGACGTCCCCGCGCTGCTCGAGGTGCGCGGCGAGGTGTACATCGAGAAGGACGCCTTTCGCGCTGTGAACGAGCGCCGCGCATCCGACGGCCTCCCGCTGTTCGCCAACCCGCGCAACCTCGCTGCCGGCTCGCTTCGCCAACTCGACCCCCGCGTGACCGCCGACCGGCCGCTGCGAATGGCATGCTACGATGTCGGGCGCTCCAACGGCCTCTCGCTCACCTCGCAGCACGAACTCCTCGCCACGCTCCCCCGCTTTGGGTTGCCAGTCAATCCCCTCTACGCCACGTGCTCGTCGCCCGAGGAGATCGTTGTCTTCTATCGAAAGATGCAGAACGAGCGCGACGGCCTGCCCTACGAGACCGACGGCGTCGTCATCAAGATCGACCGCTTCGACCTCCGTCGACTCGCCGGGACGGTGAGCCGAAGCCCCCGCTGGGCCGTCGCCGGCAAGTTCCCCGCCGAACGCGCCGTGACGCGCCTCGTGGACATCCTCATCAGCGTTGGCCGAACCGGGGTTCTCACGCCCGTCGCCTCGCTCGAGCCGGTGCGCGTCCGCGGCGTCGAGATTACGAGCGCCACGCTGCACAACGAGGATGACATCCGCACCAAGGACATCCGGATCGGCGATCAGGTCGTCGTGCAACGGGCGGGCGACGTGATCCCTCAGATCGTCGCTTCGCTGCCCGAGTCGAGGAGCGGGGACGAACGCGAGTTCTCCATGCCGGCATCGTGCCCCTCCTGCGGGGCTCGGATCGTGCGACTCGAGGGGGAAGCTGCGTCGCGCTGCCTGAACACGGCGTGCCCAGCGCGCATCAAACAGTCGATCGGGCACTTCGCCTCGAAGGGCGCTCTGGATGTGGACGGACTGGGCAGCAAACTCGTGGATCAGCTTGTCGAGAAGAAACTCGTGACGCGCTTGGGGGACTTGTTCCGCCTCGACTGCGAGACGTTGGCCGCTTTGGACCGGATGGGCCCCACGTCCGCCGGTCATCTCGTGCGCGCGCTCGATCGAGCGCGCTCGGTCAGCCTGTCCCGCCTTCTCTACGGACTGGGCATCCCTGAGGTTGGCGCGACCACTGCGCGCCTGCTGGCGCAGCACGCCGGGACGCTTGACCGTTTGACGCAGACGCCTCGAGACGAACTGGAAGCCATTCCCACGGTCGGCCCTCGCACCGCAGGCGCTGTGGTCGATTTCTTCGCCAATGAAGAGAATGGGAGGACCCTCGCCGACCTCCTCGCTGCCGGTCTCCGCATCGAGGTCGAGCTCGGTGCGCCCGGCGGAGCCCTTGCCGGAAAGCGCTTCGTCTTCACGGGGACCCTATCGACGATGACGCGCGACGAGGCGGCGCGCCGTGTCCAGTCGCTCGGCGCGTCCGTCAGTGCTTCTGTGAGTCGGCGGACAGACTACGTGGTGGCGGGAGACGGCGGGGGATCCAAGGCCGACACGGCGCGGAGTCTCGGGCTCCCTCTCCTCTCGGAGGACGAGTTCCTCGACCTCCTCGATCGGAGTTCCCATGCATGAATCAACGCTGCTCGACCTGACCCTCGACGAGCTCGCCGAGCACCTCGCGACGCTCGGCTTCCCAAGGTATCGTGCCGAGCAGATTTGGCACGCTGCGTTCGTCGACCTTGTCTCCGGCTACGACGCCATGTCCACGCTTCCCCGCGACCTCCGAACCCGCCTGCAAGCCGCCCTCCCCTTCACGCCGTGCGCGGCGGGTCAAGAGCAGGTCTCTCCGGACGGCGCGACAAGCAAGAGCGTCCTTCGACTCGCGGATGGAGAGACGGTCGAGGTCGTGTCGATGGAGTACGCGGGACGCGCGACGGCGTGCGTTTCGTCGCAAATCGGGTGCGCCATCGGCTGTCCATTCTGCGCCACGGGGCAGGCCGGGTTCGTCCGCAACCTCTCCTCGGGTGAGATTGCGGCTCAGGCCCTCCATGTGGCTCGGACGCTGCGCTTACGCGGACGACGGCTCTCGAACATCGTCTACATGGGAATGGGCGAGCCCTTGGCCAACGTCGACGCGGTCCTCGGATCGATCCGTCTCCTCAACGACCCGCGCGGCTTTGGCCTCGGGGTGCGCGCGTTCACCGTGTCCACTGCCGGGATGGTGCCGGGCATGGATCGACTCGCCAACGAACCGTTGCAGGTCAATCTCGCCGTCTCTCTCCACGCGGGCGAAGACCCTCTGCGCACCGTCCTCGTCCCGCTCAACCGCAAGTACCCGCTTGAAGTCCTCATCGCTGCCTGCCAGCGGTACCTGGCGAGGACCCATCGACGCATCTCGTTCGAGATCGCGCTCATCGCTCGGCTCAACGACCGTGCGCACCACGCCCGCGAGATAGCCGCGCGGCTGAGCGGGCTCCTGTGCCACGTGAACCTCATCCCGGCGAACCCGATCCCGGAACGTCCAGATTGGCACCGCAGTTCGGCGGCGGCCGTGGATGCGTATGCTCAGGTGCTCATCGCGGCCGGCATTTCGACCACCGTGCGAGACAGCCGCGGAGCGGAGATCGCGGCGGGATGTGGGCAGCTCCGGGCACGCTCGCGGCAGGCGCCTACCCCTTGAGCAGGGTCCGGTAGTAGTCGAGCGCCCGCTTGCCCCATCGATCGGCGAGGTGATCCATTCCCTCTTTCACGAGTTGCCGGGCCCGCTCGCGACTGATCCCCATGATCCGCCCGACATCGGAGAGGTTGTTGGAGCATCCGTCGTCGATTCCGTGGTGCAGTCGAATGGCCTGCGCCTGTCGCGCCGGGAGGTTGCTCAGAAGACCGTCCACTTCCTCGCGGAAGAGAAGTCGAAGGGCCTCGTGCTCCGGGGAGAGTCCCCCTTCGTCCGACAGCCGCTCCTCGAGCAGTTCGTCTTCGTCGCCTCCAACGGGCCGATCGAGCGACGTCATCTCGTTGACCTGTCTCTCCACCTGGAGGAGCCGGTCGGCGGATAGACCGGTCGCTTCCATCACCGCCGCTTCGTCCATCGGCTCTTCGTCGCCAAGCGAGCGGATCTCCGCCATGCGTCGCACCGCGCGGAAGAGGTAGTCGGGGATGCGAATCATCCGCGTGTACGTCCCGATGGCCGCGAGGATCCCGCGCCGCACCCACCACGCGGCATACGTGCTGAGCCGGTAGCCGCGATCCGGGTCGAATCGGTCGACGGCCTCGATGAGGCCCATGTTGCCTTCTTGGATGATGTCGGCGATGGGCATGCCGGTGTCCGCATACTCCTGAGCGATCCTCGTGACCAGCCGAAGATTCGAGACGATCAGGCGCTCCCGCGCGCCCGCGACTCCGCGGGCCATCTGTCGCGCCAACGCTTGCTCCTGCTCCCGAGAAAGGATGGGGAAACGAGCGATCTCGCGGTAATAGATCTGGAGGGTCGACGGGGACCGATCGTCCTTCGCCGGTGCGGGCTCGAGGTTCTCCTGCTCGTCGTTCATGGCCATCGGGACCACTTTACGACACGTCACTTCGCGAGTCCATTGCATCGTCGTCGAGGTCGGGGAACTCGCTTGACACGACGTCGAGGACGTCCAGTTCGCGCACGCGCGCTACGGTTCCCAACCGACCCGCGAGGCTTGGCTCCGTTCGCCCCTCGTCTCCGGACACGAGCTCTTTCACGTACAGCCCCCCGTCCGTCCGGAACTCGATCTCGGCCTCCCTCGCGCCGCGGACCGTCCCGCACGCTGCGTGCAGACGACGCGTGCGGACAAGATCCGCCCTTCGATGAGCGACCCGCCGGGGCGTCCGCTGGGCGATGTCCCCGAGGAGCGATCGAAGCGCCGCCTCGAGGCTCTCCGCCGACACGTCGTCGGCGAACTCCACAATCGCGCGGTAGGTCTTCGTTGCCAGCGTCTCTTTGACCCGAGCGACGGCTCCCCGGGACGACCAAGAGATTCTGCCCAACGCGATCTTCCCCGAGGCCGCCACGTTGGCCGCTTCTCGCAACGCATCGAGGTCGATCGACCTCGTCCGGGGCTCGCGCAGTTCGAGCACAAAAGGCCGTCCCGTGCCAAGCATTCGCGCGTCGATGTCCTCCCGCCCCGCGCCATGAAGCACCGCGCCGGACGCCCGCGCCGCCTCGACAAACGGTCCGGCCATGATTTCCTCGACCGACTCCGGGTACTGCTTTCCGGTTCCGCCGCACGTTGCGCAGCCTCGCCCTCGACAACGCTTGCACGGCCAGTGAGTTTGGGGAATTCCGCGCAAGAGCTTCCGATAGCGCCCGTAGAGAAAGACGGACGCGATGTAGAGGGAGATCGATCCGTCAACGAGGTCGATCGTGAACTTCACGTCAGGATCGTTGAAGTCTACCGTCCCTCGATCCGCGAGAGACTCGAACGCCTTGCCCACCGATCGATTCCACGCGTGCTTCTGAGCCTCCGCGTGTTCGAGGCCGAACCGCTCCGTGAAGAACGCCTCTGCCTCTTGCCAACGCAGAGTGGGCCTCACCGCAAAGAGATAACTGGAGAACTCGACGCCCTCCACTTCCTCCCGCGCTCGCTCCGCCCAACTGCCCACGTCCGCGAACAGGTCGTGGCACACCCAACAGCGCCCCTCACCGCCCTTGACGCCGTCGAGCCCAAGCACGGTGCGTACTGCGCGGCCGCGCTCTTCGTTCGACCAGCCGCGGCCGAGGCGCCCGAAAGCTCCGCCAAGACAGGAGTCACAGATCGGCCCAGACGCCAAGATCTCGCGCACCGAGGACACGACACCCGACAAGACGTCAACCGTCACGCCGGGCCTCGGAAGCTTCGATACAGAACCATGGCCTGATCATCGCGGATGAAGCCGAGGGCTGCCAGGTTGCCGGCCGACTTCGCTCGCCGCAGTGGGTGCGCCGTCCCACGTCTCGACCCGGATCGACGGGCGCTATCCGGCGCGACGAACGAGGTGAACCAAGAGGAATAGCGCCTCCCGCCGCTCCCCGGCCGAGAGGCGGCGTCGCGCCCCGAGTGTTTCGTGGAACCAACGCGCGACCGGCGGAGAGAGAAGATCAAGGACCGAAGGCATGGCTCCCCCCCTTTCCGAATGGCCTCGGGGGCGTCGACGAGATGGCTCGGGAGGTAGTTGTCTCACGTCTTTGCATGTACTCTCGTTACCTCCGACCGGGGCACACGCAGTTCGTGCACTCCGGCGGACGTGAGAGATACGGCAGCAGGAACGCTCGCGCCCTCCTTGCGCAGGACGGGGCCTCAGGATACGGCTGCGGCCCCGTCTGTTCTTCCGGCACGCACCCTGTCATGCCCCTCGCTGATCGCGTCCCTCTTCGGTACCCTCCCACTCCATGATGCGTTTGCGCAATGCCACTCTCCGCGTGATGGATGTGGACCAGTTCGGAGAGCCGAACGCGGGCTGTGCCTACCTCCTGCGCGCAGCGAAGACGGCTCTCATCGACACGGGTACGGCCGCCAGCGCGCCTCGTCTTCTTCAGGCTCTGCGCGGACGTCGCATCGACTACGTCTTCATCACACACATCCATCTCGACCACGCGGGCGGCGCGGGACACCTCGCCCTCGCGCATCCGGAGGCCCTCTTCGTCGTGCATCCGCGTGGACTTCCGCACGTCGTGGATCCGACGCGCCTCGTCGCCGGCGTGCGTGCCGCTGGCCCGACGCTCGCCCCGCTCTACGGGGAGCCCCTTCCGGTCGACGGCGGCCGCGTCGTTGCCTGCGCCGACGGCGAGTCCTTCCGGCTGGGTCCCGGCATCGATCTTGTCGCCATTGACACGCCGGGGCATGCCCCGCATCACGTCTGCTTCTTCGAGCCCACGAACGAGACCCTCTTCGTCGGTGACGCCGTCGGCCACCACGGCGCGCCCGTGGATCTGCCGCTCACGGTTCCCCCGCGCTTCGACCCCGCGGCATCTCGCGCCTCTCTCATCCGGCTTCTCGAGTTCCACCCGCAGACCCTTGCCTTCACCCACTTCGGCCTTGCCGACGACGCGCGTGCGCTCCTCACGGCCTACCCGCGCCACGTCGACGAGTGGTTGGCTCGTGTGGACGCTGTGCGAACGTGCGTGGGGCCAGAGGCGGTCGCTGACGCGATCCTCGCCGGGTCGCGCTACGCCCTCCTCTCCCCGGTCGGTCGCGAGGTCGTGCGCCTCTGCGTTCGCGGTGCCCTCCTCACGCTCGAGCCCCGGGCGCCGTGAATGCGGGAGCCGCGAGCCTCGGTAGCGGCAGGACAGGAAGGTGACTCGATCTGGCGGAGAGCCTACGTCGGCTCCATCGACGCCCGGCGGTCCTCGCCGAGCACCGTAACCAGCTCGCAAGACGCCGCCCAGCGTGACAGGGCGCGCTGACCGTACTTCAGGGTGATTCGCGCGATGTCGAGATTCGTGGCGATCGCCGACGGCCGCATCGTGCGGTACCGCCAGTCCACGATGCGCTCGAGCTCGGCGAGCACGAAGTCGGTCACTCGCTCGGCGCCGAAGTCGTCGAGGACGAGGAGGTCGCACTCCCGGCAGCGGCGGGAGACTTCCTGGTAGCCGCGAGTGATCTCCGAGCGCAGCTCACTCGCCAGGTCAAGCAGCGGCCAGTACTCGATACGGGTGCTCCGCTCGATCTCGTCGGGAGACAGCGTCGGCTCGCCAGCGCCAACATCCTCGCTCGTCTCCGTTGCCGCGGCCCGCAACAGCTCACTCACTGGCGGCACGCGCACGCTCCCGGAATCGTCCTCGCGCCGATTCATCGACGGGAGAGAGGTCCTTCGGTCGTATTCCTTCATGAGGGCAACGAGAAGATGCGTCTTCCCGAGCCCGTTCTTCCCCATGATGAGGACGCCGGCCCCCCCTCTTTCGGCAAGCCGACGGCACGCCTCGTAGGCCTCGCGGTTCTCGTTCGATACCTCGAAATTGTCGAACGTGCACCTCTCGAAACGTGCACCCATCGGCGCGCCCTGGATCACGTCTTGCCCCCTTTGAGCCGTTTCTCGTAGATCGCGGGATCGTGCCCGGCGGCGGCCTGCTGCGCCAGTGACCCAGCGCCCGGGGGACGCCCGCGCGCATCCCAGTCCCGCGCCATGGCGAGGTTGCGCTCGAAGTTCTTCGTGTTGAACGGCGTCACGCTGTCGAAGTACTTCCGAGACGAGTCCTTCCCACCGTCCACGGCGGCCAGGTACTCCAGAACGAGGACGAGGTCGGACTCTCCGTACCCTTCGCGCAGCCGGCCCTTGATGTGCTCGACGTTCTTCGCGTGCCTCGCCGAGAGGGGGGTGTACTTCGCCCAGGCCCAACTCGCCTGGCGCAACTCGTTCAGGCGCACGAGAACTCGCTCTGCGGCGACGGCGTCCGCCTCGCTCTGCGGATTCACGCCATCCCGGTCCGCTCGGTGCGGCGCCGGCCCATTCTTGGACTGGGAGCCAAGGAGCGGCAGTCGGCTCCCTTCGCGCAGCGTGCCCGTCCCCGGGAACGCATCCCCGCCGACTTCTCCTGTCCGCCTGTAGTACCCGGCGCTCTCAAGCTGCCTCAAGGCGTGGATGATGTCGGCTGTCCGCTCGCCGAACGATCGAGCGAGGCGCTCCACATCGAACGTCTCCTCATCGGACCGCGCGAGGAGGTATGCAAGAAGGCCCTTCGCTCGAAAGGAGAGGCGGGGATCCTCGAGGAACGCCCTGTCGAGGGCGACCCGCCGGTTCTCTTCTCTCTCCACTCGAATCATCCGTCCACCGTCCCCCTCCGCGGAAGGGCTTCCGCCGCCCGCTCGGCCCTAGACTACCGATTGCGTTCCGGCCCACGCAACTCGTGGAGTTCCGCCGCGCGTCGATCGGGGTCCAGTCCTCGCGAGGCCTCTCCGTCAGCCCATCCAGCACGCTCTACGCAACGTGGATCTCGACGATGTCGCCGTCCGCAAGGCGATAGTCGGACGGCACCTGTTGACCGTCGAAGCGTCCCGATCCCCAGATGCGGACGTACTTCAACCGCTCCGCGAATTCGCCGTGCACGATCCGCACGGCGTCAAGCGCCGTGCTCCCCGCGGGGAGCACGTACGGCTCCTTAAGGTCGGGCTTCTTCCCCGGCATCTTCGTGTAGATGCGGATGACTTTGAGCGCGTCGAACGTCATCCGCGCGAAGCCGTCCAGACCCTCGCCGGAAAACGTGGATACGGCGACGCCGGGGAACGGGAGTCTGGCGAGCAGCACCCCGGGGTCCCGAACGAGGTCGGCCTTGGTGAGAACGATCCGCGCCGGAACCTGAATGACGTGGTCGGTGCTTTCCTCGGTCGACAGACGGTCCACGACAAGCTCGATTCGCCG
>Ga0247842_10002226_pt1 | contig 29430 bp, 34 predicted proteins | sample LaCruzMarch2015__3_FD_192411 | JGI IMG/M metagenome (GOLD analysis project Ga0247842, IMG submission 192411) | Freshwater microbial communities from meromictic Lake La Cruz, Castile-La Mancha, Spain - LaCruzMarch2015_19m | ecosystem: Environmental > Aquatic > Freshwater > Lake | place: Spain...
AGCGTTTGTCTCGCCTTGATTGATATTAATGCTTCACTAAAAGCGCGAGAAAATAAAACATTATAAATTATCATGGGTGAGGTTTGAAGCATAAATAAGCTCGTTATGTCTCTCAAAAATAGTTTTAGCTTCATTCATAATATGCAGAAGTTCGATCCCTATTTGATCCCAAAAACCAACAAGGTAGCTTAATTGAGTAAAAATACTCTATTGTTAGAGTATTTTAGTTTTTGCAGAATATATATCCCGCTTCAGCTATTTTGTTGTTAGTATGCTGTAACCTTAAGACTGTTAAAGTTCCAATAAAACAAGCCCGCAGAAATATCCGAAGAATAGAACAATTAAAACCAATACTGCATTTCGAAGAAGAGAAGGTCTGAGATGTTTTTTTAAAAGAGTGTTGTTGAGGAAAAGAAGCAAAATGGTATAAGCAAGCATACTGAACGCATTTATGGTTGCGCCAAGGGTGATGAGTTGTAATGGTTGATCAAAACCCAAAGCAATAACAGTAATACCAAAAAATATCTGTACCCAGAGGACGATATAGTATGTTAAGGAAATATTGGCTTTATATTTATGCATGGATAGCAGAGAATTTTCAGTGATGATTCTGCTGGTAGAATCAAGTACGGTCATCTGAGTGGCGGTGAGCATGATGCCTAAAATAATAAGAAAAAAAGAACCGACGATAGGAAGAGTTTTTTGTCCTATTACCGTTGCTTCGCTTAAAACAAAATTAATACCGGTGTGATTGCTCTGGATTCCATAGGTTGTGATAAAAGCCAATAAAGATAAAGTAGTCATTGTGAAGAGCCCCAATACCCAGAAGATAATAAAGTGCTCCAAATTAATTAGACGCCACCATTTTTTGAAAATGTGCAGATTGTCGTCGGTGATAGGAAAGGTGTTGCCTGAAAGATGGATCTCTTTATTGCCCGAAGCGTGCGTTAAAACACTTGTAATTCTGTCGGCATGAAAACCCATGCCATAACCCTTATCTCTAACATAAAAAGATTGAGCCAGATTTAAGTTTCCGCCCGCTCCGGAATACGCCAATGCTCCCAGAAAGGTACCAATAGCAATGCCGATGGGGAGAAAAACATAATTATCTCCAACACCTATTAGGCCATGGGCAAGAGCAGAGTAGTCTGCTGATTTGGCTAGAAATGCTGTGAGTCCAACAAGTAAGGGTATGCTTATAACAATCAAGGAAATCTGGATTTTCTCTACCGTTTGGTAAAGCACTTTTCCCAGAGATAAAATCATACCAATCAACAAGAACATAACTACGGCAATTAAGTGCACGTTACCGATTCCAAATGCCGAAGCAATGAGATTAGCGCCTGCCAAGCCGATGCCAGGCCAACCGAATCCTAAGAAAGTTGAAATTATAAACCAAAATGGTAGCCATTTGATAATTCTTTTAAAGCCCACAAAAACACTCTCGCCGTTGATTAGTGCATATCTTTCCACTTCCATGTTGATGAAGAATTGCATGGTGATGCCAATTAGCGCACCCCAGATAATTCCTAGTCCATAGTTACTGCTTAAATAAGGCCAAAGAATAACTTCGCCACTACCCAAGCCCAGTCCAAGTAAAATAAAACTAGGACCCAAGAGTTTTCTAAACTTGGGCGGAGGCGGAAGATGTTTTATTCCTAAAGGAATATTGCTACCTAGCATATTAGTATCAGTATATACTAATCAAGTACTTTGAAACTAAATGAAGCATATTTCCAGATGGCGACATAAATATCTTTGGCTGTTTCTTTCCGGTATTGTTTTTGCGTTTTTTATTGTAGATGTTTGACTACAACACTAATAAATAGTTATTGTTTTTTCGAAATTAGTAATTCCGTTAAATACGATTTATCAAAACCGAGTATATACATAGGTTCTTTTTCGGCGTAGGAGATCTCTGTAACAGGAACACCCATCTGGCCAGTTTTTTCAATCATTTCGTGTACGGCCGCATGATCTTGGTCTACGTATACCAGTTCATGTTTGATATTGTTTTCGTCTAGCCAAGCTTTTTCCATTTTGCAGTACGGGCAGGACATTGTTGAATAAATTTTGATGTTAGTTGGTTGCATTTTATTGCTAATTATTGATAAAAGATAAAATTGAATGAGCAAGCTTACTCGTTTTTGTATGGGTAAGGGAATAGAAGATTTCCGGACCCTTTCGCTTTGTTGTAACGAGGCCCGCTTTTCTTAATTTGGCCAAGTGCTGCGAAACCGCAGACTGTGAAAGCGTACAAGTGTTGATTAATTCTTGTACGTTTTTCGCCTTTTTGTTGAGGCAACAAATTAAGCGCAATCGTACTGGATTCGCTAGCGAGGCAAGGACTAATTTATTATCCATAAATACATATTAGCAGGTGCTAATATAATGTCAAGTGAAAGAAAAAACAGGGGTTAGTTGTATTAGAGGCATGACGAATAAAAATATTACGAGAGGAGGTGATATAAATGAATAAAACATTCTTAGGTTTAGGAGCATTAGCATTATTGGCTGGAGGAGCCGTATCAATATTGCCAGGAGTGGCTAGCGCGTACCGGGGAGACCCTGGTGTAAAAGGACCAAATTATACAGACGAGCGCCATGCTGCCATGGAAAGTGCTTTTGAAAAAGGAGACTATGATGCTTGGAAGAATTTAATGCAGGGGCGCGGACGTGTTACGCAAGTCGTGACAAAGGAAAATTTCTCAAAGTTTGCTCAGATGCATGAATTGGGAGAAGACGGCAAAACTGCTGATGCGCAAAAAATCCGCCATGAACTCGGCTTGGGTTTACAAAACGGCACTGGTCAAGGCACTGGTCGGGGGTGGAATCGTTAATATCTAACAAAGTTTACATTGCGCCCCGATTTTTATCGGGGCCAGTGTAGAATTAGGTTGATTATTGGTACTATGCGATAAATGAATAACAACGAAGGGATAACTGATGAAATGCTGGTGGAAAAAATTCGGTCGCATGATCGAGAATTATTTTCAGTGATTATTGATCGCTATGAAAAAAAACTATTGAGATATGCGTTTAATTTAACACAAAATGAACAAAAGGCGTCTGATATTGTCCAAGAAGCTTTTATTAAGTCTTATGTTAACCTGAATGGTTTCGATACAAGAAAGAAGTTTTCTAGTTGGATTTATCGGATTGTTCACAATGAAGCAATGAACAGCATTAAGAAACATTACAAAGAGACACCAATTCTGGAAGATATGGATTTTCCAAGTACAGAGAATATTGAAGAAGAGTTTAAAAAGAAGGAAATCAAAGAACAAGTTATAAAATGTTTAGATAAAATTTCCCTGATGTATGCCGAGCCCTTAGAGTTATATTATCTTGAAGAAAAATCTTATGAAGAAATAAGTGACATTTTACACATTCCGCCCGGTACGGTAGCAGTTCGTCTTAGGAGAGCAAAAATTATAATGAAAAAGATATGCCAAACGATATAATAAAAATTAAAGAAATAGTAATGGACAAAATTCAGCATGATGAAATAAGAATGCGTCCGCGCGTATTTTTTATCGCAGGGTCTTTGCTGACTTTTTTAGGATTGGTAGCATCGGTTGTTGTGTCGGTTTTTCTTGTAAGCATGATTCAATTTTCTTTGCGCACTCATGGTCCAATGGGGCAATATCGTTTTGATCAGATGATTGCTAGTTTTCCATGGTGGGTTGTTGTGGCGGCAATTGGCGGGTTAGCTATTGGTGTTTTTCTATTGCGAAAGTATGAATTTGTTTATAAACACAATAAACAACTAATAATGCTCGGATTTATTTTGGCGATAATTTTTGCTGGAATTATTATTAATGCGACTGGCCTGGACAATATTTGGTTAAAACGCGGGCCAATGCGAGGAATGATGCAAGAAAATGCGAATAGCCGAAATCAGGGCGTTGTGGGGCGGAAATAGTAGAGTATATACTTTACACAAGATGAAAGACGAGAATAAAAAAATCAAAGAATTGGGCTACGACGAATTTTTTGAGTCCAACAGAGAAAAGTTGGCGTTGCAAGATTATGCTATGGCGCGGGTTATTGCGGGGAATAAAGGTATGTATAAAGTTGTGAGTCAAAATGGAGAGTTTTTAGCTAAAATTACGGGCAAGTTAATGTTTGTTGCGGAAACGGAAGAGGACTATCCTGTAGTGGGAGATTGGGTGGCAATTAAAGAATTGGAAAATGGACAAGCTGTGATAAGTGCCGTGTTACCTCGAAAGACTGTAATAAAAAGAAGACACGGTGATAAAAATAGAGCCGGCGAAAAGAATGGTACGCAGATTATTGGAACTAATATTAATGAAGCGTTTATTGTTGAATCAATTGATCGCGACTTTAACCTTAATCGATTTGAAAGATATTTTTCTGTTTTGAATGAAGGAGGAGTAAAACCGGCGATCATTATTAATAAAATTGATTTAATTTCAAAAGAGGAATTAGGTGAAAAGCTAGCCCGGCTAAAAGAAAGATTTGGCGATATCGGCATTATCGCGACTAGTACGATAGATAACAGTGGCTTGGAAGAATTAAAAGCTTATTTATCAAGAGGTAAAACTTATTGTTTTCTCGGTTCGTCTGGTGTTGGAAAATCCACTCTAATTAATAAACTTTTAGGGACAAGCATAATTGAGACTGGAGATATTAGTTTATGTTCGGATAGAGGAAAACATATTACGACAAGTCGTCATATGTATTTTTTGCAAAATGGTGGTATTGTCATCGATAATCCCGGAATGAGAGAAGTGGGAATAATTTCAGTATCGGGTGTTGATAATCTTTTTACCGAAATAACGGGGTTGGCTAAGGATTGCAAATACAATGATTGTACTCACGTTCACGAACCGGGATGTAATGTTTTGGAGGAATTAAGGGCTGGTAATCTGGATGAAGAAAAATATTCAAATTATATTAATCTCAAGAAAGAAGCCGAAAATTATAACATGGCTAGTTATGAAAGAAGGAAAGCTGATCGGCAGTTTGGTAAATTCATCAAAAAAGCGAAAAAAGAATTAAAGAAATTTAAGGGCGAAGAGAAGTAGCTATCATTTTTGTATTTGCCAATATCAATTTGTATTGATATACTATTTATATGGGCAAAAGCAAAACAGTTAAAAGTTTGTCGGAGAATTTGTGTTGTGTTTCTGATGAAAACAGAATAGCAATTTTAGTGTTTCTTAAAAAAGGCGAGAGATGTGTTTGCGAAATATGGAAGGAATTAAATCTTCCACAAAACCTTGTGTCGCATCATCTGAAAGTATTAAAGGACGGCAAATTTATTCACTCACGCAAAGATGGGTTGAAAGTTTTTTATTCTCTTGAAGAGGATAAAATAAGTAACTTTTGTTGTTCTTTGGAGGATATATTTATTGATAAAAAGAAAAAAACATTATGAAAATTCAAGTTTTTGGTTCAGGGTGCCCATCGTGTAAGAAATTACATGAGCTAGTGAAGAAAGTGATTTTAGAACAAAAGATTGAAGCGGAACTGGAGTATGTGACAGATGTCCAGGCAATGATAGATATGGGGATTATGCAAAGTCCGGCTTTAACGATTAATGGTCGTCCTGTTTTGGCCGGTTTTGTGCCAAATGAGGAACAAATTGTTGAGCTGATTGAGAAAAATGGGGGAGAAAACAACTGCTGTTGCGGTAATTGCTAACTTAAAATGGATATTTTCTATCCCATCCAGCTTTTTGCCGACTTTCTGATATATAATCTGTTTTCAATAGAGCCAACGTCTCTTCTTGGTAAAGCAGTGAATTTCTTCGTGTTTGATTCTATAAAGATTCTTCTTTTGATGATGGTTATTATTTTTGTGGTGGCTGTACTACGAACGTTTATTCCTCCAGAGAGAATAAGGACATTCTTGTCGGGTAAAAAATCTTTTACAGGTAATCTTATCGCTGCATTATTTGGTATTATCACGCCCTTTTGTACGTGTAGTGCTATTCCGTTGTTTCTTGGTTTTGTCGAAGCTGGAGTTCCGCTGGGTGTTACGTTTTCTTTTCTAGTATCTTCACCAATGATTAATGAGGTTGCGCTTGTTTTGCTTCTGGGTTCATTTGGACTAAAGGTTGCCATAATTTACGTTGTTAGTGGATTAATTATTGCAACATTATCTGGGTATGTGATTGGAAAAATGAAGTTGGAAAATTTAGTGGAAGAATCGGTTCTTAAACATTCTTCTGGCACATCATTTTCCAGTATCAAGCAAAGTTGGAAACAAAGAGTTGAATATGCCCTGGCATACACCCTCGATATTCTCAAAAAAGTTTGGGTTTATGTTTTGGTTGGTATAGGTGTTGGTGCCTGGATTCACGGGTATGTGCCAGCTGATTTGTTGGCGCGCTGGGCGGGGGGTAATAACTGGTATGCTGTGCCCTTAGCAACCTTAATAGGTATTCCTCTGTATTCGAATGCGGCGGGCGTTATCCCATTAGTGAGTGTGTTAACTGAAAAAGGTGTAGCAATGGGAACGACGCTTTCTTTTATGATGGCAGTTACTGGACTGTCACTTCCTGAATTTATGATTTTGAAGAAAGTGATGAAAACAAAATTACTTATTATTTTTGCATCAATAGTGGCAGTGGGAATTATTTTTACAGGTTATCTTTTTAACGTAGTACTTTGAAAGCAACCGTGTATATGTTTTGTATGGCTCTTTAAATATGCTCTAAAATAACAAGTACTAATCTGTGAACAAATATTTCAATGTCGGTACCTAAAAAACCCGTAATTCCAGATATTTTGGCGGCGGGTTTAAAAGATAAAAAAATTCAGGATGAAGTTATAGTTGATGAAAGTGCTTTGGCTAATATTGATTTGTCGAAGACAAATGCTCGGCAAATAAAACTGAAGGAATCAACTTTTGTTTCTGTTGAGTTTGGGGACTCTAAATTTAAGGAAATAGAAATCAGTAATACGATCCTTAAGAAATGCAATTTCGCAAACGCAAAACTGGAGGAAGGAAATATTGATCGTGTAGAGTTTGTTTCTTGCCGGCTAACTGGAATTGATTTTGCAGATAGCATAATAAAAAACACGCTGTTTAAAGAATGTAAAATAAATCTTTCGAATTTTAGATTTACAAGTTTTAAAGATGTAGTTTTTAAGGATTGCGATTTGGAAGAAGCAGATTTCTTGGGCGCTGACTTACGGGGCATTGAATTTAATTCTTGTAATTTGGTAAAAGCGCAGTTTTCCAATGCGAAGCTACATGGTGCCGATTTTCGTGCATCGCAAATTAGTGGCATCAAAATTCAATCGGAAAACCTAAAAGGTGTCATTATTGGACCAGAGCAGAGCATTGATATTATCAGGTTGATGGGCGTTGATATTCGGTGAACAAGGATACGACAAACCAACTGTGTGCATTTTCTGTAGTTAGTAAAAATCGCTAATTAAGCGGTTTTTTGGTAGGTTGTTTATATGGGCAAAGGGATCAATAACTTTATATATTGGACACCGAGAATTTTATCAATTATTTTTCTGCTATTCTTGGCCATGTTCTCTCTCGACATTTTTGATGCGGGATTAGGTTTTTGGGGAACTGTATTCGGACTATTTATGCATAATATTCCAGTATTTGTTTTGTTGATTGTTCTATTAATTTCTTGGAAATACGAAATTGTTGGAGGAATCGCCTTTACTTTAGCTGGAGTATTATATGTTGCGATGATGCTGATAAATGCACTGAATAGTTCGTTTGAGTGGTACTTGTTGTCCTATTTTTTAATCATTGCTGGGCCAGCATTCCTTATAGGGGTTTTATTCATTATTGGTTGGTTGAGAAAAAAGAATAATTCCAAAGATATTTTAATAAAATAGGTTATAGAGGGTATGATACGATTTCAATATGAAATCTGATTCTAATCACTATCTTTATCGCGGTGCTCCGTTTCAACTTGCGGCGATTGTTTTATTTCTTTTTCGTCGTTTTTTTTACTGGCCAAAAACTTCTTCTGTGTTCACTGCCTTATTGATTGGTGTAGCAACAGTTTGCGGATTAGTGATATTTGCTTGGTGTTTATATTTGCTTTACGTGCGTCATCAAGCAAAAAGCATACTTATTACAGAAGGAGTTTTTAAGTATACTCGACACCCAATGTACACAGCTTTTGTTTTAATGGATGTTGCTTCTTTTTTTGCTCCTCTAAGTTATGATTTTATTACTTCGACTGTGCTTTTTTATGGTTATCTTGTTGTGGCAGCGTATTTCCAAGAAAAAGAAACATTGGCACGGTTTGGGCAATCGGCGGTCGAATATTATCGTTGCACTCCACGATTATTTTTCTTGTATCCTTTTAAAAAGTTATTGAATTGTAAATAACGATCCGCAGGTGTCGTTAATTAGAAAATTCTTCACAATAGGCAGTTTTCTGTATTTTCAACATTGAAGTATTTAGTGAATATTGATATAATATATTCATATAATTAAAATTAATATATATGATTATCAAAGAATTTAAGCAATTTTTACTGCGAGGAAATGTTGTTGATCTAGCTGTTGGTGTCGTAATAGGGTCTGCTTTTGGATCTGTAGTAGCTGCGCTAGTGTCAGACATATTAACCCCTTTTATTGCGGCAGTCGCCAAAGTGCCTGATTTTTCCGGCCTCTCGCTTACGCTTAATGGCAGTTTGTTTAAATATGGGCATTTTATTAATGCACTTATTTCGTTTGTATTAGTTTCTGCAGCAGTCTTTTTCTTTGTAGTAAAACCAATGAATTTGTTGATTAAGCGTTCTCGTAAAGAACCGCCAGCAGACCCCACTACCAAGAAATGCAAGGAATGTTTGAGTGAAATCCCTGTTGAAGCCAGTCGTTGTTCACATTGCACGCAAGTTGCAGCTTAGGCATTTTTTTAAAATCATTCTGGTTTGGCAAATTTTTGTTTTTAGGATTCAAGGAAAAACATTGCCGTGTAACCTGGTATTATTAGAAGTATGACAGCTGTCACACACCAACTCACCGCGCTTACTGTGGCGTTTTGGCTTTTGGTTATTTATCCGTATATGGCTGGTCCGGTTCTTGCTGTGCTTGCTGTTATAGCGGTTATGGTGGGAGCGTTAACTCCTGATTTGGATCAGCCGGCCGCTAATCTGGGGAATCGATTACTTGGCGCGCACGTGGTTGGAAAAATCATCAATCAATTTTCTGGCGGTCATCGTCATTTTACGCATTCGGTGCTTGGCATTTTTGTTATTGGATATAGTTTGCGCTGGCTATCGATGCATCTTTTAGTGCAGGATTTGGCGATTGAAGCGCAATTCGTTTGGATTGCTTTTATGATCGGATATGTTAGTCACATTGTCGCTGATACAATGACCGATCGCGGTGTGCCATTGCTATGGCCGTTACCGTGGCATTTTCAAATCCCGCCCGGGCCAAGTGTTTTCCGAATCACAACCGGAGGTCTTGTTGAGATGATCGTTTTGCGTGGGGCGCTTATTATTGCCTTAGCCATAATACTGCGGTCAAACTTAAGTGTATTGCTTAATTTCTGGACATAAAAAGATCTAGGCAATATATATCTAGGTCATTTTAATTTGGTTGAAATTGTGTTCTAATTAAATAAGCATGGATGTCAAACAAGCATTTAGTAAATACAAAGACAGACATTAATTCTAAAATAACCTTTGTACCCATGATAAAGTATCCTTTTCTGAAAAAAATAATCTGTTTTGTGTGTGCAATCTTTTTTATGCTCCCCCCGTTTTCGTTATTGGCTCAAGATACAACGCCGAATGTTTCAGTTTCAGGTTCAGACGCGGAAGTGATTTTACTCCCACGAATTTACGCGTCTTCTGCTAACGCAAATGTTGATGAACGCAATTTTGTCGTGGGGTCATTCAGTATGCGCAATAGTGAAGATTCTTCTGTCGGTGATATTCAATATGAAATTCAAATATTGGATCCGTTGCCTGTTGTTCCGGAAGGTCAGCTTGTTTCAGATAATTCGGCAATCTTTGATCGCATTCGTTCTAGCGATGTATTTATGCTTAAGGCAAACGAATTTCGTGTTGTTCCATTTTCCTATCAAGCCCCCTCTGGTCTTAGTGGATCGTTTCGTCTACGTATCCAAATAGTTACGGCCAATGATCGTGATTTAGGTTGGGGAGACAAAGATATTAAGCTTAATGGTACGCAAAGTTTTATCACCCTTGAAGCGACGGGCGTTAATGTGGATAGCACTGACCCCATAACCAAAGAACGCAAAAATCAATGGTCATCTTTAGAGGGGATAAATGTAAATCCAAAACAAAAAATTAGTCTTAGTGCGGATCTTAATAATGTCGGCCAAAAGCAGATTAGCGGAAAAATAGACATTAAGGTTAAACGCTTTTTGTATAAGGATGCTGAAACAATAAAAACAACTGGAGAAAAAATTTCATTGGAAGGTGGTGCTTCCAAACAAATAATTATTCCAATAACAACGCAAGTTAATCCCGGAGCATACATTGTCTTGGTAAGTATTTTAGACAATGAAGGGAAAAAGGTTTCCGGTGTTGGAGAATATCGTTATGTCGTACGCGGTCAAACTGCGTCCGTGGCCTCCGTACAAATTAAAGATTTTCCTAAATATCAAGATTCATTGGCACAAATCGATTTTGTAGTTGCCGGATCGGCAGATCGTGTCACGCCAGTTAAGGGTTTTTTGGAGTTCATTTTAAGTGATAAAAATGGGCAACTTGGTCAAGGTGAAAAAACATTTGAAATTAAAAACGTTTTTCCCGCAAAGGGAAGTGCAAAAATTGCTTTGACACGCCCCCTTTGTGGTACGCCGGAAGTGACGATAATAGTGAAGAATACCGCGAATGTTGTACTGGATACTTATAAAATAACTGTTCCTAATTTTGCTAATCCGACCTGCCAAGCATTAGCTATTACCAAGAATATGACGGCAATGAATACCATTTTAGTATTGATCGTGGTTGTTATTGTGTTTGTGTTATATCGGCTCAGAAAAGATTCAAAAAAACACAAGTAGTTTTACGTTTGTTTAGTCAAAAATTTTAACTTAGCGGTGTATGTTGAGTGATTTTTTGCTGGTTTTTTAATCGTCAGAAAAATCCTTAAAATTTCAACAAATATCCCGCGGGGTATGTGGGGTACTTGACAAGAAATAGAGGGTACTGTATAAGGATTGGTTAATATATTAAATCCCCAAATTATCATGTATCAATTTTTAACCAAAAAACGCGCAATAAGCGTCTTAACTGTAGCCCTAGTGGTGTTTGGTGCCCTTGCTTTGGTTATTAATTTATCTCATTCTGCTCGTGCCAATGGTATTCAGCAGGTAATAGTGATCGATGACGAAGATCATAATGAAAACGAACAAGCTCGTCCGGTGCTTTTTGTTTCTTCACCACAACATAATTCTGTTGTTACGTCAAATACGGTCAATTATAGCGCACGTTTTAGTTGGATCAACTGTGGTAACAGACCAACAGTTGCTTCTATTAAGGTCTATGAAAAAATCTCTGGAGGAAAAATTGCCAATGCAAACAACATTGGTGATTGGAATTTGCTTGATCAAAAATCTCTCAACCGTGATAAAACTTGCCATGGTTGTAATGATCGTCAACTAACCTCAGTTGGGTTAAGTGGAACTTTTCAATTAGCTTCTTTGGCTAATTGTGGGTCAACTACTACTCTTTGGACATCTGGTGATAGCCGTGGTTCTTGGAGAGGTGCATTACTCTATGATTTTACATGGTTAAACAGGGAAGCTTGCCCAGTCCCAACCCCAACTCCTACACCTGTTCCGACCCCAACTCCTACACCAGTCCCAACCCCAACTCCTACACCTGTTCCGACCCCAACTCCTACACCAGTACCAACCCCAACTCCTACACCAGTACCAACCCCAACTCCTACACCTACACCTACCCCCGTTCCTACACCGACTCCAACTCCAGTACCAACCCCGACCCCAACTCCTACCCCTACTCCTGTCCCTACCCCAACTCCATGTCCTTCCACCCCTACTCCTACTCCCACAGCTACCCCATGTTCTAACTGCAGTGGTACAACCACTATCGTTACGGAAAACAACGTAGTCGTAGTAACAGATAGCGATGATGATGAAGATGACGATACTATCGAACTATACAAAACAGATGACCATGAAACAGTAAAGCCAGGAGAAACGTTAACCTATCGTATTGTTATAAGAAACAACAAAGATCATGACCTTACCAACGTTAAGGTTCAGGATACTCTCCCGATCTATCTCACCCCGCTTTCTACTCAACCAGCTGCAAGCGCAGATGCGAAGAGCAGAAAGATCACTTGGGATGACCAGACTATCTCTGCTAACTCGGAAGTAACTTACTCTCTCAAAGTCCGTGTTGATCAAAGCGCACCAAATGGCTTCTTGCTGCAAAACGTCGCGATTATCAACGGTGACGGTATCCGTGCCAGCGCTTCTGACTCAACCTTGATCCAAGGTTATGTCCCACAGATTGCCGGAGCTACTACTACAATCAGCGCTCCCCAAGCTGTCCCGGTATCAGCAGCCACAGGTGTACCATTCGACGCAGTCTCTACAATCCTTTCCTTATCCGGAACAGTAGCAACAGCAGGCACGTTGATCGCCAAGAGGTTTATCTAAGACATACGAAGACGGAAGAAAAGCACCACTCTGAGGAGTGGTGCTTTTGTGGATAGGTGTAAGAGGAAAATAGTTGCTTGTAAACACGGATGGTGCGGTTATTGCAGATGAAGTAATATGGAAGATAATCATGAATAAAAAAATATCTGCTTCAACAACAATAGTTACAGTTATCATTTTTTGTGTTTTGTTGTTGGTTGGTTATTTTGCCCGCAAACAATACGACGTTATTTCTGCTCGTCAAACGCTAAACAATTTTTTTCTTCTTTTGAGTGAAAAGCAATATAGCAAAGCAGCTGAAGTTTACGGCGGTGATAGGGAGGAACTTCTGGTCTTTGGAATTATAGGTGGTGACGAAAAAGCGCCTGACAGTATATCCGATTTACTGAAAAATGGATGTAATAATACTTTAAAGTGTTTAAAGATAGAAAAAGTGTTGAGTGGAAAGAAAATTTCAGCAACAGAATTTAAGTTTACTGTTGAATTTTTGAATAATAATGGAACTATCTATAAATTGGAGTCTGTCGGCGGAGCAAGTGAAGAAGAAATGCCTGCTAAAACCAACTTTGAGTATGTTGTTGAAAAAGTAGCGGGAAGATATTTGGTTAAAACTATGCCAGTATATGATGAAAGACCAACGCAGTAAAAATATATTGAATGTTATGGTTAGAGAGTTTTAACTAAATAAATATGGACATCAAACAACAATTCACAACAGTTACACGTTTCTCTAAAATCATGGCGTTACTGTTACTTATCTGGCTACCATTTATTGGTTTTTATGCCGGGATGAAGTTTCAGAAAACTATAGTAACAGATGTTGCACCTATTGTTGTGGCATCACCTTTTATCTTTCAGGTTTCTTCAATGCCAACAATTCCTTCAAATACCCCAACAACAAATATTTCGTCTAACAATGATAATTCAAAGATTAGGATAACGGATAATAAAATTAACATGAGTACATATAAAGACTTACCTGAACAGGCGGTTAAGTTTATTCCTCAAAACGGAATTCTTTTTGCTTCCGGAGGGTTTATGTCATCGGCGCGGAGAATGGCTATTGATTTTGATAAAAAAACTCTGAAATATTTTGAAGATAATGATCAAAATGCTGATCCCTTCAAAATTTCCCCCAATAAAGAAGAACATCTTACGATAGATCAGATTAAAAAAATAGTTGATATGTCTAATGGAATATGGGAATCGGATAAGAGCTTTTCAAACATGCCTCCAATAGTGGATTTCGAGGTTACTTTAATTATGTCTTCTTATACAGACTTAGTCAGGTATTATAAAATGATTGATTCATATGGTCCTCCAAAAGAAGAAGTGGAAGAGTTGTATGATTATGTTTGGAGTTTGGTTAAATAAATTGAGAATATGCGAAACAAACAAAAATTTGGTGATCATTTAAAAGTTATATGGGTTGCTGTTTTTGTAACATTTATCATTATTTTAACTGTCATGAGAATTTTTTCGTTTTTAAAAAGTCCGAAGGAAGCGGAGTTTAAAACCTTCTCAGAAATCTCCGGATTCACTTTTGAGTACCCTGTGTTTAAGGGGTGGGAACCGGAAAAGCCCCGAATAACCCAAGATGATAAAACCAAAGACATAATTGCAGTCATACCTCTTAATAATCCGACTAAGATAAATTTTGAGATGGTACCTTCAATAAGGATAGCAAAAGTAGCATCCGAAATACCCACCGAATCGATTTCCACGATCATGTTAAAAAATAAAAATAACGCTTTGTATAGTTTTTATGAAGATTCAAAAAATGGAAATCATGTAATATTTTATACTAGTGGTTACCAAATTAATATCTATCCTTTTTTACGCAATGGCGATGGTTATTCTGGAAAAGTTTTGATGGATAAAATCATCGAAACATTTAAATTTGTTGAGTGCACTTCGGAATCAATTGAAGCTAAAAAATTGCAGTCTTTTGTGAAAATTGATGTTCCATCCATAAGTTTTCAGGATGGTTTGATTTCCAAGGGTGCCGAAAAAATAATCGATTATCTAAAACAAGAAAAGGAAAATCCCGATGATTTTTTTGCGAAAGTTCAAGTTGGTGAAAAATCAGGCCTTATGGGTTTTCTCCTAACATTTCACTTGTCTCATAAAGACGACTTTAAATCGGAGAATTGCAATAAAATAGGAAATCCAAGTGGAAAGAGCCGAGATATTGTTTATGATACGAATCAAGAAAAAATTATAAAAAGTCTTTTTTGGCGATGATGATTTTATTATTTTAAAAATAGTGTATATGAAAATAAATTTGTTAATTTCTTTTGTAGTCTCCCTAGTGGTGTTTATTGTGGTGTATGCAATAGAATATTTTAAGTTGCTTCGTGTGCAGCCGAGCAATGTCAAAATGTTGGAAAATTCTACGTCATTTCCGCCCTCAAGCGCGTGGGTAATCGCGTTGCCGTGGGGTATTATTACATTTGTTGTTGTTTTGCTAATATTATTACTTGTTTTCAAAAAGCAATAATATTTATCAGGAAAATCAAGCAGTTTGTATTTAGTTATATTTTTCATTCGACGTTAATATGGAAGTATCGTGTTGGCAAACAAACGAAAAATAATCTTTATTAGTATAATTATTGTTTGTACTATTTTGGTTGCTTTTGGAGTTGCGTGGGTCTTGGTTAGTTTGGGGAAATCTCTTCGTCCAGTCGTTTCAACACAGTCTGTTTTTGATATTTCTCCGTCGGCATCAATCATTCCAACTAATGATTTGTCTAATAAAAATGCCGAGAATGTTTTAGTTACGCGCGTAATAGATGGCGATACAATCGAATTGGGGGATGGTCGGCATGTTCGATATATTGGAATAAATACTCCTGAAACAGTAGACAAGCGCGTAATTGTGCAGTGCTTTGGTAAAGAGGCCTCAAATAAAAATTCTGAATTGGTTTTAAATAAGCAGGTGAGGATGGAAAAAGATATAAGCGATAAAGATAAATATGGACGGCTACTGCGGTATGTTTACGTAGGAGATGTTTTTGTGAATGAATTTTTGGTGCGCGAAGGTTACGCGCATGTTAGCTCCTATCCGCCTGATATAAAATATCGAGACCAATTTCGTTTTGCGGAACAAAAAGCGCGAGAAGCAAAAGCGGGTCTTTGGGAATCTTGCCCAAACAACGCGGATTGAAAATAACTGCAGTTTTTGGGGGATTATTATGCAAAAATATTGCATAATAATTAAGTTAGTGTTAAGAATAAAAAAGCTTAATTTCTTATCAGAAAATATATTAATAAATGAAAAAGGTGATAAATTTTAATAATAATATTTTAATCATAGGTTACGGTTCAGTTTCCCGTTGTACACTCCCAATATTTTTGGAACACATACAAGTTTCTTTGGATAAAGTAACCATAATTGACTTTGAAGATAAATCAGAAGAACTAAAAAAATTTACAGACAAAGGAATTAAATTTCGTCAGATTGAGATAACTCAACAAAATCTAGATACCGTTCTTTCGGAATATGTCGGCAATGACGGTGTCCTAGTCGATTTGGCTTGGAATATTGGTGCGAATGACATAATTCAGTGGTGTCATGATCACAACACTCTTTATGTTAATACGTCGGTTGAACAATGGGATCCAGAAGCTTGCACAGAAAAAGCATCTCCATTTGAAAAATCTCTTTACTACAGGCAGATGAAGCTAAGAGATCTTTCAAAAGATTGGACGAATGCTCCGACAGCAGTTGTGGATCATGGAGCGAATCCGGGATTAATTTCGCATTTCACAAAGCAAGGTCTTTTAGATATAGCTGAAAAATTAATTGCGGAAAAAATTGTTTCAGGTGACGAATTGGATGAATTGACAGAGTATAAAAATAAATTAAATTTTGCCAAGCTTGCTCAAAAACTGGGTGTGAAAGTTATTCATTGCAGTGAGAGAGATACACAGGTGACGAATAAGCCCAAAGAGGTGGATGAGTTTGTGGGCACATGGAGTATTGAAGGTCTTAGAGAAGAAGGTGTGGCTCCCGCAGAAATGGGTTGGGGAACGCACGAAAAAGAATTGCCGAATTTGGCAGTGGTGCCTCCATTTGGTCCTAAAAATCAGATTGCTTTAACACAAATGGGAATTCATACGAGAGTTCGGTCGTGGATACCAAATGAGGAAATTGTTGGCATGGTAATCAGGCACGGAGAGGCCTTTGGAATTTCAGATCGGCTAACTGTTTGGGAAAATGGAAAAGCAGTGTATCGGCCGACAGTACATTACGCCTACATGCCTTGTCATGAAACATTAAGTTCTCTTTGGGAATTTGAGGCCATGGGTTACGAATTGCAGTCTAAATTAAGAATAATGTCAGATGAGATAACAAGCGGAAAAGATACCTTGGGTGCTTTACTGATGGGGCATCATTTTCAATCTTGGTGGACGGGAAGTATTTTAGAAATCAACGAAGCGAGGAAACTTCTCCCAGGACAAAATGCCACAACAATACAAGTGGCATTGGGAGTTATATCAGCGGTCATGTGGGCGATTGAAAATCCAAAAAAGGGAATTTGTTTACCTGATGATTTGCCGCATGATTATGTTTTGGATATTGCGATGCCGTATTTGGGGACATTTATTTCTCAAAACTACGATTGGAATCCTTTAAAAAATAGAAAAGTATTTTTCAAAGAAAATCCAGCAAATCAAGCTGATCCGGAAACTTGGCAGTTTAAAAACTTTTTACTACCTGTCTAAAAAGAAAAACCCCACAGCGACTTGAATGCTGCGGGGGGGGTGTGGCATCATACGACACCCAAAAGGTAGTTGATGGCATCTTGCGCGCCGTATGAACTGTGCGCGTTCACCATCAGATTTGGTAGGAAGCTGTAATCGTCTCCGAGAGTGATGATAGAAGCTTCTCCTTGACTAGTCAGACCAGCTGTGGAGAGCAATCCGTTGCAGATACATCCTCTGCCAATAGTGTCTGCAATGTCGCCACCCTTTGCGGCGAAGCTCGCTAGTGGTTCGGCAGCGCATCTGTATCCCAGTGTTCCGTCTGCTTTTTCGTAAAGGGAAACCAGAGCACCGTGATTGCATACACGAACTCTGTTCGAGTAAACATCCTGTTCAGAGATGGTTCCATCCAAAATCACAGTCTTGAACGGGAATCCTGTCGGGGAAATTCGCATGTCGGTTCTTATCTGCAGTTTGCCGATGAAGCCCAACTCGCGAATTCTTTGGCGAATATCCGGATCCATTCCGGATTCCTCACACAGAGCGAAGATGGAGCCAACTTGGATTCCTTGGGCACCCACCGACAGCGCCCACTCCAATTTTTCAGGAGATGCTTTGGCGCCACCGATCCAAAACGGCAGACCGTACTTGGCAATCTCGGCATAGTCAACCTCATCTCTTGGTCCATAGATGGGTTGAATCTCCCCTTGTTCGTTGAAGATGGGTTTTCTAGGAGGAGCATTGTGTCCACCCGCACTTGGCTCTTCCACCACAAATCCATTGACGCTTCCTTCCGGCAGCTTCTTCATGAAGATGGAAGCGAGAAGGTTGGAAGCAATGATGGGAATGAACTCAGGTCTTTTTATTAGAGGAAGTTTTCCTCCAAAGAAAGATTCCGGATCAAAGCTCATCAAGTGAGAAGTGGTTTTTGTGCCAATAACAGGAACGCGGTAGATTGCCGTTCTTCCGTTAGCGATGCAATCAAGCACTTCCGGGATCTGAATGGCTATACCGGCTCCCATGGTGATGCGATCTACTCCAGCGAGCATCGCACCCGTAATGGCGTAGATGTGAGGCATCGTGATCTTTTCCAAATAGTTGATGCTCACGGGATTGGGGTGCCCTTCCTTGGCGAGCCAAACGAATGCGTAGTTAGCGCAGATAACTAACGAAATCAAAAGACTGGAAGGAGCGATGTTAAAAGTGGGTACGCTTTTGGTACGCAATCCTTTTGCAACCCCTCTTTCAACATAGAACGCATCCAGAACTTCTTTCACAACTCCCTGGAATGGGAAGTGAGAAAGAGCTCGTCGGATATGGCCGTTGGGATCGCCTCGCTGCAGTATGCATGCCAAGACTCTTTCCAAAGCTACTCCGGACACGGTACCTTGTTGGTCGAGCATTGAAACAGCACGAGCCAGATACCAATCTGAAATGTTTACTCCCATTCCACCCTGAACAATCTTCGGGTACTTAGACAAGTTACTCATATGTCACCTCTTTTGCTAGATGTCGAAAGATCAGTCCCTTTCCGCAATATAGCAGAATATCAAACTTGTGTATTTTTGCAATAATTAAGGATGTTGAGTAAAAAGAAAAACCCCGGTTCCTTGTGAGAACCGGGGGTGCTACTTGTGTAGCCAAACTACTTCTTGTTGGTCGGTGTTGGTACCGACTTTGCTGGTACGACTGCCGAGGCGGCAGAGGGCGCACCAGGTTCGACTTTCCACTTGCTCGGGTTGATCTCGGCCGGTTTCTGTGTGAGTCCGAAGGACTCAAGCAGTTGAATGGCCGGTAAAGCGCGAGCCAGAGGAGACATTCCCGGCGGTACTGCGTCCGCCGACATAATGACTGTACTTGGAACCTGAATTCCTGCGAGACCCTTTGCAACTTCCTCCGTTTGTTGCAATTGGATTTCCCACAAAGCTTTCAGGTGATCCGATGTCGCGCCGGCGAGCAAGATTTTTTTCTCTTGCGCTTCCGCCGCGATCTGTGTTGCTTTGCGGGTGTTCTCAGCGATCTTGGCTTCGGTTTCCGCGGTGCTGCGAAGACATTCTTGGGTCTTCGCCTTAACCTCTGCCACCTTGACCAAAGTCTGTCCTTGAACTTCCTTGAGCTTCTGACCGATCGTGGCCACGGCTTGTTTAGTCTCGGCCTCGATCAATGCTTTGGCCTTGACTTCGTTTGATTTCCACTCGGTCTCGGCGACCTCGCGATCGCCTTGTGCCAATGCGGTCAACTGTTGCTGGGCTTGGTTGACCGCGTCGGCTTTACTTTGCTCGGATGCCAGCAAAGCGTCGCGCTTGGCTTTGAACCGAGTCTGCGTTCCTTCGTCATACTCCGTACCGGCAACACTGAATTGCAGTACGTTCATGCCGTACGCCAACAAGGGTGACGGGTTGTCGATAATCGGCTTGCCGTCTTTTCCTTCGACGATCTCGGCGGCGAGGACAGTGTCCGTGGCCGTGATGGATTGTTCACCCACCACGTCTCGTGGTTGCTGCACTGCCAATGGCCCGGAGGAATTCGGAGGAGATTTCTTTTCTTCCCCCGGTTTCACCTGGGTGACTTCTTGCATTCGTTCCGCTTCTTTCAACAGAGCGGATACAGAATCCTTTCTACGTACCGTTACCGGACGCATCTTGTAGTACCCTTCGCGGAACTGGCCGTTCACTATCTCATAGAATTGGGCCTTGCGATGGGCTTGGTTTTCCGAAGATGACATAATCGCTCCGGACCTACTCAAGCAGTCGCGACCATGGCTCCTTGCGGCATTCTCAACATTTTGTTCGTTGCGAAATTGCCGGTGGAAATCTCGTTGCTTCTGAATGATCGCTGTCCGTGTCGCTTCGTCTTCATCCCCAAGAAGTTGCGGGGTTGTGACTCGGCAAAACCAATCTTCGGTTGCTTTGCCGCCGTCATTGAACCACACTTCGGTCGGAGATTCGGGGCTAATCTTGGCTGTACAGAAGACTTCCAACTGTCTGTGGTAGGTAGTGACTTGGGCGATGCCTCGCCAGTACCATCCGGGCTCATTGACGGTTTCAACGGCGCCGTTCCAATGTTGAACGATCTGCCACGTGTGCAAATCGTTGCGGCCAACCAGTGTTGCCACAAGGATTAGTAAGGTAACGACTACAGAGAAGGCCGTCGTCAGGCCTCGGAACACCCATTTCATATCCATGCTGTCTAACCTTCCTTTCGAATTTACGAGAGCGGGAGAGGAGTAGAGTTACTTCTTCGTTGCAGATTCAGGCAGATTGCCTAATTGCCGCAACATGAGAAGTTGCATCATCGTTTCAGTCGTGGATCCGGAATTTCCGGATTTGCCACCGCCGCTAGGAACGATGATTACCGTGTTAGGAGATGGAATCTTGGCTACCGCAGTAGCCAATGCAACGTTTTGCTTACGTTGCATGTCTGCCACGAACTTGTCCACTTCGGCGATCGCGCCGCCTTTTTCCAATTGAACGCGGGTTGCCTCGGCATCGGCCAAGGTTTTCGTGGCTTCAAAAGCCGCTTGTTCAACCTTGATTTCGGAGATCTTCAGTTGTTGAGCCGTCTCCAAAACCTTCTGAGTCGCAGTCGCTAATTCTTGCTCCTGCAACGACACTTCTTCTTGTTGCTTCTGTTCAGCCACACCGACATCCTGTTCGGCTTTGACGGTGGCCGTCTTCATCTCCTTGTTTGCCGCGGCTTGAACTGTAGCAACAGCAGATTTTCCAGAAGCGATGACGAGGCGTGTTTTCGAATTTTCCGCTTCGACTTTCGCTTTTGCTTGCTCGGCCAACTGGTAGCTTTCGCTACGAGCCGAGAGTTGCGCCTGGGTTTGTGGGTCATACTTCGTACCCGTGATCGAGTATTGTACGACTTTGAACCCGTACTCCTTCAGGGGTGATACCGCAATCATCAGGGGCTTTTTGTCGAGCCCCGTGGCGATTTCGGTCAACACTTGCAGTTCGCGGTCTGACCCTGAAAATTGGTGGACCTTGTCTCCACTTTTCCCAGCTTGTCTCTGTACCACTTCCTGCTCGACCACCCTCATTCCATACAGGCCTTCTTCCAACTGAGCTCGTACCGTTTGATAGAACTCAGCCGATCTTTGGGCCTGGTGTTGGGAACTGGTCATCATTGGCCCAGAATTTTTCAGGGCCGTGGCCAGGTGTTGTTGGATCGCATGTTCGACGCCTTTCACGCCGGTGGCTGCGAAATGTCGATGGAAGAGTATCCTCTTGCCCTCTTCGGCGGGCATGATTTGCAGCTTGATGTGATGGGAGGTAAATCCCACCCCCGCGTCAGAGAATGTGACACGAATGGACATGTCTTCTTTTGACCCTTCATCCTTTGCTGCACTGAAGTACATGTCCAAGTATTTCGGGTACGTCCAAACTTCGCCGTAGTACTGGCCGTAGAAACCGGGCGTGTCGACGGTCTTGTAAGAGCCGTTGACGAACTGGTAGACTTGCCAATCTTCGTCGGAATTCCACTCCACCAGACTAGTGAATGTGAACAAGAAGATGACCGCAAGAATGCCGGCCATCGCGAACGAGGCCCATTTCTGGATGTCCTCCCAAAGGTTGGGGATGCCTTCTTCGTAACGTCGAGTCATCAGAGTCTCTCCTTCGTACTGCGTTGAGGGAAAACTAGAACAAGAACATTGCAAAAGACACGATTCAACTACTTGTCGTTCACCTCCGGGATACCAGCGGCTTGACGTAACTGCTGTACTCTTGTTGCCGCCCTGGCCAGCTCTCGCTCGGCTTCGGGAAGCGCCGCAAGGGCACGTCGTTTGGCGTCATTGAGGTCTCCTACGACCTCGTCCGGGGTGCTGGTTCCGGTGAGGCCGCGAACCATGCCGCGCCCTAGCCGGCTTCGCCGGAAATACGAGTTGAGCAACAAAAACAGTAACACTAGTGCCAACCCCAAAAGGGGGTACAGAAACGGAGGCATATTGCCTCTCCTTTCGTAAAAAAAGAACACAGGTTGTGGAAAGTTCGCCCCAGAGCCGTTTTTTCCAAGAAAAAGCAGTTTTTGGGGAACAAGGTAATCTATCAGATAGGTAGTATTTGTCAAGGTTTTTTTAGTTCAAAAAAGTCGCATTTGCTCTTGTTAAAGATCAGCATTAGGATTAGCAAGACGATGGAGAGCGTTCAACTCCCATCGCGTTTTTTGTGAAAACCAAACAAGGAGTAAGCGAGATGAAAAAGGCACCTTTGTCCAGGTCGATTGTTGTTCCTCGTGAGTTGTCGCCATATGACCAAATGTTGTTGGAGGCGGTTCAGAAAGAGGGTGGGTTCTATAATGCTCATGCCCACCTTGATCGAGCTGACACTTTGGGTGACGAATATCTGCGACACATTGACATAACACCAATGGAAGCGAGTAGCTACTCTCTGCGCGTGAAACAAGACATGACTGGGAATTTGCATCGCGGATTAGCGTACACGCCGGACAATTTAGAGGCGAGGATGACCAGGGTAATACAACGTCAGATCAGTTATGGGGTAACTGCTTTAGATTCGTGTATTGATGTGACGCCAGGTATCGAGCCAGATGGACTAACGGCATTTAGAATTGCGTCGAAGTTGAAATTGCAATTCGCTGACCAGATAACCATTCGTCTTGGGCCAATGCCAATTTTTGGCTTCAAGGAGGGAAGTGGTCGCTGGGAAGTTTTTGAGAGCGTGGCTTCGGAAGCAGATTTTCTCGCCGCTTTGCCGGAAAAGGATACTTTCTTGGATCCACGGAACCGTGATGGGAAAATTGGTTTTCGTGAGCATCTGATAAGGGTGTTGGAATTGGGCTGTAAGTTTGGCAAGGAGGTACACATTCACCTAGATCAGGCGAATGATCCCAGAGAAAGAGGTACGGAAACATTGATTGAAGGACTAAGGTGGATTAAACAGCCCTACATTTCTGATCACCACAGTCCAACAGTGTGGATTATCCACAAGATTTCTCCTTCGGGGTACGGCGAAAAAAGACATGGTCGATTGATGGATGGGCTGTTGGAACACAACCTTGGAGTAAAGGTTTGTCCGACAGCAGCGATCTCTATGCGACAATTGCGGCCGATTAAAGGACCGACTCGTAACTCTGTTGCTCGTGTGTTGGATCTGTGCAAACGAAAGGTTCCAGTGCAGCTTGGTACAGACAACATCTGTGATGTTTATGTGCCTCAGAGTGATGGTGACATGCTTACTGAGATCAAGATGCTTGGTCATGCTGTTCGTTTCGCTCCGCCGCACGTTTGGGCAAAACTTGCTGCAGGTGTTCCTCTTAACGAGGTGGATAGGGACATTATCGGCAGAGTGCTCTACCAGGATCTGAAAGTGTTTAAGGATTACGATCCCAACTGGGAGTCGGCGGTTGGTTGAAAGACCATTGCTCGGAACAAGTCTATAGCCGTCAAGGAACTTCTTTGGCGGCATTTTTATTTGGATAGTGTTATGCTTCAATTATTGATTATTAATTAATCTATATATGACTGAACAAAATACAACGCCAAATTCAAGCACAAATTCTTCATCCGAAGGTTTTCCTAAATGGGCGATTGCACTGGTAATTATTTTAGTGGTTCTTTCTGTTGCTGGTTATGCGGTAAAGAACTTTTTTGGGAAGAAAATTGCTGAGAATATAGTGGAAAAAACATTAGAAGCGGGAACTGGAGCAAAAGTTGATATCAATAATGCCGGAGAGGGATCTTTCAAGGTAAAAAGCAAAGATGGAGAATTGGAGATTGGTGCGACGGCACAATGGCCTTCAGATATGCCAACCGATGTTTCAAAGTTTTCTGCCGGTACGATTGCCGCGGCTATTAAAACAGACGGAAGTGGGACAAAAGGGTGGTCTGTAATAGTAAAAGACGTTGAAAAAAGCGCCGTGGATACTTATTTAGTCGACTTGAAAGCAAAAGGATGGCAATCTGTAAGTCAGGTAGAGATGGGGGTAAGTATTAATCAGTTTGAAAAAGGGCTTTACAGCATCAATATCGCTTATGATGCTTCATCTAAGGGTGTAAATTTAACAGTTTACGAAAAAGATCCGTCGCAAAAATAACGGTATCAATATCTAAGAATTAATGCGCACAGGAATGTGGGAAAACGTGACTTGTCTCCAAAAAACAAGGGTAGTATAATGTTTAAAACCTTAATAAATATAATCAAATGCAAAAAAACAAATTTTTAGGAACGTTATCTGTAACAATGATTGCGGTTTTTGTAATGCAAGCATTTCCCGCAAATGCCGGAACAAAGTATTCCGATATTTATGTTTCAGAGGTGCTTGATGGTGACACTATTAGAGTTGATTTAGGTGGTGAGATTGAAACTGTTAAGGTTATTGGTTTGAATGCTCCGGATAAAGTTACAGCCAAAAAGCCAGCTCAGTGTTTTAATGCACAGGCGTACAAACAGGCAAAGAAGTTGCTTTTGGGCAAAAAAGTAACCTTGGAAGAAGATGTAACCCAGGGTGATGAAGACAAAGATGGTAAACTCCTTAGGCATGTTTATTTGACAGGTGGAGTGTCATTTGCAAAATTGATGGTCAAAGATGGTTATGGTTTTGCTTTGAATCCCAAAAAACCCTATCTCAATCAGAAAGCACTCTTGAATGCAGAACAAACAGCTATCACAGCGAAAAAGGGATTGTGGGCTGTAGATACTTGCAACGGAAAAACCAAGAAATAGGAAGTTGGTCCGGTAGAAAAATTCGCGTCAATCTGAATTTGGATGGAGTTTTACGCTGCCTATTTGTGCCGTGTCGGTTAAGTAGTTTTATGAAAGGGAAAATAGTGTGAAGCACAAAGAAGCAAAAAATAAAACACGGGCAAAGTTGACCGATTTACTCGGGAGATATTATCTGCTTGTAGCGATTGTTGTAATATTTTCTCTTGTAACAACCGGATTAAATTTACTTTTGCCGAAGATTATCGCCGGAGGTATTGATTCTTATAGCGCGGGAAATTTCGATTTCCGCAGCACAATATTGTGGTTTTCCCTTATTTCCGTAGGGGCATTCATTACTTTCAATCTGTTAGGTATTCTGCAAGTGTACGTTGCGGAAACAATGTCAAAGGATTTACGTAGTCGTTTGGTTAAAAAAATATCACAACAAACGTATGCGAATATTGTAAATTTCAACACAAACCGTTTGTTGACAAATATTACGGGCGATGTGGACGCGGTTAAGGCATTTATGGGGCAATCCATTGTTGTCATGGTTACGTCTATTTTTTCCATTTTGGGAGCAGCTGTTCTTCTCCTTATCACCGACTGGCAACTAGCATTAGCCGTATTGACCATATTGCCAATAGTTGGAATAGCATTCTTTTTTGTTTTTCGACAAATAAGGACGCTGTTTAAAAAATCGCAAGAAACGATTGATCAACTAAATAGTATTATTAACGAAAGTATTTTGGGTTCTGCACTGATCAGGGTTTTGAATGCGCAAAAAACCGAGGACAGTAAATTTTTGGTAGCGAATACGAGAGCGAAGGAAATTGGTTTGGCAATTTTACGGCTCATTTCCAGTTTGATTCCGATTATTACCTTTATGTCCAATATAGGAATACTGATTATTTTGGGATTAGGAGGACATTTCGTAGTGGTGGGTAAGATGTCGCTTGGCAATTTTGTGGCTTTTCAGAGCTATCTTGGTATGTTGGTTTTCCCCATTGTCATGATTGGCTTTATGAGTACGATAATAGCTCAAGCACAAGCTGCTTATTCTAGAATATATGAAGTATTGGGTGCGCCGGAGGAAAAAGAGGTTGGCAATTTCAAGGGTGAATTAACGGGAGAAATAGTTTTTGATGATGTTTCTGTAGTGCGAAACGAGAAAAAGGTTTTATGTAATGTCTCTTTTGAAATAAAAGCTGGAACAAAAAACGCCATCATTGGTCCGACAGCGGCGGGGAAAACGCAGTTATTATATTTGCTAATTGGTTTATTGGAACCAGATTCCGGAAAAGTGGAGTTGGATAATGAAGAAGTAAGAAAATATGACAAAGAGGTTTTGCATCGCCAGGTTGGTTTTGTTTTTCAGGATAGTGTGATTTTTAATATATCTTTGCGTGAAAATATTGCATTCAACAAAAAAGTTAAAGATGCGGACATGGAAAGAGTGATCGCTACGGCGGAATTAACAGATTTTATAGATGCTTTGCCAGACAAATTGGATACTATATTACCGGAACGCGGAGCCAGTTTATCAGGCGGGCAAAAACAACGTGTCATGCTGGCACGTGCTTTGGCGCTAAATCCCAAAATACTTTTGTTGGACGATTTTACTGCAAGAGTCGATAGCGAAACGGAGAGAAAAATTTTAGATAATTTGTGGAAGAACTACCCAGGCATAACATTAGTTTCAGTGACACAAAAAATTTGGGCCGTGGAAAATTATGACCAGATTATTTTATTGATGGAAGGAGAAATTTTGGCAAAAGGAAAGCACGAAGAATTATTGGCTAGTTCGCCAGAATATGTACAAATCTTTAATTCGCAAAAAAGTACGAATGCATATGAATTACGCGCTGAGTAAACAACCCGAAAAAAGAGGAGGAAACTGGCTGGCGATCAAAAAAATTCTTCCGCTGATGAAGCGAGAGAGAAAGAATATCTTTTTCGCATTTTTGGCAGTAATGGTAAATTCCGGGCTGCTTCTTGTGGCCCCATCGGTTATTGGTTATGTCGTAGAAAAATACGTACGTGCAAAAATATATGATGGGATATTGTTTTTTACAGGTGTTTTGTTGATTATTTATATTTGTGCCACGGTTACAAATTATTTGCAGATTAGATTAATTGGCGCAGTGGGAAGACGAACGTTGTTTCGTATTAGAAATGAAGTATTCACTAAAGTACAGGAATTGCCCATGGCGTTCTTTAATCAAAATCAAGCCGGTGATTTGATTTCAAGAATAAATAATGACAGTGAAAAACTTAATCAGTTTTTTTCGCAGGCGCTTATGCAGTTTGTTGGAAACGCGTTTATTGTTTTTGGGGCGGCAATTTTCATTTTGGCAATAAATGCGCGTCTTGCTTTAGCAGCACTCGTTCCCGCAATTTTTCTTCTAGTTTTAACCCGTTTTCTTTCTGCACTTATAAAAAAGACAAATATAAAGAGCTTGCGAACTACTGGAGAAATGAGCGCAGAGGTACAAGAGAGTTTAGACAATTTTAAAGTGATTGTTGCGTTTAATCGGCAGGACTATTTTAATAAAAAATTTGCAGAAATCAATCAAAAAAATTATCTTGCATCGATGCTTGCGGGCTTTGCCAATAAATCACTTTCCCCACTATATGATTTGATGGCTAATTTTGGGCAACTTATTGTGCTTGTTTATGGAATTTATCTGATAATGATAGGTCAGCTATCTGTAGGTTTTTTAATCAGTTTTATTCTTTATATAAATGTATTTTATGATCCTTTGCGGCAAATGGCGTCTCTTTGGACGACTTTTCAAACAGCGTTGGCGGCATTAGATCGTATCGTGGCAATACTTTCCTTGGAATCAAATATGTCGATTATTTCAGAATCTCATCAAGACAAGAATAATAATATTCTCATGGAATTCTCGGATGTGTCGTTTACTTATCCTGAAGGAAAAGAGGTTTTGCGGAAAATTAATCTTAGGTTGGAGAAAGGGAAAACATACGCCCTTGTTGGTCCAACCGGCGGAGGAAAAACGACAACTGCTTCGTTAATGGCGCGTCTTTATGATCCTTCCGTGGGAAAAATATATTTGGATGGGAAAGATATCCGTACATATTCGCATGAAGAGCGTACAGAAAAAGTTGGTTTTATTTTACAGGAACCATTTCTATTCAGAGGAAATTTGGGTGAAAATTTGCTCTATGGCAATTCAAAGTTTTCTGAATATTCAGAAAATAAATTGATGAAGATTTTGAAAGCAGACGGATTGGATGAGTTGCTTGTGACTTTTGAAAACGGACTGAAAACGCGCGTATCTTCTGATAAGGAGTCGGTAAGTTTGGGACAAAAACAGTTAATTGCTTTTATGCGCGCAATCTTAAGAAAACCACAGTTGCTGATTCTTGATGAAGCAACGGCAAATATTGATACGGTAACTGAAAAACTTTTAGAAAAAGCTTTGGAAAAATTACCAAAAGAGACTACGCGCGTGATAATAGCGCATCGTTTAAATACTATCGAGAATGCTGATGAAATATTTTTTATAAATGCCGGTGAGGTAATAACAGCTGGCTCTATGGATCATGCTGTTAAGATGCTAATAAAAGGAGTGAGGACAAGTTAATTTTGGTTTGTGTTTGTTAGTTAGGTGATATGGGTTAGAATATTGAAATGAAAAAAATCTTAAACTACTTAGGACAACTGAGGATATATTCGCTTGTAGATTTGGTGCTTATGATGTACGTGGTTGGCGCTCGCGGGCAAACTCTCTTGGGAGCAGTGTTACTCTGGGTAGGATTTTTGGCATACTTAGAGGCCAGACATGATCATGCTTATCGTGCAAAAATGCCGCGTGGCTTGTGGGTTATATTAATGTTTCTTGGATTAATATTGTTTAGAAGAATTGAGGGCGTGGAATTTGTTGTAGTTTCATATTTGTATACGTTTAAAAACAAGAGAAACTACGGTATTTTTGCGCCATTTTTTAGGGGGTTGCAGAGTTTTCTCCTAGTTGGAGGGGTGGCTGGTTTTGGCAGTATTTTTGCATGGTTGGCTTTATTGCTTACTTTTTCGAGGAATCTGTTGGGAGATATTCGTGACGCCAAAAAAGACTTTGGAGAGGGAATGATGACTTTGCCGATGTTGTTTGGCTGGAAGAGAAATTTACCAGTGATCCATCTTTTGGGGATTTGGGGAACGACGTTTGTCTGGTGGCATTATTCGGGGCTAGGTGCCACATTTCTGTTTTCTCTCTGGATTGTTGAAGCGGCTACGTACAACCTTACACCACGCTGATTGAGAGCAGAAATTTGAGCTTGAACCGGGGCATATCGTTTTCTAGTCAATAGCTTCGCATCACTTCGATGGGTGTTTTGAAGTCTAAACCGAGGTGCAGTCGTTCGTTGTTGTAGTAAGGTAAGTATTCATTTATAGCTTTCTGATAA
>Ga0247842_10002229_pt1 | contig 29410 bp, 28 predicted proteins | sample LaCruzMarch2015__3_FD_192411 | JGI IMG/M metagenome (GOLD analysis project Ga0247842, IMG submission 192411) | Freshwater microbial communities from meromictic Lake La Cruz, Castile-La Mancha, Spain - LaCruzMarch2015_19m | ecosystem: Environmental > Aquatic > Freshwater > Lake | place: Spain...
CCTTTTCTCTTATAAAGTTCAGAGGCCTTTGAAACATATACGGTGCCTTCAAAGAAATAAAGATCGCTGATGTCCTGTCTTCTGACAGCTTTTGAAAAATCACCGGCATACGGTTTAATAAAACCTTTGCCGGTTATCGTAACATCGAACACCGGATGCGCAGCCTCAACTTTACTCACTCCGACAATAGAGGCTGCCCCGCTTTTATTATCAATAAGTTTCTTTATGGAACCGTCTATGTCCTCGGTTTCACGAAGCGGCGAAGTAGGTTCAAGCATGATCAGATAATCATATTCGATACCTTCTGCTTTGAAATGATCTAAAGCATGAAGCATAACATCTATGCTTTTTGCCGTATCGGAGGCAAGAGCTTTTGGACGCATGAACGGGACTTGCGCACCGAATTTTTTTGCCACTTTCGCTATCTTTGAATCATCCGTTGATATAATGACCCGATCGAGATACTTGCTTTTTTTTGCGGCATCGATCGTCCAGGCGATCAAAGGCTTTCCGAATAGAGGCCTAATGTTCTTGCCCGGCAGTCCTTTTGATCCTCCCCTTGCAGGAATAACCCCGATTATCTTCTTGCCTTTGTACATTACGCGCTCTCCTTTAAGAATATCTCTTTGATATCATCATAGATCGTCTTGTTAAGGTCAAATGAGGTCGGAAAATTGAGACCTTCTTTAGTTATCTTTCTGCTGACACTGTTAGAAAACACATATTTTTTATAGATATCCATTTCACTTAACGCATAAAAGAACGGCCTGCTGTCTATTCCTTTTGCCCTCAGTTTAGACATGAGGTCGTCCCTGTCACCGCCTTTCACCAGCGCACACACGAGCCATGTGATCTTTTCACGGTCTTTCAGGTCGTTCTTTTGAAACTCTATGTTTTTAACCGAAGAAAGGTTCTTCCTGTAACCGTTCTCTATCTCTTTTCTTTGGCCGAGAATCTCGTCGATCCTTTCAAGCTGGGCAACACCTATAGCTGCCTGAAGATTTGTCATCCTATAATTGAACCCAACGCTCTCATGCCAGTATTTTTTTGTCTTGCTCATGCCATGGTCCCTTAAACTCCTCATCTTTTCGTTCAGCTCTTTTGAATTTGTGACGCACATTCCGCCCTCTCCGGTGGTTATTACTTTGTTGCCAAAGAAAGAAAAACAACCTATGTCGCCGATAGATCCTACTTTTTTGCCTTTATATCTAGCCCCGTGCGCTTCCGCGGCATCTTCAACAACGAACAGTCCCTTGTCTTTCGCGATCTTCATTATCCTTTGCATATCGCACGGCTGTCCGTAAAGGTGAACAGGAATTATGGCTTTTGTTCTTTTTGTGATCGCTTTTTCGATCTCTGAGGGGGCGATACACCAGCTGTCCTCTTCTATATCCACTATCACGGGAGTTGCATTAGAATGCAGCACCGTATTTATCGTAGCCGCAAAAGTAAGATCTGGAACGATCACCTCGTCTCCTTCTCCTACACCGAGAGCTTTGAGCGCCAGATGCAGAGCGACCGTTCCGTTAGATACGGCAACCCCGTGAGCACATTCACAATATCCGGCAAAACCTTCTTCGAACCGGGTTATGTATTTGCCTGAACTGGATATCCATGTCGACTTGAATGCATCCATCAGATAGTTCAATTCATTGCCTCTTAGATCGGGAATTGCAACAGGCACATGAATATCGCTGCGATATTCAAAATAATCCACAACTTTGTTCTGTTCATCAACGATAGGAAATATTTGCACGTTAGCAGAGATCTTTTTCAGCATCTGGTCATAAGCATCCGTTTTTACGGCCGACACGAAAGTTTTGCCGATAACTTCACCGGCCAGACTCGTCAAGGATTTGCCTCCAAGCAAAGACCTGCGGATATCCCCGTCGGTCAAAACCCCGCATAGCTTGTTGCTTTCATCAACAATGAACGCAATTCCCTTTCCGTTATTGTTGATGACCGAGAGAACATCATAAAGCGTCTTGTTCTTATTGCATAAAAGATTATCAATCATTTGGCGCCCATCCTTTTGCATATTTCAAAAGTTGCTTTAACTTTTTTCATTTCCTCGCATACCTCAATCGTAATGGTTTTGCCCGACAGGATATCAGCTGTTCCGTTAATTCCTGTAAAACTTTGGATCAGAGATTTGTGCTGGTCTGACCTTCCGTCGTTGTCGCTGACATGAACATAGTCGCTTATGTGCAGCATTTGTTCAAGCTGCGAAGAAAGATCCAGTCCAAGTGAAGCAGAGCTTACTTTTAGGTGCCCTATGTCAAGAAGAAGTTTAAAATTTATCAGCTCGGATAGCCTTATAAAATCTTCATATGTGACAAGCATCAGAGGAGTGTCTGACCCGTAAATTTGATAATTGTCATAGGAATACACATTGTTCTCAACATACAGATCGATCCGCGATCCCGCGGAATGTTTTAACAAAGTTTTGTATCCGTCACAAAACCTTTCTGTCGATTCTTTCTTTCGCATGGCGCCTTTTCCTGATATTTTTCTTCCGAATTCGTTCTTATCTATATCCATATAATATCCTGCATGAAAACCAAATTTGCGTGAACCAAGTTTTTCGCATGCGTCAAGAGCCCTTAAAAGGAATGCTATACTGCGATTCCTTATCTTATCGTTCAAAGAGGCAATATTCACCACGATTCCCTCTTTTTCAGGAGGAAAATAATTGTGGCACAGATATTCCAGACCATACTTCTCTTTGATCTTGATCAGGTCATCCAAAAGTCCGTCATAATATTCTGCGCCTCCTGACAACTCAATGTTTTTATAGCCGTTCAAGGCGATCTTTTCGACTGCCGCGCAGATTGCCGGTTCAATCGCACAAGAGCTTGAAATGTATATCACTTTATCTTCCTTGCCGGACATCCGACATATGTCCCTGGCTCACTTATATTCTCGACAACTACCGAATTAGCTCCGACCGTTACATCACTGCAGATGCTTACCTTATCGATAACTACAGTACCTGCTCCGATAAAGCATCTGTCGGCGATACTCACCCTGCCGCAAAGGATCGCGCCTACGGAAATATGATTATGGCTTCCGATCTTTGTTTCATGCTCGATTATGCATCCGGTATTAAGAATATTATCGTCACCGATCGAAACATTAGAATTAATAATTACACTGCAAAACACTTGATTGCTATTCCCTATTACGCATCTGTTTTCAATGATCGCTTTGGGATGAACAAGATTTTCTTTTCTGATCGACGGTAAATGTTCTTTATAAAGAGTTTCTCTTTGCTCATTATCGCCGACGGCCAAAATAACTTCCGAATCTTTGGGAACGTCATGAACAAGACCTCTTATAAGATATGAATTGATCTCTTCGCTCTTTTCTGATCTAAAGCTCTGATCGTAAATGCCTTCTATCCCGATACCGCACAGTTCAAGAAGATTTATTACAGGCCTGCTGTGACCGCCCGAACCGATTATGTTCACTTTATTCTTCATAGTTCTATCACCTCATCCTTTTTAAATTCTTTCACGGCGGCCTTGCCGATCACATCCTTGTATCTTATCGGAGATATCCCCCTCCCGCCGGTCCTTTTTGCCGCGATATCTGTTGCCTTTATAGGCTGTCCTTTTTTTATGTCGTTCTTGGCAATTAGGCATTTTTGGAGAGATCTTCTTGTTTTCTCTTCGGATAATGTCGGTTTTTTTATCTCTGACCCTAAATATTTTTCAACGGTCCTGATCTCTTTTACAAAAGCTTTAAGTTCTGACGGTGAAAGAGAAGCCTTGTGATCTGGCCCGGGCTGGTCCTTATCAAATGTGAAATGTTTTTCGATCATCTTTGCTCCTGCTGCGACCGCATAAGGCGAGGCGCCGATCCCTTCGGTATGATCAGAAAATCCGACAATAACATCGATTTTTTCTTTGTACGAACTCATTACGTTCAAATTCACTTCATCGGCTGAAACGGGATAGTTTGCCGTGCAATGGAGCAATATCAGGTCTTTGTTCTCCGGATAGATCTCTTTAACTGCAGACTCCACCTCTGCCATGAAGCTCATGCCCGTCGATAATATTACCGGCTTGTGTTTTGCCGCTACTTTTTTTATAAAAGGCAGGTTGGTAGTATCGGTAGAGGCTATTTTATATGCGGCAAGGTCAAGATCGTCCATCTCTTCAAGGCTCTCGTCATCGAACGGCGTGACAAGATAAAGGATCCCTTTGCTTTCACAATACTTTTTTAACTCGGCATTTTGAGCCTTCGAAAACTCAAGTTTTTTTAGCATTTCATATTGAGATTCTCCGCTTTGTGTCGTCAATGTCTGGTAAGGAGCTTTTTTGACATCTTTCAAAATAAGATTATCGGTCTTGAATGCCTGAAATTTTACTCCATCGGCTCCGGCTTCCAGAGCTATATCAACAAGCTTTTTTGCGTTCTCAAAGTTGCCGTTATGGTTGACACCTGCTTCCGCGATGATAAAAACTCTACAACCTTCTCCGACCGTATTCACTCCGATATTGATCTTTTTGCTGAATTTCATTTTATTCCTCATGTTATATTAGCCGATCCCAATCCGTTGTCATCCATATACCTAAAAAGGATCATGTGAGCAAGCCGGGCATCTTCTATCGGAGGAAGGTCGCATTTGCCTTTTTTGTCAATAAGATCTGAGACAACTTTATCTGATATCTGGCTTATGTATGGAACCTCGATATCCTGCACTTCGATGTTGTTATCAGCTCCGCAGATGATCAGTTTCTTTGCGAATTCATATACAGTATATTCTTTTTCTTCAGAGGATATCCTGACAGAAAAAATGCATTTTTCTTGCGCTGCTTTTAAATAAACTTTGTGACTGCCGTTTATCTCAAGGCTCATATCACCATAAAAGTCATGGCATCCGGGTCTTTTTGTGTCGCATATCCCTCCGCTTGAAGAAGATAGCATCTTGAATGTTTCAGCTCCTAAAATAAATGTCATAAGATCAAGGATGTGAATGCCGATGCATGCCATTCCGTCTGGAAAAATGCAAGAAAATGTCTTTTCCTTCATGCCCTTCATTTCATGTGCGATCTTTTTGTAAAAAGACATTGTGTGCCTGGAAAAGTTTATATATACAGGGACATTATTCTTTTTTGAATATTCTAGGGCCTCATTATATTCCTTTTCACTTTGGCACAGAGGTTTTTCGGCTATCACAGCCAAAGGATGTTTTTCTATTACCTTTTTGAGGATATCCACGCGTCCTTTTGCTATTGTCGCAATGATCACAATGGAATCTTTATCAATTGACCCTAAGGCTTTTTCAATGCTATCAGCCGTGTCAAATTTGACCTTAAAGGAATTCTCGACGCAAAATGTTTTTGCCGCATCTAAGCATGACGAACTGATATCATATCCGATGATCTCAACTTTTTCATGGATATTATTCAGCGCCTGCATATGGCGCCTGCCGATATTGCCTGTCCCAATTATTACTACTTTAGTTTTCATAACCGAATATCCTGTCTATTACCGCGCAAAATTCGATCTGGTCATCAATGGTCGGCAGAGCTGAAAAATCACCTTCGAACAGCACTGCCTTAACCATCTTATAAACTCCCGGCTTAAATCTTGTATCGTCGTCATCCTGCAACCTGATCTTTTCCCATGCGAATTGATTTTTTTTGCAGAATTGCAGCTCTTCCAGAGGAGACAGTTTATATCTCCCCTCTTTAGTTGATATTTCCACATCCCATCTTCCGCCTCCGGCCCATGTAGCAAAATAACTGAAAAGACATTTGTCGGTCCTTCCGCATCCTGAGAACGCAGTTCCGCTTGGATGTATCGGCCAAGACCCGTCACGCAAGCATGTTATCTCTACGGGCTTTCCCGCAAGATAAAATGCAGTGTCTATTACATGGCTTGCATTGCCAAAACCCCATCTTTTTATTACTTCTTTTGACTTAGGGTTTTCAAGAACATCTTTTTCCCTGTCGGTAAAATCAAAAAAACATCCCAAAGAACCGCCATCTTTGTTAATTTGAGCCTTAAGCTGTCTGACAGAATTATAGAATCTGCGGTTGTAAGCAATTCCGACATTGATCTCCGGAGAAACATATTTCTTTATTTCTTTAAGCTCATTTATGTTCAAAGCTCCTGGTTTTTCAATAAGAATATTTTTGATGCCTTTGTTTATGCATGCAACCGTCAGGTCTTTAAGAGAATCAATGGAAGAAGAAATGATGGCAAGGTCCACGGTTGAACGATCGACCCCTTCAAGAGCCGATGCACCTCCTCCGAGACCGCTGCATGAATATTTATTTGCGAGACACGCCGCTTTATCACTGTCCCTTCCGATCACTTTGACATCGCAGCCAAAGCTGTTGAGCACCTTAAGGTATTCTTCTCCCATATAGCTTGAACCGAACAATATGACAGATTTCTTTTTCATCACTTTACCCCGCTCAAAAAATCAACGATAGGCTTTATTGAAGCATAATACTTTCGGTTTGTTTTTCTGATATTTGATACGTTCATCCAAAAAAGGCTCTTAAAGATCCTTGTTTTGATATTGGAATATTTTTTCATCACTTTTGCCCCAAATGACGGTTTAACAATGTCCTTGCGTTTTACCGACCAGATAATATTTGCCGCAACATGTTTTTTATAAGCCTTCATGAATATGGTCTTTGCCTCATCCGCTGCAATGCCGTCCTTATCGCTGATGATCTTGCTAACGGCCTCGGCCGCGCCGTTAAAATCATGGGACCACGACGGAAGCATCATCCTGTCAAAGAAATCATACTTTTCAGATTCTGCCGCATTGCTTGATCCGGGAGCATTGAGTTGGCGCACATAATAAAGGCACGGAAGTCTTTTTATTTTTCCGGCAGCAGCCGTTAGATAACTAGTAATATACTCAGCAAGATAAAGGTTCTCCGGATTGATATCCCTTAACGCCTCAAAACACATTTTTAAATGGCCGGTCCTGTGGACATCATAAAAGGTCGGAAAATAACAGAAAGCATGCTGCATCACGCGATCAGAAGACCTTTCATTTTCAACAGACTCTCCGGTATAGTACTTATATGTTATGCTGCCTGATCTTCCGTATAAGAATTTTAGATCCGGATCATTGGTTTTTGAATATACTGCAATAGCTGAAATCTCTCCTCGGCAAGAGGAATAATCGTCATGACTGTTCATAAAATCAATGCTCTTATCTAAACCGTCGACAACATAAAAATCGTCGTTATCTGAAACAGCAGTATATTTAGTCTTGATCTTATCCAAAGCATCTGCGATCTTCTTATAATATACCGAGAAATTAGCATCATAAGGATATCGCACATAGTTTATATCCAAACATTCAAATCTCTTTTTGTTCGTTTCAAGATAATCTTTAGCCTGGTCGTCAATGCTTCCGTCAGCAATATAGATCTTGAACGGAAATTTGACATAAGCCATATAATCAAGCCATCTTTTGGTAAAAGCGATCCTGTCTTTTAACATCAAAAGTATCGTGAGATCATCTTTTTTCATTATTGATTCCTTTTTGCGGATGCGTTCTTCAGCAAAGAAACAGTTTCCGCAACGCTTTTTTGCAAGTCACCTTTAAAACAAAAGCCTTTTGATATCAAACGGTCGTTAGAAGCAGAATAAGAAAGATCGTTCATTATAGTAGCCTTTATCTTGGATATATTTATGCCATTAACATGTGAAGCGATAACATCTATTATCTCCTGAACCGTGCAGTTCACCGTAGCAGCGTTATTGATCTCATTATCGAAAAGATCTTTTATTAATATGAATTTTATTATTTCGACCGCATCTCCGAGATCAAGATAAGGTCTTTTTTGTCCTAAAGCAGTTTCCCAAACTGTTATCGGTTTGTTAAATACAGCCTGCCAGCAAAATTTATTCACTGCTGTATGAAATCTCATCCCTTTTGAAATACCAAAAATAGTACCAAAACGGCAAACAGTATATTTGAGACCTTTATTGCCATACTCTTTCAAAAGGTCTTCGCCCCTTATCTTAGAAGCTGCGTAAGGGCTTTGCGCCTGTCCAAGTGACGCGTCGCTGTTTTCATTTACGACAGAAGCCTTTGAGGTGTAAACACTTGTTGAAGAAGGGAAAAACAATCTGCACCCCTTTTGCAGGCAGGCCTGAGCTACTGTTTCTGTTCCAGTGAAATTAACATTCTCTATCGCTTCCTGATTATCAAAACTTCCTGCCGCATCCGTAATGGCTGCCAGATGCACTACAGCATCAATCCCGTCAAACAATTCAGCCAGGTCCGCTTTGCAAATATCGGCTTCGATGAACCTGAAGCTAACCCCCGAAGGCAGGTCAAAAAGAGAACTATATCTTTGTGTCAGCAGGTTATCCAGAAGAATGATCTCCTCAAATTCTCCCGGTTTAATGCTGTGTATTAGCCTTGACCCGATATGTCCAAGCGCCCCTGTGATCAGAATTTTCATGAGTTACCTCAGATACTCCTTAAGGTTCTTATCAAAGAATTCTTTTGTCGTTTTAAGGCCGTCCTTGAATTTTGTTTCAGGATGCCAGCCGAGAGCGTCTTTGATCTTTTTATTGGAAATAACCGCATCGCCTATCTCCGTAGCTTTTCGTTCAGATGGCCATGGTATTGATTTTACGCTGCCTGTGCCAAACACCCCGGATATTTGTTTTGCTATGTCAATAACACTTATATGTTCATCTCCGACGGCAAAAAAGACCTCATTGTTCGAGGCATCACTGACCGATGCGCTTATTAAGGATGAAACGGCATCATCAATATACAGGACATTTCGCATCTGATCCCCTTTTCCGTAAACAGTAATGCACTTATCCTGAAGAGCCAACCCTACAAAATAATTCACAAAAGTAAATTCGGGGCTATGGATGCTTGCCTTAGGACCATATACATTAGGCAGCCTTAATACAGTGACCGGCATATTATAAGCGCCGCCGAATATTAGAACATACTTTTCTGAAGCGCTCTTATTGGCTGAATATATGTCCGTAGGATATTCAGGATGTTGTTCGTCGGCCGGCCTGTAATGCAATTTTCCAAGCTGGGTCGTAGTGCCGAGATGAACAAATTTCATTTCTTTGTTAAAACGTCTGACAGCTTCTAAAAGATTAATTACGCCCCTGTTATTTACATCAAGATCTATCAAAGGTTCTCTCATTGAGAACGGATGTGAAGTTGATGCGGAACAATTATAGATTATTTCTTTGTCGATGATATGCTTTGATATTTCGTCAAAATTCAGGATATCTCCGTACACTATCTCAACATCGTCCTTGATCTCTTTTATGTTGTGAAGATTACCTCCGGAATGCGGATCCAGACAGTCATAGATCGTCACTTTTGCGCCAAGCTCGAGACATTTGCAGGCAAGATTGCTTCCGATAAAACCCAAGCCTCCCGTTATGATGATCTTTTTTCCATTCAGCTTTGAGCCGGTCCTGGATGAGTTCTTCATATTATCCCCCTTTTCCCGGATCTTTAATAAATTCGCCGATAGTCTCGTCAATACCCTGTTGTAGTTTATACATCGGGGTCCAACCTGTGGTCTTGCGGAACAATGAACTGTCCGCTACAAAGTCTCTCTCTTCTATTGGAGAAAGATCTTTTGGAGGATCCACACTCACCACTCTGACTATTTTGCCGGTAACAAGCCCGGCCCTCTCAGACACAAGAGAGAAAGCGTCGGATAGAGAGATCCCTTCGCCGCTACCGATGACACAATGCCGTCCGTTCAATGTCTCTATGTTCTCTGCCGCAAGTAAAAAAGCTCTTGCGACATCTTTAACGAATATATAATCCCTTATATGCGAGCCGTCTCCGTAAACGGTAATATCCTGACCGCTCAGAGCTCTTTTTGCCATCAAATTCAGTATTCCGCGGTCAGAACTGCTGCTTTTAGGCCCGTGCCCGTAAACATTGGCCAATCGAAGTGTTGTTCCTTTGACATGCCCCATCTTTGAATAGTATTTAATATATTTTTCTGCCATGAGCTTATGAAGGTCATAAACAGTGACAGGGTCATCTGACGGACCTTCATCTACCGGCAGTTTTTTGGGAAGCCCCATCTGAGTGACCGTACCTGAAAAAATAAAAGATGCGACGCGGCCTTTCTTCCTTAAGATCTCAAGCATCGTAAGGACCGGAATAACATTGATCTGAAGATCATTCAGCGGCTCTGCATTCGCTTTGTATGTACTGGTCTGTGCCGCAAAATGGAATATTATGTCGGCGTTCTCCAAAGCTTTTTCCAGAAGATCCGCATCCCTAATATCACCAGGAATATCCATTATCTTGGCTTTTGATCCTGCTATAGAAGATAAATTGCCTGACATTTCCAGTCTGGCGATCTCACATTCTGTATCTTTCAGGATATTTATGACTGTCGAGCCCAGATATCCCGCAGCTCCGGTCACGAGTATCCTTTTGTTCTTAAAATACTGTTCAAACATGATTTTTAAGGCCCCCGTCAATCAACATTCATTTCTCCTGTTTTTTCTTTGCGACAACCTTTATCATAAGCTCCCTGTCGCCTTTCCATCTGTAGGTAGATATTTCTACTTCTTCAAAATTAAGCCGTTTTAGGATCGCCCTGATCTTCGGTATAGTGTAGCAATTGGTATGGAACTGTCCGGGGCCGTTCTGTGACCCGAATATGCTAGCAGTAAGATATCCCCACCTGTTATCGAAAGAATAAGAATTTTGACCGAACCAGTGCTGCGTCTTTATTGCTTCCTGATCGTTCCTGAAAAAATCCTTCCATTCATCTTTTGCCTTGATCCAAAGCTTTACGGTATCTTCAAAATCAGGGACCGAAAATTCAAAGATCCCGCCGGATTTAAGAACTCTTTTTACCTCATAGAACAGTTTCGGTTCTTCCAAGAAAGATAGGTGCTCAAGAATAGAATCGGCCTTTATCTCTGAAACCGTATTGTCCTTATATGGCAAATTAAAGATATCATAAGGGAATATCTCCACACCTTCAGGAAATACCACTGACGGATATCTGACCTTCATATCCTCGAGACTGTCCATATCAATATTTACATAACCTTCGAGAGGTCGTGACGCACAACCGAGATTAAGCTTGATAACACCTTCGGAACTGCTGCCCATAAACATGCCTCCTTTTTATTGATGGTCTTGCTACTTTATTTCAGGACCTTTCAACCAGTCATACCCGATCTCAGGATCATCATATTTAATCCTTCCTTCATCTGCCGGGTCATAAACATTGGACGTAATATAGTAAAGATCCGACGGGCCGCTTATGCATTTGCATCCGTGCGCAACCCCTGGAGGTATCCTCAAAGCTTTTTTGTTCTGGTTATCCCCCATCAGTATCTCCATCGTCTTTTTGTACGTCGGAGAATCTTTTCGTGTATCGTAAAGAGCTACTTTCAGCACGCCGCTTCCTATGAACCACCAGTCAACCTGCTTTTTATGTATATGCCAGGCCTTTATAACTCCCTGATACATCCGCGAAACGCTCCACTGCCCGAACCCTTCTTTAAAGAACTCATCCGTCACCCTGATTATTTCAGTAAAGGAACCGCGCTCATCGAGATTGACCTTCAATTCTTTAACCATTACTCCGTCTATCATAAATATCCTCCGTTCTATTTTTTATAGAATTTTTTTACCAGAACGCAGATCTTTTCAATTTCTTCGAATGAAAGCTCCGGAAATATGGGCAGAGAAATTATCTCTTCCGATATTTTCTCTGTATCTTGCAATCCTGATCCGTTTTGACGATATGCGGGCTGCATATGGACCGGCTTAGGATAATGCACCAGAGCCTGAACTCCGTTATCCTTAAGAAAAGTTATCAGTTTATCCCTGTCTTTCGTTCTAACAACATACAGATGAAAGACATGTTTTGAATCCTTATTTACTGACGGCAACCTCACGGGTAAAGAAGAAAGTTCTTTGCTGTATCTTTCTGCTATCGAGATCCTTTTTTGATTGTCTTGATCAAGATACCTTAATTTGATCTTCAATATGGCAGCCTGGATCTCATCCAGCCTGCTGTTCCAGCCGTGGATATCGCTTACATACCGCTCTTTCCATCCGTATTCTCTTATCAATCTTGCTTTCTCTGAAACAGACGCATCATTAGTGACTATCATCCCTCCGTCTCCGATAGCTCCGAGATTCTTTGTAGGATAAAAACTAAAGCAGCCGACATCTCCGATCGAACCGACTTTTTTATGTTTGTATTCCGCTCCGTGCGCTTGAGCACAATCCTCAACAACTTTTATCCCGGCATTCCGCGCAATTTCCATGATCGGGTCCATATCCGCGGGATGTCCATAAATATGAACAACGATGATAGCTTTGGTATTCTTGCTCAATGAGGCTCTGATCTTATGCGGATCGACGGTATAGTGGTCAGGTTCAACTTCCACAAATACGGGTTTTGCTCCGCACGAGACTATAGCAGATACAGTTGCAACTGCTGTATGTGAAGGGGTGATCACCTCATCTCCTGGTCCAATCCCCATAGCCGAAAGCGCGATATGCAAAGCTTCGGTGCCGCTGCCCACCCCTATTCCAAAACTTGCTCCGATGTATTTTGAAAATTGTTCTTCAAACGAAATAACTTCTTTGCCAAGAATATATCTGTCGCCTTCAAGGACTTTGGAGACGGCTTCATCTATCTCACTCTTGTGAGACAGATACTGCGCTTTTGGATTGCTGCAAAGGATCATTTATATCACCCGGACATTTGGAACGAACGATATCCATTTTCCTCCGGACTGCATATATTTTTGCTCTTTAGCCATTATCTCTTTTGAATGGTTCCAGGCAAAGAGAACTGCATAATCCGGATACTGCTTCTCGAACTCTTCGTACGGTTTTACTGGAATATGTGCGCCGGGACTGAATTTGCCTTGCTTGATAGGAGTAGTATCGCTGATATATGAAATAAGATCATCAGTGATACCGCAATAATTCAATACAGTAGTGCTTTTTGATGTCGCGGCATACCCGACAACCTTCTTGCCCTGGACTTTTATGTCCTTTAGTATCTTTACGAGATCTGCTTTGGATTTCTCGCAATTTTTTCTAAAATTGTCATATGTTGCCGCTTTATCCAGCCCCAATTTCTTTTCTTTTTCGAGCTGCTCCGTGACTTTGGCGCTGATCTTTTTTGCTCCCTTATGGGCAATGACGTACCGCATCGATCCGCCGTGTGTTTCCTGAGGTTCAACATCCACGACTTCCATTCCGTGCTGGTTAAAAAGATAATTGATCGATCTCACCGTAAACAGAAATACATGTTCGTCATATATCTGGTCATATGAGGTTTTTTCGATCACATCGCCAAGATACGGGTCTTCGAACATTACGATGCCTTCCGGTTTTAAAAGGATCCTGATACCCTCAACGACCGAATGCATATACGGAATGTGGCACATGCAGTTTGCAGATAAAAACGCATCCGCCTGACCGTATTTTGCAACGATCTCGCGGGCAAGATCTTCATCAAAAAATTTACTTATTGTATTGATACCTTTTTTCTTTGCCACTTCCGCAACATTTGCTGAAGGTTCGATCCCCAGGTGTCTTATTCCTTTTTCGGCAAAATTCTGCAGCATTATCCCGTCATTGCTTCCTATCTCCACGACAAAAGGATCTTTTCCCTTTAAATAATCATCAATGACATGCTGGGCAAATTCTTTAAAATGCTGTGTCATGAACCTGGATGTTCCCGAAAAGAACGCATAATTCTCATTGAACATCTGCTCCCTGTCAGGCTGGTCAACGATCTGGACCATTGTACATTTAGGACAAAACCCCACCTTCAGCTCAAAGAAATATTCTTTTCCGAACTGATCTTTCGTCAGAAAACCGTTGGCTATGGCCTGTTTTCCGTACGAAATAAAAGGCTCATAATTCGCATCACAGATTCTGCATTTCGACATATAAACTCCCTTCTTTCCTTAATATTTATGGACTTCCCAGTCAAGCTTTGGACGCACAACACCGCTCGGCCAGATACCCGGAGTATTGCCGCGGGCCCCGTTAGGGTCCATTGCATCTCGCACCTCAAAACTTACAACTTCTTTTGCAACAGCGTGACAGGTGTGGGGGATAGTGCTGACAGCCGCTGTAACAGATATTGTCCCCTCATTCAAAAAATCTCCGGGAACTTCACAGACCGATCTGTACTTTCCAGGCTCCCTGCCTTTTTCGCTCCATGGAGAATTGAGGGCATCCAAAGAATAAAGTATCGTATGGCCTGTTCGGTCAAGCAGAAAGATCTCCGCATCAACAAATGAACCGTGTGAAAGAACTTCATACTCAAGCTCGATCTTTATCGTATCCCTGACATCAAAAACTGTTGCCATCTTGTTGTTCGTGTCCTTGATCCTCACGGCGCATAACCGTACGGTATTATCCCCGGGAGCTTTTCTCGGGTCTTTCCATGTCTTTTCTGCTATTTCGCTTGGTCCGATCTGCATATACTTGTTAACAACTTCAGCCACTGCACCATCCTGAACGACCTTTCCATCCCCCATAAGGATGACCCTGTTGCACAACCTTTGAATGGCTTCCATGTTGTGGCTGACAAAAATAACCGTCCTGCCTTCGCTGGCAACTTTTTCCATCTTTCCAAGGCACTTTTTCTGGAATTGTATGTCCCCGACAGCAAGCACTTCATCCACAAGAAGTATCTCTGGTTCAAGATGAGCAGCGACCGCAAAAGCCAGCCGTACATACATACCCGAAGAATATCTTTTAACCGGTGTATCTAAAAATCTCTCCACCTCGGCAAATGCAACGATCTCATCGAACTTGCTCTTGATCTCCCTGTTGGTCATCCCTAATATCGCTCCGTTAAGGAATATGTTCTCTCTGCCTGTCAATTCAGGATGAAATCCTGTCCCAACTTCAAGAAGACTTGCCACCCGGCCTTTTATTGAGACCCTTCCTTTTGTGGGTTCGGTTATCCTGCTCAGGATCTTCAAAACAGTTGACTTTCCGGCCCCGTTCCTTCCGATTATGCCGACCTTGTCACCCTCTTTGATCTCAAAGTTCACACCGTTGAGTGCCCAAAATTCTTCAAATTGCGCTCTCTTTTCTGCCTCAGAACGCAGCTTTGCCGACGGATTGATAACGAATTCCAGTGCGTCTTTGGCTTTTTCAGCTATGACATCCCTTAACGCAACATACTTACCGGCGGTTTTTTGCTGATATCCGATAATATACATTTTCCCAAGGTCTTCGATCTTAATGACTGTCATTTATTTCCTCTCAAATTATATCCGCAAAAGAATGTTCGGTCTTTCTGAAATACCACACGCCAAAAGTGATCAACAGCACCGAAAGAACGCACGAGATCAGAAAACCCGGCCAGTATATGGAAGCGCTGTTCCCAAGTATTGCCCATCTGAACCCGTCAATAACTCCGACCATAGGGTTAAGAGAATACAAAAATCTCCACTGTTCTGGCACGATATTTGAAGAAAAACCAACCGGAGAAATATACAAACCGAATTGCACGATAAATGGAACGATATACCTGAAATCCCTGTATTTAACATTGAGGGCAGACAACCAGAGCCCCACGCCCAAAGAAGTTATAAGAGCCAGCAATAAAAAGAAAGGCAAGGTAAGGATTCTCCAGGTCGGGATAAAATGGAACCAGACCATTAAAATTAGTAACATACAAAACGATATTAAAAAATCGACCAGACAGACGATCACGGCGCTTGAAGGCATTATCAGCCTCGGAAAATAGATTTTAGTAAGCATGCTGGCATTAGACAGCAGAGCACTGCTGCTTTCGGTAAGTGATGTCGAAAAAAACTGCCACGGCAGCATTGCTGCAAACACAAGTATAGGATACGGGACACCGTTTGAAGGCAGCTTTGCAATATTTCCAAAGATCACCGTAAAAATCACCATGGTCAGAAATGGTCTGATAACGCTCCATGCTATACCGATCACTGTCTGTTTGTATCTGACCATGATATCCCGCCAGGCAAGAAAATAAAATAATTCCCTGTATTTCCAAAGATCGCGCCAATAATTCTTAATGCCTCGTCCAGGCTCAATGATAAGATCGAATTTTTCTACATTGTTCATGTTATTTTGATGACTGTTCAATCATTGAACATTGTAACTCTTTTGACCCGTGATTGTCAACATGCCGATTTGCCTCACGTAAAAAGTATCTGAAAGCCATTCGTTGCCTCAAATAAAAAAGTATCCCAAATTATTTGTGATAAATTCACAAATAAGGAGGTGAAAGGATGTTAACAATGAGGCAAAAACAGGCTGTGACCAAAGAGCTTAAGCTAAAATACAAAAGAGGCACAAAAAAGAAGAAATCTCTCGTGCTGGATGATTTCTGCGGACTGACAGGATATAACAGAGTATACGCGTCCAGAATTCTCCGAAGTGAATATATCTCCCGCAAGAATAACGCTATCAGCACAAATAAAAGAAATGTTGTCTATGATGAAAGCGTTTTGACCTCTCTCACAAAGATATGGGTTATCGCTGACGGCATTTGTGGCAAAAGGCTGGCCCCTTTTTTACCGGAATTATTAGATAAGTTGATAAAATTCAATGAGATCAAGGTCAGCAAAAAGGTTTATGGTAAACTATCAAGGATATCCGCTTCCACCATAGACCGGTTATTGAAGAATACAAAGAAAAAGATGGCCCTTAAAGGCAGGTCCACCACAAAACCGGGAACACTCCTTAAGCATAGTATCCCGATCAGGACATTCTCCGACTGGGATGAATCAAAAGCAGGGTTCTTCGAAGTTGATTGTGTTGCCAATTGCGGCAGTTCCATTGCAGGAGAGTATATAAATACTCTGAACCTGACTGATATTAAGACGGCTTGGATGGAATTTGAGGCTGTTCTCGGTAAAGCAGAAGCAAGAGTTTTTGCTGCCATCAAGAACAGAAGGGGTTCCTGTCCAATCCCTTTCTTAGGTATAGATTCTGACGGTGGAAGCGAGTTTATTAACAGTGAGCTCGTCAGATATTGTAACCATGAAAGATTAACTTTCACCAGATCCAGACCATACAGAAAGAATGATCAAAACTTTGTGGAACAAAAGAATTATTCAGTTATCCGTAGGGTCCTGGGTTATGCCAGATTTGAAACCCATGCTCAATTAAACCTTGTTAACCGGATACTTTCCCTTTACAGGTTTTATGTTAACTTCTTTCAGCCTGTTGACAGGCTGCGTGAAAAGATCCGTAATGGTCCCAGGACCACCAGACAATACGATAAGGCACTGACTCCTTATCAGAGAATACTGCTTTGTCCTGAGATCAGTCAAAATATCAAGAACGACCTATGTTCCATTTATGCTAAACTTAATCCGGCTGATCTTAAAAGGAGGATAGATTCTTTGCGTCATGAGCTGTATAGATCGGTAAAGTAATTCGAATACATTTTTCATGAGGCAACGAATACTATTTCGGATACTTTTCTTCTTGAGGCAACGCGTAATACTGATAAGGGTTACAATTATGCAGAAGCCATCGCTTCAGATCAAGAGGATTCTGTTAGAACAAAATGTCAAGAAGTTTTGATTGCTTTTGTATACCAATCTACCGTTCTTTTAATGCCGTCACAAAAATTGGTTTTAGCAATAAAATCAAATTCATTTTTTGCCTTTGATATATCGAGACATCTTCTCGGTTGACCGTCAGGCTTTGTCCTGTCCCAAATGATATCTCCGACAAATCCTGTATGTTTGCAAATAAGTTCTACCAGGTCCTTAATGGTTATTTCAAATCCCGTGCCGAGATTCACGGGATCCGACTTGTTGTATTTTTCTGCGGCAAGAAGTATCCCTTCCGCGGCATCCTTAACATACAAAAATTCCCTGCTAGCTTTGCCTGTTCCCCAAACAACGATCTCTTTCTTGTTCTCATTTACCGCTTCCACACATTTTCTTATAAGGGCAGGAATGACATGAGAAGACTTAGTGTCAAAATTATCGCCCGGACCATACAGATTAACTGGAAGAAGGAAAATGCTGTTAAAACCATATTGTTGCCTGTAAGCCTGGGACTGGACAAGCATCATTTTTTTTGCAAGACCGTATGGAGCATTGGTCTCTTCAGGGTAGCCATTCCAGAGATCTTCTTCTTTAAATGGTATGGGAGCGAACTTAGGATAAGCACAGATTGTGCCAAGCGCCACGAATTTTTCTATTCCAAATTGCCTGGCCTGCTCGATCAGCTGAACACCCATCATTATGTTCTCATAAAAGTAACGGCCCGGGTTTGACATGTTTGCACCGATACCGCCTACGACCGCAGCAAGATGAATCACGATATCCGGGCTTGCCTCTTTGTACATCCTGATTACATGATCTTTATCCGTGAGATCATACTCTTCAATGAGAGGCACAAAGATATCCTTGCAACCCTTAAGTTTAAGATCATTCACCAGATGAGACCCCAAGAAGCCTGCTCCACCGGTGACCGTAACTCGTTTGTTATTCCAAAAGTCTTTTGTCATCAACTCTTCATCCTTCCAGCAATTTTAGATCTTCTCTAACCATGATTTTCACCAATTCTTCAAACGTCACTTCGGGCGTCCAGCCAAGCTTCGTTGCGGCTTTTGAAGGATCCCCAAGCAGATATTCTACTTCTGCGGGCCTGAAATAGCGCGGATCGATCTCAATAACCACATGCCCCGTCTTTTTATCGACACCTTTTTCATCAACTCCCTTACCCTTCCACTCGATCACGACCCCTGTCTCAAGAAATGCTTTTTCGCAGAATTCTCTTACACTGTGGGATTGTCCGGTCGCAATAACATAATCATCTGGTGCTTTTGCTTGAAGCATCATATGCATTGCCTTTACATAATCCGGAGCATATCCCCAGTCTCTTTTTGCATCAAGATTACCAAGTTTGATCTTGTCCAGCAATCCGAGTTTTATCCTTGCAGCTCCGATGGTGATCTTTCTAGTAACAAAAGTCTTTCCTCTTCTCGGGGATTCATGGTTAAATAAAATACCGCTGCATGCGAAGAGATTGTATGATTCCCTGTAATTGACGGTTATCCAGTGCGCGTACAATTTTGCGGCTCCGTAAGGGCTTCGCGGGTGAAAAGGCGTCTTCTCGCTCTGTGGTACCGTATCCGGAAGACCGCCGAACATCTCACTGGTCGAAGCCTGATAGAACCTGGTCTTTATTTTTGTTTCTCTTATCGCATCAAGCAGACGCAGTGTTCCTATTGCATCCGTCTCAGCCGTATATTCAGGCACTTCAAACGAGACCTTTACATGCGACTGTGCCCCTAAATTATATATTTCATCCGGTTGGATATTTTCTATCAGACGGTTCAGGCTTGAAGAATCGGTAAGGTCGCTAAAATAAGTCTTTAATTTGTCAAAAATATGATCTATCCTCTCGGTGTTAAAGCTCGAAGATCGTCTCAATGTTCCGTGTACTTCATATCCTTTTTCTAAAAGAAGTTCAGCAAGATAAGCTCCATCCTGTCCGGTTATTCCTGTTATCAGCGCTTTTTTCATTGGTTCTTCCTTTCTGATTTTTCCATCCAATAGTCGAACATATCTTTGAGCGTTGTTTTCAGCGGTATCATGGGCTTCCATCCGGTTTTTGAGGCAAATTTTGAAGGGTCTCCTCTTGTTACGGAAATATCTGAAGGTCTCATCCTTGAAGGATCGGTCTTTATTGTGATCTTTTTTGAGCTGAACGACAAAACCGTTTCAAGAATATCATTGATGCTCACATCCTTGCCTGAACATATATTATATACCTCCCCGCTATCGCCTTTTGTTAGCGCGAGACGGTATGCACGGACTATATCCCTTACGTCTGAATAATCTCTTCTGGCAGAAAGATTTCCGACCATAATGACCGGTTCCTGTAAACCCTTTTCAATCAAGGCAGCTTGTCTGGCAAAACTTGAAGTAACAAAAATATCCGAATGCCGAGGCCCTGTATGGTTAAAAGCCCTTGTACGGATGATCTTCATATTGTAACTTTTGTAATATTGATACCCTAAAAGGTCCTGCGCGACTTTGCTGACTGAATACGGGGAAAGGGGCCGCAGCTGCGAGGATTCTGTAAGCGGCAGTTCTTTTTCTTCAACAAATCCATATTCTTCACTGCTTCCGGCAACAAGAATGCGGCAGTCGATCCCTTGCTGCCTGACAGCTTCCAATATGTTGATCTGACCGATGACGTTAGTGTTCATCGTCTCCGCAGGACTGTTCCATGAAGCAGCCACTGAACTTTGCCCTGCAAGATGATATATGTGGTCAGGACATATTTCTTCTAGCAATTTCTTGACGGATGAAGCATCATTGATATCACATTCGTTAAGCTTTATTTTATCCTCTATTTGCGCAATATTATCTCTGTTGCTGCGCCATCTCGCGGCACCAAACACTTCGATTCCTTCAGACAAGAGATGTTCCGCCAAATGACTTCCGACAAATCCGGTGATACCGGTGATTAGAGCTTTCATAAGTTCAATTATAGCAAAGCAGAAGGATAATTGACATAAGACGGTTATTCAATAAAATCAATGATATATTACAGGTTTGATCTCAGAAAAAGATCAAGGACCTTTTGAAGCATCTTATCCAATGAATATTCTTTTTCAACCCGCTCCCTGGCATTTTTGCCCATCCTCAGGCGAAGCTCGCCCGAACCCAGCAGTTCGTTGATCGCTGACGACAAAGCTTTAGCATCCTTTACCGGCACCAGCAAACCCGTTTCCCCATGTACATTTATACTGCCGGCTCCAGTCGGCAAATTTGTTGAGATGACCGGCTTGCCACATGCCATTGCCTCGATCTGCACCAACCCAAAAGCTTCTGTGTTCGCTACCGAAGGAAATACAAAAATATCAGCTGCATGATAGTAATTTAGTAGCTCTCTATCATCTATTCTTCCGAGAAATTCTATTTTTCCCGTGATCCCGGATTTATCCGCGATGGCCTGCAGTTCATCCCTCAGCTTTCCTTCACCTGCGATCAACAGTACTGCATCCACATCTTTCATGGCCCTCACTAAATATTCGATCCCTTTATAATAGACGAGTCTTCCGACGAACAATAGTATCGGCTTGTTATGTTTTTTTCTGATCTGTTCGACCTCGTGCCGCACTGCGTCGCTCATGGAATATTTTTTGAGATCGACCCCGAACGGTATCTCTACGCATTTGCTTTTATACTCTGACAGATACTTTGAACTAGATATATGTTTTTCTGTCGCAACCACTATCTTTTCCGCTTTTCTAAGAAACATCTTCATTATCGGTCCGTATAAGAACATAAAGGCCTTTTGCTTAATAATATCGCTGTGCCACCAGACTAGGATCTTTGCTTTTGGTTTAAACAGAAGGCAGGATAAGTCAGCCAGAGGAAACGGCATATGAAACAACACAATATCAGATCTTCTTGATTCTCTTCTGAATATGAATGGAAAGCTCAAAGATATTGGCATAGAAAACAAAATACCAAGACTTCCGGCAAATATCAGTTTTACGCCGTTAACCAGATCAGTTCTTCCTTTGCCCTTTGGGACACAGGCAAGAACAGTCATATCAGTTTTTTCATTCAGGCCTTCAGCGATCTGTTGAACGACTTTTTCGACCCCTCCGATCCAGGGATAATAAAGTTTATTAATTTGAAGTACTTTCATTGCTTCAACACGCTTTCATAAGAGGCTATCGTTTGAATTGCCGTATCATGCCATGAAAATCTTTTTATACGTTCATATCCTAGTTCAATATATCTTCTTCTTTTATTCTCGTCTTTAAGCAGCCCGAGGATCCCGTTATAAATACTGTCAACGCTGTATGGATCCACGATTTCGGCCGCATCCCCTGCGACCTCAGGCATTGAAGATATGTTAGATGTCACCACCGCAACCCCCGAAGCCATCGCCTCAAGGATGGGAAGTCCGAAACCCTCAAGCAAAGAGACCAGAACGAATATCTTTGCATTGAAATAAATAGCTGCAAGCTGATCATCACTAACTTTTCCGGTAATGATAATATTTGCTTTGTTCTTCAGGAAAGGAAGTTCTTTGTCAATATTTCCGACAAGCACCAGCTGGATACTATTCTTTATATTCAACTTTTCGTGAGCTGCTACAAGGCGCTCAAGATTTTTATGTGGTTTTCCGAGACCAACATATAACAGATACTCTCCCTTGACAATGTTATTTGCTTTAAAGAACTGGTCTTGAGAAGTTTCTGCCTCCAGAAGATTTTGAACGCAATTTTCGGCTGCCAATAAAATGACATCTGTTTTTTTCTCATACTTCTCACCAAATAATTTAACAATATCATTTTTTGTTGCTTCAGATATCGAAAAGATTCTGTCAGAATTAATAACGGCCCATCTGATCATGGCCATAAGATATGACCTCTTTAACAATGAAAATTGCTCAGGGAATATCATCGGTATCAGATCACATATCGTCACACAATATCTGCAGGTCTTAATGAACGGCAAAAAATAGTGTGTTGAATGGAATATGTCGATGCGGTTTTTTATAATCAAAAGCGGCAGCTCGATCTGCTCCATAAAACCAAAGATCTTTGACCTGACATGCACAGGAGTAAAATTCTGCGGTAGTTTTCCTAGAAAAGATTCTGTGCTGCCGGCCACACCTTCGAGGATAAAATATTCATGTGACACATCGGATATTGCTATCTCCTTAAGAAGATTTTTGATATAAGTCCCGATGCCCGAATCATTGATTTTTCTTGCATCGATACAAACCCTCATTTCAAGTCACCGGTCCCGGAAACCGTTTTTCGAAATAGATGCAGCCCTGAATAAACTCCTAAGAACATCCAGAAATATATCCTTAAATAGTTTGATTCTCCGCTCAACATCAATAAATACATCAACATGGCCATAAAACAGGCTTTTTCGACAGCTTCTTTTTTGACGATCCTTCCAGACCTCAAAAAACTCATTAAGAAAATAATGAACGGAAATGTTCCGACAAGACCAATGGTCGACAAGAGTTCAAGATAAACGTTTGCCGCAGGAAGCTTGGTCGGATCATCTCCTAAGAAATCAATGTTATATGAGTCTTTATATTCAAAAAGAGAATCAGTCACATAATACTCATATGCACCTATTCCAACTCCAAAGATCGGATGACGCTCAAAGATGCGATAAGCTAATTCCGATCTGGGATATCTGTTCCCGCTGCGTATTATCAAATAGGTCAAAGTCTGGTGGTTCGCCAGGGAAGAGTTCAATCCTACGATGGATCTTGTCAATAAAGAACTCTCATTGACCTGGATATAACCGATCAAAACAAAAGACATTATCAAGGCTGTTACCGCCATATACAGGATTGCCTTGATCTTTCTGTTAATAAGCACGTACAAGATACCGCCAAGGAACAATATCATCAAGAGCGTGAATGACTGCGTTACTATCAATGCCGCCAGCAATAAGAACATATCTAATATGTTCATTTTGCTTTTGGTGTTGGCCAAATTATATATGACGATCGAAACATAAAGGATCATCGACAGAGCAAAATATGAAGGCTCGTAATAAAAAAGACTTGCTCTGCTCTGGAACCCTCCATATTTCAGAAAAGCAGCCGCTAGTATCTGTATCCTATAGGAATACAAGACCGCATTTATCATTGATGCCCTGTGCCGGAACGTGAAGTATGAAAAAACCCCCAATATCACAAAATAGCTGTAAATGAGCCAGAAATAATATAGAATACTCTTCATAGGATATAAGGAATAGAAGAAGCTAGGGATACAACAAGCAAGCAGCATCAAGAACCAAAAGAGCTGGTTCTTATCGTATCTGATCTTCGGAAGAAGATAAATAAAGACCAACAAATATATAAGCTGCGAAAATCTTACCGTTATACCACCGCCGCTGAAAGACAGCTTATCAAAACCCGCTATCGTCACCAAGAAGGTTAAAAAGAGGGTAATGATTAACGATCCGCCGTTATTTTGCAGTCCTGATTTAAGAAGTGTTCTTGGATTCTTATCCATAACAGTTATAAAGCCTCTTTCTTTAATACCGAGAAATATTTCCTGTATATATGCTTAATCACCGACAATCCGATAACATCCATGGCCTTAGAGACATACGTTCTGATTATCTGAAAATAGTAATAGAGCATTGGACCGAATTTCTTTTTTGTCAGCGTCTCTTTTATCTGCCTGCTTTCAAGATATGCTCGTCGCCAATATCTGTCAGACACACCTTTATACCTCATGTTGGCTATTATCCTGTCAGAAACATAAAACTTGGATCCGTCAATTTTAAACCTTAACATTAATTCGTAATCCATTGCATATCTGTACTGCCTGTCAAATAACCCTGATTTTTCATAGACAGATCTTTTTATGAACGACGCCTGATGGTTAACCGTCATCTCTTTATACAGGTTTTCCGGTCTGGCATCAAATATGTATACGGGCTGTTCATTATCCCAATATCTCATTTTGCCGACGATCACATCAGGAGATACTGTTTTAAAAACCCCGGCAATATAATCAAATGTGTCATCCTCATACCAATCATCTGAATTGATTATACCGATAATTTCGCCGTTTGCAGCTTTTAGCCCCTTGTTAAAAGCATCACTTATTCCGTCATCCTTTTCGCTTATCCAATAGTCAATGTGATTCCGGTATTTTTTTATTATATCTACAGTGCCGTCTTTTGATCCGCCATCAATGATGATATATTCGATGTCATTGAATTTCTGGCCGATAACGCTCTGGATCGTTCTTTCTATGGATTTTTCTCCGTTAAGAACGACCGTTATAACAGAGATCAGAGGTCTTTGTATATCGGCAGATAAAATTTTTAAATTCATATTATGCGGTCATCCGTTCTTATTATAGATGTCGATCAGTTGTTTGATCATATTATCAAATTTAAATCCTTCTGCTCTCTTCTTTGAATTGATCTGTATCTTTTCTCTAAGTTTGACATCTTTCATTATCATGTCAACAGCTTCCGCTAAAAGCAAAATGTTGCCGTAAGGGACCAGTATCCCGTTCTCACCGCTCTCGATGATCTCTGGCAATCCTCCGACATCGGTAGCAACAACGGGGATTCCGCACGCCATTGCTTCTATCACTGTCAAAGGAAAGGCCTCAGTGATCGATGGCAGCAAGAACACATCAAATGACAAAAGATTTTCATAAACAGCCTTTTCTGGGATCTGCCCTTTGAATATCACTGAATCATTGATGCCGTATCTTTTCGACAGCTCTAAAATTTCTGAGCTTTTCGGACCTGAACCGATAACGACCAGGCCTGCTTTGGGATATTTTTCCTTAAGCTTAACCAATGCGCCCAAAGCCTGCTCGTGACCTTTTCTGCCGTCGATCCTGGCGACCATACCAAGACAGGGATAATAAACATTCTCCTTTTGAGGATCATGTTCAATTACGGCAGCCTCCGGAATTTTTATGGCATTATATATTACAGTGATTTTTTCTTTCTTGATGCCGGCAAACTCGACAAGTGCCTGTTTTGCGGCCTCAGAACAAACAATAATATCACTTGATAATAAAGCAATGAACCTTAACAACAAACGTCTTTTTGCTGTCATAAATTCTTTGTCCATGATAGTATGCAGGTGCCAAATTCTTTTTCTTACACCTAATATACAAGCCGGAATAAAAGAGTGGAATGCCGTAAAGATGCCGTGAGCATGTATTATCTTAATGTTTTGAAGCTTTATGAGACCGAAGACCTTTTTAAACGCATGAAAAGAAATATTATTCTCTGCATTCAATCCTTCGACATAAAAGCCCGGATCAATGTGCTGATCTTTTTCACCCTTAAATGAGAAAAGGAATATCTTGAACTTTCCTGACGCCAACAGGCTCTTTGCACTTTCGAGGGCGATCTTCTCTCCGCCGCCGTATTTCACAGCCTCATCAATAAAAATCATTATTGGAACCATATCTTGATGGTTCATTTCCATCCTGCCAAATATTCCCTTAAGGATTCTTTCCAGTTTGGCATTATATCCATGCCCATGAGTTCCAGCTTATAATTTCTGAGCGCGCTGGATCTTGGTCGCGGTGCCGGCAAAGGAAACATATCTGAAGAAACAGGGATCACATCTACATCTGCCTTCATGTCTTTCACTATCTCTAACGCCACGTCATACCTGGTACACGCAGATTTATTCACAAGATGGTACAGACCATACCTTCCGGTCTTTATCACTTTTTTGATTCCGGAGGCAAAATCCCTGGCAAATGTCGGGTTTCCAGAAATATCATTGGCGGCCTGTATCTCTTTTCTGTTCTTGCACTGCTCAACTATCTTGCCGACAAATTTTTTATCTGTTCCAGGACCGCCGCCAATCATCCAATCTGACCTGAAAATAAAAAATCTGTCCAGGATACCCTGCAATTCCAGTTCTCCCTGATATTTTGACTTTGCATACACGTTCAGAGGATCAGGAATATCATATTCGGTATGTTCACGCATGAATTCGCCGTTAAAAACATAACCGGTACTTATATAGATCATGGTCGACCCCGACTCTTTACATGCAAGCGCCAAGTTTTTGGTGGCCTGAGCATTAACTTTGTATGCGTGTTCACTATTAACCTCGCATCTGTCAACATCGGTTTCAGCCGCCAGATGAAGAACATAATCAGGTTTATTTTTCACGATGATATCATTAACTGCCTTTTTATCAGTGATATCGAGGGACGGAAGATCAGTAAGCAACAGCTCTTCGTCAACAAAGACCTCTTTGATATATGAACCGACCATTCCGTTAGCCCCCGTAACTAAGATCATAAACACTCCCTCTTCATTAAAATAATATATTCTTTTCGGATAATTCTTTCACCACCTGTTTTGCCCTATGCGTCCACGTGTGAGAACTAAGCACACGTTTACTTCCGCTTTCAGCGATCATTTTGCGCTCCTGAGGATGAGACAGATAATATCTGATCATTTCGACAAGCTCATCATCACTCTTAAAACAGACGATCTCTTTCCCTACGCTAAACAAGTTTTCCATGTCAGGCTTATAATCAACCATTTCGAACGCACCGCATGCAGGAATATCAAATGTGCGCGTATTGACGCCGTGAACAGACTGATCATGATGGATATTCATCACTATCTTGGACGCGGAATAGATTTTTAATACTTTCTCTCCCATTGCTTTGCCTTTATAAAATCCTACAACCCGTCCTGAGTGTTTTAATAAATAACCTTCCCAGCCGTCTCCAAAAACACCGAGATTAAATTCTTTAAGTTTACTGAGAACATCAAGTCTTTTTTTGAAAGGCCCTCCGACAAAACAGATGTCAAATCCATACTCTCTTTTTTCTTCTTCGCTCAATTTAACTTTTTTATAGATATCTTCGTCGGTGGCCAGAGGAAGATAACTGACATTGATTATTCCGTATTGTTTTATCTTATCGACATAAAACGGATCAAAAACAAAGATATGATCGTAACAATCAATGCTTTTAATAAAGCTTGCCTTTCTGTGTTCGTCATAAACATCATGATCTTGGTGGGAATAAAACGGATCATCCCACTGATATGAGATACATGGTATCTTGAGCTCTTTTCTTATTCTGTTTATTGTTCCTGCCAAAATACATTCGCCCTTGACGATAAAGACCATATCCGGCCTGTTGGTCTTAACAAAACCAAAAAGCTCTTTATTCTCAATAAGCAAAAAGAATGCAAAAATACTTTTGGTCAGCATTTTTGTAAAAGGCAATATTTTACTTAGTTTATTTGATATTCTTTCTGTCAAAAATAGTTTAGTCCTGTAGTTCTTTAAGATCGCATCAAACCCTAAAGACTCAAATCCTTTACTTATGGACTTGTCGATCCCGTAATAATCAGGAGCTATTATCAGTATTTTCTTCTTAGCTTTCAATTGCTTGGGTTTCCTTCATCTTTAAAATGCCCTCTGTCAGCGATAAAGGCATAACCTTTAAGATCGCAGCCATCTTATCTGTTCGATATGACGTATCAATAGGTCTCTTTACAAGCTCGTTGAAATAACCTTCTTTAACGGGAATGATCAGGTCAGGGTTCAGCCCGAAACCTTCGGCAAACTTTTTTACCAGACCGCATATGCTGACCCTCTCTGAACCCGCGATATTATAGTCCCCGTATTTGTCTTCCACGATGATCTTCCAAATCGCCTCTGCACAGCTGTCAGAAAATAAGGGATTAGAGAACACATCATCATAAACCGACATCTTTTCTTTCTTTTTTAATTTTGAGAGAGCAAGGGTCACGATATTCTGTCTTTCAAATCTGTGATTCCATCCGTACATCAATATCGGCCTGACGATGGCAGATACGATCCTTGATCTTTTTGTTATGATCTCTCCTTCCAGCTTTGTCATTCCGTAATAATTTATCGGCATTGCAATATCGTTTTCTCCATAAGGAGCATTATCTCCGTCATATATCCCGTTCGATGATATATAAATGAACTTTGAGTCAAATGCTCGGCAAAGATCCACCATCTTCTGTGTGCCGTCTACATTGATCTTCCAGGTAATATCTTTATTCTTTTCGGCAAAATCCGGACTTCCGATACTTGCGGTATGCACTACGACATCAGGTTTAAAACTTAAAAAAACATCCTTATTCTTCTTTTCATCCTGAACATCTGATTTGTAATATACGACCCTGTTGCTTGAAGGAATATCGTATTCTCCAACATACGTTGCTGCCAATTCACAGTTATCGCCGGCCGATTCAATGATCGACTTCCCCAAAAGACCTGATCCTCCCGTAATAAGCACCTTGATGTTCTTTGACACTTTCTTGATTCCTTTCATCACTCTTATTATTCTAATACAATCCTTCGTCCTTTATTTATGAGAAAAGGGATAAATCCCGAAACACAAAGATCGAGATCCCAAATATTTTCATTATTACCGTCAATAAGCAGCCTTGGAAGGCATTCCGGATGTTCTGCGTGCTCTTCAAATATATTCGCCATTCTCGTCGTAGTGGCCGTTTCAAATCCGCTGTATTTAACCACTGAGAACTCCCTTGGTCCGGCTTCATCTCTTCCGCCGAACGGATATGAAAAATGACTGACATCGCTGCCGATTTTTTGACCTATGATATTTTTAAATCCGATGATCTCATTTTTAAGTTTGTCCGGATCAAGACTGGTCAACGCTTTATGGCTGATAGTGTGAGCTCCTATCGTAACAAGAGGATCTTTTGCCATTTTTTCAATGCTGGGCCAATCAAGAGTCAACTCAAGGGTTTTATTTTTTATTTGCATTCCGTATTTACCAAATATTGCTTCGATACGTTTATCCTGATCGCCGGGATCCCCGCTCATGATGAATCTTTTGAGCTCAATAAAAGCGAGTTCTTTTGCCGAAGCATCTCCGCATTTCAAAAG
>Ga0247842_10002231_pt1 | contig 29391 bp, 33 predicted proteins | sample LaCruzMarch2015__3_FD_192411 | JGI IMG/M metagenome (GOLD analysis project Ga0247842, IMG submission 192411) | Freshwater microbial communities from meromictic Lake La Cruz, Castile-La Mancha, Spain - LaCruzMarch2015_19m | ecosystem: Environmental > Aquatic > Freshwater > Lake | place: Spain...
TGGGCGCAAGGGCAGGGACAAAAACATCAGCCTCTTTCCGGGCTAGCTGGTGACAGCAGGGTTAAAGGAACACGTTTGCACCTGTAGATCGCGTTTCACCAGGATGTTTTGCAAAAGAAATGTGGTGAGCGAGATGTGCCAAATTGTGGGTGTCAATAGCCTGAGCGCTGAGTCTACGAAGCCTTGGCAAAAGGCCGCTCTAATGGGGGCGACCTCATGAAAAAGGAGTTTGCAGGAACTCTCCTGACCAGCTTCGGCATGATGGGCACAGTTCATCTCTGCCTGAAAATGCCCGGTTCACTTGGAGATACGAACCAGTTCCTGGAGGAGGCCATTGGAAAGCCTGTTCTGGTGACTGTGGAGACCCAGGAGGTGGCGGATTGAGGATGTGCCGCCCCTGCTCCGTGGCCTTGCAGAGCACCAGGACCGCTCTGGGGGAGATCACAGGCCGCCTCAGGGAAGACGAGTACAACATGCACAGCTTTCCCTCTGACCTCAGAATGAGCTTCATGATCATGGCGGAGATGGCCCGCATGATGCACCTTCCCGGGCTGGATAACGATATTGAGGCCCTGGCCAAGGCCGTCATGGACCAGGTAGAGCCCCTAAATGCCGATCTCTCTGAGATTGCTTTGGGGGTGCAGTGGTGAATTGGACATCACCTTATTACAAATCCTTAAATATAATAAGAATTACTGTTCCTTTTAATGTTCAGGCTTCCCGGCCCGTGAGCAGACCCTTTTTGGGGGACTCCATCGATGTTTCTTGAGTCGCCCCTCAGAGAACCTGGGACACGACTTGCCAGCGAATATCACGGTGGCAAAGCAGGCCGTTTCTGGCGTTTCGAGAAAGTTGAGTTTGAGGACATTACCCTCTTCCGGCCTCGAATGTGTCCACACTGTAAACAGGATGCTGTAATTTTCGACGAGCGACAGATTCCCTATTGCCCGGTTTGCGGCACTGAACCCAACAAGTCGCCGCCCAGGAGAAGATCAAGGCCGGAAATAGAGCAATACAGGAGGTTGAAAGCGCAAAAGAGAGGCAGAATAATATATAAATGATGAAGTCAGATACGTTCTTTAATGGAAGAAGTGGCGCTATTCAAAGAGATGGCCAAGATAGACAGTGAGCTGCAGGCCATGATTGAGGTCGATCCGGAGCTGGAGGAGATCTACGTTGAGGAGCTGGGTGAAGCTCCCGGCTCTGTGGTCTACCTCCCGCGAGCCCCAACGCCGGAAGATTGGGCTGAGGCCGCAAAGTTGGCAAAGCAGAAATAGAGGTTTTTATGCCGTTCAGGCCAAAGGATACATTAAGAATGCTAGCGGACGCTGGCGCTGATCCTGATTCGCTCCTCATCCTGGAGCGTCAGGAGAAGGCGGATTACATCGAGCTGGGTCTTCCCACCCAGGGCATAGCCAAGGTCCTGCAGATCGAGGGAGTGCTCAGGTCAGAGGGCAAGAAGAAAATCAATTATCATAAGCAACGCAGCATCTGGGGCAGAGGCCCTCATTACCCCGTTCTGAGGGATCACTACAAGAAAAATAGGATGGAGTTTCGCATGGCTCGCGGACTGCCTTTGTAATGGGGCTCTTCGTAGCGATTATTGTGCTAATTCTATTCAGCAGAATTTTATAAGCATATTTTCCTACCTGTAAAGCAGGGGTTTGCGCGCCAGAAAAGAGCCATTCTTATAGTATCTGGTATCGCGCTGGTCCAGGAGGTTAACTCGTCCAGGCTTTTTGTCCCGGCCTGGGGTTTGTATCATGATACAACTTCTTAAAATTCAGCCAAAAGTCAGGCAAGGATAGGACCTATCTTCTGTCTTGGCCTCCTTTGTGTCTATCTACGTCAATCACCGGATAGCTGGGGCCGGGTTGGTGCAATATCCTGCATTTTCCCCCATTAAATCAATTTGACTCCCTTATTTTGGCTCGACCTCAGCCCGGAAATGACCGCCCTTTGGGAAAATATGCCGCCATTCTCTGCGGAGCCCTCTGTCTTCTCTCAGGGCGGTCTTTTAGAGCTTTAAAGAGGTGAGAAGACGAGTATAATCTTAAGAGCTGTGCTCATATTCGCCATCTTCTGTCTTGCCGTGATGCTTCCGGCAGACGGAATTGTAGAGATCAAGGAAGATTTCCTCGGAAACGGTGAGTTTCAGACCTTCACAAATCACGATCTGGCCAAAGATAGGGCTTTTTGCAAGGGAGACCTGGCCTATGGCCGAAGTCTCACTTTCTCCGGATCCAACGGCTCGATGTTCTCAGGCTTCGAGTTTGATGGCCTGGGCAGTTATCTGGTGGCCAGCCCGGAACATCTCCTGAGGCTATCTGAGCTCTCTAATCTCAGTGCCCAGGCCGCCATCAACTACAGATCCGGCAGCCAGGCGGAGAAAGAGGACATCTCCTCGGAATCCAGCAATACCCTATTCCAGGCTTCTGGCCGGGGCAAAGTCCGGGAGCTGGTGCTTTCAGCAGGACCCAAAGGCAGGCCTGTAGATCTCACCAGCACCTACCACGCCGGAACTTTCAAGATCAACAGCTCGGCCAGGTTCGAGGTTTGAGTTTCGCAGAGAAGAAGAATTTGGAGGTTTTTAGTCATGAAAGGATTCAATTGTTGTGGTGATGGACAGTCAGGCGAGCAGGCTTGCGAATGTCTCCCTCAGACTCTGGAGGATCAGGTGACTCCCAACGGGGCCCGTCTTCTGGCCGTGGACAGGGAGAGGACCTACCGGACTGGAGACGGGAAGCTCTGGCTATCTCGTGAGGATTACAAGGCCTGGTCTCGGGAGCTGGGTCTGGAGGTGGATCCAATCATCTGGTTTACTCGCATGGGCCATCCCCTGCCGCCTGATGTCAAGGTATGAAGGCGAGGATTGGGCCGCCCAAAGACTACGAAGATATACGTGCCAAGGTTGCCGAGGCTTCAAAACTGATGGCTGAAGGCCTCTCGGAGGCCAAGGCTGCCAAGAAAGTCGATCTGCCAAGATCCAGCCTTCAGCAGTATATCCAGCACGGCGTGCCGAATCTGGGCCTGCCAAAGGTGCCGAAATCGACCCTGCCAAGAGTCAAAAACTGCCAAGAGGACTTGGCAGGGGTAAACCGAGATGCACTAAGCCTGCCTGCCAAGAAATCTCAGCCGTCGCAACGGGATGTTTTTGGGAAATTTCAGCCGGGAAATTCGGCAGCATCTTTAGCCGATAAACCGACACGCCAGGCTCGCGTGAAGTTTGAGGAGGCTACTCCCAAGGTTGCCGAGAAAATCATTCGCATCTTCGAAGCCCTGCCCGATAATGAACCCGAGCTGGTGCTGGCCTTTGCCCGAGAGATTTTGGATCGAGGTCTTGGCAAGCCCAAGCAGGTCGTGGACGTAAAAGAGTCCCGAGAGTATATCGAGTACAAGTACATAGAGGAGCTTATCCTTGCCGACCCTGAAGCCGTTCGACTCGCGGCTTCTCTTGCAGAACGCCTGGAGGGCAACGCCGGGGACATTTGCTCAGAGGCTCTCGGGCGGGAAGTGGAGGCTCTACCGCCATCTTCGTGAGCTGTCCTTTCTGCTCACCCAAGCCGTGGCCGGACGCTGTCCCAGGCTCATTATCAGCATGCCGCCTCGCCATGGCAAGTCGGCTTTAGTCTCTCACTGGTTCCCGGTGTGGTTTCTCGACCTATTCCCTCAGTACAGAGTGATCCTGGCCAGCTACGAGTCTGATTATGCAGCGAGCTGGGGCAGAAAGGTGAGAAACACCATCCAGGAGCATCCTGGGGAGCTGCGAGTTGAGATCTCAGGGGACTCCTCGGCAGCCGACCGCTGGGACACGACAGAGGGCGGCGGCATGAATGCGGTGGGCACTCAGGCAGCAGTTACTGGCCGCGGTTCTCAGGTGATGATAATCGATGATCCCCACAAGGACCGAGAGCAGGCCGAGTCCCCGACTATGCGGGAGAAGGTCTGGGATTGGTGGACCGGGACGGCCAGAGAGCGCCTGGAGCCTATGCCCTGGGCGCCCTTCGGGGTCGTCATCGTCATGGCCACCCGCTGGCATGTGGACGACTTCACCGGTCGTCTGGTTGGCCGCAAGGTCGATGCCGAAGCAGGAGGCCAGAGATACTCTCCTCCCTGGGTCGAGTACCGGCTTCCTGCCCTGGCCGAGCTGGAGGATCCTTTGGGCCGGCAACCTGGAGAGGCTCTCTGGCCTGAGAAATATCCTCTGCCGTCTCTGCTTGCCATCAAGGAGGACATCGGGCCTTACAACTGGCTCTCTGAGTATCAGCAGACGCCCATCAGGAGAGAGGGTGCCCTCTTCCACCAGGAGTACTTCCGGCCGGTGGAGGTGCTGGGTTAAACAAAGCTTCTGCCCCTTCTCCCCTCTCATCCCCGTAGCTGTTCTGCCCGTCATCACAGTTGATTGGAATCCATGAAATCATGATTCAAGACTGCGCCTATGAACTTCCCGTCATCGAGCGGTCGTCTCTCAAGATCGGCACTTTCATTGATTTGGCCACCAGCACGAATACGCGCGCCGATTTTACGGTTATCGCCACCTGCGGCCTGGATGATAAGGCGAACATCTACATCCTCAATATCCTTCGTGGCCGGTGGGAGTGGCCGGATGCGAGAGAAAGAATCATTGAAGAGATCCTCTTGCATGAGGTCGGCCTGGCCGGGGTGGAGACCAATGGCTTTCAGCTCTCCTCCTTCCAGGAGCTGGTCCGGGAGAGCCGCCTCCGTAATGTGGCCTTCTATCCCGTTTCGGTCAATAAGGACAAGGTGAGCCGCGCCTTGCTCTGCTCGGCCCGCGGTGCCGCAGGCAAGTTGTTCTATCGCAAAAATGCCTCCTGGTTTGAGACGCTGCTTTATGAATTCACCAATTTTCCGGGAGGAGATCACGACGACATAGTGGACGCTGTCACGGGATGCATCGAGCTTCTAAACAATTTCCAGGCTGCGGCCCCGGTGGTCTCGCCTGGCGTTCCCAAAAAACGCAGTAAATGGAGAGGGAGAAGATAGTGTCGAAGAAGAACATGAAACTGGTCGAGATGGGCCGGACGGGCCTCACCCGCTTTGGCGGCTACATCTCGGAGGAATGGCTTCCTGAACTGCAGGGCAGAAAGGGCGCTGAGGTCTATCGAAAGATGGCCGACAGCGATGCCATTGTTGGTGGATACCTGTTTGCCATCAAGGAGATTGCTAAATCGGTTCCCTGGTTCGCAGTTCCCGCTAACAGCAGCGAGGAAGGCCAAGAGGACGCCAAGTATCTGGAGAGCTGCATCTACGACATGTCCATGCCCTGGCCCTCCACCCTGGATGAGATCCTGAGCATACTGACCTTCGGCTGGGGCTACTTCGAGAAGGTCTTCAAGATCCGCCGAGGCCCGCGGCAGAAAGATCCCAGGTTCCATAGCCAATATAGCGATGGCAAAATAGGCTGGGCCAAATGGGCTCCCCGAGCCCAGGAGAGCCTGAACGAATGGATCTATGACGAGGACACCGACACTCTCATTGGCATGAGCCAGATCCCGGCTCCGGATTATCAGGAGCGCAGGATTCCTCTCAGTAAGGCTCTGCATTTTGTAACCACTTCATCAAAGGGCAATCCTGAGGGCCGGTCTCCCCTCAGAAACGCCCGGCGAAGCTGCTATATGAAAACTCAGATCGAGGACCTGGAAGGAATTGGAATCGAGCGCGACCTCGTTGGTTATCCGACTCTCTATATTCCATTGGAGGTCTTCAAGAAGGAGACAGACGAGGCAACTGATGCTTACAATGATTTCATGGATGTGATCTCCAATATCCGGAGGGATGAAGCTGAGGGCATTCTCCTTCCTGCGGTCTTTGATGCCAACGGCAACCGGCTTTACGAGTTCAAGTTGCTCTCCTCGTCAGGCACGCGCCAGTTCGACACCAGTCGGATAATAACCCGCTATGATGGCCGCATTGCTCTGACTGTTATGGCCGGTTTCCTGCTCTTGGGCCAACAGAATCAGGGCAGCTATGCCCTTTCTGAAACCATGTCCAAGATGTTCTATCAGTCGTTGATGTCTCTACTGGACAACATCGCCGAGACGATAAACACTCAGGCCGTCCCAGAGCTCTTTGAGCTTAACGGCTGGGAACGCGATGAGCTTCCTTATCTCGCCCACGGAAAGGCCGAGCCTGTCAACCTTGAGGTGTTGGGCAACTTCCTCGGAAGGCTTACTGATATGGGCATGGTGCTGGACGATCGGCTGGAAAATCACCTGAGGGGAATTGCCGACATGCCCTTGAGAGACACGAAACAGGGGCCATCTCGGCGTAAAGCAAAGCCTGCCCCAGTTCTGAGAAAACCACAACGGCCAAAGAGGCAGGAGCTGGCCGATGAAAGCCAGGAGAGTGTGGAGGTGGCTGCCTGATGGTAAACGGCTGGTGGTGGAGATGTGGAAATAGCGCACCCTGCAAAGCATGCAAGGAGAGAGAAGGCCAGTTCTTCCCTCTCTCTGTTCCTTTTCAGCAAATTCACGATAATTGTGTTTGCTATCCCGAGTTGTCTGAGATAGAGGATCCCGAATATTCTGAGATGCTACCGGAAGAGGAAATCCCTGGCCTGCAGAGGATCGACTTTGAAACGAACGAGCCCGCAGCAGAAGTTCCTCAGATAGGTGATGAGGATCTGAAATTTATCATGCCCCTGTCTCCTGATGCGGGCCTGGGAGAAATGCGTCAAATCCCAACTTTTCAAAAGGATGTGAATCCAATGAAGTACTTTTCCAGCTTTGACGAACTCTGGGCTTATTGCGAGCCATCCCTTGGCAATGGCACGGGGCTCTACGTCGAGAAAGCCGGACAGAAGCGGGCCTTCGCCACCCGCCGCGAGTTATCGATCCTGGACCGCTGGGCCGGAGGAGCGACCATCGTCACGGGCGGAGCCGAAAGAGCCGTGCTCCTCAAGGCGGAGATACAGCCGCAGCGTGTTGCGAACGCAAAGGCGGTCTTTGTCGCTGCCTCTCCTAACAGGATCGAGGTAGCGAGAGGAGTGCCCCTGGCCGGCGAAGGCAGGAGGCTCTTTCGCAAGTCCATCCTGGATCCTGCCGGCCTTCAGGAAAATGAGACCGGTTTTCTCTACCTCGTGCCCCGCTGCCTCAATCGTGAGCCTCGGGCGGAGGAGGTAGACGCCTGGAGGCCCTGGATTTTGCAGCAGCTCCAAACCATGGACCCCAGGGTAGTGGTCTCCCTGGGAAAAGCCGCCGCAAATGAGGGCCTGGCCGGAATTGCGATGCCTCATCCTCATGCCGTCCTTCGCAATGGTGACTCCGGGGAGCTGGCCCGGAAGGTCAAGCGCCTCAAAGAGGCTCTGGCCGAGGCCCAGAACCTCGATCTTAATTTAAATAGTTGGAATCTTAAGGATGTTCCTATCGTCGGAGACGAATTTCACGCCCCGATTTTCAAGGCCGATGAAGAACGACGCTTGGTGTACGGCGTGATTGCCGAGTCCGATATGATAGATGCTCAGGGCGATGTGATGAGTGCCCACACTATCGAGGACATGGCCCACGAATATATGATCCGGTCCAGGAAGTTCGACGACCGGCACAACTGGAAACAGGCTGCTGCTGCGCTTGTGGATTCCTGGGTCTTTAGAGAGAATGTAACCCTCTTCGGACAGCTTATCAAAGCCGTCTCGTGGGTTATCGGAGTCAAGGTCTTTGACGATGTGATTTGGCAGAAGATCAAATCAGGCGTTTACAAAGCCTTCAGTATTGGAGGAAAAGGTGTACGGGTCCCAAGAGTACGATTTGGGTGAGGTGGAAATCAACTCTGGAGACTGACGAGAGCTGGGTCTCCGGGGTATCTGAGAAGCTGATACGGCTAACTCTATACTATAGAGTCTAGACAGTATAGTATATAGTATAGAGTCTAGAGTATAGAGTCTAGACTATTGAATCTAGACTCTTCTGCATGTCTGGCTGGGATGTGGCTGAGACGAGCGAAGACGCCTGGCCTGGGGTCAAGGCCGGGCGGTGCGATGTAAGCGCCCTGCGGGATCTTGCGGCTTCTCGTCCCTGCGCCCCCTCAGGATTACTGGCGGCATCGATCTCCTGCCGCCGGGTGTCAGGCTCTTGTGGAGGTTCTGCCTCAGTTTTCACGTCTTACCACATGCTATCCTAACTCCGATAAGTTTGTATAACCTGCAAAGATTTTATCCATTCTTTGATTGGATCTAAATTGCCTCTGTCCGTCTGATTATTCCAGTCTTTACGGAATGAATTTACGACAATTGCCAACTATCGATTAAACAGCATCGTTTAGAATCAAAAAGCCGCCATGGAATCTGGAGCGCAACATCAGACCTTACGAGGTCGAACGTGTATTTATAAAAATATCTAATGCTTTTAAGCTGGCTAGAAACATTGTATAACCGACCATGTATAACTTGCGCGGATCAAAAAGAAAAGCTAAATTTCAATGGAAGCTACTTAGATAAATTTTTATACAATCACGTTGAACTAATAGAGATAATATGTCCACAGTTAAATTTGTAATAATCTTTGTAGTAGCTATTTTATTAAGTATTGTGGCAATTGAAGGAAAAGATTATGTGGTTAATATCTACAACGTAGATGGTAATAAAATGCCTATGGGTGGTGGGCGAATTGACGTATATTTTAATGATTTTGATACGGGCAAACCTTATTATTCATTTGCTGAATATAAAGGCGGCGAACCATATATAATAGTAAAATTGACAAATGGACCAAATGCTCTCAAAAGTATTATAGCATACCAATATCCTCTTAGTAGTCTTAAAGAAAAAGAATATTGGGGATTAATTCAAGTAGATAACGCAAAGAGCACTGAAGTCTTACAGCTCACACGTGACATGCCATATATCTCGGCGTTTACAGTTAATGGTATACCTGCGTGGCAGCAGAAACAGACAATTAAGAAAAAACAACCAATGATATTTAAGATTACCATAAAAGATAATTCTTGGCAAGAAGGAACTATTAAGATGTATGTTACGCCTATTATTTTTATAAGGGAGAAAGGATGGCGTTTGTTTGGAACAAATGATATAGCCACAATAGATAGTGGTATCAAAGATATGGGAGATTTGAACAAAAAAGGAGTGCGAACCCAATCATGGGAAATAACCTATACACTTGATAACGAAGGGACATATGAATATAATGTTAAAGTGTTAGCTGACGTGGGGATGCATCCGTGGGGTAGTGCGACTCAATATAAGCCTTCGGGTCAGCCTGATATTTCAGACCAGTGGGACTGGATTGAATTCGATGTAATAAAATGATTCTGGACAAATGTGATCCTAAAAGGAAGAGTGATTAGCGAATGCGGATCGGTGCTTTTATTCTTATAATCGGGATGGTTCTCTTTTCTATACCGGCCCTTGCTGACGATGTTGATGACAGCATTAAGGCACTTCACGATAAGAATTGGTACGTTCGAATGGAGGCTGCTAGATCCCTTGGAGCGGCAGGTGATCACAGAGCGGTAGATCCCTTGATTCAGACCCTCCAAGATTCAGATAAAACCGTCCGAGTCGAAGCGGCACGAAGCCTGGGGCTTATTGGAAACGCGAATGCAATAGAATACCTCATTCGCGAACTTCAAGATAGTGATTCTTATAATAGGTGGATAATAATACAGGCACTAGAAGATATATGCCATGAGAATTTGATGTTAATATTAATTGGGGAACTGGAAAATAAGGATAGTTCTATTCGCTTGGCAGCCGCGTGGTTTTTAGGATACAAAGGAGACACGATAGCTATTGACTCCCTGGTACAAGCCCTTAACGATAGCAATAGCTCCGTTCGTGCAGAGGCTGCGTGGGCGTTGGGAGCAATAAACGATTCCAGAGCGATTGGACCGCTTGCTCAGGCAACTAAAGATAATAATAAGGATGTTAGAGTAGCTGCGGAGGAGACACTTAAAAAATTTGGTGTTGAAATCAGCAAAACTAATTTTGAAAAACTATCAATACCGTTAGTGCAAAACACAACAGGAAAAGCTCTCCGAGGAGAGAACAGGACCTTAGACGAGGCAAATAACGATTATGTTTACTCACTCCAGACTACTCGCGACGGTGGCTACATTCTGGCAGGTGTGACGATGTCCTACAATGCCGGGCCCGGGAACGCTTGGCTAATCAAGGTCGATGCCAATGGAAACGAGCTCTGGAACAGGACCTTCAGCAAGCCAAATGATGACTCAGTCCAGCCTACTAGCAACAGCAAATACATCTTGGCGAGTGGGACATGGTCCTACAGGGACTGGGACGCCTGGCTAATCAAGGTCGATGCCAATGGAAACGAGCTCTGGAACAGGACCTTCGGCAGGCCAAATGATGATTATACCTACTTAGTCCAGCCTACTCGCGAGGGCGGCTACATCCTGGCGGGTGGGACATGGGACTACAGGGACTGGGACGCCTGGATGATCAGGGCTGATGTCAATGGAAACGAGCTCTGGAACAGGACCTTCAGCAAGCCAAATGATGACTCGGTCCAGCCTACTCGCGAGGGCGGCTACATCCTGGCGGGTGGGACATGGGACTACAGGGACTGGGACGCCTGGATGATCAGGGCTGATGTCAATGGAAACAAGCTCGGGAACATCTTTGACAAGACCTTTGGCAGGCCAAATGAGGCCAACTTAGTCCAGCCTACTAGCGACCGTGGCTACATCATGGAGTGGTCGTCCTACAGGAACAACAGTGACTTGGACGTCATTCTGATCAGGTCCGGGCCCAGCAATAACCTGCTCTGGAACAGGAGCTTCGGCTGGGCGAATGATGATTATGCCCACTCAATACAGCCTACTAGCGACGATGGCTATCTCCTGGCGGGGGTGACGTTGCCCCACGGTGCCAGGCCTGGGGACACCTGGCTGAACAAGGTAAACTTCGTGGAATACTCATATAGTGTAGTCCAAGAAGTTTAGGTACAACAGCCCATCCTAGATCTCAAGAGTATGTATAACCGTTAGATAAGACCCTTCATTTTTTGGCATATAAAAACCGATGTATTCGCCGACTCAATTTTGACCCCCCCCAAGAAGGGAAGCCTCCTCTCTCCAAGTATGCTGAGAGGTGAGCACTGATATAGAAAGACTTTATACTGAGCGATATAAGGTAGTACGCAAGGAGGAATGCGCAGATGTCAGCCTTAAAAGCAATTGGACTTTTGATTTTGTTTCTGATGTTGGCTACTAGCTTAAGTGTCGGACAACAGGTATTTGGTTGCAAATACGTATGGAACCCATCGTACGGCGTAAAAATTGATAGCTATAATCTCCCAAGTGGGACGTTCGCTCCCGGAGCTACTGTAAATTTCTATGTCTCTGCTAGTCGATATGGTTGCAATGAAGCTGGATCACATACATATAACATTGCCTGCGGGCTCAACGGCCCGAATGGGGTACAATATCAATCAACAGGCAACTTGTTCCGTAATAGAGGTCTCGCCTGTGGCCAGTCAGTAAATGGGGGGCTCTCAGTAACTATTCCGTTTGGTGCACCCAGAGGGACTTACTCACCGTTCATTGTGGTCTCAGATGCAAGAAGCGGATATGGTCAGGACTGCAAGAGTCAAATCAGTAGTATAACAGTAAGATAAAAAGTTATCATCTTTTTTAGTTGCAATGTTGAGTGCTGCTGCAAAAAGTTTGAAACTAAAAAAACGCTTTTTTTGGTACATGAATCGTCTTTCTCTGTACTCTTATAGATCGCAGCATATTTATATAAAACACAAGGTGTGGGAGAGACCATCATGGCCTTTGATAAAGCTATCAGGCTAGATCCCAATTATGACGCGGCCTGGAACAACAAAGGCATTGCTCTCAAGTTGCTCGGTCGCACTACAGAAGCCAATGCTGCCTTCGCCAAAGCTAGAGGGCAAGGTTATAGTAGCTAATCCCAACTCCAAGCAGTGCATATAACCCGCAATCCATCCTATCTTTTTTCGATATGCATGAAACCACGAGATATTATTATAAGGACTCTTCTCTTCTCAAAACCCATGATGGTGCGCGACAATTCTTATTTTGCTTTTCGCTTTAAATGATACCGGAAATCCGATATCTACATATTGTAAACCCAAATTTGTCAAAAGTATAGGAATATGTTGTTAGCCGTAATACGATTAAGATCGATTCGGTTTTCCGTATAAGGCAGTACATATAACTTGTAAGTTCTGGGCACACATCCTCAAGCTCTAGATTCTCTCCGCCCCACAGCTACCCCTCCGCCAGACACCCTCTGCACAGGGGTTAAATAATTGCGGATGTAATAAGGGTATTGTCGGAAAAGAGATACGCTGTTCGATTTTCAAGGCCGATGCGTAAAGGCGCTTGGTTTACAGCGAGGTCGCTAAAGCCCGATACCGTAGATACTCAGGGCGACGTGATGAGCGCCGAGACCGTTCGAATCGATGGCTCATAGCTACATGCTCAGCTCCCGGAAGTTCGACAACAGGCACGACTGGAGGGCGGTCGATGCTGCACCTGTCGAGTCCAGGATTCAGAGAGAGAGGCCACGATCCTTCTTGGTGAGAAGATCAAGGCCAATTCGTGGGTTGTCGGCGTGAAGGTATTTGCAGACCACATCTGGCAGAGGGTTCAGTCCGGAGAATATCAGTCGCTTCAGTATCGGGGGGCGCGGTTTGCGTGTCCCAAGAGTTCGATTTGGATGAGGTGGAAATAGACTTCATCTCGTTCGTTCCGCGTGGGGCGAACCGGAAGAAGTACTTCCTTGTGAAGGAGGACAGACAATTGAAAGAAGACATTCTCAAATCGATACTGGAGACTGATGAGGGCGAGGTCTCCAGGATCGTGAAAGAGGCCAGGCTGGAGGGCGAGGCGGCCGGGGTTCTGGAGGCAGCGGCAAAGCTGCTCAAGGCCTACAGGGACGAGCTGCCAGAGGACGCCCTGAAGATCCTGGCCAAGGCTTGCGGACTGCCGGAGTCCGAGCCGGTGGTGGAGAAGAACGACCCCAAGAATGAAGGAGAAGGGAAAGAAGGTCCTGCAGAAAGCCTGTCCAAAGAGGCCATCGAAAAAATGGATCCTGGGACTCAGGCCGTTGTAAAGCAGCTCCTGGAGGAGAATGCCGTAACCAAAACAGAGGCCAGGGAAGCCAGGCAGATTGCCAAGGAGCTGAAGGACGAGAAGATTCTCAAGGAGTACGTCGAGAAGGCCGAGGATCTGCCCCATCTCCCCATTGCGGCCCTGAAATTTGCGCCGGTCATGAAGGCCTTGGGAGAGGAGCACCCTGCTGAGTTTACCGAGGTCTACAGAGTCCTCAAGGCGGCAGATGCTCTCCTGGAGAAGAGCGCCGTCTTCACTGAGATTGGCAAGGCCGGACAGGCGAGCAGCGCCGAGGGGCAAATCTACGCCAAAGCCAGGGGCCTTGTGGCCAAGGATGCAGATCTGTCCTTCGAGGAGGCCGTGGAGAAGGTCATGGACCTGGAGCCGGAGCTGTACGAGAAGGCAGAGCAGGAGCGCCAGGAGAAGGCCGCCAGGCGGAAGGAGGCGAGATAAATGGTCATGGAAATTCCTGGAGTGCTTGCTCCTTTCGAGGCTGCCGCCAATCTCTCTGCCAAGCAATATTACGTCATGAAGATCTCGGCCAGCCAGAAGGTCAACATCTGTGGAGATGGGGAGTCCGGCGTAGGCATACTGCAAAATGACCCTGAACTCGGCCAGGAAGCCTCCCTTATGATCTCGGGCATATCCCCGGCAATCTACGGAGGGACTGTGGCAGCCAATGACAACCTGGCCTCAGACGCATCTGGGAGACTGGTAACGGCCGCCGCTGGGAAAAACGTGATTGCAGTAGCAGTTGAAGCCGGATTGGTAAACGAATATCATCCCGTGGCCCTCGTCCACAAAGGACCAGGATTTTTCCCGGCAGGAGTGCAGGGGAACGTTCTCTACTTCAATGGCACCAACTGGGTAGTTCTTGCCCCAGGAGCAATAAACCAGCTCTTTAAGACTGGCGGAGCTGCCGCCAATCCTGCCTGGGCCAATGCAAGAGGCCAGGAGATCCTGAGCATTCCCATTAAGCTCGCCAAAGTGGCAAACGGAGATGTGCTGACAAATTTCATCCCCGGTTTTGCAGGTACTATCAAGAAAGTAGCCTTCGCTGTGACCGATCCCGTGATTGCAGCCAGCAAAGCAACAACTCTCAACATTGAGATAAATACCACAGATATGACAGGCGGGGCAGTTGCTTTGACTTCTGCAGTCTGCATGCCACTTGGCGCCGTAGTCAACGGCACGGCCGTAACAGCAGGCAACGTATTCACTGCTACTGATAGCATCAGCGTAGAGGCATCTGGCACCACTGCCTTCACAGAGGGCGAAGGTGTGCTCATGATAGTGATGGAGCCTGTGGTATTGGGAGCTTAAAACGGAGGTGATTAAAAAATGCCAAACCCTACTAAATCTGATGTTCATGTAAATCGCTTGCTGGGAAATATTTCGGTAGCAACCGTCCTGAAGGCAAGTATGTTTGTGGCCGCTGACCTCGCCCCGGTGGTCCCGGTGGAGTTCAAATCCGACCGCTATGCAGTGTACGACAAAGGCGATTGGCTAAGAGACGAAGCTTTGCCCCGTGCATCCGGGACGGAGTCCGCCGGTGGTGGATGGGATATCGATACAACCCCCAACTACTCCTGTATCCGGTATAGCTTCCACAAGGACGTAGATGATGAGACGGCCAACAATTCAGAACGGCCCATCGACATGGACCGAGATGCCACGAGGTTCGTAACCCAAAAGATGCTTCTGAAGAGGGAGCGTTTGGTGATGTCCTCCTTCCTTAACGCAGGGATCTGGGCAAACGAGAGGGCCGGGGTGGCCTCGGCTCCTACCGCCAGCCAGTTCATTCAGTGGGACTCGGCCAGCTCCCATCCTCTCGTCAACGTCGAGGTCTGGAAGGAGCTTATTGGAAGCGTCACAGGCTTTGACCCCAATGTCATGCTCCTGTCCCCTAATGTGCTGGCCTGCCTCAAGAATCATCCGGATGTCAAGGACTGCATCAAATACACCAGCAAGGGCGTCGTGACGACGGACTTGCTCGCTGAACTCTTTGGTGTCGATAAGGTGATCGTGCCCAAGGCAGTTGTGAACTCTGCATCAAAAGGCGCATCCAATGTCGTAGCCCGTGTTGTTACAAACAAGGTCTGGCTGGGCTATGCTGCACCTGAGCCTTCTTTGATGACGCCCACAGCGGCTTACATCTTTGCCTGGACAGGGCTCTTCGGCAATTCGAAGATCGGCACCAGGATCAAGAAGTTTCGCATTGAGGAGATCGAGTCTGAGAGGATCGAGGGAGACATCTGCTTCGATGCCAAGGTAGTGGCCCCTGACATGGCCTGCCTGGCTACGAATGTACTGGGAACGCCTTAAACAGGCCTCCCTCTCTCATTATTTTTGGGGGTCTTTTGGATGCCTTACACGGGTGAGCCGCTTACGGTAGACCGTGATGCTGTGCGGCTAATGGTCGGAGACAAGGACAATGAGGATCTTCTCCTTTCAGATGGGGAGATTGATTTCTATTTGGCCAAGAATGAGAATAAAGTCCTGGCTGCCGCCGAATGCGCGGAAGCTATTGCCGCTCTGCCCAGGATGCAGCAGCCCCAGGCCGGAGACTCGGGAGGAACGCCGGTTACTAGAGCAGATCATTATCTCAAGCTCGCCCGGCAGCTACGCAGCCGGGAGGTGGTGGTGGAGGTAAAAGCAGAAGAGAGCATTGTGGCAGCGCCGGGCTGCAGCTCTCAGGCCCTGCACAGAGGAGCGCTCTTCGGGCGTGGAGTCTGCCTATGAATGTAATTTTCGGCGAACGCGGCCCGGAGGCCCTCAAGCTGCTCCTGGCCGGCGTTGGGACGGGGGGGATCTATCTGTTCGGAGCCTGGGATGTCATCCTCAAGGCACTCATCGCCCTGGTGGTCATCGACTACATAACGGGAGTGATGGCGGCCTATGTTGAGAAGGCCTTGAGTTCAGAGATCGGGATGAAAGACATCATCAAAAAGGTCTGCATCTTTCTCATGGTGGCCGTGGCCAATATCCTGGACATCTCCACCGGCCTGGACGAGCCCTACCTGAGAACGGCCGTCATCTGGTTCTTCATCGCCAATGAGGGGCTCTCTGCGCTCGAAAATATGGGCCGCCTGGGCGTCCCCTTGCCCGAGTTCTTGAGGCAGTCTTTGCAGAAGCTGAACAAGGGCAACGCCGGTAGGTGAGACATTGACTCTGGCCCACCTGGAGAGCCTGAAAAGTGCTCTGACTGGAAATGCAGGCATAAACGGCATGGTGGACGGCAAGATCTACAAGTTCAAGTCCATTGAGAAGAGTGAGCAGGATCTGAGATCTGCCACCCACAAGAGCCTCATCTCCTGCGAGGTCGGAGATTGGGCGGGAGGAAAGCTCTCCTCCGATCCAATTTTCATCGTCGATATCCGCTCCAGGCAGGGGACCGATGGCGGCGCTGAATATTGTACAGAGATCGTCAAGGTTGTTAAGGAGCTGCTGGATGATGGTTTCTCTGGCGTGGCTGTCTCAGAGATCCAGGGTGAGGTAAAGTTCGAGAAGGTCCTGGTAGCCTATCGCTGCCGCCTGGAGGTTTTCGGCCACATCAAAATCTCCTATTCTCTCAGCCTCTATCCTTCTCTGGCCAGCCCTCAGCCTGCCGGCACAGAGGTCATTTTTACTGCTGCGGCCTCGCCAGCGGAAGGGCTGGAATACAGGTTCCTGCTGCAAGGGCCTGGGACGGGCTCTCAGTGGCGGGACCTGACCGGCTGGATGGCGAGGAACAGCCTCTCCTGGACGGCATCTGAGCAGGATGTGGGCAGCTCCACGATTAAGGTGCAGGTTCGTGGCGGCAAGAACAGTATCGCTGAGGATGCCGAAGCCACGGCCAGCTATACGATCACGGCCAGTTCCGGCGGCAGCGGATCTCTGCCGGTCATCACTGGCCTTTATCCCTCTCTGGCCAGCCCCAGGAGCGCTGGGACAAAAGTAGATTTCATCTGCATTGCGACGGATGCGGATAACGATCCTCTGCTTTACAAGTTCATCCTCATCGGCCCAGGGACGGCCTCAAAGGCCAAGATTGTGCAAGACTGGAGTGCAAGGAATGCCTGGAGCTGGACGCCCACCGATGAGGACGCTGGACAGAGCACCATTGAGGTTCAGGTCCGGGACGGAAAACATGCGGGTCCAGGTTCTTATGATGCCAAGACAACCATCTCTTATACCATCAATGCGACAGCAGTGGCCTCAAATTCATTGCCCACTATCACCAGCCTAACCCCAAATTTGGCAAGCCCCCAGAAGCAGGATATAGATATCAAGATAGTATGCATAGCCGCAGACGCAGACGGTGACGAGATCCTTTACAAGTTCGCCGTCAATGGACCGGGCACAGGATCCAAGCTGCAAGATGTGACCGGCTGGCAAAAGCAGAACTATCTGACATGGAAACCAGTAAAAGAGGATATAGGAACCTCGACCATTTATGTCTATATCAGGGATGGAGAACACGCCGGCCCAGGTAGCTATGATTCTCAGGCGAGCCTATCTTATACAATCGCCCAGGCCGTCCCGATCATCTCCAGCCTCATGCCTTCTCTCTCCTCGCCTCAGCCTCCTGGCCTGGAGATCGAGCTGATCTGCACAGCAACAGACGCCGACGGCAACGAGCTGCTTTACAAATTTCTGCATCAGCCGCCGGCTGCCGCCTACTGGAAGGACCTCTCAGGCTGGCAGAGCCGAAACTGGACGACCTGGAAGCCCACACTGGCCGACAGCGGGACAAATGGCCTTAAAGTGCTGGTGATTGACGCAAAGCATGCCGAAAAGGGCAGCTATGACGCCATAGCCACAATCGGCTACACCATAGCGCCCTGAATTATGCCGACTGCTTTGACTTTTGTTGCCACCAATCCGGATGGCTCTACGGTGACCCTCAAGCCCACGGAGTACCGCACCGATTGGCCGCATATGGGCCACCAGAGGCTTTCATTCCAGTGCTTTGGCAGCCAGGGGATCGACGAGAGGGCCACCATCAAAGTTACAAAGTCTGGTCAGACCATGCCCATCTTCTGCGGCTGGTTTGATGGCATCAAGAGGCCTTCATTCAAGTCAAAGAAGCCGCAGGAGTACCACTGCCTGGGCCATTCAGCTATACTGCAGTATCGTTATCCATTCGTGAGGGCCTTCACAGCTAACGACACAGTAAACACCATATTGGGAGACACGCCGGCCAGCCAGGGCCTCTTATTTCAGGCCAGCTCCATGGCTACGCCCTTTTGGGCGCTTGTGTCCTACGGCGCTCCAGCCGGAACTTATCAGTTGATCGGGCCGACCGGCACAGCCTACCCTCAGAGAATCCCCCTGCCAACGCCTCCCATTTATCTTGGAACTACCCTTCTCACAGAGGCCGGCTCTCTTGCCACGATGGGCATTAATCAGTGGTTCCGGGGAGATTTTCTGTATGTAAGAACAGGTGTGGGCGCTCCGGAAGGCAGTCCGGAGCATTATCCCTGTTTTATCGTGGGCTACAAGAACTGTCACGTCCGGGCAGGCTCGATCACAGACCAGCATCTCTCCAGCCCTGGCGTGCCGGCAACTCATGAGCGGCTCATGACCACGATTAACCGCGTGGTGAGCCATCAGGGCCTGGAATTTAATTTCGTAAACCGCAGTGACGGCGACCAGGATCTTGATTGTGATTGGGCGGTTTATAGGGGCTGGTATGATGATCCTCAGAAAAGCTATGTAGAGGCCGATCTCATCGACTTTCAGCCCGGCACTCTTGATGCCTACAACTATGGATTTGATGCTGTCGTGATGAAAGGGCGGGATAGGACCTGGGGATACACCTTCTGGTCGCCGCAGCGATGGGGACGGGACTATCATTCGGGTTTGTCGTATCCAACAAGCGGCATCTGGAAGGAGCATGTAACCAGCGATATTTCCATGAGCGAGGACCAGCTCATAGTTTGCACCGCCGCCAAGATCGGCCAGATGTGCGATGAGCGCACATTGATAATCTGGGCCAGGCCGGATTATGCTCTCAAGTGTGGCGATTTTGTGAGGGTGACAATCACCAGTGAGCCCTACGATGGACAGTATGATATGCGCATTCTCAACAAAGCATTGCAGAGCAGTTTGAATGCTGACGTGATGGAGCTGACTCTTTATGACGGATTCCCAGGCGAACTCTGAGGCAATTGAGGCGCTGCTGGAACGCATCCGCAGATTGGAGGATGCCTATCAAGGCGGCTGGATCTCGGCGGTGGAGGAGTCCTGGACTTATGCCAGTGCAGATGCTGCGGTCAAGACCTATACCCTCACTGTTCCGGGAGACCTTGCCTGGAAGTACGGAAAAGGAATGAGGGTCAGGCTCAAGCAGGCCGGGATAATTTCCTACTTCATCATTACGGGCGTGGCCTACGCAGCGCCCAACACCACGCTTACGATCTTTGGAGGCTCGGATTACAGCCTGGCCAACTCCCGGATCATCGAACAGTACTTCTCGCCAGCCAAGGCACCTTACGGCTTCCCGCTGGATGAAGCCAAATGGAGGGTGGAGAGCCTGGTGACAGCGGATAGCTCCCAAGCATCGCCTGCGGCGGGAACCTGGTATAATAAGGGCGGATCTCTGGCGATTCCTATTGGTCGCTGGAGGGTGGAGTATGCGGCGGAGCTGGAGGTGACGAGGGCCGCGGCGGGTGCCCTTGATGTCTTTGCAACTCTGTCTACGGCTGCCAGCTCGGAAGTGGATAAGGAGACGACTACAAAAATGGGCATCAGCTCGGGCACTTCAATGAGGGGATCGGTTAGCCATTGTGGCTTCCTACTGGACCTGGCGGCCAAGGCGACATATTACCTGAACTGCAAGACTGCTCAGGCGTCTATGACGGCGATCACCTTCAAGGGAAGCGAGCAGAAGACGAAGGTGAGGGCAGTGTGCGCTTATTTATGACGGTGGCCGGATGCGAAGTTCCACCGGGCGTATCCTGTGGGCTCTTTTGATGCTGATTGCGTGCAGAGGCCTGTCTCCCAGGCCCTCTATCATCGCCCGGAGTTGCTCTTCATCCGTCCCGGCGACCTGCATCCCCAGGCATTTCTCCTCTCCCCCTCCCCGGACCCCACCCTCTCTCCTCGCTGGTCCGGCTGCGGCGGGATAGCCGGGAGTGCGAGAGGTGCCGTCTCCGGCAGGCCGGGATTTCGTGGCTTCATGGCCTGCTCAGCGCCCGACAGCATGCTTACGATCTTTGGAGGCACGGATTACAGCCGGGGCCGGCTCCCGGATCATCGAGCCCTATTTCTCGATGGCAAAAGCGCCCTATGGCTTCCCGGTGGATGAAGCCAAATGGAGGGTCGAGAGCCTGGTGACAACGGATAGTTTCTCAAGATAGGCATCAGCTCGGGCACTTCAATGAGGGGATCTGTAAGCCATTGCGGCTACCTCCTGGATCTGGCGGCCAGGGCGACTTACTACCTGAACTGCAAGACGGGGCAGGCGTCCATGACGGCGATCACCTTCAAGGGAAGCGAGCAGAAGACGAGGATAAGGGCGGTGTACGCATACTTGTGACTGTCGATGTCGTAAATGCCTATCTTATAACATGTGAATGTGAATATTGACTTCGGCAGAGCAGATAGTAGTTAGTCCTGGCCGATTGCATTCAGATTGCTCGCTGCAATTTGCGTTAAGGGGTGGTCATATCCGAAAGTATTTTGAAGTATTGTGAGAGCCCTCTCGAAGCATTTTCGTGCTTCTTGCAATTCACCCAGTTCTTTCAGGACCCATCCGAGATTGTTGACCCTCGTGGCCACCACGGTATGATCCGTCCCGTAGACGTTCTCATCGATCTTCAGAGCCCTCTCGAAGCATTTTCGGGCCTCCTGCAATTCACCCAGTTCTTTCAGGACCAATCCGAGATTGTTGACATCCCTGGCCACCACGGGATGATCCGGCCCGTAGACGTTCTCATCGATCTTCAGAGCCCTCTCGAAGCATTTTCGGGCCTCCTGCAATTCACCCAGTTCTTTCAGGACCAATCCGAGATTGTTGACCATCGTGGCCACCTCGGGATGATCCGGCCCGTAGACGTTCTCATCGATCTTCAGAGCCCTCTCGAAGCATTTTCGGGCCTCCTGCAATTCACCCAGTTCTTGCAGGACCAATCCGAGATTGTTGACATCCCTGGCCACCACGGGATGATCCGGCCCGTAGACGTTCTCATCGATCTTCAGAGCCCTCTCGAAGCATTTTCGTGCCTCCTGCAATTCGCCGAGGTCTTGCAGGACACTTCCGAGATTGTTGACATCCGTGGCCACCTCAGGATTATCCGGCCCGTAGACGTTCTCATCGATCTTCAGAGCCCTCTCGAAGCATTTTCGTGCCTCCTGCAATTCGCCGAGGTCTTTCAGGACCCCTCCGAGATTGTTGACCATCGTGGCCACCTCAGGATGATCCGGCCCGTAGACGTTCTCATCGATCTTCAGAGCCCTCTCGAAGCATTTTCGTGCCTCCTGCAATTCGCCGAGTTGTTGCAGGACACTTCCGAGATTGTTGACATCCCTGGCCACCTTGGGATGGTCCGGCCCATAGACGTTCTCATCGATCTTCAGAGCCCTCTCGAAGCATTTTCGTGCCTCCTGCAATTCGCCGAGTTGTTGCAGGACACTTCCGAGATTGTTGACATCCCTGGCCACCTTGGGATGGTCCGGCCCATAGACGTTCTCATCGATCTTCAGAGCCCTCTCGAAGCATTTTCGGGCCTCCTGCAATTCGCCGAGGTCTTTCAGGACCCCTCCGAGATTGTTGACATCCCTGGCCACCACAGGATGATCCGGCTCGTAGACGTTCTCATCGATCTTCAGAGCCCTCTCGAAGCATTTTCGTGCCTCCTGCAATTCGCCGAGGTCTTGCAGGACACTTCCGAGATTGTTGACATCCCTGGCCACCACAGGATGATCCGGCTCGTAGACGTTCTCATCGATCTTCAGAGCCCTCTCGAAGCATTTTCGTGCCTCCTGCAATTCGCCGAGGTCTTGCAGGACACTTCCGAGATTGTTGACCCTCGTGGCCACCACAGGATGATTCGGCCCGTAGACGTTCTCATCGATCTTCAGAGCCCTCTCGAAGCATTTTCGGGCCTCCTGCAATTCGCCGAGGTCTTGCAGGACCCCTCCGAGATTGTTGACCATCGTGGCCACCACAGGATGATTCGGCCCGTAGACGTTCTCATCGATCTTCAGAGCCCTCTCGAAGCATTTTCGGGCCTCCTGCAATTCGCCGAGGTCTTGCAGGACCCTTCCGAGATTGTTGACCCTCGTGGCCACCATAGGATGATTCGGCTCGTAGACGTTCTCATCGATCTTCAGAGCCCTCTCGAAGCATTTTCGGGCCTCCTGCAATTCGCCGAGTTCTTGCAGGACCCCTCCGAGATTGTTGACATCCCTGGCCACCTCAGGATGATTCGGCTCGTAGACGTTCTCATCGATCTTCAGAGCCCTCTCGAAGCATTTTCGGGCCTCCTGCAATTCGCCGAGGTCTTGCAGGACACTTCCGAGATTGTTGACCATCGTGGCTACCTCAGGATGATCCGGCCCGTAGACGTTCCCGGCCAGGATCAAGGCACGTTCAAGCTGGTCTTTTGCTCCTAGAAAGTCTGCACTATTCAGCGAGTATAGGCCCGCCTCATTTAAGACGTGTGACGTTGCCTCGGAAACTGCCTCTAGCTCCTCGGCGTGACATGCTGTCGCCAGAACATGTGGAAGTAGCTGCGCGCTTTTAGTCCATGTCGTCATGTCTTCTTTTTTAAATGGGAAGGCGGCGCTAAGAAGATTAACGGCTGTTTCTGCCAAGTCCTTTCTGCGGTCCTTTAACCTATCACGTACCACCGCTTGCACCAGTCTGTGGATTGAAATGGTCTTGTCGTCCGACTCTATCAAGGAATAGCGTCTCAGTGTCTTTAAGGCCCTGTTGAAGGCCAATTTATCGTTCACAACGGCGGAAAGATTCGATGGAAGTATCTCTTTGCCTTCGATCAAGAGTTCAATGGATATCTCGTCCGGTGCCAAAAAGGCGCAAAGGTTGAGAATATCTGCGGCCCCAGCTTCCTGGCCGACATTATCCATGGCCAAGGACCAGGTTGTAGCCACGGTCTCTGGGTAATCAAAGGGTTTCTCCTCTTCGGCCCAGAGATCTGCCCGTCTCTTCTTGAACATATCAAAATACTCTGCCAGAGAAATAGACGTGGCCTCCACATAGGAAACAGCCTGCTCCAGGGCCAGGGGCAGATCGCCCAGCTCCTCGGCAAGTTCACCTGCTGTTTTTAAGTCTGACTGGCCCGTCCTGTCGAGGAGGAACTTGATCGATTCTTCCCTCTTGAAAACCTTGATCGGGAACTTCTTGGCCAATTTGCCCCACTCCTGGTTGCGTGATGTGATTATCACATGCCCCGGTCCGTCGCCAGGCAGGAAATTCTTGATCTGCTCAGGATTTTGAGCATTATCGAAAATCAGCAACCAGCCTGGGTTTTGCTGGAGCCAGCCTTTTACGGCATCTTTGGCAGCGTTCAGGTCTGTCACTTGGCCGAGTTCAGGGTACAGCTTTGGCGCCAGTTGGGCATAATCCGATAGCAAGGTTGAAGCCTCCTCCGATCTCAGCCACCAGACAATCTCGTAGTCGGGCTTGTGAATGTAAGCATATTCCACTGCGATCTGGGTCTTGCCCACGCCGCCCATGCCCCAAAGGGCCTGCTTCCAAGCCCCGGATTCTCCAGAGTCTAATGCAATAGCCAGATGGGCCAGGATATTATTGCGTCCTATGAAGTTCAGGTTGCGCTGGAAAGGCACATTCCATATAGCGGGCAAAGGTACCTTCGAGCCTTGAGTCGTATCGATTAGCAGTTCGCTTCCAAGGTTCAGATCTTTTAGATCGGGCCAGGCCTGGAGCACAGACTCGATTGAAGTTGCAAAAGCCTGTGTATCCTTAACCACTTCTTTTATCAAGCCGGCTACAGAGCAGGTCCTCTTATTGAACAGAGGCGAACCGCTCACACCGCCCCGGATGGGATTAGCCGATTTCAGATCGATATCCCGGCTGGCTGCTTCTGTCCTGTCAAATGCACCAATGATCTTTCCCATATTGGGAACACCATTTGCTCTTTCGGCTAGCTCGTAGCCGATTGTGCACCATTCGTCACCTTGTTTGCATTCGGAGAACAAGCGCAGGCAGGAGAACTTTCCTTTCTCCTTGACTTTTAAGACTGCCCAGTCTAGATATTTTTCGCTTCGGGATTTGTCTGCTACATAGTCTGCTTCGAAGATGCCATTCGCGGTCTTCACCTGAATTGGTGTCTTGGATGCGATCAAAGGCTCGACTACGTGGTAACAGGTTAGGATGTAACCCTCTGATGTAACGAAGAATCCAGTACCATTGGGCTTTGCGTTCTGGACGTTTTGTCCTTCATTCGTGAGTAAAATGGCGACTATGGCCGGTTTGATCTGATCGATTATATCCATGTCTTGATCCCGGTCAGCTTTTCAAGGACCATTCCAGACTGACCTTTATGCTCGCCTCGGCCGAGGCCTCTACCAGGTATATATTGCCCGTGCCGGTGAAACTCAGGCCGAACTCAGCAGTAGCCTTCTGGAGGGGCACCTTTTCGCTACCCAGTTGCTCAAAAGATGCTACGATGGGTTTGCTGTATCGAAGAATCATATCTGATAAAGCATTAAAATTCTTGTCTACTGATTCAGGTTTGCCTTTGAAGAAATTAAGGACGCCCACCTGTCTGATTTCGTCTGGGTCAGCAGGAACATCCACTCCTACTAGCACTTTGCTGCCGTCATCGTATTGCATTTCGATCAATTTTCTCACAAAAGATCCCTGTGATCATAAACGTTAATAGGATTTAAAATTGATTATAGATGACGTTGCCTGGATTTTCGGCAGGCTGGCCAATCTGGTCTTGGCCTCGCTCTGGCTCCTGGCCCAGACAAAGTATTCCCTGTAGTCCTCCCGTTCGACCAGAATGCCCTCCGGGACCGGTGGCCAGCAGAGCGAGACCTCCACATCCTGCACCTTGCCCTGTTGCACAACCACGCAAACTTTGAAGGGCAAAAGGCCGCTCTGCAGCTGCTCGCCGAACATGTCCACCTCGGCCACCTCAAGCTCAGCCGTCTCGTCCGAGGCCATGCGAACGATCTTCAAAACCCGGTCGGCAACCGGCCTGCTGTAGGGTCCATAGAGTCCCTCTGCCACCTCGCTGGCCACAAAGAACGCCTGCATCTCAGCAGTGCTCCTTGCTCCGGCAGGACTCAGAGGTCATCCAGATAATCCTCATCATCATTCACCAGGGCGTCCGGGCTCATGGCCGCCTTTGCATCGGCCCTCTCAAGGGCGGAGGCAATCTCGAAGAGGGAGCAGAGCTGAGTGGAGAGCAGTGGGCTCTGGCTCATGAGATAGGCTGTCTGCTTCTCAGCCGGGGTCATCTCGTCGCTTGCCCGCACCATCTCTTCACGGGTCAGGGTAATTGTAATCACATGCTCCTGGGTCTGGGGATCGTCCCTGCGTTCGATCTTCAGGCTTTCACCTCCTGGGCAATTTGCGTCCTACGGTCGTTGTGCATCGTCTCCAGCCTGCGGTATTGCTTGGCGGCTCGGGCGCTCCTGAATAGCAGCTTTTCATCTCTGCGGTCTATCAGAGATTCAGGATCTCCGAAATTGTTCTCCAAGGCCCACATCCTCAGAGCTTCGTGATCGTCAACTTTTAGCACACCCATTATCTCACCACGGTTTGGGCGATCTGTCATTCTTATGATTTTAAGGCTTTAACTGATGGAATTATTTACTCCTTCTTTGCTTCGGCCAGCTCTGCTTCCAGCTCTGCGATTCTATCAGTCAGCTTCTTTATGCGCTTCTCCTGAGCCTGCCAGGTGGGGAGCATGTGGAGGATCTTCTCAACAGCATCATCACGGGTTCGAAGACCCTCTGTTGCCTGGAAGACGACCAGGTTCTTTTTTGCCTCATCATCCACAGTAGGGAATATCTTATTTTTTCCAGTACCCATATACCAAACCTTAAGCTTAAAGTATTTATAACTTTTGAAAAAGACAAAACAAGGGCGCGCAGTAGGCCAGTGGGCGGGAGATATCCTGGGGCCTTGTAGATCCAATGGAGATGCCTCTTCCGGGCGGGAGATTCAGGAGAGGCAGAAACCTGAAGGGCGTGGAATTGCTGGTTTCACTCTACCGGGCATGAACTTTCCTGCTAGTCTCATCTGCTCGACCTGGTGGCGGCGGGTTCCCCCCGGAGGCGGACTCTCTGCGGAGACCCGGCCTCACGGTCCCCTCGCTGCTACATCTCCGATTATGATTCTCGTGGCGGCACGAAATTGATCAGGGGGCGGGAGGTCTGCTGCCGGAAGGCATCCTGAGGGCTTGGTATTGGCTGGCTTCCTTCTAGGGGGCATGAGTTTTCCTGCAGCTCAGTAATCACCCAGGCCCGGGCCAGGGCTCTGGCGGAAACTCAGGGGGCGGGAGGATCTCTGGCGACTGGGACTCTCTGAGGGCGTGGGTTGCTGCTGCTGGATGCTCTTTACCGGGCATGAGCTTCTTGAAACTTTTCAAGTAATCCTTCAGGGCCGGGCCAGGAGGCTAATCGGCTTTGGCCTCAGGGACCTCAGCATCATCATTCTTGGTCCTTCCCAGCGGCACCAAGGCTCGCCACCTAAGGCAGCCGGGCAAAGATCAAGGTTTTGGGCCTGAAACGGCCCGGCCCTGAAACGGGCCGCCCAAAAGGGCAAAACCATGATCAACCCGGCTGCCTTTTTTTCTGTGGCGAGCCTTGGACAAGCCGCTGGGCGACGGACTCATTATACGATGATGCTGAGGGGCCAAGGGCCTGCTGCAGCCTCTTTCTAGTGGCCCTGGCAGATATGCAGCAGCTTTACGCTTCGCTGAGAGGACCGAACGGGGCTCAGGATCTATTGCCGATGATGCTTCGCATAACGCCCTCCGGGCCGGGCCAAGGTCGGACGCCTGCAAGGTTAATACGATTACATTATTTTCCATCATCGTTACTGAGTATCAGAGGAATGGTATGGGTTTATGCTTTTACTCTATTTCTTTTCTACTAAGTCCATTTTACGCACGGTCATCTCTATCACATCTCCCACGCCTATCGATAATGTTTCTCTGACTATGGGTGGTATGGTTACCCTTCCTTGCTTGTCAACTTTTACTGGGGTAGTCATTTCGCGCATATATCATACCAATGCATCCTAAGATATATAGTTTTCGTCGCCATTAGTCTAAACTAGCTAGTTTAGGATAAACTATAAATACTTAGCACGTACTAGTTAGTAATAGGAATAACTATGGAATTAGGAGGATTGAAACTAATGAACACAACATATGCAGAGGATCTTTTCGAGAGAGCAAAGGCGAAAAAAATAAAGACTGTTCACCAGCCAAGGGAAGACGGAAAATTCAACTGTGCCACAGTGGCCGAGATGGTGGAGATCCTGACAGGCAAGGTCAGAAAGACGGCCGCTAAGAAGATCGACCTTAATGGCATTAACATATCTTTAATCCTCTCCTCGAAAGAGGATGGCTATTACCGTGTAACTCCTGACAGTTGCACCTGCAAAGGGTGGCACTTCAGCCAGCAGAAATACGGGATTGGCAAATGCCGACATCATACCCTGGCCTTCCCTGAGGAGGCGGCACAGAATGCCCAGTCTCTCGCAATGGTAGAAAGCCCGCGCAAGCTAGCCCAGCCTGCGAAGGAGGAGAGCATTAAGGAAAGCATGAATCTGCCACCTTTCAAGCCATTCAGCCTACTGCCATCTGAGGAGAGAAAAGCAAGGGGTGAAGCCTAATGCAAACAGGCATAGCCGCCTCTAATGCTCTCCTTTTTTGCGAGCTTGGAATAGCCGCGCTGCTTCTGCTCGTGGCCGTGAGCTGGGCCGGGCCGAAGATATCCTCCCGGAGGGCCTACAGAGCCAAGGATAAGTATGTGGAGGAGTTGAGGTGCAAATGACTTCAGAGGAGATCATAGCAGAGGCCATGACCAAGAGGGCCGAAGACCTGGAAACGATCATAGCCTCTCTGGAGTTTGAGCTATTCGGGCGCGCTCAGGAGGGAAGAATATGAAAGATATTTTCTCTGTTGTGACTGGGCGAATAATAGCACAGCTCGAAAAGGGTGTGGTCCCATGGCGGCGCACCTGGTCCAGCAACGGACCGACCAGCTACCAGACCAATAAAGAGTACCAAGGGATCAATGCCCTGATCCTCCAGGATACCTATGAAAGCCCCTATTGGCTCACCTTCCGCCAGGCTCAGAAATTGGGCGGCAGCGTCCGGGCCGGAGAGAAGGGGAGCCCCATAGTATTCGTGGACAGAATGGCACAAGAAAAACAGAAAGCAGACGGCACAATAGAAATATCATACCGACGCTTTCTAAAATATTATACAGTCTTCAACTGGGAACAGACTAAAAACCTGCCGGAAAAGGTAGCAGTAGGGCGGGAGAATGCCACGATACCACAGGCTGAGGAGATCTTCAGACGCAGGAATCCGCTGATAAAACATCATGACAGCCAGCCATCATTCAGGCCGGGAGAGGATTGTATCTATATGCCCGGATTGGATCAATTCGAGGACTCCGGTGCCTACTATTCAACGGGCTTTCATGAACTCACACATTGGACAGGAGGCAAGGCAAGGCTGGCCAGGCCGGAGATAGTGAACTATCTCCAGGGAAAGGAGTATAGGAGCATGGAAGAACTAACTGCTGAAATTGGAGCGGCCTTCCTCTGCCAGATTTGCGCCATTGACAGCCCCGAAACTCTCCAGGACTCGACCGCCTATATTCAGTCATGGCTAAAGGTATTCAAAGGAGATACAAAAATCGTCATGCAGGCCAGCAAGCAGGCCCGAGAGGCGGTGGAGTTCGTCATGACCGGCCAGAAAGTCATAAAAGCAGAAGCAAGAGCAACAGCAACAGCAACAGCAACCGCTTAACTATTTTTGAGGTTGATTAACATGGATGCAAAAGATACAACCGCAGTCTTAAAAGAAGCATTCGAGGTTCAGGAGGAGATTGCCAGGGAGAGGAAGGCCCTGAGAGAGAAGGAGGCACTACTCCAAAACCTCCTATGGCAACTCGAAAACGAGAACGTGGGCCGTCTGGGAGACTACGAGCGGAAGCGGAAGGTAGTGAACCGGGCCGTGATCATCTCCGAGCGCTTCCGGGCCAGGTGGCCGGAGCTCTTCACCAGCCTGGCAAAAGTGACCCTGAAGGACGCCAGGGAGGCGAATATCCCAGAGGCTGAACTAATGGAGGCCTGCGACAGCACAGAGCAAGT
>Ga0247842_10002233_pt1 | contig 29347 bp, 5 predicted proteins | sample LaCruzMarch2015__3_FD_192411 | JGI IMG/M metagenome (GOLD analysis project Ga0247842, IMG submission 192411) | Freshwater microbial communities from meromictic Lake La Cruz, Castile-La Mancha, Spain - LaCruzMarch2015_19m | ecosystem: Environmental > Aquatic > Freshwater > Lake | place: Spain...
AGAGATTTTACCGATCACAGTGGCCCCAGCCAAACAGGAAGTTATGGTTAATCCCGGTGAAAAAACTGCAGTAGTGGTTAAGTTTATCAATCAAGGAACAACTGCCATTTCCGGAGCTTTAAAAGCCGCTGATTTTGTTGTTGAAGATAGTGAAGGCACACCAATCTTTTTAGAAGGCAATAACAGTCCATCTTCTCCCCGCTTTGCGGCGGCCAATTGGGTTGAATTGCCTTATGATCGAATAACTATTGCTGCTAAAAATAGTGTTATTGTCCAAGCTAAGATTAACGTTCCTCAAGATGCTTTAGCTGGTGGCCGTTACTTCGGTATCTATTTTGAACCAGGTGGTGAAATTTCTAACAGTCCTACAGAAAACGGAGCTGAAACCCCAATTACCATTCGTTTAGCTGGTTTAGTTTTCCTAAGAGTAGCTGGACCAGTTGAAGAAAGTGCTTTTATCACCCAATTAACCGCTCCCCGCTTTTTAGAATACGGACCGATTAGTGTTAAAGCGGAAATTAAGAACAAAGGTAATTATCATATCCGACCTAAAGGAACCATTAGTATCACTAGCATCTTTGGTAAAAAGGTTGATGAAAAAGTTATCAGAGAAGCCAATATCTTCCCTGATACTTCCCGTTTCTTTGAAAATAGCTTAGGTCAAAAATGGCTTTTTGGTAAATATAAAATCGATCTTACTGCTTCTTATGGTGAAACCGGTAAGGTTTTAACCGCTACCATTTTTACCTGGATTATTCCTTGGAGATTAATCATCATTATTATCCTCACAATAATTATTGTGACTCTCTTAATTTCTCTTCTTGTTCGTCGCTTAAGAAAACATGAAGCGGTCCTTGAAGAAAAAATCCAGGAGTTGGAAGAAAAACTGGAAGATAAACCAACAGAAAATAAGAAAAATTAAGGAGCAAAAGGGATGCTCAATCTCCAAACCCTAAGAAAAACAGCTTTAAAAATCTTTTGTTTACTTATTATCTCTGACTTGTTTTTAAAAAACCCATCTATCTCTTCAATTTTAGCTGTTGAAAATCCTCAAAGTTTTGAAATCACTGTTTCTGCTTCTATTGGCGAACCAAAATTAACTCTTTTCGGTTATTCCTCCCCCAACAGCTTAGTCCAGCTCCAAGGTGAAAGAGTGGCTGAAGAAACCATTGCCAATGATTCTGGTTATTTCCTTTTTGATCGCATTTTTCTACCTTTACCTAGTCCTGATTATCCAGAACTTTGCTTAAATGCCATCGATACTGAAAGCCGGACTTCCTTTCCTACTTGCTTACCAGCTTTACCTCTTGGTCCTTATAATATTAGTGTTGGCCCAGTTCTTCTATCACCAACTATTAGCTTAGAAAAAGGCTATTTCTTACCTGAAGAGTTAATTAATGCCCAAGGCTTAACTATCCCCAACACTGAAGTCACTATTTTTTTAGCAAATGAAGCTGGCAAAAAATCTCTTTTATCTAAAATCCAAAAGGTTTTATCTCCTACTGCTATGGCTTATTCTCTTCCTCAATATAAGATAAAAGCTGATTCTCAGGGTCGTTTTGATTTTAATTTGCCAACAGTTAAACAAACTAATTGGCGGCTTTTTGCCTCCTCTCAATTCCAAGGTTCTCCCAGCCCTAAATCCAACAGTTTAAGCTTTAAAGTTCTCAATTGGTGGGAATGGCTTTGGTTAGTAATCATTAATGTTTTTGGGGCTTTTTTAAGGCTTATAAGGCCTTATCTTTGGTTGATTGTCATTCTTCTCCAGATCTTAATGGCCACTATTCTTTTAGGCCATAAAAGAAAAACCAAAGAATTGAAAAAAAATACCAATAGAGCTTGGGTTTATAAAAAAGCCCTTTTTATTTGAAGTTCAGTTTAACTCTTTGAGGTAAAATCTGATTATTAGTTTTAGCTTCTAAGTAATAGTCACCAGGACTAGAAGCAGCAATATCGAAGTAAGCTCGACCTAAATTATCAGTTACTCCTTGAACAATAGTTATCTCTAGTTTCTCATTCTGACCTAAAAAAACCGCTTGGTTAGCCACTCCTCTACCTTGATTATCTAAAAGAAAGGCTGTTAACCTAATCTTTTCCTTACCTCCAGATTGAGCCGATAAAGGAGAGATAAATAAATAGGAATTTTCCAAAGCTACATCACCGGAAGTTTCCATAGAGGAAAAGGCCCGACCAAAAAAAGTGGTTCTTTGACGAATGAAAAAAACCGTTAAAGCTAAAGAAAATAGTAGAAAAATTATCAATAATAAAATTAGAAGAGCTAACCATTTCTTTCTTCCTCTTTTCTCTTTTTTTAACTCTTCCTCTAACTCTTTATTTAATTCTTTACTTTTGTTAAAATTATTATTGTCCATTTATTTTTAATAAAATTAATTGATTAATTTCATTAAAGCACTTTAGAAAGTTAAAAGTCAAAATTTCAAAAGTTATATTTATTAACTTTTATTTTTAAAATTATAATTTTTCTCTTAGAAATTAAGAAAAAATTAGACTTTAAAGATATTTGCCTCATTACTAAGGGATACTTTGAATAAAAAAAAGTTATTGGATAAAATAAGAATAGATAAACCTCTTTTTTCTCGATTTTCCCCTATTAAAAAGCTTTTTCAACTCCATATTTTTCTTAGCACTATTTCTTTTATTTGCCAAATTAAACACCATTAAAATAACTAAGGGATAAGCGAAAATTTTATTATTTTTTTCTCAATTTTTAATTGTTAAACCTCATTTCTTCGTAAATAATTTAAAAAACATCATTAAAATGGCTCAAAAGCTTTTTCTCTTGTTTTTTTGAAGCTTCGTTCACCTCTTTTTTTATTATAGGACTTCGTTTTTATAATAAAACGTTAATATATCACATAGCATCAACAGAACTCCGTCTTCTTCGTTGAAGCTCTTGCGGAAAATATGATTATTTTTGATATACTTTGTTATTGCATTTACCGCACATTTGCGGTAAATATAGTCAGTGAAAACCAGAATGAAAATATAAAATAGGTCTGTTTTAGCTATCTTTTAAACCTGTTCTAACTACATCAAATGTCACCTAATTAGCCTCTTGACAGCTTTGTCGAAACTTTATTATAGTAGTAATAGACGTATAATTTAAATATAATCCGTCTAATTTAAAGCTAAAAGGAGGCTTGCGGAAAATAAACTCCGCATAAAAAAACAAATGTTAAAATACAGCGAAAATTACACTTTTGAAAAATCAAGCAGTTTCCTCGGGCTAGCTGAAGCCGGAGTAGCGCTTTTAATTTTTGCCGGGACTTTTCTCTGGCTTTTTATTTAAATTAATTTTTTATTTTAAGCTTGAGAAAACAAGCTTTATCTATTCTTAAAAATGTATCTGCCCGAGCTTTTTAAAAATTATCTGCTGGTTCAAAAAAACTCTTCTGTCACTGCTAAAAATTACATTGCTGATTTAAACCACTTTCTTAATTGGCTCGATCGTAAAACAGGCATCAAATATCAAATTGTTGGTAAAGGTATTTTTAGTTTGTTTACCAAAGAAACCCTGGAAGAATATAAGGCTGATCTTTTAGCTGATGAAGCTCCCCTAGCCACCCTTAACCGCCGCCTATCAACCTTAAGAAAATTTGGCCAATTTGGTTTATCTCAAGGCTGGCTTAAAAATAATCCGGCTTTAAAAATGACCAATGCCACTTTTCAGGAAACAAAAATAGAATCTGAAGTCGGCGGAAAACTTCTTGAAGGCTTCCAAAAACAACTAGAGAAAGAAAAAGCCAGTCCCATCACCATTAAAAATTACGTTTCTGATTTAAGACATTTCTTAAACTGGCTGGAAGCAAATTAAAGAAATAAAAAACATGGATTTAACTCAAAAAATAACTGCCAAAAATATCATCGCCTACCAACAAAAACTGGCTGATGATTTAAAACTTTCTCCTTCTACCATTAAACGCCGCCTTTCCTCTATTCGTAAATTTTCTCAATGGGCTACTAAACAAGGCTATCTTCAAGAAAATCCTTTTAGGATTATTTCTAATGAAAATGAAGAAGAAACAACAGTTGATAAATATCAATCATTAGCGCCTAAAGAAAAGGGCATTATCTCAAAAGCATATAAAGCATATCATCAGCTGCCTGGAACAAAATATTTCCATTACGCAATTTTGATTATCTTTTGTGCGGCTTTAGGCTTTGGGATTTATGACCAGTTCTTCAAAAAAGCCCCTACTCCTTTTGCTTATTCCGATACTTTAAACCGACCTAACCGCTATTTATCTTTTCAGGGTCGTTTAACCGATTCTTCTGATAACCCCATCAGTTCAGCTACTAATATTGATTTTAGACTTTGGAAATTAGTTTCCGGCGGTACAGAAGGCGCTTGTATCGGCGACACCGGTGAAGATTGTCTTTGGAAATCCAATACCTGTATAGTCACTCCTGATCAAGATGGTATTTTTTCCATTATGTTGGGAACCACTTCTGGCCCTGGTTACACCTGCGACACAGCCATAGAGATTAATGAGGATGTTTTTACTAAAAACCAGGATGTCTGGCTAGGAATCACGGTTGATAATGATGATGAAATGGACCCCAGAATCCAAGTAGCTACGGTTGGCTATGCTCTTAATGCCGAAACTCTTCAAGGCATGCCACCTGGAACTGGTATTAATAATATCCCCTATATCAACAACACTGGCGATATTGTTATCGCTGCTGCCTCAGCTTCGATTCAAGGCACTTCCGGTACTTTTGCTATTGAAGGTCAAACTGGTGTTACCATTCAAGCCGGGACTGGAGTTGGTGGCAGTATTAATATCTCGCCCAAAGGTGATGCGGGAATAATTAATATCACTTCTGAAGCCACTACCGGTAATCTTTTAAATAATCAAAGTGGAGCTAGCTTTGGTACAATTGGCGGTAAGGAAGAAAATAATCTTTATTACGGCTACACCGGTACAGATTCCACTAATTTAAATCTTTTAAAACTTGAGTCAGGATCAACTCCAACTGCTAAATTTACCATTGATGCAGCTGGCAATGCTTCAGCGGCTGGTATTTTAAAAGCTTTAACTACTGGTTCTTATTTCACCGGAGATGTAACTGTTTCTGGTGGTGATATTACTGGCGCTAATAGTGTTGGCCTTGATATTGGTGAAGCTGATGTCAATTATATTACCTCTTCGGTTGGTTTTGCTGTTGGTGGAGCTCAAACTTATTATATTAATTCTTCTGGTACTGGTAATCTAAATGCTTTAACTTTAGCTGGCGATTTGACTGCCAGGGCTAACGCCACCATTTCTGGCACTCTTTCCTTAGGACCGCAAGTCCAAGCCTATGCTGGCACTTGCGAGGCTTCAACAGCCGGCAAAATGTATTACGATGGTGATGCTAACAAATATTATTTTTGTAATGGTACTTCTTGGACAGAAATGGGAGCTGGGGCAGCTTCTTACTGGGCCTTAACCGGTAGTAATCTTTATCCTATCTCTACTAATTACAATCTTGGCATTGGAACAACCGAACCTTTAGCTAAATTAAGCATCGCTGGGAACATGATCTTAGGTAACAATTTTGCTGGCAACGGCTCAACAGCTCCAACTAATGGGGCAATTATCGAAGGTAATGTTGGCATTGGGGTAACGGCGATGGATGCCAACACTCCTCTAACTATAAGTTCAATCGAAGGTATTGGTATTAATATTTTAAATTCTGGTTATGATGCTATAAAGTTTGATGATAATACCAAAAGAATTGGCTTATCTGGTGATTATTTAAGAATAGAAGCCCCTTCTGGTGTCCTCTTTCCTACCGGTAATATCGGTATCGGTAATAACAATCCTCTAGCTGCCCTAGATATCATTGGTGATGCCACATTATCAGGGACATTATCTTTAGCTCCCCAAGTTCAAGCTTATGCCGGCACTTGTGATGTTTCTTCAGCTGGTAAGATGTATTATGATGCAGCGGAAAATAAGTATTATTTTTGTAATGGCACCGCTTGGACACAAATGGGTTCTGGAACTGCTACTGGTGATTCTTGGTGGACAGAAAGCAATGGCGCTCTTTATCCAGTTAACGCCACTTTAGATTTATTGGTTGGTGGAATTTCTACAGCCAGTGCTAATGCTCGTTTGGCAGCTAACAATATTGAGAGTTCTTTTGTTATGGGTAATTTTGGCATTGGGACTACTGCTACATCAGCTAAATTAGAAGTGGTTGGAAATACTTTATTAGGAATTGGTTTAACAGGTGCTGAAGATGCTTTAGCAATTAATACTGGTACCGGATTTAGCGGTAATCTTTTAAAATTAGCGGTTAATAATGTTGAGAAATTTTCTATTGATGCAACTGGAATGTTAACTACCGCTTCTGGTGTTTTTACCTCGACCGTAGCTGATGGCGGTTCAGCTACTGGGTTCAAATTAATTACTCCAGAATACACTACTCCTGGAGCTAAACTTTTTTCTATTTTTAATAATACTGACGAAAAATTTTCTTTGGATAAAGACGGGGTTGGTACTTTTTACGGCAGTGGCTATGGCTCTGCTATTAGAAACACAGCTGGCGATATTACTATTAATGCTGCCAGCGATAGAATCAGCTTAGCTGGAGATTATCTAATTAATGTTGGTCGAATTGGTATTGGTCGCACTGTTCCTAGTACTCAATTGGATATTGCTGGTGATGCCACATTATCAGGGACACTGTCTTTAGCCCCTCAAGTTCAAGCTTATGCCGGAGTCTGTGACGCAACTATCGCCGGCAAGATGTATTATGACGCAGGCGAAAATAAATATTATTTTTGTAATGGTACTGAGTGGATTGAAATGGGGGCTGGTGCTACTGGCGGTTCTTATTGGGGATTAAATGGTGATAATCTTTTCCCTAATGCAATTTCCTACAATGTGGGGATAGGAACTTCTACTCCTACTGGTAAATTTGAAGTTGCTGGCACTGCCTGGTTAAAAGGAGCCACCGGAGGAATGGAAGGCCTGTATGTCAACTCTTCTGGAAATGTGGGTATAGGAACAACTGATCCTAGTTCCCTATTTTCAGTTGGCTCTTCTTCTCAATTCCAAGTTAATTCTTCTGGTTATGTTCTTTTACCTAACGGATCTGCTTCAACTACAGCTTTAACTTTTAATGGTGATACTGATACCGGTCTTTATAGAATTGGAGCTGACAAAATCGGTTTGATTACCGGAGGAAGTGCCACAAAAGGATTAACGATTGATGCTTCTGGTAATGTCGGTATTGGTACTACAAATCCAACCAGCACATTAGACGTGGCAGGAACTGCTCAAATGACTGGGTTTAAATTAACTACTGGAGCTGCTACAGGTTATGTTCTTTCCTCTGACAGTACTGGAGTTGGCACCTGGACAGATATCTCTTCAACTGCTGGACCTTGGACTTTAGTTGGTAATAATCTCTTCCCTGACAGCTTGCTTTATAATGTCGGAATTGGAACAAGTAGTGCCACGGCTAAATTGGAAGTAGTTGGAGATACTTTACTAGGAGTTGGTTTAACCGGAGCAGAAAACGCTTTACTAGTTAATGTTGGAACTGGTTTCTCCGGTAATCTTTTGAAATTAGCGGTTAATAGTGCTGAAAAATTTGCGATTGATTCTACCGGACAGCTAATTACTGCTTCTGGGACTTTTCTTTCCACTGTAGCTGATAGCGGCTCTGCTATTGCTTATAATTTTGATACCTTAATTGCACTAACTGCTCCTGGAGCTAAACTTTTATCTATTAAAAACGCCGGTTCGGAAAAAATGTCTTTAGATAAAGACGGGGTTTTGGCTTTATATAACTCTGATTCTATGATTTATAACTCTGCCGGCGATATCACTATCGCGGCTGCTTCCGGCAATGTTTCTTTAGCTACTAATAATCTAATCAATGTTAATAATTTAAGCTTGGGTGGGGTTGCTTCGATGTCTGGATCACCTAATATGACCTTAATTCCTACCGCTGATTTAGCTAAAGTCTATCTTTTAAACGGAGGTGATTTAGGTCTTTATAGCTCTGTTGGCGGTGATACTGGAGTTACAGAAAAGATAAGAATCACCAATGACGGCAGTGTTGGTATCGGTATAACTGACCCAGGTGCTTACAAACTCTACGTGGCTGGTAACGCTGCTTTCAACTCAGGCGAAATTTATACCGATAATAGTAATTTTCTTAATGCCGCCAGATTTGTAGATACTGCTAACTCCAGTTATTTTGTTGACCCAGCTGCCTCTGGTATTGCGGCTGCTCTTAACGGCAATGTTGGTATTGGCACCCCAACTCCTGTTTCCAAAATCCAGATTGAAGGAAGTAATGATGGTAAAGCGTTAGCGATTCTTAATGAATTAGGCACCAATGATATTTTAACTGCTTCGGCTTCTGGAACAACTAGATTAACCTTAACCAATGAAGGCAATCTCCTTCCCGGAACAGATGATGCACAAAGTATTGGCTCCAGTGGAGGACGTTGGCAGAATATTAATCTTTCTGATAATGTGAACCTTTATGGTAAATATGTTAGTGAAACTAACTACGAACTAGGTAAATTAACCTATGATAATCTAAATACTGCCGATAATTCTTTAGACTTTCAACCAGCGGATGAAAGCAGTTTCTCTCAAGAAAACCTTGCCTACTCTGTTACTCTAACGCCTTCAGCTACCACCGGTGATATTACTTTAACCTTAGGTTCTGGTAACTGGAATACCAATTCTAAAATTAAAAAAGGAACCAGAGTTGTTGGTAATGGTGGGATCGCAACTATTACTGCTGTTCCAGCTGCCTCTTCAACAATTACGGCTTTAGTTACCACTGATTTTAGTAATACCAACCCTATTGCTTCAGGAAGTTGGCAGCTATACGGAACAAAATTCAGCACCTTGGAAGAATTAGTTCTAAATGACTTCGTCAATAATAATGATTTTAATACCAGCGGATCTGCTGCCATTGGTTATTTCTCTAATGTCTCTGTAGCTCAAATCGGTACTGATAAAGCTTTAATTACCTATGAAGACTATGATAATCGTAATTATGGTACCGCCATTGTCGCTTCAATATCCGGGACAACTATTACTTATGGAACCAAAGCTATTTTTAATACTGCTGAAACTTCTGATATTTCGGCAGTTAAGTCAGATACTGATAAAGCCATTATTGCCTATTCAGATTATGGTAACTCTGATTACGGAACGGCTATTGTGGCTTCAGTTTCTGGAACAACCATTACTTATGGAGCGGAAAATGTCTTTAATAGCGCTGGAACTTATTATATTAGTACTTCTCAGTTAACCACTGGGAAAGCCCTTATTGCTTATGATGATAGTGGTAACTCTGATTACGGAACGGCCATTGTGGCTTCAGTTTCCGGAACAACCATTACTTATGGAGCGGAAAATGTCTTTGAATCAGCCATTACCTCTAGCATTGCTGCTGCTCAATTAACTACTGATAAAGCTATTATTGCTTATAAAGATGAGGGTAATTCTAACTATGGAACCGCGGTTGTCGCTTCAGTTTCTGGAACAACCATTACTTATCCAAGCGCCGCCAATGTTTTTGAATCAGCTACCACTTCTAGTATCGCTGTTGCTCAATTAACCACTGATAAAGCCATTATTGCTTATAAAGATGAAGGTAATTCTAACTATGGTACCGCGGTTGTGGCTTCAGTTTCTGGAACAACCATTACTTATCCAAGCGCGGTTAATGTTTTTGAATCAGCGAGCACAACTGATATTTCCGTTGCCCAATTAGCCACTGATAAAGCCCTTATTTCCTATTCTGATGTTGGTAACTCTGATTATGGAACCGCCAGAGTAGCTTCAGTTTCCGGAACAACCATTACTTATCCAAGTGCTGCCAATGTTTTTGAATCAGCCACCACTTCTTACATTGGCGCTTTTCAGTTAACAACCGATAAAGTACTTATTGGTTATAAGGATGAAGGCAACGGTAATTATGGGACCGCGGTTGTCGCTTCAGTTTCTGGAACAACCATTACTTATCCAAGTGCAGTGGCTATCTTTACCTCAGGAGCAAAAACTAATTACACTTCAACTGTTCAAATCGATACCAATAAAGTTTTAATCGCGTATCAAGATGGTGGTAATTCTAATTATGGAACAGCGGTTGTGGCTTCAGTTTCTGATACCGCCATCACCTATGGTTCAGAAGCGGTGTTTAATTCAGCGGCAACATCTTTTGTTAGTGCGGCAAAATTAGCTACTGATAAAGTTATTATTGGTTATTCAGACGAAGGTAATTCTGATTACGGAACTGCCATTGTCGCTTCGGTTTCTGGAACAACCATTACTTATGGTTCAGAGTACGAATTTAATTCAGCCGCTACTTCTGAAGTGACAACCGCTCCATTAACAACGGATAAAGCCATTATCGCTTATAGTGATGTGGCTAATTCATCTTATGGAGCTGCTGTTGCTGCTTCAGCTAGTAGCTTAGTTCTTAGCTATGGTTCAGAGTACGAATTTAATTCAGCGGCTACTTCTAAAATTACCGCAGCTAAATTAGATACGGATAAAGCTATTATCGCTTATTCAGATAACGGTAATTCTGATTACGGAACTGCAATTGCCGCTGAAGCCAGTACCTTAGATCTTAGCTATGGTTCAGAATATGTGTTTAATTCAGCGGCTACTTATGATTTAGCTTCGGTCCCATTAATAACTGACAAGGCGCTTCTTGTTTATTCAGATAATGGTAATTCTGATTACGGAACTGCGATTGTCGCCGATGCAAGTAGTCTAGTTCTTGCTTATGGTTCAGAATATGTGTTTAATGCAGCCGCTACTTATTATTTTGGAGTTGCTCAATTAGACACCAACAAAGCTCTCATCGCCTATGATGATAGCGGCAATTCTGATTATGGAACTACCATTGTCAGCTCAATTACCGGAAATGTTATTTCTTTTGGAGCAGAAACAGTCTTCAATTCAGAGGCAACTGATTATATCAGTGTAGCTAAATCTACAACTGATAGAGCCTTTGTGGCTTTTAACTCTTTTACTCTTACTCAACCTAATGGTCAGGGAATAATTGTTAATATTAACTCAACCTCTAATCATATCAATAACTACCCAACTGATACTTACTATACCACCAATACTACTGATTTGAATCAACTAGATGCTTCTTTATGGGCAGATATTAATTCTGTAACCATTACAGAAACCCTTAATAGCCAAACAATTAATTACGCTGCTTCTTTTGATGACCGAATAACTTGGAAAATTTATGATCTTGGTGTTGGCGATACTGGTTGGAGACCAATCACCAGAAATAATTCTGGCACTTGGGAATATAATGCCAATGTCACTGCAGGAGCAACTGATATCACCTGGACAGCTGCTACCACCAATACTCAACCTGGAGCTTTAGACCAGGCTTTCCAAATTACCGCTAATCAAATGACCGGAACAGAATTAAATGCAATTACTAGCTCACAATGGGAAGAAACAGGCGGTTTCACTCCTGTAACCACAACAACTTTAGATTTCGCCTTTGGCTTAAAAACAACTAATGTTGCTAATACTCCTTCATTATCACAGATTGTTATGGATGTTAATCATTCTAAGGGAGTTCTTGCTCTGGCTACTGAATCTGTTGGCGGTGTTGCTCGTCCCATTAAAATAGCTGTCGGCGCAGTTGATGCCATGTTTGTGGATACAACCGGCAATATTGGCATTGGTACAGGCACAACAACGCCTATTGCAAAGGTTCAAATTGAAGGAACTAATACCGGCAAACCTTTAGTTATTTTAAATGAAACAGGTACCAATGATATTCTTAACGCTTCTTCTTCGGGTATATTAAGAACTAAAATAGATAACAATGGTTCTATCGGCATTTATTCAAATTACGTTGATACCGCCAACTACGAAAAAGCAGAAATAGGATTTACTCCCTCAACTGGCAGTACCAATAGCTCTTTAGATTTTCAACCAGCTGATGAATCTTCTTTCTCTCAAGAAGATCTTGCCTTCTCTACTACGCTAACTCCTTCAGCCACTACTGGTGACATTACCTTAACTTTAGGTTCTGGTCATTGGGATGATAACGCTAAAGTAAAAGCTTATACCAGGATTGTTGGCAATGGAGGAACCGCCACTATCTCAGAAGCACCTGCTGCTTCTTCCACTATTAACGCCCATGTTGATACTGATTTTACCAATACCAATGCTATCGCTTCAGGTGATTGGAAGCTTTACGGCACCAAGTTCAGTAATCTTGAACAATTAGTTTTAAATGACTTTTATTCACAGCAAAATGGTGAAATAGCTGCCTTTAATGAAGTTGGATATGGTAATGTAAATGAGGTTAAGACAGCTAAAATTGACACCAATAAGGTTTTAATTGTCTATGCAGATGAAGCAACAGAATATGGAAAAGCAATCGTAGCTTCAGTCTCAGGAACAACCGTTACTTATGGAACTGAAACCAACTTTACGCTTTATGCTGAATATATCTCTGTGGCCCCACTGTCAACTGATAAAGCCATTATCGCTTTCTATGGAAGTGGTGGTAGTCTTGCCGTTGTAGCTTCAGTTTCTGGAACAACTATTACTTTTGGGACCGAAGTGACTTTTAATGATTACGGTTATGTCCAATATATCTCCGCCGCTCAATTAACCACTGATAAGGCTATTATTGCTTATTATGATGGGATGGAATCAGGTAATGGAAATGCCATTGTCGCTTCGGTCTCAGGAACAACTATTACTTATGGAGCAGAGAATACTTTTAATGCAGCTGGTACTTATGCTATCTCTGCCGCTCAATTAACCACTGATAAGGCTATTATTGCTTATTCTGATAATGGGGCTTCAAATTATGGAAATGCCATTGTCGCTTCGGTCTCAACAACAACCATTACTTATGGAGCAGAGAATACTTTTAATGCAGCTGCTACTTGGCATATCTCCGCCGCTCAATTAACCACTGATAAGGCTATTATTGCCTATTCTGATAATGGGGCTTCAAATTATGGAAATGCCATTGTCGCTTCGGTCTCAACAACAACCATTACTTATGGAGCAGAGAATACTTTTAATGCAGCTGCTACTTATGCTATCTCTGCCGCTCAATTAACCACTGATAAGGCTATTATTGCTTATACTGATGAAGGAGCTTCAGATTATGGAAATGCCATTGTCGCTTCGGTCTCAACAACAACCATTACTTATGGAGCAGAGAATACTTTTAATGCAGCTGGTACTTATACCATTTCTGCTGCTCAATTAACCACTGATAAGGCTATTATTGGTTATGATTCTCAATCTGGCACTGCCGTTGTTGCTTCAGTCTCAACAACAACCATTACTTATGGAACAGAAGGCCCATTCAACCAAACTGCTATTGCTAATGAAATTTCTGTAGCTAAAATTGGTAATAATAAAGTCCTTATTGCCTATTCTGATAACGCTGAACAGAGCTATGGTAACGCTATTGTCGCTTCGGTTTCTGGAACAACCATTACCTATGGAACAGAGGTTACTTTTAATACAAATATTTCTTTATTTATATCTGCTGCTCAACTAGACAGTAATAAAGCTCTTATTTCTTATACTGATGGGGATGATGGATATGGGAAAGCCATTGTCGCTTCAGTATCCGGAACAGCCATTACTTTCGGAGAAGAAGTTACATTCAGTGAAAATTTTCCTTTATATACGTCTATAGTTCAATTAGACACTGATAAGGTGCTGATTGCTTATGAAAATGACTCTAATCAGTACGGGGAAACTATTGTCGCTTCAATATCCGGAACAGCCATTACTTTCGGCTCTATTGCTCAATTTACTCTAAATTATGTCCAAGATATCCAGGCTACAAAATTAGATAATGATAAAGCGCTGATTGCTTATATTGACTCTGGAGACACAGATTATGGCACAGCCATTGTCGCTTCAATATCCGGAACAACTGTCACTTATGGTTCACCTGCATTCTTTGACCAAAACTATACTCCAGTAATTTGGGATGCTGCCAATATCGAAACTAATAAAGCTATTATTACCTTTAGTGATAGTGATAATTTTTATGGTAATGCGGTTGTCGCTTCGGTTTCCGGAACAACGATTTCTTATGGAACAAAAGAGATTGTTAGTACAAATTTTCCTTACTACATCTCCATAGCTAAATTTACAGATAAAGCTCTTATTTCTTATGCTGATGGGAATGATGGATATGGAAAAGCTGTCGTAACTTCAGTTTCTGGAACAAACTTAAGTTTTGGAGCTGAGTTCACATTTAATGAAGATATGCCTTCCCTTATTGCCTCTACTCAACTAAATACCGGCAGTGCTTTTATCGGGTTTAACATTGCTGGAACAACATACCCAGAAGCCTCAGGATTAGCAATTTCTTTTGGTAATTATCCGACTAATGATTACTATGTCACTACCACTTCTGATATCAGTCAGCTTTCAGTTTCTTCTTGGTCTAATATTAACTCTATAACTGCAGCAGAAACTTTAGATAGTCAAACATTAAACTATGGCCTTAGCTTTGATGACAGAGTCACTTATAACCTGTATGATACCGCTATCGGCGATACTGGTTGGAGACCAATTGTCCGTAATAACTCTAATACTTGGCAATATAACTCCAATATAACAGCTGGAGCAACTAATATTACTTGGACATCAGCTTCTACTAATACTCAATTCGGAGCTTTAGACCAAGCTTTTCAAATAGCGGCTAACCAAATGACCGGGACAGAATTGAGCGCAATTACTAGCTCTCAATGGAAAGAAACCAACGGGTTTATCCCTGGAACAACAATAACTTTAAATTTCGCCTATGGTTTAAAAAGCACTGACGTAAATTCAAGTCCTTCTTTAGAAGGAATTACTGCTTTATATGATGACGCTAAGGGTGTTTTTTCCATTACTACTGATAGTGCCGGTACAGGAGTGGCAAAACCCATTAGGTTTGCTATTGGTGATACCGAAGCTATGTTTATCAATACTGAGGGCGATATTGGTATTGGAACAACTACTCCTAGATTTGATTTACAAGAAACAGTTTTGACTACTAAAGCTGCAACTTTACCAACAGGAAGAGAGCTTCTATCCTGTGCAGAAAACTCAGATACCCATAAGATTTATTGTTTTGGAGGCTATAATGATGATACATATTTTTTAGATGAAATTGTAGAATATGACCCTGCTACTGACCAAACAACCACTAAAACTGCTGTTTTACCATCAGCTAGAGAAGGTCTAAGCTGTGCAGAAAACTCAGATACTCATAAGATTTATTGTTTTGGAGGTTATGATGATATAACTCCATATTTAGACGAAATTATAGAATATGACCCTGTGACTGACCAAATAACCACTAAAACTGCTGTTTTATCAACGGAAAGAGAGAGTTTAAGCTGTGCAGAAAACTCAGATACTCATAAGATTTATTGTTTTGGAGGTTATGATGATTCTGGACATGTAGAGGAAATTGCGGAATATGATACTGTTACTGATCAAATAACTGCTATGAGTGCCGTCTTGCCTGTAGCAACAGAGGACTTCAGTTGTGTAGAAAACTCAGATACCCATAAGATTTATTGTTTTGGAGGATGTGGCGGTTTAGACCTAATCACAGAATATGATCCTGCTACTGATCAAATAGCTGTTATGAGTGCTGCTTTACCAACAGGAAGAGATAATTTAAGTTGTGCAGAAAACTCAGATACTCATAAGATTTATTGTTTTGGAGGTTATGATTCTCCTAGCGAGCTAGATGAAATTATAAAATATGATCCTGTTACTGATGAAATAACTACTGAGACTGCTGTCTTACCAACAGCAAGAGACTTTTTAGCTTGTGCAGAAAACTCAGATACTCATAAGATTTATTGTTTTGGAGGTGATTATGATAATAGTTTAGATCAAATTGTGGAGCTCGGAGATAGTTATGACTATTACGATTTAAAGTTAGATGTTACCGGCAATATTGGTATTAATGATGATATCTTTATTGGAAATATAACCGGAACTGGAGCTGATACTATTATGGGAGTCAACGACTTAGATTTAGCCGGTATAGGCAATAATATCCTGACCATTAAAGATTGGGGTAAAATAACGATAGACGAAGGAATTAATTTAGGAATCGGCACCGCTACTCCACTTCAAGAAGTTCATGTTTATAATTCCACTGATAACGCTGATGTCCGCCTTCAAGGTGGCGGATCCAGCGCTTATATGGACGTTTTCTCTGGATCCGTAAGCTCTGGAATGTGGGGAGTTGGTAGCACTAATCCCATCGTTTTCGCTACCAATAATACCGAAAGGGTGCGAATTAACGGTGGAACTGGGAACCTAGGAGTTGGAACAGCAACTCCTGACTCTAGACTACAAGTCACTGGCGGAGGTTTATGCGTTGGCTCTAATGCAAACTGTAACACTGATAATAATACTGAAGGAATAGTTTACTCTTCAGCAACAGCTATGTCTGTTTACGATGTTGCTGAAAATTACCCCACTAAAGATGCAACCTTAAGAGCCGGTGAAGTCGTGGTTGCTAGCCAAGAGAATGAGGTCTTTGTTGAAAGATCAGCTACTGCTTACAGTCAAAATCTTTTAGGAATAATTTCTACTGAACCAGGTGTCCTTTTAGGAGGCTTTGCGGCTAAAGATTATGTCGAAGAAATTAAAGTTCCAATTGCCCTTTCTGGTCGAGTTCCAGTTTATATCGCTACAAATTCTGCAGAAATTAAAGTTGGAGATTTCTTAACTTCATCTGACGAACCAGGAAAAGCCATGAAAGCAGAAAAGACTGGTATAACTATCGGTAAAGCCCTAGAAAGTTGGGATCCAGAATCAGGAAAAGAAACAGTGATGACCTTTGTTAATCTTAGCTGGAATGATCCTAACGCATATCTTACCAATAACGGCGAACTGAAAATTATTTCTCAAGATGCAACTTATTCTGGACTTTTAGCTGATGATAGTCCCCAACTCTCAGCTTTAGCCCTTATTAATCAAAAAACTAATCAAATCATTAAGAATGTTGGGGCTTTTGCCAATTTAATTGTTGCTAACATTAAAGCTGGCAGAATTGAAACTCAGGAATTAGTCTCCACAGTGGCTGATATCAATAGTATTAATTCTGATCAAATCGAAACCAATAGAATCAGTCTTTCAGAAATTTCTATATCATCTGAAAGCAACAATATTATTCTTAATCTTGAAAACCAGAACTCAACTGAATCAGCTTTTGGTAAATTAATTATTAAAGGCGAAGAAGGACAAGAGGTTGCTTCTATTGACGCTCAGGGCAATGCCAGCTTTGCTGGTATTCTTGAATCAGCTGGTCTTCAAGTTAAAAATGATGCTACCATTTCTGGAACATTATATGCTGAAGATATTATCACTAAAGATGGTCGCTTTAGCGATTTATTAAGCGCCAGCCTATCTGCTACTTATATTACTCAGAATATTACTAATATTTATCAGGTTGCAACCTCTAGTGCCAATCAAACACCAGAAGATCAATCAATAGCTTCAGAAAATGCTACTGACTCTGCTTTATTAGCTGATGAATCTATTACCGACAGTACTGAATCTTCTTCATCAGCTATAATGTCTGAAGAAGAAATTAATAATCTTATTAATGAAATCTTAGCTTCTAGCCCAGAAATCGCCAGCCAAGCTGCTCTAGCTGAAAATATTGAAATCTCCCCCACTGGTGATTTATTAGCCATGGATTACCAAACCCTAAATGTTGATTCTCTAAACATTGGCAATACTCTAACCATTGCTAATGATTCCTTGAATTCCATTGCTGGACCTCTTTATCTACAGAATCTCGGTTTAGGCGGAGTTGATATTCTAGCTGGTAAGATTGTTATTGATCAACAAGGCAACACCGTTTTTGAAAGTAACGTCACTATTAAAGGCAAATTGGCAGTTAATGACATAACCCCAGTTGAAAATGACTTAACCTTTGATTTAGGCAAAACAGAAACCAGCATTGGCTCCACTAACCCAAGTGATTTTGGCAATATCTTAGTCAAAGGTATTAACAATGAGGTGGTAGCTAGTATTGATGCTTCGGGATCAGCTCAATTCACCAGCTTAGGTATCGAAGCTGATTATTCAGCTACTCAATCTGGAACTATTATTGCGGCTTTTGACAACTGGCAGGAAAATGGTGAATACTCCCCAGCCATAAAAACCAATGCCGCGGCTGGTGTTGGTATTTTACCAACTTACGAAAAAGAAATCATTATCTATAACAGTAAGATCACTGATAAGAGTTTGATTTACATCACCCCGATTACCGATACCAACAACAAGGTTATCTTTATTAAAGCTAAAAAAGCCCAGAAAGCCGCTTTGATTGATGAAAACGGCGAATATCTACCTGAAGAAAAAGGTTGGTTTAAAGTCAGCATTGATATGCCGATTGACAAAGAAATTAGTTTTAACTGGTGGATTGTTAACTAGCACCAAAAAATAAAATGAATCAATATATAAAAAAATATCTCAGAATAATAACCTTTCTTTTAGCTTTTGTTGTTCTTTTTTTAATAACAGCCAGACTCAATCAAACTCAAGCTTACGTTACGATCGATAGTAGCGTCAGCACAACCTCAACTGAACATTTAGGCTCAAGTTCGACCACAGTTTTTATCTCTGATACAGTTGGCTATGCTTTTTTTGTTGATTCCACTGGCGACGGCCGCTATCGAAAAACTTCTAATGGAGGCACTACTTGGGCAGCAGCCACGGCTCTTTTTGACGCTCAAACCGATATTCTTGAAATTAACGTTTGGTATGATCAATGGACCCCAGGCGACGCTGGTACCTATATCCATATTATGAGCGCCGATGGAGCTGATGTCTTTTACACTAGATTAAATACTTCTGGAGATACTTTAACTACCACCGTTAATGCTACCAGTACTAATCAGGCTGGAGGTTTTACCGCCGGGGAAAATATCGGTTCAATTACCAAAGCTACTGACGGTGATCTTTACATGGGAATTCAAGATGACGCTGACTCTTTTGTTATTAGATGTGCCAGCGCCTCTGACTGTACAACTTTAGCTGGTTGGGCAGAAACCGCCTCTAATCCTTTTGATTTAGCCCTTGATCATTTAGTCCTAATGCCTTTAGCCTCCGGTAATATTATGGCTATCCGCTTTGATATTTCTGCTAATGATTATCAATCGAAAATCTATACCGATTCGGGGACGCCAAGCTGGGCTGGCAGCTGGACAAACATTGATACTAACGCCATTGAAAATGCGACTTATGACGGCCATTTTGGTGCTACTCTTGACACGGACAATAATAATATTTATCTGGCTTATGCCGCTGACAACGGAACCTTAGGCGTCGAAGACGACGATATTAGAACCGCTGTTTATAATGGCAGTTGGGATGCCAACACCACCGATGTTTTAACCAACAGTCCTTTAGGAATTACTGATGTTAAAATTGCCTATGACCAAAACAATGATGATATTTATGTTACTTATGCTGCCAGATCATCTCCAGGGATAGCCGCTACCAATAATATTTATTGGCAAAAATCAATTGACGGTATGACCAGCTGGATCGGACCACAAGGCCCAGCCCATACAAGTGATCATGGCGATATTTACGGTGCCAGAGTCAATATCATGTCTGCGGATCGTTTATGTATTACCTGGTATGAGGCTGCTCTGGATGACCTTTTCAGCGAGATTATTGCTGATTTAGCTTCCTCAACCGATATTATTTCTGTTGGCGTTGGTTCAAGTGCCTTCCAAACACCAGAAATTGTTTTGCCAGCAACAAATCAATATATAGGCGCTTTTACTTTTATTAGAGATGGTTCTACTGCCAATGTCACTCAAATTATCTTAAACGAGGAAGGCAGCGTGAATGCTAACTCCTATATTACTAATTTAGACATCCGCTACGAACAAGCCGTCAACTGTTCTTACGATGGAACAGAAACTCTTTTTGGCACAGCCTCTAGCTTTGATGCTTCGGATCAAGCAACCGTTACCGGCACCATGTCAGTAGGTACCAGTCAAATTTGCGTTTATGTTGCTATTGATGCCAGTAATTCTTCGGCAACTAACAGTACTTTTAAAATAGAAATTAGTAATCCTTCAACTGACATTACTGTTTCCGCTGGTTCGATTATTCAAAAATCAAGGGTTCTTATCAAAGGGGCCACAAGTTTAAGAACAACAACTTTACCCGAACCAATCGCTATTGATTCTAATGTCAGTTCTAACAACTTGACTCAAATGAACTCATCGACTAATAATGTTTTTATTTCTAATAAAATCGGCTATACCTTTTACATAGACAGTACTGGCACTGGCGTTTACAGCAAGACCAGTGATGGTGGTGAAACCTGGAATGCAGCCCTTACTCTTGATAGTCAGACCGATGTTCAAGGAATGGCAGTCTGGTATGATCAATGGACGCCTGGTGATACTACCGGCACTTATATTCATATCGCCACTATTGATTCAGGAAATGATACTTCATGGTATGCCAGATTAAATACCAATGGTGACAGTGTAGATACCGCCTCTTTAACCGTCGCTGATCAGGGAGCGAGTTTAGCTGCAGGAACAAATAATGTAGCGATTACTAAAGCCACTGATGGTAAATTATATATTAGCGTAGCTGATGATCTTGATAGCTGGGTTCATACCTGTAATCCTGGGGCTATAGCTTGTACTACCGGAACTAACTGGAGTGAAATTGCTAATCCTTATGATGCTGGCATTGATTTTTCTTCTTTAATGCCTTTGGCTTCAGCTAATGTCATGCTTATCCGTTATGATGTTTCTACCAATAATTATGATTATCAAACTTGGAACGGCTCTGCTTGGACTGGATCTTGGTCAACAATAGCCACCGCCGTTGGAGAAAATACTACTTATGACCCTCATTATGGATTGGCTTTAAACAAATCTAATAATTACATTTATCTAGCCTATGTTGATGATTCCTCTACTCTAGGAACTGATGATGATATTGAAACTTATTATTATGTGCCTGGATCAGGCTGGTCATCCAGAGGTAATATTTTAACTAATGACAGCAAAGGAATTATGAAAATTGCTTTGTCAATTGATCAACATACCAACGATGTTTATGCTCTTTATGCAGCCAGAACCGCTCCAGGTCTAGCAGAAACAGGTAAAATTTACCTTAAAAAATCAACTGATAGTATGAGTAATTGGGGTTCTGAAACTGAAATGACCAAGAACGTAGAAACCTCGATTACTTCCATTTCTACTTCAATGTTATCTTATGGAAGAATCTACGGAGTTTGGTATGACGATGTTTACCAACAGCTTGATGGCTATACTTTTGGTGAAATTGCTATTACGGTTTCCGGAACAACAAATATCAGCACTGGCAGCATTGCTATTGCGGTCAATAATAGTTTACAAGTCGGAACAACCTCCCCGATCTCAACAGGAACTTGGGAAATCAATACCGTGGCCAGACCAACCGGAGATAAAATTGTCACGGCCTGGGTTAGTGAAGCTGGTGTTACAGATGAATCAACTGCCGTGACAAAATATGATGACTCTGGCCCCATCACTGGCATGGTTTTAAACGCTCATGCTCTGTCCATTGGCTCAACTGATAATCAAAGCTTAACAGTTAGCAATTTAGGTCTTTATGATAATGACGATGATGAAGATATCATGCACTCAGCCAATAGTACTACTTTAAATGTTGATGATGACACCGCTTATGATGATGAAAAAATTGATGTCTTATTAGGGAGTACTTTAACCATTGGCGGAACTGAAGCCTTAATAACTCACGATCTCGCGATCAATGGGACCTTAACCTCTGGAGGAAATTCCGTTTATGTTGTTATGGGTTCTTGGGATAATAATAATACTTTTAATTGTTCAACCTCAACTGTAGGACTTGTCGCAAGTAGTGGAACGGAAACGATTGACTCCACTGGAGCTACAACCTCAACTTTTAATAATTTAACTTTAGGCAATGGTTCAGGCACCGCTACTTGGAATTTAAATTCGGCCTTAGATGTTGATAGCAATTTAACTATAGCTTATGGTACCTTAGCTATGAATGGATCAAATAATATCAATCTAGCTGGTAATCTAGCCATTGGTGATAGCTATAGCTGGGATCGTGGGCATTATACCAAAGGTACTGGCACTTTTACTTTTGATGGGGCTGGCACTAGCACTTGGGCTAATGTTAATTCTAGCAACTATAGCTCTGACATGGGTATGGTCAATATTGATGGTTCTTCTAAAACTGTTAACTTAGATTCCAGCTATATCCTTGCCACTAAACTAACTGTCGGAACTGATGACACTTTAGGTTTAGGTAATTCTGCCAATCAATTAACTTTAACCGGTTCAGGTACGGGAACTAATCGGCCGTTTATTATCAATCCCGGAGGAACCTTAAATGAAGGTAACTCAACCATTATTTTTAATACCGATACTGGTCCGACTGAGATTCAAGCCGAAACTTACTATAGTCTTTATCTTCAACCTAATAATCTTGGAAATCCAACTTATATTTTAGGAACTGCTAATTCCCAAACAATTAATATTAGCGGTTCTTTGGGAGTCGGCGACGGAACTAACCCAGTAACTATTGATTGGGATACCTATGATCCAGCTTTAAATGTTAGTGGTGATTGGTTTGAACTTTATAATGGAAGCACCTGGATAAAAAGCAATAGCGCCACTTTGACTTTTAATGGAAATTCCCTAACTCAATTTGGAGATTATAATACTGTTTCGCAAGATTTAGGAACAGTTGTTGTTGATGGTACTAGTAAAAGCGTAACAGCATCTGGAGCTAAACTAACAACATTAAATATTGGAGCTAATGATACCCTTGATATTAGCAATGCCAGTTTAACTATCACCGGTTCAGGAACACCTTTTATTATTGAAAGTGGTGGAACATTTACAACTACTAATTCTAAAGTAACCTATGTTGGTAGTAGTAATACAAATATCAACACTACTGCCTATTATGACCTTTCTCTAATTCCTTCTTCCGGAACACCTACTTATTCTTTAACTGATCATCTAACTGGGGGCAATACAATGGGAGGAGATCTAAGCATCGGTTCAGGGGCAACTCTCACTACTACCGCTTCTAATTATAATCTTACCTTAGGTGGTAGCTGGAGCAATAATGGAACTTTTACATCTAACTCTTCTACTACAACTTTCAACGCTTCAGACAAAGATTTTTTGACTACTAAAAATGAAGTTCTCTCTTCTATTAAGCTTGCTCATAGTTGTACTGAAAATTCCAGTACTCATAAAATTTACTGTTTTGGAGGACTGGATATGATTAATAGTGTTATGTCAGACGAAATTATTGAATATGATCCAGCCACTGATTCTTTAGTTACTAAAACCGCTGTTTTGCCTAATGGTTTATATGGCTTAAGCTGTGCTGAAAATTCAGCTACTAATAAAATTTACTGTTTTGGCGGACTTAACCCTTGGGTTCCTCCTGCTGTTTTTGACGAAATTATCGAATATGATCCAGCCACTGATTCTTTAGTTACTAAAACCGCTGTTTTGCCAACCGGTAGATATGGCTTAAGCTGTGCTGAAAATTCAGCTACTAATAAAATTTATTGTTCTGGCGGACTTGATATGAGTAATATTTTAGATGAAATTGTTGAATATAATCCAGCCACTGATTCTTTAGTTACCAAAACCGCTGTTTTACCCATCGCAAACTCTTTCCAGAGCTGTGCTGAAAATTCCAGTACCAATAAGATCTACTGTTTTGGCGGAAATGATAATAATGGTAATTCTTTTGATGAAATTGTTGAATATAATCCAGCCACTGATTCTTTAGTTACCAAAACCGCTATTTTACCAACCAACAGATATGCTTTAAGCTGTGCTGAAAATTCAGCTACTAATAAAATTTATTGTTCTGGAGGAAGTGATGATAATATGAATTTTTTAAATGAAATTGTTGAATATAACCCAGCTACCGATTCTTTAGTTACCAAAAGTGAAACTCTACCAACGGTTAATTTTGCTCTAGCATGTGCACAAAATTCGGCTACTAATAAGATTTATTGTCTTGGTGGAACCTCATATAATATCACTGAATATGATTCGGAAAGTGGCAAGCCAATTGAAGCTGGAAGTTCTCCTTTTTATGATGTCGCTTTCAATTCCTCGACCGGCGGCTGGCGAATTCAAACTGATAATTTAACTGCAGCTCATAATTTAACCATTACTGATACAGCTGCAAGTGGTTTTATAGTTGATAATGTTGATGTCGAAATCCAAGGTGCTTATTCAATTGCCGATGCAGAAACTGCCAACACCACTTGGACAAATTCCACTTTATATCTAAATTCTGCTAGTGCTTATACCATTGGTTCTAAAACCCAAACCGCGGAAACTTATGATACTCTGCAAATTGGGGCCAATACCGATATCCGCTTATGGAATTCAACGGCTAATACTTTTACTGTTAATGCTTCGGGATCGCTCTACTCTCAAGATCATGCCAATACTAACGGTGATGTTTATGCTTGGGGTGATTATCATTGCCAAACTAATGATTATTGGAGTTATGAAACTGATTTTGATGGAACTGATATCTCTGGATCACCTCGACAAGTTGATGTTAAAATTGATCCTGCTTCTTCCATTACTGTTGATAATGGCGACACTTTAGCAACAATTGGAACCTCTGCTAATCGTACCACTGTTTCCCGACAAGGCTCATCGAATGGTTATGTTTTAACTGTTGCCAGTGGTGGAACAATTAATTCTCAATATACTAACTTTGATTATCTTGACGGTAATAAAGGTCTAGATATCCAAGCCGGTGCCACTGTAACCAGTTTGGATTACACTAAATTTGACAATTTAATCGGAACAACTAACACTGATGATGCTTTTATCACTGTTGCTTCTTCGGTTATTGGTTCAGGAACCAAAATCATTTCAGGCACTCAATTTGATAATACTGGCTCTGGGGCAGAATTTAATGTTAATCGAACTGGTTCAGATGATACTGGCTATTGGAATTTTGTTACTTCAACCGGCGCTTTTAATGGTGAGACTTATGATGGAGCTAATGGAGTTAATGAAGCTGACCCAGGCATGTTAAAATGGGATGATTCTAATAAAAACCCTACTGCGGCGACTGACCTTTTAACTGAAGGGACCACAAATCCAACAAATGTCATCGATGAAACTCCAGAATTTTCCGCTATTTATAATGACCTAGATGTTGGTGATAGTGCCAATGCTTATCAAATCCAGGTTGATGATGATTCTGGTTTTGGTTCACCGATTTGGGATTCAACTAAAACTATTTTATCGATAAATTGCCCACAAGGTGGTCGTTGTAATGATATCTCTTATTCAGGACCAAGTTTGGCTGAAGGCACTCAATATTATTGGCAGATTAAGTATTGGGATGATGGTAATCTTGAAGGAGTTTGGAATACTGGCAGTAATTATTTTATTATCAATCAAACACCAATCGCCCCGACTAGTCTTTTAACTGAAGAATTGACTAACCCAACTAATATCATTAATGAAACTCCAGAATTCTCCGCTATTTATAATGACTTAGATATTGGCGATACCACCAATGCTTATCAAATCCAAGTTGATGATGATTCTGGTTTTGGTTCACCGATTTGGGACTCCGGACAACAACCAATTTCTTCTTGTGTCCAAGGCAATCGTTGTGAGAAAATTGTTTACAGCGGTTCAACTTTAAATCGAGGAATAACATATTATTGGAGAATTAAGTATTGGGACGACAGTGGAAAAGAAGGCTCCTGGAGTACCGAATCCGCCTATTTCAGTATATCAATTATTATTAATAATATCATGGTAGATGATTTGCAATTAGATGGAATGATTATCGATCCTAATTGGTAAATATGAAACTGCCCATAAACTTTACTAATTATTATAAAAAGATAAAAAGAATAGAGAAAAAGCTCTCTGCCTTTTTTCGACCTTTAATAGAGAAAACCCAAAGTAAATCCAAAAAATTTTTAGGTTTTTGTCAGAATAAATTCCCGAGATTATTTAAGTTTCTTACAAGAATACCAAAACCCAAAAGGAGTTATGGCTTTATTATTGCTGTTGGCTTAATTTTAAGCCTTAATATCTTTCTTTTTATTAAATTAACTCTTCCATCTTCTAAAAAACCTGATTTTAAATTCCAGTCTGCTTCAAGGACAAGTACTTATCTATATCAATCTAATAATCAAGGATTCAAAATTTATCTAGGAAGTAAATCAGCTAAACAAACCCCACAGGTTCAAATGGAAGTTGAAGATTCTTCAATTGATTTTCAACCAGCTGATTTTAAAGCTTCTAAACAAACAAAGTTCAGCAAAAAAGATAATAGAACTATGGTTTATAAAAATATTTATCCAAATATTGATTTTTCTTACTCTCTTACAAAAACAGGAGTTAAAGAAGAAATTGTAATTAAAAATCAGCAAGCAATTATTAATAATCCCCAATTCACCTTTAAACTTAATCTAAAAAATGCTGTTCCTCAAAAAGATTTAATGGGAAATTTTACTTCAGCTTTTGTTAATAGCAATAACAACCAGTATCGTTTTCATTTTGAAACTCCTTTTATGATTGATGCCACTGGCAAACGTTCTGAAGAAGTTAGTTTAAAAATTAATAAATATGATGCTATCTCCTACAGTGCCATTTTAATACCGGACAGCAATTGGCTTAAAACTGCTACTTACCCAGTGATTATCGACCCAACAATCTCTCATAGCCAAGGATCAGATTTTGCTAGTGGTATCTTTAACCGTATTACAAACAGTACAAATACTGTTCTTTCTAAAACTTGGACTCTAAATGCTGATTTTAATGGTGTCGGAACATCTTTTTCTTCAGGAATGATTAATCCAGCTACAGATAATGAATTGGCATTAATCAGCTCTATCCAAAATTTAGACAACGCCGATACAGTTGCTAGCTGGACTTCTTCTGATGATACTTATTTTACTAAAAGTCAGGATACCGGAGACAAACAAGAAGGAACTGGTAGTGTCCAAATAGTTGGATCAAGCGCGAGTATTCAACAAGCTTTTAATTCATCAACTACATGGACAGTACCTAGTGGAGTTACATCTACTAAAGTGTTGGTAGTAGCAGGTGGAGGCAATGGAGGCAATGGTGCACTTTCTGCCGATAACGGAGGTGGCGGTGGAGCTGGAGGATTAATTTATAATGCCACTTATGCTCTGACATCAGGGGTAGGAATAGGCGTAACTGTTGGAAGCGCAGGACAAAATTCTGCATTTGGTTCTATAACTGCAAACGCTGGAGGAGTTGGAAATGGTGGAAATGGTGGAAGTGGTGGAGGCTCAAAATATACAGAACAATCTGTACATGGTACAGGAATAAACGGTCAAGGTTATGATGGAGGTCATGCAGCTAGTCCCGGCTCCCCTTACATGGGCGGTGGAGGTGGAGGTGCTGGAGAATTAGGGGGAACCGACGGAGCAGGAGCAGGAGGAGATGGCTTAGATTTTTCTTCAATATTTGGTACTTCAGTTGGAGTCTCTGGATGGTTCGCTGGCGGTGGCGGTGGAGCTTCTGATGTTGGTGGTGGAGGAGGAGGAACAGGAGGTGGAGCTTCTGGTAATGGTCCTTGGTCTCCAGGAACAGCAGGAACTGCTAATACTGGAGGAGGCGGTGGTGGTGGTGCTTCACAAGATCCTGGTATAGCCGGCACATCTGGAGGTTCTGGCGTAGTAATAGTTAAATACACTGCTACTTGTCTGAACGCTATTTTAACCAGAGATTTTGGTTCAAGTAATGTTAAAAATCTTAGTGGCTATAGCAGTGTTAAATTCTGGGTTAAATCAACTAGAACCGGAAGTTATCTTCAATTTGGTTTAGGTGAAAGTGCCTGGAATGATAATACCAGCAACATTACGATTAATTCTGCTAATACCTGGGAACAAAAAACCATGGATATTTCCGGAATCGCCAATGGCAGTAAAGATGCTATCCGCTATTTAGGTTTTAAAACTACCAATGCTGACAGCGATTTTACCCTTAAATTTGATAGTATTACGGCTGAAGGCGCCTCTGTTAATAGTGGTGATCAAACTTGGACTTCAGAAACTCAAGATGCCGGAGTTGGCAATACTTATCAACCAAGCGGCCTAACTGTTTCTTGGGCCTTAGATGGCACTGATAATATCGCTCCAAAATTTCAAATATTAGGCTCTTCTACTGGAACGTTCGGTGGTGAGGAAACTGTTTACCCAGCTGGAGCTGGTACTTACTACCAAGATGGCGGAACTTATGATATTGATAATGGAACCAGTAAAAATATTTCATCTCAAGTTATTTCAGCCTTCCGCTATTGGAAAGTTAAAACTTATTTGAATACTGGCACTACCCAAACTGATACCCCAAGGGTTTATAATATAAATCTTAACCAAGACACTTCCTCGATTGCCCTTTACGAACAAGAATTACCATCTGATATTAATACTGTTGGTCTTTGGCACTTAGACGAAGCCAGTGCTGGTACTGGCTCAACTGCTTATGATGTTTCTGGGAATAATAATAATGGTATTGGTGTAGGGACTAGCGCTGTTAGCGGTAAATTTGGCAACGGGAGATATTTTGATGGAACCAACGATTATATTACTGTAAATAATAATAACTCTATAAATTTTAATCAATCGGATTCTTTTACTGTTGAAGCCTGGTTCTATGCAAATAATACTGTTAGTAGAACTATTTTAAACAAACAACAAAATGTTACTAATGAATTTCAGTACAGTTTAAATATAGATGCTAATAGCAAACCTGGCTTCGCAATTGCAAAACAGAATGTAGCTTTAAATGGAGTTACAAGTTTACAAACAATAAGCGCAAGTACTTGGTATCACATCGCTGGCGTCAGTAATGGATCGTCTATATTCTTATATGTTAATGGCATCCTCCAAGGAGGTACCCCAATCACAATTTCTGCTTCAACACAATCAGTTGCAACTTTATATATTGGCGAAGCATATAATGGGGCTACTCGTTTTAATGGAATAATAGATGAAGTTAGAATATCGAAAGTTGCTAAAACTCAAGAAGAAATAAAACAAGATGCCCAAAAAAGACCTTATGGTATTTATACCTCCCCTACTTTAGATTTAACTTCATCAATCCAAAGTATTGACTCTTTAGAATGGTCAGAAACTATTCCTTCAGGAACAGCGGCTTCTGGTTTACCTAAATCTTATATTGAATTTCAAACACGTACTTCTGCTAATAATTCTACTTGGGAAGAATGGAAACCAGTTGGGG